>Ga0105358_10000091_pt1 | contig 34575 bp, 30 predicted proteins | sample GOMGulsemesocosm_5_FD_83509 | JGI IMG/M metagenome (GOLD analysis project Ga0105358, IMG submission 83509) | Methane-oxidizing microbial communities from mesocosms in the Gulf of Mexico - GOM15C Gulf of Mexico | ecosystem: Environmental > Aquatic > Marine > Cold seeps | place: Gulf of Mexico... | reverse complement strand
TGATGGGTATTATAAATAGGCTGCTTTGATGACAAGTAGACTTTCTTTTCATCGGTCAATTTGATGATATTGATTTCTTTCTTTTCAATACAGTCACCAAAATTTAACACCCTTTCATCACTGTCTGTTACATCAGAATATGTGGAAAAGTCAAAAAGTTCACTATCAGTTAAACCAAGTATTGAATCAAAGGTTTCTTTGAAAAGAGCCGTTAATTTTTGATTGGCATAAAGGTACTTTTTATCTCTCCCCTTAACTGAAACATAAGCACCCATATGATTTAACACGAGCTGAGATAACTCTAAACCAGCTTCTAGTTTATCTTTTTCTATTGTTATCATATAAACTCTTCTTCAGTATAACGGTAATGCGTTCTGTTAAATTTATGCCTGTGCTATATAAGATTTTAATTGCACGGGTTTAAGAGCTTATCTATACATTTTTTTTGCAATTGAGCAATTATCAGCGTTACAGTCGGCACTGCAGCTATCAATTAAAGCCTGAATATTTTGTTCTATATTGTGTAAGTGTGATATTTCATTTTTAATACTTTCTAACTTAGTGTTAGCTAAATCATGAAATAACTGACATCCGGAAGATAAGTTATCAAGTGTACGAATTTCATTTAGTGTAAAACCTAAACTTTTGGCATTAATAATAAACTTAAGTCGCTCTATCGTGTCAAAGTGATACTGCCTAAAGCCATTTAATGGTTTTTCTGGTTGAGAAACTAACCCTTGACGTTGATAAAACCTGATAGTTTCAACGCTGATCCCTACTTCACTGGCTAATTTGCCAATTGTCATTGTTTTGCCCATACCTTTCCCTCACGCTACTTAACATAAAATGTAGCTAATACTTTTGAAATAAAGACAAATTACCTATGTATAATAAACTCCGTACCTATGTACTAAGTCAACAATAAAGTTAATTATTTTTTACAAATGTGACGGAAAGGCGCTTGATTCAACATAAGGTTAACAAGTAGTTAACACTGAAGAAGGAATAACGTAATGGTTTTTATTTACATATTATAAATACAGCTAAGTACCGCAAAAGGTTTGATAATATTTATCCGCATCTTCGGGTGTGGTTTGATACTTCTTGGTTGCTTCCGTTTCCTGATAAGGTGAGCGCAGCACCTCAAGAAACTCGCTAACAATATTATTAATCACTTTTTTCTTTGAGTTATTTATACAACTTAAATCACTAGCAATAGTATTTTCACAAGATTCAAGTATTGCCTCAATATGATGATTTCTCGGGATAACAACAGGGTTATTTTTTCTCATTAAATTTTGGGCTTGTTGATAGTTATTTTGCTGAGGACCACCTTTCTTAGACTCTTCTTGCTCAAGGACTATCAACCAAGTTTGGTACCAATCACCTAGTTTGCTGTTTAGTTCTTGCGCTTTTACCTTATCTGTTAACGACTCTGTTAGCTGTAAAAAGGTTTGTGTGTAATCGAGATTTTGCGTTTGCATTATGCTCAACAAATCACTAGTCAGAGCTTTGTTGTGCAACGCAGTATCCTTCATACCAAGTTTTTTCCCGTACATAATAAAATACGCTTCTTCAAACTTATCCGTGTACTGATGGATCAGCGCTTCAACTTTCGTTAATGCCTGTTGCTCTTGGTCTTTATTAGTGAGTTGTTTATCGCTAACTTCGATCAATAATGGTATTAAACAATCAGCTAAACGCGCCATATTCCATTGTGCTATTTTTCCTTGATTACCAAATGCATAACGACCATATTCGTCAATAGAACTAAAAACCTTATTTTCATTATACTCCCCTAACATAGCACAAGGACCAAAATCGAGTGTTTCACCGCAAATGGCGGTATTGTCGGTGTTCATAACCCCATGAATAAAACCAACACGTAACCACTCAACAACTAAGGTAATTTGTTTATCAATAGCAAATGACAAAAACGCTAATATACGTCGCTCAGACGATAACGATATATTCTCTCCATTTTCATCAACATTTATTTCAGGGAAGTGACGATTTATGCTGTAATCAACTAGTGCTCCCAATGAAGCCATATCACCTCTAGCAGCAAAGTATTGAAAAGTACCAACTCGAATATGGCTAGCGGCAACTCGGGTAACAACTGCGCCTGCTTTAGCTAAGCCTCGGTTTATTATTTCTCCAGTAGCAACCACTGATAAACAACGCGATGTTGGTACACCAAGAGCGAATAACGCTTCACTCATTATGTACTCTCTCAGTGCTGGCGCTAAAGCGCACTTTCCATCGCCCCGCCTTGAAAAAGCCGTTTGTCCAGAGCCTTTCAATTGAATATCTCGACGTTTGTTATCGTCGTCTAAAACTTCACCGAGTAAATGCGCTCGGCCATCACCTAATTGAGGGTTAAAGTGACCAAATTGATGACCTGAATAAGCTAGCGCGATTGACTCCGCGCCATTTAGCAGCTGATTTCCTGAAAAGTATTGAGACAACAAAATAGGATCGTCTTGTAAGTTTTCAGGTATAAGTAACTTATTAGCTAACGTTTTATTCCATAACAATAGTGTAGGTGAAACAAATTTTTGCGGTAAATCTCGATTGTAAAATTGCTCACCTAATTTAATATATGTATTCGAAAATTTCATTTGTTATACCTATTTCTAAACGTATTTTTCCCCATGCATGATTTAAACATGATGAGTCAACATCTCATCATGTTTAGCTAAAATAGCTGAATCACGTTGTGGCGACATAGTGCTAACAATATAAATAACCAGTGAACATAAAATAAAGCCAGGAACTATTTCATACATTAGTGAGCTTAATGATTGACCGTCAATATTAATAGGAGCATAAATCCACAAAAGTACTGTCGAAGCGCCGGTGATCATACCTGATAATGCGCCATTTCTTGTCATTTTTTTCCAGTATAAACTACCAATAATTACTGGGCCAAATGCAGCCCCAAAGCCAGCCCAAGCGTTACTAACTAAAGATAATATTGAACTATCACGATCATAGGCTAAATAAATAGCAACTAGTGCAACAATAGCCACCGAGATACGCCCAACTAAAACTTGCTGTTTATCATTAGCTTCCCTATGTAAAAAGGTTTTATATAGATCTTCAGTTAACGAGCTTGAAGTGACTAATAACTGCGATGAAATGGTACTCATAATCGCCGCCAATATTGCCGCTAACAGAAATCCAGCAACTAATGGACTAAATAGAATTTGTGATAAAACGATAAATATAGTTTCTGGATCATCTAGTGTTAACCCTGTTTTAGCTACATAAGCGATACCCGCAAATCCAGTAGCCATGGCACCAATAATTGCCACTATCATCCAACTCATCCCTATACGGCGTGCTGTTGGCATATCTTTAACATGACGAATTGCCATGAAACGAACAATAATATGTGGCTGACCAAAATATCCTAGCCCCCATGCCATTGAGGAAATGATTCCTATCACACTAACACCACTGAAAATATCTAACAGATCAGGGTTAATCTGACTAATACTCGTTTGCATTTCCCCTAACCCACCAACTTCATTAATAGTAACGATAGGGACTAACACTAAGGCAATAAACATAATACAGCCCTGTACAAAATCAGTTAAGCTAACCGCTAAAAAACCACCAAACAGCGTATAAGCTACTACTACGCCTGCTGTTACATACAAGCCTACTTCATAGTTTAGCCCAAAAGAACTTTCAAAAAGCTTACCGCCAGCAACGATACCGCTCGATGTATAAAGCGTAAAAAATACAATAATAACCACCGATGATACTATTCGTAACATCCGTGATTTATCATTAAACCGATTTTCAAAGAAATCAGGTAAAGTAATGGAGTCATTTGCTACTTCAGTGTAGGTTCTAAGCCGAGGAGCAACAATTAAGTAATTTAAAAATGCGCCAATAACTAAACCTATGGCTATCCATAAACTACTCATTCCTGAGATATACATAGCGCCGGGTAAGCCCATCAACATCCAGCCACTCATATCCGAAGCCCCGGCAGAAAGTGCAGCGACACTAGGGCTTAAGCTTCTACCGCCAAGCATATAACCAGAAACATCACTGGTAGATTTTTTATAGGCATAAAAGCCTATCCCTAACATAACAATGAAATAGAGTGCTAAAGAAATTAACGTACCTACTGCCAAGCGATTCCCCTTTGATTTTATATAAATTACGGCTAAAAAATTTCCCACTACGCTATCAAGATCCTAGGTAAAAATATACCTTTGCGTACATTATTCCTGAAAAAATAGAAAGTTATTATATTAAAATATAAAAAGATAATTTTGTGATGAATCTTGCATCTTCAACAAGAACAGGTATATTTATTACTAATTGTTTTTATTATAAAGATATTGCTCAAACTATGTACTTTTATGCCGCAAGACAGCCTATTTTAGATGCAAACAAAAACCTCTATGCTTATGAGTTACTTTTTCGCGATAGCATAGATAATGTCTTCCCTGAAATAGATGGTGACGAAGCAACTAGCAAAATGATTGAAGCGAGCAAATTCAACATGGGTATTAGTGATTTTACTGGCAGTAAACCTGCCTTTATAAATTTCACTTTAGAAACCTTAAGCCAAGGTTACCCTGAAATGCTAACCAATGAAGAAGTGGTTATTGAAATACTAGAAACGGTCAAGCCCGGTAAAAAATTATTAGGTATTTGCAAAGACTTACACCGCAAAGGCTACATCATTGCTTTAGATGATTATGAGCATCAAAGCGTTTGGTCGCATTTCTACCCTTTTATTAAAATGATTAAAATTGATATTCAACATACAAATTTTGACGAAGTTAAACAAATTATCGACGCTGTTAAAAATCATCCTCATATAGACTTGTTAGCAGAAAAAGTAGAAACCTATCAAGAGTATGAACAAGCATTACAGCTTGGTTTTAAGTATTTTCAAGGATTCTTTTTTGCCAAGCCTGAGATGGTAAAAGCTAAGAACTTATCACCATCCCAGCTAGCCATGGCTGAATTATTATATGAAACCTCTAAGCCTGAATTAGATTTAACGAATATAACCAGTGTATTTGAACGTGATGTATCTTTATCATATAAATTACTCCGCTATGCAAATTCCGCTATGTTTAGACGTCATAGTGAGATATCAACGATAAAGCAAGCGTTGGTTATCTTAGGTTCAAGCGAGCTAAAGCGCTTCCTTGGTTTAATGTTTGCTGTTACAGCAAATCCAGACAAGCCAACAGAATTAATTAAATTAGCCATGACACGCGCTAAATTTTGTGAACTAGTTGCTAGAGACTTGAAGTCACAACTTGATGATTCCATCGCTTTTCTAACAGGACTATTATCTATGATAGATGCTATTTTAGATGAAGAGTTAAGTGTTGTACTTGAGAAACTGCCGTTGGCAAACGAAATTAAAGACCCCCTACTCACTCGAAAAGGCGTGATGGCAGCTATCATAAAGTTAGTTGAGTTTATTGAACATGCTCAATGGGAGAAAACAAATTTTGTTATGGAAAAACTCCAATTAGACAAAGAACAAGCTGTTAAACATTATAATGAAGCCCTAGCGTGGGCCGATGAACAAAGTCAATTGGCAGGATAAATTCATTCGATTAAATTTTAGGAAATAACAAACTATGACACAGTAAAACACCTTGCTATTACCTGTAATTAGTTCAACTTTATTACTCTGTTCACTTTCATTCTATGCACAACAAATTGATATTTCAGCGCTAAAAGCCGAAGCTAATAAGCTACATCCATGTTGCGTCACATAAAAAGGCGATAACGCCGTAAAAATGACCAAGAGACGCTGTCCGAAGGATTCGGCTAAAAGCGTTTTAATCTCGAACAAAATTTAACTGCGAAAGATCAACAGACCCTAGTTAAGAAGTTAGAATCCCTGTGGATTTTCTGACTGCCAACGCCAAGTATCTGAAATCATGGCATGTAAATTTCTCGTTGCTTGCCAACCGAGTAACTCATGCGCTAAATTAGCATCCGCATAAACTGTTGATAAATCACCAGCACGTCTAGGCACTATTTTATACGGAATATTTTGACCGCTAACCTCTTTAAAAGTATTAACAATTTCTAACACCGAGGTACCATTCCCTGTGCCTAAGTTAATGGCTTGGCAACCTGATATTTTATCTAGATTTTGCAAAGCTTTAACATGCCCTAGTGCCAAATCAACCACGTGAATATAATCACGAACTCCAGTGCCATCTACCGTATCATAATCATCACCAAATACTTGTAGTTGAGCCAGCCGGCCAACCGCAACCTGTGCAACATAAGGTAATAAGTTATTAGGGATACCATTTGGGTTTTCACCAATCAAACCTGATTCATGCGCACCAATAGGATTAAAGTATCGTAAACAAGCAATAGACCAGTCACTGTTACTTTTTGCTAGATCAAACAAAATATGTTCAATCATCAATTTAGTTTGGCCGTATGGATTAGTCGCCGAAGTCGACATAGTTTCATTAAGTGGTGAAGTGTTATCACCATAGACGGTTGCAGAAGAGCTAAACACAAGTTTTTTAACGTTATGTTCTGCCATTACTTTAAGTAAAATAACCGTACCAGAAACATTGTTATAGTAATAATCAAGTGGTTTTTCACACGACTCGCCAACGGCTTTATGGCCAGCAAAATGAATCACAGCCTCAATACTATGCTGCGTAAATGCCTCATTTATCGCCTCATAATCACAAATATCAGCGTTGATAAAAGTAACTGTTTTGCCAGTTATTTTTTCAATTCGATCAAGTACTTTAGTAGAAGAGTTAGATAGATCATCCACTATCACAATATCTTGTTCTTCTGCTAAAGCTTGCAGCTCAACAATCGTATGACTACCAATATAACCAGTACCACCAGTAATTAATAAACTCATGTAATATCTTCCTTTTTAGCACGCAATTTATATTTTATGAGTAATATTTTGACACGCTATCAAAGAAACCTCCAAGCATTTCTTGAGGTAATGCGTTAATGCCTGCAGCAGCAGCCCTACCGCCACCGGTAGGAAAGCCAGCACATAACTCACCTGCGCCTTGTTTGTTATTTAAAGGGGCTCTTAAGCTCACGGTATAACTATTATCAGCATTTAAGGTAAGTACTGCATGGGCCTTATTAGGTGAAGCATTCGCTAGCTCATTACCAAAAACACCACTAACACGTCTAGCCCATGGCTCATCTGCTAACTGTACCGCTTTAAAACTAGCATTTTCAACAAGTACATCTGCATTCTTGGCTTTATTCATATCAGCTGAATAGGCTTCTTTAAGTTGTGAAAACACAGAGCCTGGCTCATGAATTAGTTCGAATGGATCAACATAATTTGATAACGTATGAAACAAATCTTCAGGATGAAAATGTAAATCATCAACACTACGCCCGTAGCCGTTGTAGTTTATATAAACACCCAGTTCCTTTAACAGAGATTGTTGCGCTGTTGATAAATTTTGCTGCTCAGCAAGAGCCTCTGCAGAGGCTTGCATGTTATCGCCAAAAGCAGCAGCAATCGCCCAAGTAACAAATTCCCCATCAAGGTGCTTATTAACTAAAAGACTCGTACAGGTATTCGCATCAGTATCGAGTAAACTCACTAACTGCTTTGACTGAGGAATATCACCCGTTCTATGATGGTCAACGTAAAAAACGTCTACTTCTTTTTCGAGTAACTGAACCAAAGCATCATTATTCTTTTCTAGGGATATATCTAGTACAGTAACAGACGTAGCTATATTCACATCAACTTGGGTAAGTAGACTAATATCACGTTTGACGCCTGTGATAAGTGTAGACTCATTTGGCTGCTCTTCTTGTTTTGACAGACGAAGTTGCAATAGAGCAATAATGCCATCAGCATCGCCATTAAAAACATCATAATGCATGTTGTTACCTCTGCTTGGCTAATTCGATAGAACCGCTGTCTATAAAGCCTTGCTCAGCTAGATAATTTACAATTTGCTGCGCACAATCCTGTATTGACTTTTCTGCGGTTTTTACATGAATTTCTGGATTTTGAGGAACGTCATAACCAGAATCGATACCAGTAAAGTCTTTAATCTCACCTCTACGCGCTTTTTTATATAAGCCCTTAGGATCACGTTCTTCACAAACACTTATTGGCGTATCAACATAAACTTCAATAAATTCGCCTTGTTCTATTTTCGCTCTAGCGCTTGCTCTGTCTTCACTAAAAGGAGATATAAAAGCAGTAGAAACAATTAAACCCGCATCAAGAAAAAGTTTTGATACTTCACCAATTCGACGAATATTTTCAACCCTCGCTTCATCGCTAAAGCCTAAGTCACCATTTAAACCATGACGGACATTGTCACCATCGAGTAAATAACTATGACACCCTAACTCAAATAATAAAGCATCCACGGCGTTGGCAACCGTTGATTTACCAGAGCCACTTAAACCGGTATACCACAGTAAACAAGATTTTTGTTGCTTTATACTAGCACGTTGTTCTTTTGTAATATGTTGTTCATGCCAAACGGTATTTTCTGTTTTCATTATATATACTCAATCTTAAATTTTACTGAGAAAGATATGAGAAGCTAATGTGAAAGCCACTCATGCTTTTTATTTTAATTAACCACTCTGCTTACTGTTAAAACGGAAACATCAAAGGGATCATCAACATTACAGTAATACTGTAGACAATCGAAATGGGTAAGCCAAACTTTACAAAATCAGCTAATTGGTAATTGCCTGCGTTATACACCATCACATTAGTTTGATAACCATAAGGGCTAATAAATGAACCGCTAGCGGCAAAAGCTACCGCCATCACAAATGGAATTGGATCAACTCCTAAGCCTAAGGCAATATTATACGCAATAGGAAATATTAATGCTGCTGCTGCACTATTGGTTATCAATTCAGTCATTAATAACGTTAAAACAAAGATAGCAATAATCGCTAAGTAAACACGTCTACCACCGAGAAGTTGCTTTATAGAGTCCGCTATCATAGCCGCCAAACCAGTATTTTCAATAGCCGTAGCTAAGGTTAGTGCGCCAAGTACTATCATCCAAATTTCTAAAGGAAAACGGCGCTTAATTTCATTTACCGTTAAGGCGCCACTAAAAATTAGCCCCGCAACATAAATAAATAAACAACTTAATAAGGAAATAGACGTTAATACTGAGAAAGAAATAGCCAGTATAAATCCCCATACTGCTGCTTGATCACGCCAACCACTGAGCATATTTACCGCTTGATGACCTGATAATATAAAAAAGTTCTTTGATAGGTTTGTACGACTAGAAAAATCTTGCCCAACGGCAAGAACTAAAAAATCACCTGATTGCAAGACAATATCACCTAATTTTCCTGATAATGCACAACCTTCTCGACGAACAGCAACAACAGCCGCATCAAAACGAGCACGAAAACCTGCTTTTTTTAAGGTTTTTCCAGCAATAGCTGAATCATGCTTAATTAATACTTCGGTTAAGTTATCACGCAATAAATCGTCTTGCTCAGCAAATAAAGTTAAACCATCAAATTGCTGTAATGTTAATACTTTTGAAATATCACCACTAAAGATCAGCTTATCTCCTGCTTGTACTCTTTCGTCTGGTGTAACAGGTGTGATTAAACGTTCTTGACGCACAATTTCAACTAAAAATAGCGCATCTAAATTTCTTAAACCATTTTCTTCAATGGTTTTGTTAACTAACTTAGAGTCAAAAGCCACTTCGGCTTCAAGTAAATAATCTTGAGCTAACAATTGACTTTGTTCTATATCAGGTAGCGTTCTAACGCGAAAAATCACTAACAATAAGCAGAGCACTAATGCGACTATACCAATAGCGGTAAAATCAAAAAAGCTAAAGCCAGCCAGCCCTTGTTTAAGTAACAGGCTATTAACAATAAGGTTTGTAGAGGTGCCAACGAGTGTGAGAGTGCCACCTAAAATGGCAGCATAAGATAGGGGTAATAATAATTTCCCGGGGTTGATCAACTTATTATTTTTCACGCTATTAATAAGCGTTGCCACAACGGCAGTATTACTCATGATAGCAGAAGCAAATGCAGTGCCAATCAAAAGCCGTAGCATTGAGTTAATTTTAGAGCCATTAAAAACTCGATAACTCATACGGCGTAGAATACTGGTACGTTCAAAAGAAAATGAACAAAGTACTAGTAAAATTAAGGTAACTAAACCAGGATTTACTGCATTAGCGAGAATATCGTCAACACTAACAAAAGACAGCATTAAGCAAGCAAGTACTGTTACTGAAAACACCCGTTCCGGTACTTTTTGATAGTTAAGTAAACCAACAAAAGTGGCGATAAAAACCGCTATCATCAACCACTGTTCTATTGTCATTATCATCCTAATATTACTTATTAAAACTTAGACTAAATATTTCCTAATAACTAAATTTTCAACTTTAAGCAGTAGTATTCTAGTGAAAGAAAAAAGTACTCATTAACGATAGTCAATGAGTACTTTTTACGCATTAATTAAGCGCTACTGCAATAAAGTGAATTGTGAATAGCTATTTAGTAATATCACGTGCACCCCAATGAGGGAACTGCTTACGAACTAAGGCATTTAACTCTAATTCAAAAGTTGAATACTCATGAACTAGACCATCAATAGCGTGATTTATCATACCAGCACCAACGGTAACATTGCTCAAACGGTCGATAATGATAAATGCACCCGTACCACGGTTTTCTTGATAATCATCAAAATGTAGCGCTTCACTAATAACAAAATCAACGGTACCAATATCATTCACCGCTAGCTGAGATGAAGACAATTTTTCCATGGTATTAACATCATACTTGTTCACGATTTTGCTTGCATGACCTGTGGTCATTTTACTGCCGTGTTTGATGAAATATTCACGCCCTGGCTCTAGCTCATTTTCATGCATCCACACTACGGTAGTATTTAGCTCTTTGGCTGAAGTCGGTAAACTGCCTTTTTTAACAATCAATTCACCGCGACTGATATCAATTTCATCTTCTAAGGTTAACGTTACCGCCATGCCTTTATCTGCACGGTCGATATTACCATCAAAGGTAACAATTTCTTTAACAACACTTTCTTTACCTGAAGGTAAGGCAACAATAGTATCGCCAACCAACACGTGACCTGAAGCAAGCGTACCAGCAAAGCCGCGGAAATCTAAATTAGGACGGTTAACATACTGCACTTGGAAACGCAGCTCAGTAAATTCATTCTGCTCTTTAACATCCATGGTATTAAGCAGTTTCATCATTGTAGCGCCAGGATACCAAGGCATATTTTCACTTTCTTCAACAACGTTATCGCCATTAAGGGCCGACATTGGTATAAAACGTACATCAGAAAATTCAAGTGACTCGGTAAATTCACGGTAATCTTTTTTAATGGCTTGATAACGCTCTTGCGAGTAATCAACCAAGTCCATTTTGTTCACGGCAACAATAATATGTTTAATGCCCAATAATGAACAAATAAATGAATGGCGGCGGGTTTGAACTTGCACGCCGTAGCGGGCATCAATCAAGATAATAGCAATATCACAGGTTGAAGCACCTGTTGCCATATTACGCGTATATTGCTCATGACCAGGGGTGTCAGCAATAATAAATTTACGTTTATCGGTTGAGAAATAACGATAAGCAACATCAATAGTAATGCCCTGCTCACGCTCTGATTGTAAACCATCAACCAATAACGCTAAATCAATGGTATCGCCGGTAGTGCCTGATTTTTTCGAATCTTTTTCAATAGCAGCAAGTTGATCTTCAAAGATCATTTTTGAATCATGTAATAAACGACCAATTAAGGTACTTTTACCATCATCTACGCTGCCGCAGGTTAAAAATCGTACTAACTCTTTGTTTTCATGTTGCTTTAAATAAGCTTGAATATCGTCTTCGATTAAGTCTGATTGATGACTCATATTTTTTTCCTAGCAAAATTTCGATCAAATAAAATGTTATTGAGAATAAAGATTTTTAAGGGGTAGTTAAAAATACCCTTCCATCTTTTTCTTTTCCATTGAGCCAGCACTATCGTGATCAATAACACGACCTTGACGCTCTGAGGTTTTGGTTAATAACATTTCTTGAATAATTTCAGGTAAGGTATTCGCTGTAGACTCAACCGCCCCTGTTAATGGGTAACAACCTAAGGTTCTAAAACGAACACTCTTCATTTGCACTTCTTCATCATCACCAATAGGCATACGGTCATCATCAACCATAATCAAGGTGCCATCACGCTCAACTACAGGACGTTTTTCAGCAAGATAAAGCGGTACAATTGGAATACTTTCTAAATATATATATTGCCAAATATCAAGCTCTGTCCAATTAGATAATGGGAAAACACGAATACTTTCACCTTTATGAACCTTGCCATTATAGATATTCCATAACTCTGGACGTTGACTTTTTGGATCCCAACGATGATTTTCATCACGAAATGAATATACACGCTCTTTAGCACGTGATTTTTCTTCGTCGCGACGAGCACCGCCAAAAGCAGCATCAAAACCATATTTATTTAACGCTTGTTTTAAACCTTGGGTTTTCATTACATCGGTATGCGTAGCACTACCGTGAGTAAATGGCCCCATCCCCATTTCGATACCTTCAGGGTTTTGATGAACAAGTAACTCAAAGTCATAGTCTTTCGCCATTTGATCACGAAAGGCTATCATTTCTTTAAACTTCCAATTCGTATCAACATGCAATAACGGGAAAGGAATTTTACCCGGCGCAAAAGCTTTGCGGGCAAGATGTAGCAGGACGGCAGAATCTTTACCGACAGAATATAGCATTACTGGGTTATCAAATTCAGCGGCTACTTCGCGAAAAATGTGAATAGATTCAGCTTCTAATTTTTTTAAATGGGTTAAATTCATTGCCAATACAAATGTTGATAAAAATTGATGGAGCAAGAATGCCACATCTAACAATTTTTTTCCATATAACAAACACCTTTGTTATAATTAAATGGAATAATGATTTTTCTTTTAGTCATTTCCGTTACAAAGATAAAAAGTCAGCAAACTGCTGACTTTCAGAAATAAACCATTCATGCTGTCGATGTTATATTTTAAGTCGCTCCTTGTTATCTATTAAGATCTTTTCACCTACACCTTTTACTTTTATTAATTCACTCACTGATTTAAACCCACCTATTTGTTTTCTATACGCTAAGATGGCTTGCGCTTTCTTATGGCCTATTCCTTTTAAGGTTATTAAATCGTCTATCGTTGATTTATTCAAATGAACATTTTGCTGCATAACAACATTAGCTGCCACTTTGGGTTCAGCAGAAAACACATTTGTTGTAAAAAGTAATATACTGGTCAGTAGTGCACAGATAAGTGCTTTAAGTGATACGTTTTTCATATTAATTCCTTGTAAATAAATCCATTAATGTATACCAATCCGGATAAACATTCGTGCAATTTTCGTTTGAGTCCTTAAACGAAATGGTAAAGAATGAAGTGCTTAAATAACTTGTAAAACAAATTCTATAACCACCATATTAGTTTTAGAAGTAAAATAAGATATTGTCAAATAACATATTACAGCAACAATCCATTGAATTGGTGCCATACCTTAATTAGAATGAGCAATTATAAGTTTAAATCTATCAAATTATTTATTTCATGAGCAAATCAAGCTGTTTACTAACCCCTGTTTTAGCAAAAAATAACACTAAGACTGTTGATAAAAAAACCTGGTTAAATTTACAAGGTTCAAGTGCTAGTATTGCCTTATATCAAGGTGCAATTTCGAGTAATGCACCAATATTACTAGTTACTCATGACACACCGTCAGCCTTAAAGTTAGAACAAGAGTTACTAAGTTTGTCGCAAAAAGAAGATGAACTATCTATTTGCTTATTTCCCGATTGGGAAACTTTACCTTATGACACGTTTTCCCCTCACCAAGATATTATTTCACAACGTTTAGCTACACTTTACCAACTATCCCGTATGGAAAAAGGCATAGTGATTGTGCCTATAACTACTTTGGTACAGCGCTTAGCACCTAAAAAATATTTAGAAGCAAACAGCTTAATCATTAACAAGGGTGATAAAAAAGATTTACATCAATTAAGGCAAAGCTTAGAAGCTAGCGGCTATCGTTGTGTTGATCAAGTTATGGAACATGGCGAATTCTCTGCCCGTGGCGCCATCTTAGACTTATTTCCAATGGGTAGTAAAACGCCCTTTCGATTAGATTTCTTTGATGATGAAATTGATGAAATACGTTTATTCGATCCTGACAACCAACGTTCCAGTGAAAAAATAGAAAGAATCAATTTATTACCTGCGCATGAATTTCCTACCGATAAAGCAGCAATCAATTTATTTCGCAGCCAGTATCGAGAGTTATTTAAAAGCTCTATCGATAAAGAGTCTATTTATCATCAAGTAAGCAATAACATTCTCCCCCCTGGAATTGAATATTATTTACCACTATTTTTCAATAAAACTGACAATTTAGACAACCATTCAGATTTATTCAATCAGCAAGGCACTAGCACGTTATGTGATTATTTAGCGCCAAACACCATGATAGCTATCTCTGGTGATTTAGATAAATCGTTAAATCAGTATTGGAAAGACATTGATTATCGATATGAAAATAGACGTTACGATCCAACTAGACCCCTATTACCACCAGAGCAATTATTTTTAAGCTCTGAAACGCTTTATAGTGCTTTAAAACCATTTGCACGTATTACCATAGTTTCCCCGAAAATTGACGACAAAAACCAAACACTAGATAAACAAAAGTCTAGCGCCATCGTTTTTGATGTAAAGGCACTACCCGATTTAACTATCGACCATAAATTAAAACAACCATTTGAGTTAATTAATTGTTTTATTAGTGATAAAGAAACGCCAGATAAAATTTTATTTATTGCCGAAAGCCAAGGTCGCCGTGAAAGTGTATTAGAGTTACTTGCCCGAGATAACATTAAGCCAACTTTATTTAATTGTATTGATGATTTTATCGAATCAAACGAAAAATTAGGCATTAGCGTTAATGCGCTTAGCCAAGGCTTTACCTTCCAATCTAAAGGTAGCGCTAAGAAAAACGCTATCGCATTAGTAACAGAAGCAGAATTACTAGGCGATCATGTTCGCCAGTCAAGACGACGTAATAAATCTCAAGATGTTAGCACCGATGCTATCTTTAAGAATTTAGCCGAGCTAACTATCGGACAAGCAGTAGTGCATATAGACCATGGTATAGGTAGATACTTAGGCTTACAAACGCTTGAAACTGGCGGTATTGTCACCGAGTTTTTAATGCTCAGTTACGCTAACGATGCCAAATTATATGTACCTGTTGCCTCATTACATCTTATTAGCCGTTATTCAGGTACTGACAGCGAACATGCACCACTACATAAACTAGGTAGTGATAGTTGGAGTAAGGCTAAGCAAAAAGCCGCAGAAAAAGTTCGCGATGTTGCGGCTGAGTTACTTGATATATACGCTAATCGCGCTAGCAATACGGGTTATGCTTTTAAACGCGACAAAGAAGATTACTTAGCCTTTAGTGACAGCTTTGGTTTTGAAGAAACCTTCGATCAACAACAAGCCATTAATGCCGTAGTAAGCGATATGCTATCTTCAAAGGCCATGGACAGATTAGTGTGTGGTGATGTTGGCTTTGGTAAAACCGAAGTAGCAATGCGCGCTGCTTTTGTCGCAGTGAATGATGGCAAGCAAGTAGCGATATTAGTACCAACGACTCTACTTGCTCAACAACATTATGAAAACTTCCGTGACAGGTTTGCTAACTGGCCAGTAGCGATTGAAGTATTATCGCGCTTTAAAACCACAAAGCAGCAAAACGAAGTTGTTAAAAAAGTTGAATCAGGGCAAATAGATATTTTAATTGGCACCCACAAATTACTCCAAAACAGCATAAAATATAAAGACTTAGGACTATTAGTGGTTGATGAAGAACATAGATTCGGGGTAAAACAAAAAGAGAAAATTAAAAAACTACGAAGTAATGTTGATATTTTGACTCTTACCGCAACCCCTATTCCCAGAACATTAAATATGGCGATGGGCGGCATGCGTGATTTATCAATTATTGCCACACCACCAGCAAAACGATTAGCAGTAAAAACCTTTGTTCGTCAACGAGATGAAGCGTTAATTCGCGAAGCTATTTTACGTGAAACCCTACGTGGTGGACAGGTATACTTCTTACACAATCATGTTGATACTATCGAAAAAACAGCCGCTGATATTCAAACGTTAGTACCTGAGGCTCGTGTGATAACAGCTCATGGGCAAATGCGCGAGCGTGAACTTGAACGTATTATGAGTGATTTTTATCATCAACGTTTCAATGTCATTGTTTGTACTACCATCATTGAAACAGGCATTGATGTACCTAGCGCCAATACTATTATAATGGACAGAGCTGACCATTTAGGCTTAGCCCAGTTACATCAACTACGCGGACGTGTTGGTCGTTCGCATCATCAAGCTTATGCATATTTATTAACACCCCATGAAAAACGTATCACCAAAGACGCTAAAAAGCGCCTTGAAGCGATTGCTTCATTAGAAGATCTCGGTGCAGGTTTTACCCTAGCTACACATGATTTAGAAATTCGTGGTGCTGGTGAATTACTGGGTGAAGATCAATCAGGTTCGATGAGCCAGGTTGGTTTTAGTTTATACATGGAAATGCTCGATCATGCTGTTGAAGCGTTAAAAGAAGGTAAGCAGCTATCACTGAGCCAAGTAACCGCAAAACAGACCGAAATAGAATTGCGATTAGCCGCACTAATACCTGAAGACTATATTTTCGACGTGAGTATACGTTTAAGTTTATATAAACGTATTGCCAGTTGTAAAAATAAAAGCCAGCTAGACGATGTACAAGTAGAATTAATTGATCGTTTTGGCTTATTACCACAAGCAACTAAGAATTTAATTTACATAGCTAAGTTACGCTTAAAAGCTCAAACAATAGGAATTAACCGAATAGAGGCTAATAATGCTGGCGGATCAATTGAATTTAGCGATCATACCAAAGTAGATCCTATGCAATTAATGCGCTTAGTACAAAAGCAGCCCACGGTGTATAAAATGGTGCCGCCAAACAAATTCAAATTTGTTCGAGCAAATGAAGGAGAACAAGCAAGGTTTAATTTAATCACCACTATTTTAAATGAGCTGATCCCTTAAGCCTAAAGTAAGCCTTAAAAGCTTAATGTGTAGTCAAGTAATTATAAATTAGCAACAGTGGAATATTACATAGTAATTTAGTACCTTTTACGGGTTTTAATATCAGGGTGCGTGTCTATTAGACCATCCTGATCAACAGTGACTTCACGACCATCAATATGCATGACTACGATACTCAAGTGTCCTGTTCTTCGAACAAAGCTAATGTCATATCCAAATTTGTATAAAGAACTAACTGAAAATTTTTGTGCATAATTAAGGTAATCCCACCATTCGCAGCTTTCTATTAATCGTCGTCTACGATGAAGACTTGATAACGCTTTTTTAATTCCTGATATGCTCATTAAATTACTCTACTTTTTATAAAGTGTAAATTTGAATGATTAACTAGCGTATATCTATCGTTGGTTTATAACTTATGTCGCCGCTTGAACCAATGGTAATATAGCAATTTACTCTACTTGCGATAGCTAATATTTAGTTATCTATTTTACGGGTGAATCGAAGTAAAAAACCAATTTGAAATATTTCTACAAGTGCTATTTCTTGGTAAATAGATAATTTTTCCAAACAGTTTTCTATCCATTGTAATTTAACCCTTCTTACTACAAATATTATGATACCAATCAGAGTAACTAAGTGATCTTTTTAAATGGTCTAAATATCCAATAACATCGTTGCTTTCAAACACACACGCCAACTATTACTCAATCAAGCGCCTTGTTCTTGAAAATTTATCCTCATTAAAATTTGAACCATTAAATAATCTGATTGGTATGAGAACTATCACGACTATAAATTACATTACTTTAGACTACAGTGTCTTCCACAAGCATAAATCATTCCTATAAAATTTATATGTAACAATTCAACTAGATGTGATGCTCCACCATCAACAGCAAAATTTTGAGAGTTAAACTGTAAAAAAAACCGACGAAAAAGGAAATACTCACTTTAATGTACTTTGTTACCATAAAACCTATAGCGGTATGTGCCCTAAACTGTGTGAAAACTTTTAGATCACCTTTTCGAATAAACACCGACTACTTATGATCAATAAGTTTCAAAACAAGCTAATAAATAATTCTATATTTGAATAATATTCAGTAGGTTACCACCCTACTACATTACTTAAGATTATATCTACGGTTATTTAAATTGAATTTAGTCGTCACGCTGCTTAGAGCGTGAATCACAACGTAATGTTGAACTCATGTGGCTCACTGAGGGCTTATCTCCAGACTTTAAAACAATTACTGATTTTAGAAAAGGTAACAGAGCAGGAATAAAAAACACCTAGAAAACATTCGTCCAGATGTGTCACAAACAAATATGTTTAGTGACGCGATCGTCGCCATTGATGGTAGCAACTTTAGAGCAAACAACAAAACACCAAGTAAAGTTAAGTTTCAGATTGCGCGTGTAGAGAAAAATATTAATCATTACTTTCATTAATTTGAGTACTCAGATCCGCAAGAAGACTCATCCAATGACATTGCCAACATAGAAGCTAAATTAGAGTTACTGAAGCAACATTTCGAAGAGCTTAAAAACATGGAATTAGACGTTAATACCCATCCTGATAAACAAATATCAACCGTAAGTCATTGAAGCACTAGGCTGTAACGTAACAACAGTTTTAGCGTATAAAGGCTATTACAGCCGACAAGCTATCAAAAATACACGATACTTAGGCGTAACAAAATTAGTGCCAAAAATCGATATATCAGGCGCTTAAAAGAAAGGTATTATTGACAAGTCACTGTTTAGATATAACCAAGATAATGATGTTTATATCTGCCCAGTAGACAATGAACTTCAATATCGTTATTCGACTATAGAAGCAGGTTTAGAAATTAAAATTTACTTCAACTACATGACTTGTAAAAATTGCATTATTCCTCACCCCTTGCTAGAAGTTTAAGATGTGTTTCGTGCTTACGGTCAACCCTACCGTACTGAGCATGCAGGCTATTTTGAGCTTAGCGCAACTCAAAATCATGTCGGCTATTGAACATTCTCACAGCGAGGTGCTTGGCTGTCATGTTGTGGAATTGCCCTGCGTGTGAGCATGTACAAATTGCCTATAATTCATATCGCAACGACATTGTCCCAAGTGCCAAGCAAGTGCAGCTAAACGAGGGTTGAAGGCTCGGCAAACCAAACGACTACCTGTTGATTATTATCATGTCGTTTTCACCTTGCCTCAATCTACATACATTCCCTTCATGATAACCAGAGTTCATAACTATAAACATGATTTTACTTCTACTTAGTTTGAAACTGGATCTTTCAACAACAACTCAACAAACCATTTGTTGTTTAGTTTAATTAATTTAACTCTCTTTAAATCTTTGTAAATTTTACCGTGGCGATTACCAGTAAATAATAATGTTAACTTTCCTGAATTTTTAAACTCTTCCCGTATTTTGATATCACCTAAAGCTGCATCTATTTTTACTGAGTCAAATGACATATTAAATAGACGTCGAGCAACATTTTTGGCCGTCATGTATTTATGTATCTGCGTTGCAAGATTTGGTGCACATAAAGCAGCTGCAACTTCAATATCCTTTTTATTATAAATTGCATCAAAGAATGCTATAGCCACATCTTCAGCAGCGTCTTCTCGTTCAGAGCTACAGCTAGAAGAGATAAAAGCAATAAAAACAACAATAAAAAATCGTTTTAATACATTCATGGGATTCACCTTATTGTCAAAAAAAGTTAGGTACTAATGCGATTTACTAATTTCTGAAATGGCTCCCATTGCTAACAATGGTTTGGCTTCAGATTTTGATAGATAAAGAGGCTTTTCATTATCACCAGCCATATAACATTTGTTATCCAACTTTATGATCCAATAAGCTATGTACGCTTTTTTTTGTTCATCACTCATAATTTACTCACTAATGTTAACTAGTTAATTAAGGGTGCATGTTGAAACGAAGACGATGATGTCTGATATTTTACAAGGGGGATTGAACTGTTTGTCAATTATTCAATACTCCAGTGCCGGTAGCTACGCTATCATAGGGAGTCATTAATTTAATCCCCTTAGACCGCTGGCTTTGCGTCCTAGGCTTTCACCTAGTTTGCCTTTTCAACTGATGCCAAATAACTTTAACTGATTCCCTAATTAATGTACAGCCGGAGCCTTGTCCAATATGAAATAAGTCTGAAGTAATTATGTATTCCTAATATGAAATGCGTCTAAAGACTTAAATTATGCTCCATTCATTGTCTACTATTTTAAGGTAAGCTCCTTGGCGGCTTTTTCGACTGTAAGTTTGATAAAACCAATTGAACTCTAGTATCTGTTCTGATTTGAGCTACTACACTTAACAAATAAAGCGTGATTTACGCTTTAAAGTCATTCTCAGCAAATGCTTGTAATATTTGACCAAATAGTTTGTTACGCCAACCCATTAAAATATCAACATTAGGAATGGATGTTTTAGTCGATGACTCTGAAGCTAAAGCTCTGACATCATTAACGTTAAAATGCCAAGTTAAAAATTGATTTATTTGTTTTTTAGACGCTAAATTCTCTACTGCCAGACCCTGCTGTTCAGCGATATTAAGAATAAACGCTTTCACTGCTTTAAAAATTTGCTTGTAACCTGGTTGTTCATCTAAACGGGTAATTTTAGTAGGGTAATCACTCTCGCTAATTTGTGAGGCTTGCTTGACTATCGACAACATTGATTTGCCTTTATGGCGAATATCTAATAACTCAGCCCCTTTGAGTTTATTCATAACCTCAATATTTTGTGGGTTATGTTGCGCTATTGCCATTAGGGTATGATCTTTAGCAACAAAACCGATAGGTAAATCGCGTTTTTTAGCTTGTTGGAAGCGCCAACGAGCAAGATGCTGCAATGTATTAAGCTGTTGAGAGTTCAATCGACAAGCCAATTTCATTTGGCGATATAGGTTGTCTTCGTCAATAGGGGTAAACTTTCGCTCTACTAATAATTGCGTTTCTTGCTTAGCATAATCTAACCGGCCTGCTTGTTCTATTTCAGTAATAAACTTGGGATAAAGTTGAAATAAATAATCGACATCAGCACTCGCATAATTGAGTTGCTTCTGAGTTAAAGGTCTTTTCGTCCAATCAGTACGCGACTCTGACTTATCAAGTTCAATACCAGTATAATGCTCAACCATAGCAGCATATCCCATTGATAAGCCATGACCAAGAAATGACATAATAATTTGACTATCAATTAAGTTAACCGGCTTACAGTTAGCACTAGTTAAAAACACTTCTAAATCTTCAGAGCATGCATGGAGTACTTTAACAATATTTTCGTTAGTAAGTAGTTGCCAAAACGGGGATAAATCATCAATAGCAATAGGATCAATCAACGCTAGTTGTTTACCATCAAAAATCTGCAACAAACCCAATTTAGGATATAAAGTACGAGTGCGAACGAACTCAGTATCTATCGCTAATACTGTCGCTTTGCTATATTGCTGACATAGACTTAGTAAACTGTTCTCATCTTCAATTAATTGATACTGCATAATCATACTCATAATACTTCAAAATATCTGTTTCAGGACGCCTGAGCAATTCATGATCAAGCCGCTAATTTTTATTAATGATTGTTCCCTTAAAAAAAGGAGCAACGACGAGCATAATTTGCTCAGGCGCCCCCGAAGGACGAGTTTTAGAGGCTTATATACGGCGTTATTGATTTGACAAGGACGCTACACGGATGTAGGTACTTAGGTTCAGTCTGGAACTATGAACCTGTGCCTATAAGCCTTTAAATTCTCGCTGAAACGAGTATTTCAAGGTAACATGAGTATATACCCGTTACCATTCAAGATGCAGGTTTCAGAGTGCTTGAGCGATTTCAATTCAAGGCGCTGTGATGTAATAATGGTTACTCCCTTATCAATCACAGCAACGATGAAGTGATATTGCTCAAGCTCTTCTTCGATGGGTTTAAAAGTCATTTAAGTTGCGTTATTAAATTAAAGAATGGAACAACCATTCTATAATTTAATGCCTGGCCTAAATGGCTTTTAATTCCCACTGAAATCACGTACTTTGAATGATAACGGGTATATAACTTCTTACTTCCGGCGACGACGAGTAGCTTGCTGACTACGTTGCTGATGTTTTTTAACTGAACGACGAATGCGACGACTCTTTGCATTGTCCATCGTTTTTTCATCCACTTTAACTTTTGATTGAGTTTCAGGTGTTAACTGCACTAATTTACGATAATAGTTAACCTCTTTTAGTCCGAGTTCAGTCCAACCGCCAAGTGGTAGTTGACGCTGCATTTCCATGTCACCATAACGCACTCGAATTAATCGACTTACTTGCACGTCTTGGCTTTCCCATAAACGACGTACTTCTCGATTACGTCCTTCTGATAACACAACATGGAACCAATGATTACGACCTTCCCCACCACGATAAGTGATTTTTTGAAAGCGTGCCATACCATCTTCTAATTTAACACCTGTACGAAGTGTTTGTAGCATGGCTTCATTGATTTCGCCAAACACGCGAACTGCATACTCACGCTCTACTTTTTGTGAAGGATGCATTAAACGGTTAGCTAGCTCACCATCGGTGGTAAACAATAACATACCTGAAGTATTGATATCTAAACGGCCAACAGCAACCCAACGACCTGATTCAAGCGGCGGTAAACGATCAAATACTGTTGCTCTACCTTCAGGATCTTTTCGAGTACACATCTCCCCTTCAGGTTTGTTGTACATCAATACTCGACAAAGATCATCTTCTTGAGCAGTCAACTTAACTTGATGACCATCAATACGTATTTGTTCAGTGCCTTCAACTCTGTCACCTAAATAGGCTGTGTTGCCGTCAACACTCACTCGCCCTGCACTAATCATCGCTTCTATTTCACGACGAGAACCTTTACCCGTACGAGCAAGTACTTTTTGCAGTTTTTCCGAACCTTTCACCGTCGCTTTTTGAAAATCAACTTTGGTAGGCTCTTCAATGAGTTTTTTTCCTTTACCTACGTCTTTTTTAGGATCTACTTTTTTCCCTTTGACAGCACCTTTTTTAGTGACAGTTTTTTTACCTGTACCACGACTACCGTATTTATTATCAGTCGATGCCTGTTTATCTTTAGGTGTCTTTTTGTCTTTGGATGCTTTTTTGTCTTGTGACATATTTTTTACTCAGTTACGTCAGTAGCAGCCCCTTAAAAAGCTAACTTCTGTCTCATTTATTGGTTGTTTTACTGAAACGGTGAAGGATCACCCTCACCCTCTCGCAATATTTCAATATCATCATTAGAAAAATCAATCACGGTGGTGGGATGCTCTCCCAAGTAACCACCATGAATAATTAAATCAACTTGATGCTCTAGTAAATCGCGAATTTGTTCTGGATCGCATTCTGCCATGGTTTCACCTGGCATGATCAAACTAGTAGACATTATAGGCTCTGCCAGTTCAGCCAACAAGGCTTGGCAAATATTATTATCGGGAACACGAATACCAATAGTTTTCTTTTTGGGATTCAGTAACCGTTTAGGCACATCTTTACTCCCTTTGAAAATAAAAGTATATGCGCCAGGAGTGTTATTTTTCAAGATACGAAAGGCGCTATTATCAACACGCGCATATTCCGATAACTGTGATAAATCCTGACAAACTAAGGTGAAATTATGATTTTTTTCTATCTTTCGAATTTGACAGATACGCTCTAAGGCTTTTTTGTCCCCTAGGTGGCAACCAAGGGCATAACCAGAATCAGTAGGATAAACAATCACACCTCCTTGATTAAGGATAGCCACAGCTTGTTGCATCAAACGACCTTGCGGGTTATCTGGGTGTACATAAAAAAACTGGCTCATGATAATTTCCTATTTTTGATAGCCGTCACAGTAAAGTCCGAACTACAATTTACGACCCCAAACTACAGTTTACGACCATAACGCCCATACAGGTGTTGCGCCATCGGGTAAAATTAAATTTCTACCTAAATCTGACCATTTATTAGGATGATGAAAATCAGAGCCTGTTGATGCATGCAAATCATATTCTAAACAGTAGTTTAGCATTGTTTGTCGTTGTTGTGGATTCATTTGCGGCAAAACAATTTCTAAACCATCGCCATCACACTCTTTAAAATGCACAATTAACCGTCTTAGCCATTTCGCCGATAAATCATAACGAATTGGATGCGCCATTACCGCACTGCCACCTGCAACATGAATAGCGTCAATGGCTTGTTCTATAGAGCACCACGTGGGCTTTACATAAGCTTTTTGCGTATTACGACCTTTTTTTCCTAAATATTGATCGAATGCTTTTTGCATAGTACTGACATGACCTTGCTGGAATAGCACTTTTGCAAAATGCGCACGAGTAATTGAACCTTCACCGGCAAGCTTTTTAGCATCATGATAAGCATCAGGAAAGCCACATTTTGCTAATTTTTCACCAATACTTCGTGCTCGTTGTTCACGCGCGAGTTGTTGATTGGTAATTAATTCCAGTAACTGCTCATTATTCTGATCAAAATTATGACCAACAATATGAATTTCAAAACCTTGCCAAGCCGTCGATATTTCAATACCTGGAATCAGTTTTATTGGAACATTTTGATCATTGATATAGCGCTGTGCTATATCAAGTCCTGCGAGTGTATCGTGATCAGTAATAGCCAAAACATCTATTTGGTAATTAACAGCCCTATCTAACAAGGTTTGCGGCGACAAACTACCGTCCGAGCAATTAGTGTGACTATGTAAATCTATCCGGCCATGAGAGAAACCGTCTCGTTTTTCAATTATTAAAGGAAAATCAGTGGTTGACAGCAACGCCATAATAAGGTCTTCTATAGGAACTTTCTTGCAAGTAGGCTTTTACTATTCAAAAGCACTACAAAATATAACTGCAAGTTTACTGAGAAGAACGAAATAATGATACTAGCAAAGCAATTTAATTTAAGCACACTCATCTGGTGGTGGCATAACTCTATATAACTGGGTTGTGATAATTGCGTGTATCTCGTTAAAGCTGAAAGAAAACATAGAAGCTAAACAGAACAATAAACAAATTTCAAAAACCCGCTAAGTTAAGCGGGTTTTTTACGTTAAGCGCTAGTAACTATTCATCTTGTCACTGTATACCCCAATTTAGGTATCAAAAGTACTCATTGACTAACGTCAACTCCGTGCTTTTTCTTTTAAATTGAACCCTACAGTTTAACGTTGAACAGCTACTTGAATAAATAAAAATGCCTTAAACTTTTTATTAACCTAACAGCAACTAGGATTTACAATGAACAAAACAAGAACATGGTTTCTTTGGTGGCTACAGCCAATTTATGCTGGATGACAACCCTTTATACCCAAGCTACCTGAAGATGCAGGTTCCAGCTGGAATTAGAAACGTCTTTAGGCAAGGCATTGATTGAAGAGAATAGTTATTCTATTGTCGAAATCAATAACGCCGCTTAAAGCGTTTCTAAACCAGCCCAGCGGGGACGCATTTTCAAGTGGCTTGGGTTTAATACCAATTGGTATAATTTAACGATTTCAAGAAGAACACCATGACACAATATAATCAAAATTTGACAACAGTACGCACATTAACGGAACAAGCGAATTATCAAGCCGACCCCTTAAGTGTTTACCAACTACTTTGCCACAACAAAGAAAACAATCTGCTACTCGAGTCAGCAGAAATCACTCAAAAACACTTATTAAAAAGCTTATTACTCACCGATGCGGCAATTAAAATCGTTTGCAATGGTAATACCGTTACTTTTAGTGCGTTAACACTTAATGGTCAAGCTGCCCTGCAATTTGCCGCAACACAATTGCAATCGCATGCACAACTAACACTAACTGACGATCAGCAAACTTTAACTGCTATCTTTTCGAATATCCCAACAGAGCTTGACGAGAAAGCTAGGTTAATGGCGATAAACCCTTTTGAAAGTTTGCGTTTATTTAATCGGTTAGAAAATAGTAATAATCATCATTTTGCTATTTTTCTTGGCGGCGCTTTTGCTTTTGATATGATCTCGATGAGTGAAACACTTCCTGATGTCCCTGATGGTGAAAATACCTGTCCTGATTTTGTATATTATCTCGCTGAAACCTTAGTTATTATTGATCATGAAGAAAAAAGCACCGAAATCATTGCTAACATATTCTCTGCTGAGTCCCCAACAGTTCAGGCGCAAGTTGATCTGCAACTAACAACGCGTGTGAATGAAATCCAACAGCAATTATCAACCAATATAACACCTGAGCATATTCCTTCATTGGTAGCCGTTAAATCATCTTCAGTTCAGCAAATTAATCATACAGAGTCACAAAAGGTATCTGTTGACATTAGTGATGAAAAATTTTGTCAAACTGTTGAGCAATTAAAAGAAAATATTCGCGCTGGGGATATTTTCCAAGTAGTGCCTTCCCGTACTTTTTCATTGCCTTGTATAGATAGTGTTGCCGCTTATCAAGCATTAAAAATAAGCAACCCAAGTCCTTATATGTTTTATCTAAAAGACAGTGATTTTTGCATGTTTGGCGCTTCACCTGAATCGGCGATAAAATATCAACAAGACTCTCCTGAAGGAAAGCGCCAAGTAGAAATTTACCCTATCGCAGGTACACGCCCTCGAGGGTTCAATAGCGATGGTAGTATATCTCTAGATTTAGACTCACGTATCGAGCTTGAATTAAGACAGGATAAAAAAGAGTCAGCTGAGCATATAATGCTAGTTGATTTAGCACGAAACGATATTGCCCGTGTATGTAAAGCCGGTACTCGACATGTCGCTGACTTGTTAAAAGTAGATAGATACTCTCATGTAATGCACTTAGTTTCTCGGGTCTGTGGTACTTTGCTTGAAGAACTCGATGCACTGCATGCTTATCAAGCTTGTATGAACATGGGCACACTATCAGGTGCTCCAAAAATAAAGGCTACCTCACTTATTAGAGAAGTGGAAGGTAAGCGCCGTGGCAGTTATGGCGGTGCAGTTGGTTACTTAACTGGCGATGGTGAAATGGATACTTGTATTGTTATTCGCTCAGCTTTTGTTAAAAATAATATCGCTCATGTTCAAGCCGGTGCTGGCGTTGTTTATGACTCGGTTCCCCAAAGTGAAACCGATGAAACTAGACAAAAAGCGCAAGCAGTCATTAGTGCAGTACTGCTATCAAACAAAGTAGCAAACCAAGCGCAAGGAACAAAATGATGACCATTAACATTAAAAAGAGTACACAAAAAACCAAGCTATTTATGCTCGATAACCTTGACTCTTTTACTTATAATCTAGTAGATGAATTTCAATGTTTAGGGTTTGAACCTACCGTTTATCGAAATACCTTAAGTGCTGATTTCATTTTCAATAAAATGCTTGAACATACTAAAGACAGTGGTGAAAAAATCATCTTAGTATTATCACCCGGTCCCGGAGAGCCAAGTAAGGCTGGTTGCTTAATGGCGCTAATCAAATTGTGCGCCGGGAAAATCCCTATGTTAGGTATTTGCTTAGGCCACCAAGCACTGATAGAACACTATGGCGGCAGTGTTGATCGTGCTGATGAAATTGTTCATGGTAAAGCATCTGCTATTAACCACTGTGGCAATGGCGCTTTTACTAACATTCAAAACCCACTACCCGTGGCACGTTATCACTCTTTGATAGGAAAGAATATTCCTAAAACATTATCAGTTATTGCGGATTTTAACGGTATGCCCATGGCTATTTGTCGCGAAACCGATGCCGTATTAGCATATCAATTTCATCCTGAATCTATTTTAACAACTTTTGGCGCGACGTTATTAGCGCAAAGTTTCGATTATTTACTCGCTTTAAGTGAGCGCTTAAACACCAAAGCGCAAGGAGCATAACATGACCAATATATTATCAACCTTGGTTGACGGCCAAAATCTCGACCAACAAAGCATGACAGCATTTTTTGAACAAATGCTTAACGGCAATACAGATCCTATTTTACTAGCAAGCGTGCTTACCGCACTTAAAATTAAAGGTGAAACGCCCGCAGAAATATCTGGCGCAGCGATAGCGATTAAAGCTGCAGCGACAACATTTCCACCACAAAAAAACTCAGTAGCTGATTGTGTTGGCACTGGTGGTGACGGTGCTAATACCATTAACATTTCCACCACAGCCGCTATTTTAGCTGCTGCATGTGGTTTGAAAATGGCAAAACACGGCAATCGCAGTGTATCTAGCATGTCTGGCTCGGCCGATTTACTTGAAGCGTTTGGCGTTAATTTAACCATGTCGCCCGCGACAGCCAGCAATTGTTTAGATAAAGCAAATATATGTTTTTTATATGCACCGGCTTATCACAGTGGCTTTAAACATGCGGCAATAGTACGCAAAACGATGGGCGTACGAACCCTTTTCAATATATTAGGCCCATTAGCTAATCCTGCTTATCCTAATATTATGTTACTTGGTGTTTATACCCCTGACTTATTAATGCCCATGGCAGAAGCATTACGACTAACAGGTGTTGAACGTGCTTTTGTGGTTTATGGTAGTGGCTTAGATGAAATAGCCCTGCATGGTGATACCCAAGTTATTGAGATTAACGGTGAGCAATTAATTGAGCGTACTATTTCGCCACAAGATTTTGGTCTAAAAAATTATAGCCTTGAAGAGATTAAAGGCGGTACCCCACAAGAGAACGCCGACATTATTAAAGCGATTTTATCTGGTAAAGGTCAAGAAGCACATAATGCGGCAGTAATCATTAACTGTGCGGCACTACTTTATTTGCACGATAAAGCAAAAGATTTATCAGCAGCAGCGCAGCTTGCCGGTGAAGTCTTAAAAAGTGGCAAAGGTTTAAAAACGTTAGAACTACTTGTGTCACTCTCTAATAAAAAAAGCGCTAATGAAGAAAGCGCTGATCAGGGAAGTAAATAACATGGCGAACATATTAGAGAAAATAACGACAAACAGACGTATTGAAATAGACGCGCTTAAAAAAGAAAAACCCTTAGCCAGCTTTATTGATGAACTAACGCCAACCAATAAAGATATGTACGCGGCGCTTAGACGTACCAAAGATAAACCCGAAGCAGGTTTTATATTAGAGTGTAAAAAAGCCTCTCCATCAAAAGGATTAATTCGCCCTGATTTTGATGTCAAAGCTATTTGCCAAACCTATGACAAATACGCTGCTGCTATTTCTGTTCTTACTGATGAAAAATATTTCCAAGGTAATTTTGAATATCTAAAGTTAGTGACTGAAACGGTAAATTGTCCCGTATTAAACAAAGACTTTTTTATTGATACTTATCAGGTTTATTTAGCTCGTTATTATGGCGCTGATGCTATTTTGTTAATGCTAAGCGTATTATCTGATGAGGAATATATTGAGTTAGCCGCTGTTGCTGAGCGGTATAATTTAGCCGTATTAACAGAAATATCAACCGTTGAAGAACGAAACAGAGCCATTAAATTAAACGCCAAAATGATTGGTATTAATAATCGTAACTTACGTGATTTAAGTACCGATATTGCTCGTACTTTTGACTTTGCGCCAACATTGCCTGACGACACCATCATCATTTCTGAATCGGGTATTTACAGCAGTGAACAAGTTCGAGAATTAGCGCCTGCTGTTGACGGCTTTCTTGTTGGTAGCTCATTAATGGCCATGGATAACAATCGTTATAACGACATTGATTTAGCCTGTCGCAAGCTTATTTTCGGCAATAATAAAGTGTGTGGCTTAACCGCACCAGAATATGCAATTGCGGCTGCAGAATCTGGTGCTCGATTTGGTGGTTTGATTTTTGCGGAAAAATCTCCTCGCGCTATTACCAAAGAACAAGCACTGGCGATAGTTAACACTCAACCATTTTTAGACTATGTTGGCGTTTTTGTTAATCATCAATTAACAGAAATAGTTGATTTAGTAAAAAGCCTCAACTTATTCGCTGTGCAATTACATGGCAGCGAAGATGAAGCCTACGTGACTAAGCTCAAAGAAAAGTTAAGCGAAAACCACTGTAATAATTGCGAGGTTTGGCAAGCTAAACCAGTATTATCCAATGTGCCCGAGTTAAGTAAACAAGTTGCTCATCATGTCCTTGATGGCAAATCACCAGGCTCAGGTCAGGCATTTGATTGGCATATATTAGCTACAAGTGAGCAAGATTTATCTACTAGTTTTTTAGCTGGTGGCCTTAATAACGACAATATCCAACTAGCCCTTAAGCAGTTAGCCCAATTAGATTTATTTGGACTTGATCTCAACTCAGGTGTTGAAACTAGCCCAGGTATAAAATCCAGCGAAAAACTGTCTCAAGTTTTTGCGCAAATAAGGAATTACTAGATTATGAACACTACAACAAAGAATACACCAAAAGAAACATTACCTGCCTATTTTGGCGAATTTGGTGGCATGTTTGTCGGTGAATTATTAGTGCCGGCATTAGAGCAATTAGAACAAGCCTTTATTGAATCACAAACTGATGAAGCATTTTTAACTGAATTTAATAACTTACTGACCAAATATGCGGGTCGCCCAACACCATTAACCTGTTGTCGAAATATAGTTAAAAATCCACTCGCAAAAATTTACTTGAAACGTGAAGATTTACTACACGGTGGCGCCCATAAAACCAACCAAGTATTAGGTCAAGCCTTACTGGCTAAACGTATGGGAAAAACTGAAATTATCGCTGAAACAGGTGCCGGTCAACATGGCGTAGCAACCGCCATTGCTTGTTCATTATTAGGGTTGAAATGTAAGGTTTATATGGGTGCAGTCGACTGTGAGCGTCAGCAACCTAACGTATTTCGTATGAAATTAATGGGAGCAGAAGTTATTCCAGTAACCGCTGGCTCTGGCACCTTAAAAGATGCTGTAAATGAAGCATTACGTGATTGGTCAGCCAATTATGAAAATGCGCATTATTTATTAGGCACTGCTGCAGGCCCGCATCCTTTTCCAACGATTGTTAGAGAGTTTCAAAAGATGATCGGCGAAGAAGCCAAAGCACAGTTTCTTGATGAAGAAGGTCGTTTACCTGATTATGTTATTGCTGCAGTGGGTGGTGGCTCAAATGCTATTGGTATATTCAATGATTTTATTCCGCATGAAGAGGTAAAATTAATTGGTGTAGAAGCCGGTGGTAAAGGCATTGATACTAATCAGCATGGCGCAACCTTAGTTGCTGGCAGTAAAGGCATGCTACACGGAAACTACACTTATATAATGCAAGATAAGTATGGTCAAATTGAAGAGTCTTACTCTATTTCTGCGGGTCTAGACTACCCTGCTGTAGGCCCTCAGCATGCATTTTTAAAAGAAACCGGTCGAGCCCAATATGTTGCTATTAATGATGATGAAGCGTTAGCTGCTTTTCAAGAGTTAGCGAAAAGTGAAGGAATTATACCCGCGCTTGAGTCTTCTCATGCCTTAGCGCAAGCCCTTAAAATGGCAGAAACGGTGACGACAGAAACTATTTATTTAGTAAACTTATCAGGTCGTGGCGATAAAGATCTCGCCCATGTTCATGCCATTTTAAATCCAAACGAACAAGATAATAACACTAGCGTTAAGCATCGAGGAGAAGCGTAATGGTACAAACGAGCAACACACAATCAACACAACAAGCGGGCTATCGTTACCAACAAGCTTTTGCTGAATTAACCAAAAAAAATGAAAGCGCTTTTATCCCTTTCGTAACCATTGGCGATCCTAATGCTGAACAATCATTTGAGGTTATCAAAGCATTAATTGATGCTGGCGCTGATGCGTTAGAGTTAGGCATTCCGTTTTCAGATCCAAGCGCTGACGGTATTACAATTCAAAGGGCGGCTCTGCGTGCACTAAACTCAGGTATCAATACTGACATTTGTATCGATATACTAGCTAAAGTACGTAAATACGCACCTAACATTCCTATTGGGTTATTATTATATGGCAACTTAGTTTTTGCCCGTGGTATTGATAACTTTTATCGAGACATGGCGCAAGTCGGTGTTGATTCGGTATTAATTGCCGACTTACCCATTCGTGAAAGCTTACCCTTTAGAGAAGCAGCATTAAAGCATGGTGTAGCGCCTATTTTTATCGCTCCACCAAACGCGAGTGAAGAAACTTTACGTGAAGTATCATCATATAGCCGCGGTTATACTTATGTATTAAGCCGTGCGGGTGTTACAGGTGTGGATGTAGTTGAAGAAAGCACTTCAGCAACGTCTCCCGCAGAAGGTTTAATCAGTAAGTTAACTCAGTATCATGCTGCACCATCTGTTTTAGGGTTTGGTATTTCAGCACCGCAACAGGTGACTGATGCCTTAGCTGCAGGAGCAAGTGGCGCAATAAGTGGCTCTGCGGTAGTTAAAATTATCGAGACTAATTTAGCTGATAACAAACAAATGTTAGCCGAATTGACCACATTTATTCGTCAGATGAAAACAGCCACTAAGTAAGTAACTAGATAAGCAACTCACTGGCAGCATATAATTAGCTGCCAGTTTAATTTCCCATCGTTGTAATAAAACTGTCACACGAAAGCATTAAAGTATTATCGTAATAAAAAACGAGATAATTTAATGAAAGAAACTATTCCACTTATAATAAATAACAAACTTATTTCTACTGTATTTCAGCCTATCTACAACATTCAACACAAAACAATTATTGGCTATGAAGCACTAACCCGTGGTCCTAAAAATAGTCATTTATACTCCCCTGAAGCTTTATTTCAAGCTGCTGAACAATGCGATTTATTATCTGAATTAGAATTATTGTGTCGTGAAAAAGCGATCACTCGCTTTGTTGAATTAAAACTATCAGGAAAGCTATTTCTTAACATTTGCCTTAACGTAATGCTAAATAAAGATCACCCCTATGGTGAAACTATTAAACTAGTTGAAAAATCTGGCTTATCCGCACAGCAAGTGGTTATTGAAATTAGTGAAAAATCACCTTTTCCTGATAGCGATATTTTATTAAAAGCACTCAATAAGTATCGCAAATTTGGTTTTGATATTGCTATTGATGATGTAGGTGCTGGGTATTCAGGCTTGAAACAATGGAGTTACTTACGCCCAAATATTGTTAAAATTGATCGCTATTTTATTGACCAATGTGATCAAGATATAATGAAACAAAAGTTTCTCAAGATATTATTTGAGTTAGGTACGATTTCAAATGCTGATATTATTGCTGAAGGTATTGAAACGAAAGGCGAGTTTGAGTTACTGCGCTCTTTAGGTATGGTCTATGCTCAAGGTTATTATTTAGCTCGTCCCAGTGAACTTCCTCAAAGAGATTACCCACGGTTCAATAGTAATTTTACCGCTTCAAAAAATTATACAGACAGTAATGCAGCTTAAAGCGTTAACATTTTAAAAGTCAGTAAAATTACCACCATCGATATAGCAACAAAGAGCACTGACAACAAGTAATACAAACCTCGATGAAGTCTATTTTTTATTCTCGCTACAATCGAGTTTTTATTTTGTTGAGTAATGGGAACTCGAGAAAAAACCTGTATCATTAAATTAACTAATGCCAACCAAGCTAAAGCAAGTAAGCATAGCATTATTTTATTCGACTCAGTTGGGCTAGGCACAGCAGAAAAAGCCAACTGATAAATTATGCTAGCAATAAGCAATATTGCTAGCACGTAAGTCAACTTATGAAAGGGCTTTAATGCTAAGGATATTTTAACTAAATAGGCCATCATTTAGTTAATTACACGGGAGTTATTCATTTAGCCAAGCAAGTGCTTGTTGATATTCTTCAAAGTATTCCACTTCACCTGAAATAAACCATGAACCTATACTAGCTATAATTTCTTGCCAATGTTTATTGCCGTAAATAGCAACTTTTTCGAACTCACTACCATGGTGTAGACCTAATTTAAAATCATCCCAAGCTGCTCGAAGCTCCCAGCCTTGCATTTCAGTCACATCAAAGATTGCTTTAATTTTAGGAGAGGCTACCTCCTTCATAGCCGCATCAATCATCGGCGTGATTACTTGGTAATCTTGATGAGTTAATTTACCTATAGCCTTTAAAGATAAAAAGAATTTTTCATCTACACGCTCAATACCAATTGATAGCCCGTGTCTAATGCTAGTCATATATTCAGCCTTAATTTAAAATGGATAATATTTAATATAAATTCAATATTATCCATTCGTCAAGTAAGCAAACCGGAGAAAACCTATTCGCTTGTTATTTGACTATACTCGCCACCATTACCTGTTTGATTTAGCTCACCGTCAATAAACTCTAAATAAGTGCACTCATCTTTAGTCGTTAAACCATCTTTATGCATACGTTGTGTACGATAAAATAATACACGTATGGTTTGCTCATTGTGA
>Ga0105358_10000089_pt1 | contig 34667 bp, 31 predicted proteins | sample GOMGulsemesocosm_5_FD_83509 | JGI IMG/M metagenome (GOLD analysis project Ga0105358, IMG submission 83509) | Methane-oxidizing microbial communities from mesocosms in the Gulf of Mexico - GOM15C Gulf of Mexico | ecosystem: Environmental > Aquatic > Marine > Cold seeps | place: Gulf of Mexico... | reverse complement strand
TTGAAGAGACGAGTATATCGAAGAAATTATTCTGTGGGTGAATTTTTAAAGAGTTGGGGTGTTTTCTGATTAGCTAGAGTTATTGTGTTGCTTGAGAAGTGTTGCTGGATTTGATGCCTTTCGATATTTTGACTTCTGGTCAAAAATCTATCGGCTCATATTTTCAGCTGAGACTGAAAAATGATTGGTGCCCGGGGCCGGACTTGAACCGGCACAATCTTGCGATCGGGAGATTTTAAGTCTCCTGTGTCTACCAATTCCACCACCCGGGCAATCAGGGGTATTTTTTATAGTAGGTCTTGGTCGCCTACTTCGCTTAATTGAAACCTTACAGCTTCAAGCGAGCGGCTATTGTAGGGTTTCGCTAAAATTAGTCAATAGGCTAAATGCAATTTATGTAATAAATATTAATGACATCGTAAATAGGAAGAAATCGCGGGCTCTCTAACTGTGGATAATCACTGTAAAGCTTGCCAGATAAAGTGAAATCTGACATGAAATATTGTGCAAAGTGATGCAATCTTATCGGTAGGTTTGCTATCATTGGCTATTGTATAAAATAACAGTACTTTGGAGAGGAATATGGCGCGCGGCGTAAATAAAGTAATTTTAATAGGTAATGTCGGTGGCGATCCAGAAGTTCGTTACATGCCAAATGGTAGTGCAGTCACTACTATTACTCTTGCCACTAGCGAAAGCTGGAAAGATAAACAAACTGGCCAAAATCAAGAGCGTACAGAGTGGCATCGCGTGGTGTTTTTCAACCGCTTAGGTGAAATTGCCGGTGAATATTTACGCAAGGGCAGCAAAGTATATGTAGAAGGCGCATTGCGTACGAATAAGTGGCAGGATCAGGAAGGCAAAGATCGCTACAGAACAGAGATTATTGGTAACGAGATGCAAATGCTAGACTCTCGTGGTGGTAGTGAAGGCGGTTACCAGCAAGGTGGTCAGCAACAGGGAGGCCAGCAACAAGGTGGTCAACAACAAGGCGGTGGTTTCCAGCAGGGCGGTCAACAGCAGCAAGGTGGTTATCAGCAGCAGGCACCGCAACAGCAAGCTCCTCAGCAGAATTATCAACAGGCACCTCAACAGCAAGCGCCACAGCAAAACCGTGCGCCAGCGCCGCAACAACAAGCTCCTCAGCAGCAGCCACAACAGGCTCCAGCAGCAGCGCCGAATTTCGATGATTTTGATGATGACATCCCGTTCTAGCGGATCAGTCATTGGAATAAAAAAAGCCGCGTGATTATGCGGCTTTTTTGTGAGTGCTATTTGGGTATTAAAACTCTGGAAATTGATCGTCTAGTTTGGTTTTGTATTTAAAATAAAATACGCTACGCTGGTTGTTTGCGTTGGTTTTTGGGGAGAAGCAATCTAACCAACGAGCCTCTGTGGTCTTCATGCGACCGCTAAAGTACTTACATGGATATATAACATGGGTTGCCTAAATCATTCGTTATTCCAGCATAATAACCAACAGTTGAACACTATTCACACGAGTACATAAATCCAGTTTTAAGCTAACTTGCGGACTTCACGAATTTGCCAGGTCGTCCCGCTAGATCCGACTGCTTTTGATTCAACCATCTGCACATAAAACTCCCAGCGTCCCTGTTTGCGCACACCAACAACATTTGCCGTCACTGCTTGCGAGTGTTTCCCAACCCCACGTATCGTCTCTTTTGTCATTGTAGATTGCCCACCGCCGAAGTGTGCTTCAGCGATAGCATTCATGTCGGCCTCATCTAGTGTATTTGCACCCACTTTAAGATTGTAGTGGCTGAAATCAGCCGAACCATCGTCGTTCACCTTGGCAACCACTGTGCAGCCAGTCAATTGCGCGGTAAGCATGATATTGGGGCCACCCGTTGCAGGTAAACTGGCGGTTTTTGCAGTATTTCCAGCATAGCCAGACCAAACTGCAGCAAAAACTGGGGATCCCTGCGGTATATTCAAAGCCCCTGGTTTTGACAGGCGCAGTTCGAAATTATCGCCATCTACCTTGCGGCCCAGTGTCGAAGTTTTGCGTCGCACCTTAGTCGCTGAATCTAACATCGCCGCTTGGATGTTGGCCTGGTCTTTAGGGGCACCGCCGCGCCACCAAACAACATTGCTTTTCAAAAAGGCTGCTGGATCATTGATAAAAGCATTCACATTAGCTTGAGTCGCCACTATTCATCTCCTTATAAATTGTATTCCTTAAACTTAAAAAATCACAATAATCTGAGAGGTTGCTCTGATGAATTAGCCTACGCCTAACTCTCTTCCAGCAAAGGGGTTTATTATTTAGCGAGCCTTTGCTTTGACTCTTATATTTCGCTGGGGCGTGCGTAATTTGTGCAGAGGTTTCTTAGCTCTCACAGAATATTGTACTGCGATCAAGTTTCAAAACAACCACCTTACAGTCGCCAATATTATGCCTGTCTCATAGAATACTGTTTTTTATAGAAAAAACTTTCGAGTACAGGAAATTTTTATCACCCTATTTAACAAGCCGGCCATTAATACATTCTTGCTAGATAATTCAAGTGTATTTGGCCTGATATTTTGCTCATGATGTGGCCTCAATCATAACTATTTTACTACCACTTCCAGAATAACTACTGTTGATAACTAATCGAGTGTTGTGTAAAAGTTTGGGGCAACTATCTGAGAAATTCGCTAAATTGACTAACGTTGCGATGGAAAGCCTCAAGGTATAGGGCGAAATTAACGCTTAGCTGTAAAGCGTGTTTTAGAGCAGAGAATCGCTTAATTGTTCAGGGATTATCAGTGAAATACAAAGCTTACCTTGATTGTTGTTCTGTCCTTTGTTGTTTATAACTTTAATTGAGTATCTCATTGATTTTATTCTCTTGTTTTGGGCATTTCTGCCGATACTTAGCTGTTCAAAATTGAATGCCGTTTACAAGCGTATGTAACGCACTTTATCTGGAGATGATTTATATGAAATCGATTCGCGCCAAAATTTTTGCTCTGGTCTTGTTGCCATTGATTTTAGTAGTCCTTGTTCTGACAACAATATCAGTCAATGGTATTGTCAGCTTAGGGGAAACAGAGATAGCGCTCTTTAAAGAGCAGTTAATTTCATCGAAAAAAGATGAATTAAAAAACTATATCCAGATCGCCACTAAATCAGTCAAACACCTTTCTGGGAAAAGTGAGAATGATCATGAGCGGATGCGCGAAATCATCAGAAATCAAACATTTGCAAGAAGTGGCTACTTCTTTGTTTACCATAAAGATGGAACCAATATTGTTCATGGCAGTAACACCACTTTAGAGGGTAGAAATTTAGCCAATGTAAAAGATACTCGAGGAACTTATCTCGTCAAAGAGATGATTGATGCAGCAATTAGAGGCGGAGGTTTTGTGGAGTATTATTGGGAAAATCCTGCGACTCAGAAAGAGGGCTTAAAGCTTTCGTATACTGGGTTGTTAGACCAGTGGGATTACATGATTGGTATTGGGGTATATATAGATGATATTGATAGTACCGTCGCAAATATGCAGGCTAAAACAGATCAAAAAATTGAAAGTGTTTTTTTCGATGCGTTAATTGCATCTGCACTGATTATTCTTTGCTGTATTGTGATTGTTTGTGTAGTGGCGCCTAAAATTACCAAACCTCTGTTGTTTGTCGCGGAGTCTTTAGAGCAAATTGCAGCTGGCGATGGGGATTTGACTCAGCGTATCGATGTTAACAGTAAAGATGAAGCGGGTCGTGTTGCACTAGCTTTCAATCAATTTGTTGAAATGATACAAGGGTTAGTTTTTGAGATTAGAGAGTCTAGTAGTCAATTGAGCGAGGGCATGTCACAGCTAGAGAAACTAAGAGAAAAGAGTACTCAAAGGCTGAATGTTCAAACGTCATATAGAAATAAGATCGTCGATGGGATCGATACACTATTAAATTCGGCGACCAACATCTCAGATAGTAGTGCACAAGCGACAGAGCAAGCAAAGGGCGCGACTTTGGAGGCGGAGCAGGGTATCGAGGGACTGCATAAAAACAATACCCAGATTAAACAACTGGCTGATGATATCCAGAAAGCATCGAGTGTTATCTCTGAGCTTGAGCACGAAGTAGCAGGTATTGGTACCGTGCTAAACGTTATTCAAGATATCGCAGAACAGACAAACTTATTGGCGTTGAATGCCGCGATTGAAGCTGCCCGTGCTGGAGACCAAGGTCGAGGTTTTGCAGTTGTTGCAGACGAAGTGAGAGCGCTGGCGGCTAGAACCAGAAATAGTACTGAAGAAATACACGATATGATTCAACGCTTAGAAGGTCGTTCTCAGAGTGCTGTTACAGTGATGAATGAAAGCCAAAAGCGTAGTTTTGACACGGCTAAACATGCCGATACAGTGATTGAACGCCTCGCTCATTTAAACACTATGATAGATAACATTAATGCCATTAATTCGAGCATTGAAGAGACCTCCGGCGATCAAAGTGAAATGACTTCTCAGATGAGCGAGGGGATTGCACATATCTCCAAACTGGGTGATGAATCTATGGAGGATGATAAAGAATCAATTAATCATGCTCAGCATGTGGTCTCTCAAACCAAGCATTTATTTGAGCTAGTCAGTAAATTCAAAGTATAGGCGTATTAGGGCGTTCAGCACAAACAGGAGGGCGCCGTTTATCATGGTGTCTGTCACAGGTAATAACACTGTCTGATTTATTGGTAAATGATAGCTATAAAAATTCCTGTCCCATAGTATTAAAGCGATACCCTGCCAAGACAAACAACCGGTAGGGTTAGCGACTCACACTAGCCGCTAATACTTGTGCTCCTAAAATCAAATGCCGGATGGCGGTGTCCTCGGCGAAGTCATGGCTGATGCCGTCAATGGAAGGTATAAATAACATGGCCACGGGCATGACACTCGACAAGTTGGAAGCGTCGTGTAATGCTCCTGAAGGCATATGACGCCAGCGATCAGTTGCTAACTGTGCAGTGGCAGAGCTTATTTGATCCATTAATTGCGGGTCTATGACTGTCGCTGGCACAGAGGAAAAACTGTGATGCTCTAAACCTAGTTCTAGCTCAGTGCTGATTCGAGTGGCGCAGTTGTGGATAACTTTACGCATTGCAGTGAGTCGCTTGTCACTTGCATCGCGCCACTGTAAATTGAAATCGACACGTCCGGGAATAATCGAGGCTGCATTGGGGTGCAACTGTACGTGGCCTATGGTCCATACCGTGCTATCAATTACTATGTCAGCTAGTGCCAAGTTTAGTTCTGTGGTAAAGCGCACTAGTCCTTGAAAAGCATCGCGGCGAAGCTGCATCGGTGTTGTGCCTGCATGGTTTTGCTGGCCGAAAAAACTAAATTTCTCGTTATTAATACCCACGATACTGTCGACTACCCCAATATCTTGATTGGCTTGGTCCAAAACAATTCCTTGCTCGATATGAGCTTCGATAAACCCTGAAAAGAGCTTGGGGTCAATAAATTCGCTCTGACAGATATCTGCCATTGACAGTCTTGCCTGGGAAAAACTGGTGCCTGTTATGTCCGTTAGTTTATCGGCATCACTTAGAGTTAGAGCACCAGAGAATAGCTTGCTGCCAGTTAACGTGGAAAATCTGCCTTCTTCATCCTGAAATGAAACCATCGCAATAGGTGGGCCACCGCACTCAAGCGAAGCTCTAGCAATTTCGAGTGCGGTTATCACGCCGTAGGCACCATCTAGCCACCCGCCTTGAGGTTGGCTGTCAGAGTGGGACCCTAATAAGAGCGCTTTTTCACTACTTGGGGGCAAGCCAAAAACGTTGCCTGCTGGGTCGACCTTAGCAGTCAAACCCGCTGCTTTAATTCGTTTAATTAACCAGTGTCGAGCACTAATATCAGCGGCAGAAAATGCCGGTCGGATGACGCCGGTGCCGGAACACCCAAAAGAGCGTAAGCTATGTAAATCTTCTAGTAACCGATCGGAATTGATGATGATCTTAGTCATTTTATGTCCTTGTTTATTATTATATTGGTGAGCTTTATTACAGTGAGTGAAGCTTCGAGGAAGTAGATCAGATATTACCCAAAAAGTGGGCGGTTAGTCACGGTTTAATAGATTGAGAAAAAGGTCACCTTGAGTATGCCGCTATAGGCTTAAACTCGGTCGCGGCAGATGTACTTGAAAAGAGCCTGTTTGCCGTTGAGAATGTGTTTAAATCCATTGATTATAAACGCTAAAACTCTCTGGTAGCTATGTCATCGATAAATGCTGAACTTCCTTTAGAAAAATATGAAAGCATTCAAAGAACTTTGAGGCTGCGAAGATAGAAAACCCCCACCCCATATTAGTGGCAGGGGCTATCCTGTTGAGATTGACTGTGCTAAATAGTAGGAGCTAAATTTTTGATGCCGGGCTAAAGCTCTAAACCTAGCGATTAAACGCTCTGAATGAGCGTCTAGCGAATGAGTTATATGTGAAATAGTGGCCAAGCAATTTTCAAACATGCAATGAAAACGCTAAACCTCTTTTTAGGGGGAGTAGTAAAGGGGCCATCATTTCCTGTCATTCGTGCCTTGCTACGACGCGATTTCTCGGTGTCTTAAAAGGCAGTCCAACTGCTGAGGCTAGGATAATAGAATAATGATCAGAGGTATTATATGTCGCAACAAGTATTGATAGATGGGCCGGTTAGCTGGCGAGATATCGCAAAAGTGGCCGAGGGTGCTGCTATCAACCTGAGTGAATCACGTTGGGCCGGGATCAAGGAGAGCCGCGCTGCGGTTATGTCGATGATCGACAGCGGCCAGCGAGCTTACGGAGTGAATACGGGTCTGGGCGATTTGTGTAATCATCTGTTGGATGCGGATCAGCTCGGCCAGATGTCACGCGGTACTATTCTCAACCACGCCTGTGGAGTCGGGCCGCTGCTCGAGAAACGTCAAGTGCGGGCTATTATGGCCGCCGCGATAGTGAATTTTAGTCAAGGTTATTCAGGACTCTCTTTAGACGTTGTCGAGGCGCTATTGGCGATGCTCAACCGCGACATAACCCCGCAAGTTCCAAGTTTGGGCTCGGTGGGTTATCTCAGCCACATGGCGCACATTGCACTACCTTTACTGGGAGTTGCAGAGGTTGAGTTTAATGGGGAGGTGATGCCTGCCTGCGATGCGATGCGATTGGCGGCTATCGAACTGCCTGAATTAGGTGCCAAAGACGGCCTGAGTTTGGTCAACGGTACCCCTTGCATGACAGGTTTAGCCTGTTTGGTTGCAGCTGATGCCAAACAGTTACTGGGCTGGGCGGATATCGCTGGGGCGCTGAGTTTTGAAGCTCTGGGTGGTCAGCTAGCGGCGTTTGGCGAAGCAAATTTGGCGCTCAAAGGGTCGGTGGAGGTCGTGAAGGTCGGGCATAGACTTCGATGCTTGCTAGCCGATAGTCCCTGGCTAGTCAGTCAGCAGAGCCTGCGCACTCAGGATGCCTTGAGCCTGCGTTCGATACCGCAGATCCACGGTGCCTGTCGGCAACAGTGGCGGCATTTTTGCGCGGTGCTGGACGATGAGTTAAGTGGTGCGAGTGATAACCCGCTTATCATCAAAGATCAACAAAATTTTCGGGTAGTTTCCCAGGCCAACCCTCACGGACAAGGCTTAGCGTTGGCCTGCGATGCTCTGGCCCCGGCACTGGCGGAGCTGGGCTCAGTGGCGGAGCGACGCAGTTACCGGTTGCTTAATCCACAGGTCAGCGGCCTGCCAGGTTATTTGACTGATCAGGGCGGAATCAGCTCGGGGTTAATGATCGCACAATATACCAGCGCCTCTTTATGCGCCGACAACCGCCGTTTGGCGCAGCCGGTATCGGTGGATAACTTTGTCACATCAGGGTTACAGGAAGACCATTTGAGCTTTGGCACTAGTGCTGCGTTACGGTTGTTTCCGATGCTGGACAATGTGCGACGAGTGCTTGCCGTAGAGCTGTTTTGTGGTACTCAGGCATTGGATTTCCTGGACTCTGACGGGCAGCGCTTTTCGCCAGCAGGGGCGGCTATATGGGGGATGATTCGTCAGCGGGTGCCACACTATACTTGCCAGCGTTGGATTGCCCCGGATATTGCGCTAGTCGAAGCGCTATTACGTGATCCTCGAATACGCGCTGACATTGAACAAGTGGCGGGGCTGGCCAATTAGCATGATTCAAGCAGGCCTGCTCATCCATCAAATAATTAATATTTACTTAGGAACCTCCTTAAATGTCCACCGCTAATAGCCTAGTGGTACTCGATTTTGAGACCACCGGATTATCACCCAATATGGGAGATAGAGCCATAGAAATCGCCGGGGTACGCCTCGAAAACGGTCGGGTGAGTGATCACTTTCAGGCATTAATGAACCCCGGGCAGCGAGTCAGTGGCTTTATCGAAGACTATACGGGTATTACCAATAAGATGCTGGTTGATGCGCCTACTTGTGAAACTGTGATGGGAGAGTTTGCCGACTTTATCGGCGACGCTAATCTAGTGGCGCATAATGCGTCTTTCGATAAGCGCTTTCTGGATGCCGAACTGGCTCGGATTGGTCGCAGTTATCGCGGTGAATTCATCTGCTCGATGCTGGTGGCACGGCGCATCTACCAAGATGCCCCCAACCATCAGTTGGGTACCTTGATCAAACATGCCAAGATTCCTGCCGATGGGGTGTTTCACCGAGCGCTGTATGACTCTCAGATGACGGCCAAGCTCTGGCAGGCGATGCTGGAGAGTATCGAGTCTCGCTACGGCATTGATGATATTTCCTTTGCGCTGCTAAAAAAGATCGCCCGTACCCCGAAAAAGGCATTGCAGGGAATGTTGGAGAAGTACTAAATCTAGGAGTCTGATCGAGAATGTAGTAGTGCATTAAGTCTTACTTGCCGCTACTTTTATTTCCCGGCAGACCTGAGCGGTTTGGTGGGGTAATAAATGTGATATGCGCACCATGTGATCGAAGTGTTTTGAGAGGCCGCTAACCTGTTCGCTGCCTGTAACCACTAAGTAACTGCCACCTAGGTAAACAACCGCCCGCTTATTTCCAAAGACGGTTAATGGCGCAGAGTAGTGTTTTAGCCGGTCGTAAAAATACACCCTCAAGTTTGGGTAGTGGCTGTCGATTAGGTCGGCCATGTAGTCCAATTGTTCAGCTCGCAAGTGCTGTGGGATATCTGCCCAGATGCCATAGCCTTGTGCTAGTTCTTGTAATACTTGCACTGGCATGCAAATTTCTAGGTCATTGCCGCGCTTTTTTACATCGTTCAGTAGTTCTTCGCCGAAACTGTAGCGCGAGGAGGCCCGCAAGGGTTCTTCTAGTTCGCGGTTGACCAGTTCCGGCAAGCTGAGCATATCGGGCAGGTAGGCGGGAATGTAGCGGGTTTTTCCGCCGCTGATTTCTTCGCGCCACTGGGTCAAGGGGGAGCGTTGGGCACTGTCGTCGACCAACTCGATGGCGCTGCTACTGGCGACCTGTTGGCTGCCATGTTCGGCGCCGACCGCGCCTAATAACCAGTCTATCGAGACTCCTTGAGCGCTGGCGATGCGCATCAGCGCTTCGGCTCTGGGCAGGCGCAAGTTGCCTGGATCGAGAAATTGACTCATGGCAGAGCGGTCCAGCTGGCATTGACGGGCGAATTCACTGGGGTTTAAGCCCGACTGCTGTTGCAATTGCAGCAGGCGCTCTCGAAATACCGGGGCAATGTCACGTTTATCCATAGGTCTTATTGAATCCTCGGTTTATATTACATTCATTCTAATGATGCGAATGCACAATTTTGTAGTATTTATATGATTAAAGCTTATAAAAATTGTATAAGCAAAATTTAGGTGTAAATATAGTATAAGAATTACAAATACACCAATAGCATGCTTGCAGCTGTGGGCTTACTCTGAGGAACTAACTAGGAGGAGTACATGAGCTCGAAGTCCAAATTGCGTATTGAATGGCCAACCTTGGCGCTGATTATTAGCTGTTATTTAATTTGGCTACTGGTGCTGTATAGCCAGGTCAGTGTTGTGCTGTTGTGGATGGCGCTGCCGTTGTTATTGGCCTTGCATTCATCTTTACAACACGAAGTACTGCACGGTCATCCTACTCGATGCTCTGCCTTTAATGAAGCGCTAGTGTTTATACCTCTGGGGGTGTTTTTCCCCTACCAGAGGTTTCGAGATTTACACTTAATCCATCACCGCGATGAACAGCTCACTGATCCTTACGCGGATCCAGAAAGTCACTACCAAGATCCACAGGGTTGGCAGCAACTGCCCACTGCAATGCGCGATATATATAGCTTTAATAACAGCTTAGTAGGGCGCATGTTGGTGGGTCCGGCGCTGTCCATATGGCGTGGCTATAAAGCCGATACCCGAGCTATGTTGGACGGTGATTGGGCGATAGTCCGCGCTTATGTGCTGCACTTTGTCGGCCTAGTCCCCATGTTTTGGCTATTGTCTGTTTGGCAAATTAACTTGTTAGCTTATCTACTAGTTGCCTATTTGGCATTGTCGATTTTGAAAATTCGCACTTTCTTGGAGCACCGCGCACATTTTAGTGTGGCCGCACGCACCGTGGTAGTCGAAGATCGGGGGCTGCTGGCGCTGTTGTTTTTAAATAATAATTTCCATGCTGTTCACCATCGCCACCCAGGGGTAGCCTGGTACCGGTTGCCAGGTTTGTATTATGCAAATCGGGTGGACTTTCTAAAGGCTAATCAAGGATACCGTTACGCCAGTTACTGGGAAATATTCAGCGAGTTTTTGTGGCAGGCCAAAGAACCAGTCCAACACCCGCAGATGACTCAGTTAGCGAATGAGGAAGTTCCTTTAGGCGGGGAAGCTCGATTATGATCGCCCAGTTACCGATGTACGATTGGCCGGAGCTGCGAGCACAGCATGACAAATTATGGCTGCGACTAAGAGAGTCCTTGGGTGATTGCTTACCAATGGGATACCCGATACCTGAACGTTTAAGCCGAAGCGATGATCCGTTTAAACAGTGGCTTAGCCCTGAATTGCTGCTCGGACAAACCTGCGGCTTGCCATTTGCACAAGGCTTACACAAACGAGTTAACTTGCTGGGTAGCCCCTGCTACCAGTTGGATTGTGAACCGGGGGACTATTACAGTGTATTGTTGCTGGCGCCCGGTTTAAGTGTTGCAGACTATCGCGGGTTGTTGGCAATGGGTGCCCATATGGAGCCAGCTAAAATGGGCCTGCATGGAGTGGTCAATGCTCGGGATTCTCAGTCAGGCTACTCTGCGTTGTTACAGAGTTTGCCGGCCGGTGCTCTAGCTAGTTTAAGCCTGTCCGGTAGTCACCGCCGTTCCATTCAATTACTGGCGCAAGGTCTGGGTGAGATAACCTGCATCGATGCCGTTAGTTGGGCCTTGGCTAAGCGTTATGAACCTGCCGCCCAACAATTACAAGTATTGGGAGTGAGTCAGCCCACTCCATGCCTACCTTGGATCAGCGCTCAGGCGCAGCAACGCCCAGCGATAACCAACGCCGTGCAGCAAACGCTGCAGAGCTTGGAGCCTGATGTTAAAGAAAGCTTATTGTTAGTAGGGTTTAAGATTCGCCAAGCGCAGCAATACTTGTATCTGGCACCGCGACTGCGTCAGGGTGAGCAAAAACATAGCGCTAGTGACTTGTTTACAGATGTAGTAATTAGCCTTTAGCGGTTATTAAGCAGTGGAGGTCATTGAACTCTCTTATTATAGATAGGCAACTTACTTAGGGAGTGACTATGTTTAAAGTCAACGCCATCAAGCGTTTTTGTCTTCCCATGGTGTTCCGTTTCTTTGCATAGTATTGAGGATGACAATCATCTTGCGCATGCAAGCACCTATAGCAACTTATGAGCGCTTACCTGCTAACTTTAATCGGTCGTAGTAAGCCTTAAGAGTGCTGTTATGTAAGTAACGTGTTTATGACAGTATCGTACTTCAATCACCTAATTATCATGGATAAATTTCTTTAAAATGGCCGCTATTTCACCATTTTTTTGCATTTTTTTGAGAATTAAATCTACTTGATAATGGAAGTCTTTAACAAATGGGAAACGTTTCTTATTGAGGGAAGAGTAGCCAATGTAGGCATTGTTTTTGGAGATGATTTCACCAAAAACTAATCGTTGATCAAGGTTTTTGTATGCTTTTTGGCTACGTAACTTATTTAACACCCAGGTGATTGTCAGTTTTGAATTAACGTAACAATCAATACGTTTAAGTAGTAGCATTCGCAAAGCAATTTCACTGTCAGCGGTTTCGATAAGAGAGATTTCTTGGCGCTCTACCATTTTAAAAAAAGCGGGGCCTGGTGTTAAAAATCCGCGATTAGATCCCACAGTAAGGCCGGAGTAATCTGCAGGCCAATTGGGCCTCGCTATTTTCAGAATCTCTGCGCGGCATATGGGGATAACAATTTCTTGGTAGATAGGCACAGAATAGTAGTTTAAATACGGTCGTTGTTGCGAATAGTAAGGTGGAAATATAGCAAATTCACTGCCTGATTCTAATTTTAATAAGCCCCGCTTCCAGGGGATCATTTCGATAATTACCTGATAACTATCTAGTTTCTTGAATGCAGAAGTTAAAATGTCAACATATAAACCTTTGGCAGTATCACCTTGTACATATGAATAGGGCGCGTAATTACGATCCCCCACAACAGTGACTTGGGTAGGTGGTTGCGCAAATGCTGAGGAAAAGCCATTAGCGATTATCACAGTTGTGAATAGTACCCAAAATTTCATGTCCACATTTTAGTCCTAAGATGGTCTTGCAGCTAACAGTACAGATGACAGACAGCATCAATCGCGGTGTTTTGTTGTGCTGACATTGGTAATAACCCACTGTTAATTAGGCAGTACCTAATTGATCCCCAGTAAATGGTTGCCCCGTTGCAACTTATCCTTAAACAAGAAAACATAACCAAGTGACCCTGCGATTTAGTAAGCCTGAAGCGTTTTCGATGCATAGGTGAAATTAATATTTTTTAATATATTAATTAATAACAACAACTTGTGCAGCAAGTTAAAGGATCAAAAGCACAGCGTAGGATGATATTAGTATAGTCTATAAACCGTTACCCATGCAGCATGATTTTTAGACAGTAATATGCGTATCGCTATTTTGCTAAAAGGTCGTATAGCGAGCCTACTGTTCGATGGTAGCTGTTAAAGTGAAAGAATACAGCCATCGTAGCACGATGGCTTGCAGCGGTTAGCGGTAGAATCGACTTCTTATGCGCCAATCGGTTGAGCTTATCGTCGCAATAAAGAATGGATCAGTGTTGTGTCTGACATTCAACTAGCGAATGATATTATCAATTAGATCATCATCAGCGATGTTGGGGATAGTGACTTTCAAATTAGGCTCTATCGCCATTGCCCGTTTTATGGCGCAAATAGCCCCGTCATTTCTGGCCCAGCTTCTTCTTGATATGCCATTGTTGACGTCCCAGTGCAGCATCGATTTTAAGCGTCTATCACAATCATCAGAACCGTCCAGCACCATACCGAAGCCACCGTTGATCACCTCGCCCCAGCCAACGCCACCACCGTTGTGGATGCTGACCCAAGTAGCACCTCTAAAGGCATCGCCAATGACGTTTTGAATCGCCATATCTGCAGTGTATTTAGAGCCGTCATAGATATTCGAGGTTTCTCTGTAAGGCGAATCTGTACCTGAGACATCGTGATGATCGCGACCTAAAATAACCGGTGCACTAATGCTTCCATCCCTGACCGCATGATTAAACGCCTCAGCGATTAACATCCGCCCCTGCGCATCTGCGTAGAGAATGCGAGCTTGGGAGCCCACCACCATTTTGTTGGCTTTTGCCTCTTTGATCCACAGTAGGTTGTCTTCAATTTGCTCGGTTATTTCCGCTGGTGCGTCTTGCAGCATTTTCTCCAGTATTTGTGCGGCTATCTGATCGGTAGTATCTAAATCTTGTGGGTCAGATGAAGAGCAAACCCATCTAAAGGGCCCAAAGCCATAATCAAAACACATAGGACCCATAATATCTTGCACATAGGAAGGGTACTTAAAGTTCTGCTCGTCTTTCATTATGTCAGCCCCCGCTCTACTGGCTTCGAGCAAAAATGCGTTACCATAATCAAAGAAATACATGCCTTTAGCGGTGAGGGTATTAATTGCCTTAACATGCCTGATTAAACTACTTTGCACTGCTTTTTTGAACGCCTCTGGCTGATTTGCCATCATCTGATTGGCAGCTTCAAAGCTGCATCCGACAGGGTAGTAACCTCCTGCCCAAGGGTTATGTAAAGATGTCTGATCAGAGCCTAGATCGATAGTAATATCTTCAATGGTAAAACGCTCCCAAAGATCGACAATATTGCCGATATAGGCGAGAGAAACTGGCACATTCTCTGTTATTGCCCGCTTAATTCTGACAATTGTATCATCGATGTTTTCGTATACTTCGTCCACCCAGCCTTGTTGATGCCTCTTATAGGCAGCTTTGGGGTTAATTTCGGCAATAATGCCAATAGCTTTGGCAATCACCGCCGCCTTTGGTTGTGCACCACTCATACCGCCTAGGCCAGATGTGACAAATATCGGCAGTTTGGATGGGTCTCGATCTTTTTTCATTCTCGCGGCATTGAGTAGCGTAATAGTGGTGCCGTGGACTATTCCCTGAGGGCCAATATACATAAAAGATCCCGCAGTCATCTGGCCATACTGCGTCACACCTAGGGCACTGAATTTTTCCAAATCATCCGGCTTTGAGTAATTGGGGACCATCATACCGTTACTGACGACCACTCTGGGGGCATCTTTATGCGACGGATACAAACCCATCGGGTGACCTGAGTACAACACTAGTGTTTGCTCATCAGTCATCTGTGCTAAGTACTGCATGGTTAGGCGATATTGAGCCCAATTTGAGAAAACTGAACCATTGCCCCCATAAGTGACCAGCTCTTGCGGATGCTGTGCTATTGAATCGTCTAAGTTATTGTTTAGCATCAGCATAATAGCAGCGGCTTGCACCGACTGATGGGGGAAGTCGTAAATAGATTTTGCGGATATTGGGTAGCTTGGCATCAATCTATACATATAGATTCTGCCATAATCTTCAAGCTCTTGATAAAACTCTTGCGCTAAAATGGCATGGTGCTGACGCTCAAAGTATCTCAGCGCATTTTTTATGGCTAACTTTTTTTCGGTTTTACTGAGAATATCTTTGCGATTCGGAGCATGGCTTAAGCTTTCATCTCTGCACCTCTTAGGAGGTAAATCCTGTGGGATGCCTGCTAAGATTGCCGCTTTAAAATTAAGATTACTCATTAGATACCTCTGATGTTTTGTTCAAATATAGAATGTGTTATTGCTCTGCTGTTAATAAGGATTCGATCAGCTGTTTTAGCAACGCGCTGACTTGCCCTTTTTTATCGCTATCTAACTGGTATGCTGCAGAGTCATCTGTCAGGTAAGTGGCCTGTGACAATTCAAGTTGTATGGCGTGGATATTTTCATCGGGCTGACCAAAAGCGCGGGTAATGTAACCGCCTTTAAAGCGACCATTACACACTTGGCTATAATCGGTGCTGGCCACCACCTCGGCTAACTTAGTTAACAAAGTGGGCGAGCAGGAAGCTCCGGCATTGTTGCCAAAGTTAAAGTCTGCCAATGTGCCGCTAAATAACATCGGTACACGCGCTGCAATGCTGTGTGCATCAAACAGTATTGCATAGCCAAACTTGGCTTTTATACGGGCCAATTCAGCGGCGATTACGCTGTGATACGCCTGCCAAACATCCTGTTTTATTTGCTCTTTTAGCGCAGCGCTGTGTTGTTTACCCGCTAGATAAACGGGATTCTCTGTAAATAGAATCTCGGGAAATAGACCGGTGGTTTTGCTGCTATATAAAGGTTTATCATCTATCGGGCGGTTTAAGTCGATGACGTAGCGCGAGTAATTAGCGCTGATAACACTGACCTTAAGCGTCGCTAAAAAGTCGTATAATTCGGGGATATACCAATCAGTATCGGGTAGCTGTTTAGCCTCATCGGTGAGTCGCTGCTCCATTCCCGCTAGCAGATCACATCCAGAGTGTGGCATGCTCACTAAAAGCGGGCTGTTACCTTGGGTAAAAGTAAAAGGGTTTTCTATGTTAGACATTGCTCGCCTCGCCAGCTTTAACCCGTATTTTCATAAGATCTCCGCCCAACCAATAACTTAGCTCGCCAGGGCTGTCGACTTCCCAGCAGACAAAATCGGCGACTTTGCCGACACTTAGCTCTCCATGTGTCTGCTGTAAACCTAACGCTTTAGCCGCGTGATAGGTGGTGCCCGCCAATGCCTCTTCAGGTGTTAAAGCAAAGAGAGTGCAGGCCATATTCATCATTAAGCGCAAGGAGAGCGCGGGGGATGTACCTGGGTTCGCGTCTGTGGCAATCGCCATCGGTACCTTTAGTTTACGGAGTAAATCAATGGGCGGTTTTTGCGTTTCTCTTAACACATAAAAGGCCCCTGGTAGCAGTACCGCAACAGTCCCTGATGTGGCAATCGCAATTACGTCCTGTTCAGTCGCGTATTCTAAATGATCGACAGAGAGGGCTTGATAGCGCGATGCCAGCGTTGTTCCACCTAGAGCAGAGAGTTGTTCTGCATGCAGTTTGACGGGGAGGCCTAAGGATTGCGCAACAGCAAAATAGCGCTCAACTTGCGCGGGGCTAAAACCTATGCCCTCACAAAAAGCATCAACAGCATCTGCTATCTTTAATCTGGCTATCTCTGGCAGTACTTGCTCACACAGGTAATCGATATATTGATCTGATTGACCGGCGTATTCTGCAGGTAAAGCGTGTGCCGCCAAGCAAGTGGTTTTAATCTCAACCTGCGCGTTATCAGCCAGCGAGCGAGCCACTTGCAGCATTTTTAGCTCATGTTCAAGTGACAAGCCGTAGCCTGATTTAATCTCAAGCGTGGTCACCCCGTCTTTCATTAATGCAGCTAATCGACGTTTGGCCGAGATCAACAGTTGCTCTGGGCTCTCTTCACGGGTCGCTTTCACTGAAGAGGCGATACCGCCACCTTTTGCCGCTATCTGCTGATAGCTTATGCCGTTTAATCGCTGTTCAAATTCGCTGGCACGATTACCGCCAAAAACCAAATGAGTATGGCAATCGATCAGCCCTGGTGTTACCCAGCCGCCCTGTAAATCAAATTCTTCACGCGCGACATAATTGGTTAGATCAGCGTGTTTGCCAATCCAGCAGATACGTTGATCTTTAACACCTATAGCCGCATCGTAAATGTTGTTATAGCGGCCATTAGTCATAGTGGCGCAATGGAAGCCATACCAAAGTGAATCTAGTTCAAGGCAGTGATTCATACTCGTCTCTTCATGTTATTAATGACACTCATGTGGTAAAGCCCTTCCTTGGCATTTAGCCGCAGTAGAGCTGTATTTAGCTCACTAGCGCTTAGCAACTGGGCAATAAACCTGTCGGCATCAGCTCATTGTGTACCGCGCCTGCTAGTAAGTTGTTGGCGTTTTCAATGTCTGTCGCAAAATAGCGATCTTTATCGTAAAAAGGGACTATCGCACGCAATTGCGCTTTTGCTTGTTCAAGTAATACGGTGGTCTTAAGAGGAGCGCGAAAATCAAGCCCTTGTGCTGCTGATAGAATTTCAACCGCTAAAATGCCGCGGGTATTTTCTGACATATCCTTTAAGCGTCGGGCCGCAAATGTAGCCATCGAGACATGGTCTTCTTGATTGGCAGAAGTGGGTAGGCTGTCTACTGATGCAGGATGAGCAAAGGTTTTGTTTTCACTGGCCAGTGCAGCGGCGGTGACTTGCGCTATCATAAAGCCTGAATTAACCCCGCCATTGTTAACGAGAAAGGGCGGTAATTTACTTAAGCTACTGTCTATCAGCAAGGCCATGCGTCGCTCTGATAAGCTACCTATTTCTGCAATGGCCAAAGCAAGATTGTCGGCGGCAAAAGCGACCGGCTCGGCATGGAAATTTCCTCCAGAGATGACATCGTTATCTGCTGCAAATACTAATGGGTTATCGGAGACAGAGTTCGCCTCTACCAGTAATGTTTTAGCACTATTGCGTATTTGATCTAAGCAGGCCCCCATCACTTGTGGCTGACAACGCAGCGAATAAGGGTCTTGCACTTTTTCACAATCGCTATGGGAGACACTTAACTCGCTGGTATCGGTTAACAAGTGTCGATAAGCAGCAGCGGCATCTATTTGGGTTTGATGGCCGCGCACTTGATGCACGCGAGGATCGAAAGGTCGACGACTACCTAGTGCGGCCTCTACCGATAAGGCTCCGCAAACCGTCGCAGAAGCATACAAATCTTCTGCATTAAATAACCCTTCAAGGGCAAAAGCAGTGGATGCTTGGGTGCCATTAAGTAGTGCTAATCCTTCCTTTGCGGCCAACTTAAACGGCGCTAAACCGGCAATGGCAAGCGCTTCTTTTCCGGATATTATCTCGCCTTGGTAACGCGCCTTACCTTCACCTAACAGTACCGCACTCATGTGGGCTAATGGGGCTAAATCGCCAGAGGCGCCTACTGAGCCTTTTTGCGGTATGGTCGGGTAGACTTGTTTGTTAATCAGGCAAATAAGCGCCTCGATAACCTGCAATCTAATGCCCGAAAAGCCACGTGCCAGGCTATTGACTTTTAATACCATGATTAACTTTACGGTTGCATCGCTCATCAATGCGCCAATACCCGCTGCGTGGGATAATACAATACTGCGCTGTAGAACTTCCAGGTCTTGCTCTGCTATGCGTGTATTAGCAAGCAAGCCAAAACCAGTATTGATACCGTACACCACACGATCTTCAGCGATCACATTATTCACCACTTGAGTGCTTGCGTGAATGCCTTTCACAGCGCTCGGGTCGAGTGAAACTGTAACTTGATTGCGACTTATATGACGCAACTGAGCTAAGCTGATGTCGCCGGGTGTGATAGTGAGTTCAAACATGAGAAGTGTGCTCCGTGGTGTAAATTGCGCTTATTAAAAGATTAGTTAACTAGATTATAAGGCAATCGAAAATAGAATCATATATACATGCCTATACAAGCAGTATTAACATTAAAGTTTTACATAGCACTGTGCAAGTTTTTTTAGGAAAAAGTAAATCGATAATACGGGCAGTGGTCGTATCTTAGTGGCTATTAGAAGCTAACTTATCGTAATTTCACGCTGATGCCTTTGCTTGGTGACTGCTCTTTATACAAAGGCTTCAATAAGTTACAACTATCTACCTGCCAAAATGGCCAAATAATTGGAATCTAGAGCCCGGTGATATTAAGCGAGCAGTGGTGATGAGCTGTCCCTTTGACCAAGTGCGGCGCTTGATCTGTAAACAGGGAGCATGCTGTTCTATTTTTAACAATTCACATTCAGCGCTGCTAGCGACTACCGATTCAACTAAATGCTCGCCCTCGGTCAATGGGGCTATCTTCATTAAATAATCATAAGCGGTATTTAGTTGAAAATCCTGCTTATCATATTCCGGGATCAAACTGGCATTAACCACTCTGTATTCGATTTGAATGGGAAGCTCATTTTCAAAGTGCAATATTACCGAGCGAAAAATACTGTGATTGGTACGCACGCCTAAATTCAAGGCTTCTTCTACGTTGGCACGTGCCTGAGACATATCGATTAACTCTGCGCGATGCTGGTGGCCACGGGCTTTAATTTCATCGGCGATATCATGTACTTCAAAAAGCGCTGATTTAGATTTTTTTTGTGCTACAAATGTCCCAACCCCTTGTTGACGCACTAATATTCCTTCTGTGGTGAGTTCTCGAAGGGCGCGATTTACCGTCATCCGGCTTATGTTCAGGCCTTTGACAAACTCCGATTCTGAGGGGATTCTTTGGTCTTCTTGCCAGTGGCCACTGTTAATTTTTTCGGTGATCGCGAGTTTTACTTTGGCGTATATGGGAGCGGGCGAATCATCAAATGATAGAGATAGGCTGTTGATCATACTATTGGCTTTCTCTGTCATATTAATACCTTGTAGAGATGTTTCCTGAAATTAGACTGCAAAGTATAGCCAGAAAGAGGGCTGTATAATAGCTTTTAGTCCAGCTATTACTCAAGCTTGTATAGGTAAGGTTATTACTTGTATATACAAGATGAAATAGATTACACTCAGTAGTATTTCAACTTACTAGTGGATTGTTTATGAGCAAGCAACTGTATTTTGCCGAGCAAGCATATCTAAGCCAAGGTTGGGCGAGCAATGTGCGCTTTGAAGTGGTTGACGGGGTGATTAGCAAAATTACCACAGATAGCTTCGCCAGTGGGACCACTCGATTATCCGGCCCGGTCATACCCAGTATCGCCAACCTTCATTCGCATGCGTTTCAACGCGCCATGGCAGGGTTAGCTGAAGTGTGTCTGAAGCCAAATGATAGCTTTTGGAGTTGGCGCGATCTTATGTACAAGATGGTGCAAAAACTAACGCCTGATGACGTGGCCATTATTGCCAAGCAGTTGTATATCGATATGCTGAAAGCCGGATATACACAAGTAGCAGAATTCCATTACCTTCATCACCAAGCAAATGGTGAGCAGTATAGTCAAGCTGATGAAATTGCTCAGCAATTGCTTGAAGCGGCCAATAGCGCCGGCATAGGGCTTACTTTACTGCCGGTGCTCTATAGTCACTCAGGTTTTGGCGGGAAAGTACCGACACCGGAACAAGGGCGCTTTATTAATAACACTGATCAGTATTTATCCTTATATGAAAGCTGCGAAGCGAGCATTGCCCAGCATCCCCTGCATGAAATTGGCGTCTGTTTTCACTCATTAAGGGCGGTGACAAAGACGCAAATCGAAGAGGTTTTGGCGGCCACCGCTAACACAGTACCTATCCATATTCACATTTCAGAGCAGCAAAAAGAAGTGCAGGACTGCATTGCATGGAGTCAACAAAGACCCGTGCAATGGCTGGCTAATAACATAGGCTTGAATGAGCGCTGGTGTTTAGTGCATGCCACACACCTTACCCAGGCGGAGTTATTAGCGATAGTCAATAGCAAAGCAGTGGCAGGGTTGTGTCCTACGACAGAGGCAAATTTAGGAGATGGCATTTTTCCCGCCACTGACTTCGTGCAAGCACAAGGTCGATGGGGAATAGGTTCGGATAGCCATGTCAGTCTCTCCATCGTAGAAGAATTAAGAACCTTAGAGTACAGCCAACGCTTACGAGATAGACAGCGTAATAGGTTATATGACGATCAACAAAATCACATCGGCAATTTCCTGTTCACACAAGCATTGCAAGGTGGCAACCAAGCAAGCCAAGTTAAGCTGGGTCTTGGGGTGGGAAATAGAGCGGATTTCATGGTGCTTGATCAGCAAAATCCATTTATCGCGGCCAGTAACAGTGAGGATATTTTCAACCGTTGGATTTTTGCCTGCAATGTCAATGTTATTCGCCACGTCTATGTCGGTGGTAAAGCGGTCATCACTGATTTTAGGCACAGCCAGGAAGAATCTGCTAGCGCTGACTTTAGCGCGCTATTAAAGCGCTTGTTTAATACCGTTTAAAGACATGAGAAATATCCAATGACGAATTATCAGCTACTCACTCAAGAGCAGTTCATCACTATGCCATGGAAAAACGGCAAAGGTGTCACGATAGAGCTATTACGCATAGAAGATGATCAAGGGATGGTATTGCGTATTAGCCAAGCGCGGGTGGTGGTACCGGGAGAGTTCTCAAATTTCAGTGGTTTAGAGCGTCATTTAGTCTTAATTCAAGGCAGTGGAATACGCCTTAGCCATCAATCAAACAGCTTGATAAAACGACATGAGCTTAGTCAATTACTCGATATAGCGAAGTTTGATGGCGCTGATGTGACTAGTGCTAAGCTGATAAATGGCGCCATTACTGATTTAAATATAATGACCAGGGCGCGAGATCACCAAGCGCAAGTCACTGCTATTCACAGCAGCGCTGCATTGCATAATGCAGTCGCTAGTCAAGGTTATTTTTATGCTAATCAAACGTCAGGCATCTCTATGGGTGCTACCCATAGAGAGCTGACTATGCCAACCAACAGCTTGTTGATCATGCCCCCATTTGCAAATTATTCGCTGTCTTCAGGCAGCGGGGTACTTATTTCACTGCACCCCAAGCCGCTATAATTATTGAAAATAAATAGGGCGTAGAAATTTTAAGTACTGCTATTGTTGTTGATTTCTTAATTTATTACGCTTTTGGCCCGCCGGGCGTATCATGAGTGATGCATAGGTCTTTAATCGAGCATTTCCAATCGAAAAAAATATTTCTTAGGAATTTTGCGAAAGGCGGGGGTCATATGGGGGTTGTCGATATGCTTCTGCTGTCTATTTGCTAAATTCGCACGGTTAAAAATAGCCGCATTGCTTTTGTGGGATTTAAATAATTGCCAAAAGCTACCGTTATCAAAAGCCGCCACTAGCCCTCTATATACCGCATCATGTAGTTTTCTGTTGCTTTTATGTACAAAGAAAAACCTGGCGAAAGGGTAAATAAGCAAGTTATTAGGCTCGACCACCACATTGGGGCTAAGGTTGTGGTATTGAGTGAGCAGAGAATGTATTTCGTTGGCCCCTAAGGGTAAATAATCAAAGCGTTTCTTCTCTAGCATTTTAAATAGATTGGATAAATGAGGAGCCTGATGAACTTTTAGACCAGCGTGCTCCAATATATCAATATCAGACCATCCTATTCCTTGACCTGCTAGCATATTCGCCAAAGCTGGTGATTTTTGGACACCTTTAAATTTCAGCAGATTATCTTTATGGATTAAAAAGACCCTCCAGCCATTGAGCCCCATATCGATGGGGAAATAGATAGCCAATAGCTCTTGTTCAAATTGTTGGCTTGTACCAAAATCGGTAATACTGATTTTTCCCTGCAGAATATCCCGCCGTATTCTCGCATTATTAGCCACTTGATCAGTCACAATTAACTCAAAATCTTCTCCGGAGTTTTCTAGTGCCAACTTTAGCACCGCATAGCCAAATAATTCTTTGCCCGCCTCGTTGACGTTTGGATAAACAACCCTCAATTGCGCCAATACACTATGACTCATGAGCATTAACATGAAAGTGAAACCAAAGAGGAGTCTTGTGCTCATTTTTATGCCCGATAACGAAAAGATACAATTGAGATGTTGAGAGTCGTCGCTAATACAAACTAGCTACCTTTAGATTATAGCGCATAATAAAATGAATGTTATTTAGGCTAGGTAAAAGCAAAAGCGAAGGTTTTTGAACATGAGCAACTCTGTGGAAAGTGGTAGCAGCCCGTTGCGCTTTTAGCCAAAGATCAAGTACTGACATTTATGCTTTTTATGCAGCTTAATATTATTGCGGCAAGCTGTGGGAAAACAGTGGATCTAAAGTCGAATATCTTTAGGAGCTAGTCATATACAATTCCCTTTCATCATTATTGAATGGTAGGGATTATCAGCAGAGCTGACTGCTCTGTGTCTTCCTGATTAAATTCAAAATTAACGCGGTGTTGAAACTAACTATCCATTTACAGCGTATTAATTATTATCCTTCCTGTCTGCAACCATGCTGGAGCCTGCGTTATGCGTTTAATTTACCATAGAATACTAACTGTCTCTCTCGCCTTAAGTGCAAGCTTAAGTACAGCCGCTTTGGCGGAAAAAATGGCGTTCAGCAGTAGCGGAGCCAAGACGCAGCTTATTGAACTCTATACCTCACAAGGTTGTAGTAGCTGTCCGCCAGCGGAGTATTTACTATCAAAACAGTTAGTGAGTAAAAGGTTGTGGAAAGAGATTGTCCCGATTGCGTTTCATGTCGATTATTGGGATTACTTGGGGTGGAAGGATATTTACTCTCAGCCAAGTTTTACTGCGCGTCAGCGCAGGCATTTTCAGCTGGGGAATATTAGCAACGTATATACTCCAGGTTTTGTCGTGGATGGCAGGGAGTGGCGGGGTTTTTTCCGCGGCCTTGATATACCACAAACCCGAACTATTGGGGGCAATTTGAACTTAAATTGGGATAGTGAGAGTCAAAGCGCAACAGTGAGCTATCAGGATTTCACCCAGCAACCTAAGTATTGTTACTTTGCTATTTTAGGCTTTGAGCAAGGTATTGAGATACAAGCTGGGGAGAACAGCGGGCTTAAACTCAATCAGGATTTTGTGGCATTGCAGGTTAACAAAACCGTTATCGAGGGGGCTGACAGTCACTACCAGTGTCAGACGACTCTTAATAGGGATGATCTTAATGGCAAGGCAGCATCTCATTCTCGGGCAATAGTGAGCTGGGTCACTGATAGTTCCGAGCGGCCATTGCAAGCGACCGGCGGTTGGCTTTGATAGAGATGAATTAGGCGAAGCCTAAATCATTAAAGGGCTAATTCCCCGCAGCTTGCCGATAACCTGAGGCAGGGAGCTAGGCATATTGTTGATGCTAAATATGTGGAGGTGAAAAATATTAATGGGCGATTAAGTTGTGGATTTGTTTAATTCGCTGGTCGGCAGATTGAGGGATGGGTTCGGGGATGTTGATACCTTTAATACAGGCAGGGCGCGAGCCAACGAGTTGCATCCAACGCTGCAGATGATCAAGTCCTGTAATCGATGTGCCTCCCCATTCATGACGACGTGCCCATGGCCATGTTGCCATATCGGCAATACTGTACTTATCGCCTGCAATGTAGGTGTTTTTGCTCAATTGCAGATCAAGCACTGCTAAAAGACGTCGAGACTCATTTTGATACCGAGAAATGACGGCGGGAATTTTTTCCTCAAAGTAGCGATTAAAGACATTTGCCTGCCCCATCATTGGGCCAACGCCGCCCATTTGAAACATCAGCCACTGCATAATGACTGAGCGCTGCTTAGCATCGCCTTGGTAAAACTGACCGCTCTTCTGGGCGAGATACAGTAAGATTGCCCCGGATTCAAAGACACAAAAGTTGTCGTTATCTCGGTCAACGATGGCGGGTATGCGCCCATTGGGGTTGATTTTTAGAAAGTCTGGAAGTTTCTGCTCGCCTTTGTCTAGTTTGAGGCCGATGACATTATAGTCGAGCGCCATCTCTTCAAGAGCAATCGATATTTTATAGCCATTGGGAGTGTTTGCAGTATATAAATCGATCATAGAAGTCTCCTGTAGATAGGGTGAAACCTCTGATTAAGCTCCGCATCCAGCGAGTGTGTCTGGTGGTTTGACTTATTCAGAGGATCCTTAATATTTTTATCTAAGCGAATAAATGGCTCAATAAAAAATGTCTATAGCCGTTGTTATTGAACGGATGGGCGAGCGGCCACAGTTTCAAACCAAAGTGCTAAATGGCTTAATTCCTCAGGAATTTCAACTTTAATATTTTTGGCAAAATTGATTAAAACAAACAAAGTTATGTCGGCGATAGAGAAGCGTTCACCGGCGATAAATTTATTGGTGGCAAGTTGAGTCTCTAAAGTAGGTAAGAAACTGATCAGTCTTAGCTTTGATTCTTCTCCCCAGCTGGGTATGCAGTTTTCACGATCAGCGTAGACGCCTGAGATATTTCTAAAGGCTTGCAGGGCAGGAAACAGACCTTGCAGTTCAACCATGCGCTGCCACATTTCAACCTGCGCTTGCTCTAGCGCGGTGTTGCCAAAGAGGGACTGCTGTTGCTCAGTGCTTGCCTCTAAATACCGACAAATAGCCACAGACTCACAAATATAATTTCCATCATCCAATTCCAATAGTGGGATGCGGCCATTGGCCGACTTTCCCAAGAATGCTTCTGTCAGATTTTCTCCGGCGCGAATATCTACATGGACAGTTTCAATTTCTAAACCTATTTCCTTTAAAAAAATGCCGACGCGTCTGGCGCTAGGTGATGGAGCTAGCTGATGAAGTTTCATGGTAATATAATTCCTGAATGATTGGTTAGTTATTTTATCTTGCCGATCTGTCGGGCGATTGTCAACAGCAAACATTGAACGCAGCAGCAGCGTGAAAAAATAATTATGCTAAAACCTTGCGCTATTTGCTGTAAGCTACGGGCTCTAATAAATTTGTTGCTATTCGTCGTATTTGAAATTTACTAAAGGTTAGTGTCTTAAAATGGCAAGAAAAAAGAATTTTGATCCCGAGGCTACTTTACTATTAGCGGTAGAGTTGTTTTGGCAAAAAGGTTATGCAAACACGTCACTGAATGATTTAGTGGAGCATTTAGGTATCAACAGATTTAGTTTGTATAGCACTTATGGGGATAAAAAAAATCTCTATTATTTGGCACTTAATCATTATATTGACCACTTGTCTAAGCCGGCTCTGGCGCAACTGTTAGCTGAAAATGCTGATATCGAGGATTTGCTCAATTATTTTAACTATTTTGCCAAGTTGCAAACCAGTCAAACCAGTGGCTGTTTTGTGCAAAACGCGATTCTGGAATTATCGCTTATCGATGATAAGGTCAGTGAAGCGGGTAACCGCCTATATTCGCTGATTTTGGATGCGATACAAAACGTCTTGGCAAACGCACAGCAGCAAGGCCAAATAGACGCCGGTGCTAATATCCAACAGATTAGCCATTATTTGTTACTGCAAATCCAAGGTATTAGAGTGTTGGGTAAAGCTAAACAATACACTGTGCTAGAAGACGCTATGCAAATTATTACACAGTATATCAATGACTTGAAATCAATTAAATAGCGGCGGTGAGCACTCGGAGTTTGTCAGTGGTCGCCTTAGCATAATGTTCAGCCCTCATGGCAATGTACAAATCTTGCTTTAGCGCCGCTATTCCCCATAGATCAGCGATTGAAATGGTTTCTCTCTTGGCAAAGGGGCAATGTTTACAAATATTCGCTGATTAGCTGCTGTTTTTGCGGATTGGGCTGAGAGCTTTGCCGGCAAAATGTTAAGATAGAGTCGAAAATTCAACTCTCTATTGTCTGTTCTAGTCAATAGGCAAGAGTCTTTTAAAAAGGAAAGTGATGCATGGCATTTAAGATGGCAAAAGGTTCGTTGTTCGCAATTTTGTTGCGCTCCACATGGTGGTATAGCGTGGTTATTGGTTTGATTATTTTTGCAGCCTGCTTGGCGATAACCGATGCGAAATACCTGATACTGAGTTTTACTGCGGGACTGCCATTTTTTGCAATAGGCAGCTATGCAGGCTTTAAGCAATTTCAGCAACCCTCAACAAAACAGGTGTTAAAAGTCACCGAGCAAGCGAAAAAAATTCAGGCGGCAGGTGTCGCACAAAAGATAGCGGCTAACTATATAAAAAGAGGCTATGCAGCAAATACTTTTAAAGGCAATGGCGCCGATCTGGAATTAGTCCGCGGTCACCAAAAACTATTGATTTGCTCTAAGCGATTCAAAGCGGCAAATACCGGAATAGCGCCTTTAAAAACATTAGTTGCTGAAGGTAACAAAATTGATGCGACCGGTTATTTGTACGTGGCACTGGGTGAAGTCACTGATACAGCCCGCGATTATGCGCAACAAAACAGTATTGAATTAGTTGAGGCCAGCAGACTAGCAACCTTTTTTAGTGGCAAGGCGAAGATCAACTGATCTACTTTGCTAGCTATTGATTATACCTGTTAAAGCTACATCTATTATGCAGTTACAAGTGTTTGCAATTGCTTGCTAAATTGACAATATAAATCCTCGGGAATTATTACCGAGGATTTTTACCCCTACCACGCGTTACCATATGCAGCCAGTTGGCGCTCAATACTCACCAATGTAGTGTCTTTTTTTGCGGCTGCCGCATAGTAATCTGCACTATCATTGCCAGCTTTAATCGCTACTTTGTTGCTACTTGTAGCCGTTTTTTTATCCGTCAAATAGAAACTTCTGAAGAACGCTTGAAGCGCCGTGAACGAAGTTAGGTTAGTTAATCTTAAGTCAATGTTGATATAAGTCATCGTGATTCTCCGCTTTTTCTGTTGTTTGTCATTTTGTGTCGCTATTTTTATCAATTTCAGTGAAGTTGACAAACGATTAAAACTTTATTCACTTAAGAAATAGTTAACTGATACAGGGCTTGTTAAATTCTATATCTCGAGAGACGTGAGTCATTGACCGCAGTGGACTTGACTGAATGTGCTGCAAGCGAGTGATTGTGAATAGCGCTAATTCCCTTAATATCACTAACAGCTGCAATTAAATCAACGGCTTAAATTTAAAATGCCACTGAAACTTACTAAACGAGCATTGACAAAAGATTAGGATTAGATGAGTGTAAGCAGGCGAGAGCTTTGCTCGAAATTTAAGCTTTCAAAAGCTGACTCTAAGATTCTGAAGATACATCATTTAATTAATAGGGGGATATCGTTTGACGATTAAACTGGCAATTATTGGCTTAGGCACCATTGGTAAACGCATACTCAATACTGTCGATAAACACTCAGAGGTTGAAGTGGTGGCTGTCTACGATCAGGCAGCGGTACTGTTAGATCAGGTTGTGCATCAGCACATCAGTATTGAGCAGTGTGCTCAAGCATTAATCAATCGGGCAGACGTTGATGTCGTTTACATAGGAACGCCGCCAGCAACGCATATGTTGTATTGTGAGTTAGCGCTGCAAGCGGGCAAGACTATCTGGTGTGAAAAGCCATTGGCCATCGATGTCGATCAAGCGACTGCGTTTATTAAAAAACTTGAAGCGACGCAAGTGAAGGCGGTGGTTAATTTATCGCTGGCATCGAGTCCGGTGGTCGCTCAAATTAGTAAAATGATGGATGACATACCGATTGGTGACATCAGCAGTGTGGAATTTCAAATGCACTACAGTTCGTGGCCTAGGCGCTGGCAGTCGGGTGCGAGTAGCTGGCTGTGCATGCGAGAACAAGGCGGTTTCCTGCGTGAAGTATTTTCACATTTTGTGTTTTTACATCAGCGCTTAATTGGCGATTTAGAGCTGCAGCAAGGACGGGTGGAATACAGCGACGAAAACCTAGCGGAAACTTATGTGCAAGCGCACTTTGCAACACATGGCATTCCAGTGCGACTGCAAGGCGTGGTAGGCGGAAACGTTCCCGACACTAATAATTGGATTGTCTACGCAAAACACAAATCGATTCATTTAAGCGGTTTTCGCGCGCTGAAAGTCAGTGAAAATGATAGTTGGCAAGATATCGCTGTGGATTTGGCAGGTGACTTAGATATGACTCAATTAAATGAAGTGGTCAAGATGGTGCGTAATCAGCCGCATAAATTAGCCAGCTTTCAAGAGGCCTTGAAGGTACAGCACGTGGTAGAAGAGCTACTCGCCAAAGGTTAATAGTGTATGAGTCAATGTGACTTTCGCTAACCTAGGAGCCACGGGAGACTTAGTTGCCGACTGAAATATTGGAGCATAGTGCTGCAAAGGAGCATAAGCTTGTGTGGCTGTATGACTAGCCTATCCGAGAGGTGTTCAATTTGTTCAAACAAGTAGCAGTCTCGATAGCAGCACGAGCATATTTAGCTCATAAATATTAGCAAAGCTGCCTGTTGATGGCGGCACAATGTCAACGTCTTTAACCTATTGATTACCTATTTAAAAACAGACCTGATGGATGGGCGTACCTTTAATCCCAACCTAACTCTAAGGCTGTGACCATAAACTCCATCAGCGGCGCTAAGGCTGTGAACGCCTCACTGACGCGATCGGGGAAATCCGCGGCGCAAACTTGTGCCGGCGTACAAGTGCTAAAAGCAAATAGCGATTTTAATTTTAGATCCTCTATACATGGGTGATCGAGCGGGTAACCACGGGGAGCATTCTTTAGCGATTGCGCCTCGCCCAATTTGCTAAACACATCGACAAAAGCGGGCGCCTGTGTGATTGCCTGCCAGCGCTCTGGGTGTTCGATAATGGCATCGCGAATCTTGTTTAGCACAGTAGTCGGTGGCGACCAAATGCCACCGCCAAAAAATATCTCATCTGCTGCAATGTGCACATAAAAGCCCGGTGCATGGGCATTCTTACCAGCGCGGTGGCGGAAATGACAACCGATGTTGGTCTTGTAGGGCGTTTTATCGCTACCAAAACGGGTGTCGCGATAAATGCGAAACAGTGAACCACCGTTGAGTCGAGTGTCGGCAACAAAGGCGGGGGCGTTTTGAGCCAGCCAAGGCGTCATTGTTTCGATAAAATCGACCATTGGCAGCTGTACGCTTTCACGAAAGCGCGGTTTGTTTTCAGTAAACCATGCTTTATTATTATTTTCGCGCAGCTCTTGTAAGAAACGAAATAGCTCAGGGGTAAGTGTGTTGAGCATATTATGACTCCTCTCTACAATAAATATTGAAAGCAGTGACTAGACCTTGTCTTTGCGAAAAAGCCAAGATCTGGTGCCCACCAGCTATCGAGCTATTTCATGGAACTGAGGCCAATCATATTACCTTCCGTATCCATACATAAGCTAACCCAGCCGAATTGTCCAATCGACATTTTAGGATTAATTACTTTACCGCCAGCTTCACTCACCCGCGACTCCTCTACTGCGCAATCTTCTACCCCAAAATATATGACGGTTCCCCCAGCCCCTGGGCTTGCCCCTGCTCTTTTGACCAGTGCTCCACCGGCACCATAGGCGGCCATATCGGTTGGGAAACTTCTCATTTGTGCATTGTTATCGGTAGGATCGCTCATGTCTTCTAAGGTTTTTTGGAAAACTGTTTGATAGAAAGTGGCTGCTCTTTGCATATCACTAACAAAAATATCAAACCAGCCAATGGCGTTGTGTGTCATGATTATCTTCCTCTTAAGGTTGTAAGTCATGAGCAATGTTAAGCAACTTGCTGTTTAAGGTATTGTATAAATCAGACATCGAACTTGCGGTAGTATGCTGTGGGTGTGTAACCAGTGATTTTACGAAATGAATGAATAAAGTGTGACTGATCGGTATAGCTATTGAGGTAGTGCTGCTGGAAAGACTGCTGCAGCCGAATGACCTTTAGAAAGTCGTGCGGGGAAAATCCGGTCGATTTTTTGAGAATGCGCTGTAGTTGGCGAGGGGACATATGCGTGGTCGCTGCCATATCGGCGACGGTATGCATGCGCTCTATTTTTGCCAGTATTTTGGCAGTGACGGGGTTTACAGCGACTAACCCTTGCTTGATAAGTTGCTGCACTAACCTTGACAGTACCGGCTGTTTGGCGCAAAAGTCTAATTCTGTCAGCGCATTGCTGGTGGAAATTAAGGGTAAATTACCGAGATAGGGGGTACCTACGTAGCTATCTGTGGTATCACTTTGCGCGCCCTGCCACACTCCAGGAAAAAATTGAATACCGACATAGTGAAACTCCCTGCCTAAATTTAGCGTCTGGTAAGTAGTGCGAAGGGCAGTGACACCGGCGATGCGAGTATCTCGTTGATTAAGCAGTATATTGACACAGGCATCTGGTATGGCGTGGAGACTAAAATCATCTGCTAGTTCAGCCGCTGTTTTTAGCTCCCAAAAGTTATGCACCAACTCCGCTAAAAAGCTTGGCGGCTGCGCCTCTTGGTAGCTAACTTGTTGGACTGTTTTGGCGATACCGTCGTGAACGGGATTGTACATTGCTAGCCTATCTCATCGGATTTAAAGCGTATTTTAGCACTACGACCACTGGCCCGCAAAAGTAGCTATTACTTAAACTAATGGTAACAAAATAGTAATGTTAGATAAGTGCTAGGCAAGGGATTAAAAAAAACGCACTGCAGATGATGAACATCCAAATAATACGACCCCAAAGCGTCGTTGCATTCACGCAGTGGAGCCTTTTATTTTTATGAAAATTATTAGTCTGCTATCACCTCTAATACTATTTTACCAACAGCGTGTTTACTCTCAATGCGCTGGTGGGCGAGTTGTGCATCAGCCAGTGGCAGTACTGAATCTAAATGTACTTTCACTTTTTGCTGCTCCAACAATGCTTTGATTTGGGATAAGTCAGCGGCGTCAGACTTTACCAAAAGTCGCTGAAAGGTGACTTTTTTGGGCTCTGCCAATGCATCGTCTAACTCATCTAACAGTGAAATCAAATGTCCTCCGGGTTTGATAACCGCAAGGGAGCGTGCAACGATGTCGGTGCCGCCAACGGCAACTAAGACTAAATCGACCGCTGCTAGCTGATCTTCAAACTTGCCTTTTTGGTAGTCAATAAATTCATCGACGCCTAAGCTTTCAACATAAGCTCTATTCTTTGCTGAAGCGGTGCCAATGACATATGCGCCCGCGGCTTTTGCCAGCTGCACAGCAAAGCTCCCCACTCCGCCGCTAGTATTGTGAATTAATACCCGCTGCCCCTTTTGCAACTTACCTTGCGTGAACAATCCTTGCCAAGCTGTTAGTGCCGCTAGTGGCACAGCTGCGCTTTGGGCAAAGCTCAGGTTAGTCGGTTTAGCGACGACTAAGTTGGCCGCTACTGCGAGGTATTGTGCGTAGCAACCTTCTTTTTCGATTGGGGCCATCACAAAGACTTGATCGCCAACATTATGAGTGGTTACTTGATCGCCAATTTGTTCAATGGTACCTGCAGCATCCCAACCTAAAATCAGTGGTAAAGTATGTGTGCCAGTATCTTTAAACATGCCGCTGCGAATGTAAGCATCTACCGGGTTGACGCCAGCGGCGTGAATTTTTATTAATACTTGATCTGCTGCAATACCAGGAGTCTGGATCTGTGTGTAGATAAGTTGCTCGATGCCGCCATAGTTTTTGATTAATGCTGCTTTCATGAACGTGCTCCTAAATATTTAATGTTGTCAGTTGGAAGTGAGCCCATATTGCACGTTCTTATGCATATCTTCTAATTGATGATTTGTATAATATACATTGTTTAAATCAATGAATTTGGCTGTAAAGAAGGTGTGTTCATGAGTAGATCAGATCTTAATTTGTTTGTTATTTTTGATGCGATCATGCAAGAGCAGTCGATTACTGCGGCGGCACAGCGCTTATTTATGACTCAACCGTCGGTCTCTAATGCGGTTGCGAGGATGCGTCACACTTGGAATGATGAATTATTTGTAAAACAGGGGCGGGGCATCAAGGCGACACCTTTTGCCAATCAATTATGGCAGCAAATATCTGAACCACTCAATACTATCAGTAATGCCGTTAACCCAGTGCCATTTATTGCGGCGATTGCCCGTCGTACGTTTCGCATCGCCCTGACCGATGGCATGACCAGTGTGCTTTGGTTACCGCTGCGCAAAATGATTGAACAACAAGCTCCAGGTATCGATTTGCACGCAGTTCCTTTTCGCGGTGATGGTGAGAAGTTGCTACTGAGTAATGAGGTTGATTTGGTGCTCGACAGTTATCAAGGTAACAATAAACTTATTCACAGCCAGTGGATGAGCGATTTTACGTTTGTCTGTGTGATGCGTCCCGGTCACTCGTTAGCTAAACAGTCGTTGAGCTTGGAAAAATTTTTGAGGGCCGAACATTTATTTGTCTCATTATCAGGGGATGCTCAAGGTGCGGTGGATGCTCAGTTGACAGAGCTAGGTAAACAAAGACGCATTGCGATGACCGTTAATAGTTTTAGCGGCGCTTTTCCATTACTGGCAGAAACTAATTTGATCTGTACTTTACCTGACGCCGCTACGGCTAATGCAGTAGCAGCGGGATTGGTTATTGCTAAGAGAATACCTATCAACCTCAATGTCATAAAAATATACATGGCCTGGCACACGCGGCAGCATCGCGACCCAGCACTGAATTGGCTAAAGAGTCGAATCGATAAAATTTATGCGCAAACGATTACTCATAGAGCTAGCTTTAATGATGAGTAGGGATATTAAGTGGGTTTTTCTCTCACCTAATCATTCTAAACCAGCGCCATAAACTGAGTACATCCGCCAGAGCGCCGGCAACATAAGTGAGCGCGCAGGCTTTTAATATGCGTCTGGCGGCGACCATATGCTCTTCTGGTAGGTAGCCCTGAGCCAGAATAGGCAGGGCTTTGTTATAACTGGCGTCGTATTCCTCAGGTAAAATAGCGGCGTACATCAATACCGAAACCAGCATAGTGACAATACCAACGGCTACCCCAATAAACATAACCACTGGGCTTTTTATCAGGATAGTGATTACCGGAATGCTCATTAAAATCATCGAACCTAAACGTTTAATCATCATTGCTTTGCCTAAATAGCGTCGCCGCAATTTAGTCACAGGTTCATCTTTGCTAAATTGAATGGCATGGCCAACCTCATGAGCGGCGACAGCAACCGCGGTCAGTGACTTGCCGTCGTAAACATCAGGACTAAGGCAGACAATCTTTTCATCCGGTGAATAGTAGTTTTCACCGGCGCCTCCCATTTGCACTTGCACCCCCTCTATCTTAAAACGCTCAATAAGATGTATTGCTAACTCTGCACCTGTGCCCGGCATATCGGGAAGTTCAGTGGAATATTTGCGTAAAACATAGCGAACCCACAGTGATGGACCGTAGGCTAAAGCTAATAATAAACAGAGTAATATGAGATAAAACATGTCTTTAAAGGTCGCTACTTGCTGAAGGTTTTAACATAGCAAATGCAGTGCGCGGCTGCTACTTTTTATCAAGTGAGACCTCTGCATAACGTAGCGAATGCAGATAAGACAAGGCAGCCGGAGCGAAGCGTAGACAACAGCTTTAGCTGGCCCGAAGGGTTTTAATAAAAACAAGCGAAATAGCGGAGTCAGTGTG
>Ga0105358_10000082_pt1 | contig 36478 bp, 31 predicted proteins | sample GOMGulsemesocosm_5_FD_83509 | JGI IMG/M metagenome (GOLD analysis project Ga0105358, IMG submission 83509) | Methane-oxidizing microbial communities from mesocosms in the Gulf of Mexico - GOM15C Gulf of Mexico | ecosystem: Environmental > Aquatic > Marine > Cold seeps | place: Gulf of Mexico... | reverse complement strand
CCAATTTTTGCTGTATATGTTGAAATAACATTGGGTCATTAAACTGTATTGGCGATATATTAACGGCCATTTGCAAAGAACGTTGAGTAACTGATTGCCACTTTTCAATCGTTTTTAGGGCATTATCTAATACGAACATTCCCACGTCATTGATAAGCCCTATTTGCTCTATTACTGGAATAAACTCATCCGGACCGGTACCTTTAAATTTGGCATTATTCCATCTAAGTAAGGCTTCAAACCCTACAATAATATTGGAACATATTTCATATTTAGGTTGGTAAACAACATAAAATTCGTTTCGTTCTAGACTACCTTTTAAGGTCTCTTCCATCGAAGATTGCCTTTTAAGTTTATCTATCATTGAACTTTCAAAAAATGAAAATGAGTTTTTACCTAAACTTTTTGAACCATACATAGATAAGTCAGCACTAACAAGTAAATCTTCTACGGTGTCACCATCGTCTGGGTAAATACTAATGCCTATACTGGCAGATAATAACATATTCTGTTGTCCCACCGAAAATGGCTTTGTTAATGCCTCTAATATTTTATTAGCCACTATTGTTAATGAATCTCGAGAAGAAAAATTATCAATTAAAACAAAAAACTCATCACCACCAAAACGGCCGACAGTATCTGCAGATCGCATTACATTTTGTAGTCTAGTCGCAGTGGAAACTAAAACACTATCTCCAATGTGATGACCAAAAACATCATTTACTTTTTTAAAATCATCAAGGTCAATATACATAATAGCCAGTTTGCTACTATTGCGCTTAGCATGCCCTATAGAAGTAGACAGTCTATCTTGAGACAAGAATCGATTAGGTAACTGAGTTAAAAAATCATAGTTTGCTTGATGTAATACTTTAGCTTCTATTATCTTTTGTTTGGTTACATCACGAATACTAGTAATAGCAACTCTGTCATTGTTTAATTCAGCTAAATTTAAACTAATTTCTGCTTGAAATTCTTCTCCTGATTTTTTTACAGCAAAAAGCTCCTTACCCTCGCCCATATTTCGTGTAGCAGAATGATCAAAAAATCGGTTTATTTTTTCTTGGTGATCAACAAACCTTCTTGGCATTAAGTCGCTAATATTCAAATCGATGAATTCGGCGACAGAGTAACCAAAAAGTTTTTCCGCGGTAATGTTTACTTGTGTTATGTCACCATTTTGGTTAGCTATAATCATTGCGTCTGGCGATGAATCCAATAATTTATTAGACCAATTCAATGCTTCTAGCACTTTATTTTTTTCTTTGATTGAATCTTTCTTAAACATCTTAAAGAGTAATAATTGCATTGATAATAAAAGAAAGAAAAACATGAATCCTACTTTTTCTACAATACTGAAATTTGACTTTGCACTTTCGCTAAAAACCTTAGCTTTATTATTGGCAAACTCAACGATCTCTAAAATTTTACTTTGCAATTCAGTTACTTGATTTTTGTTTTGCTGTTCTGCATACGTTAATCCTAGTTCATTAGACCCTACACCATTAATTTTTTGTAAGTATACATCAAAAACATCCTGCCTAATTACTCTCCAGTTGTTGATTAACTGATAAATATTATCAATGACTTCTTTCTTGCCTAAATAACGCTGAGAAATTAATGATAATTTACTTAACACCTCATTTTCGTGTTTATTCACGAGTGATAATGCTGTTTTTATTTGTTCGTTGTTCTGTGCATATTTAATATCTTTCATAATCTGATGCATTCTTTGAATATGAAATTGAATATTTCGCGATGCATTTGATACTTTATATGGATGTTGATATAAACGGTTTGTTTCAGTAAATATATTTTCAATTTGCTGAAATGATGCAATCCATAGTATTAGTGTTAATACTGCTGTACTTACATAAAACCGTGAAATACTTGTCAGTCCAACAATCCTTTTGGTAATGCTAGTCATTAATATTCAACCTTTCTTAGAGCCTAAATTTGATATTTAACTATATTGCTAACTGATATATTGCTACCCGTTAAATTGTGCAATTAAGCTTTGTTGGTCACCCAAACGTGTTAACAGAGTTTTGCTTAACGTTACCGCTTCTCTGCCATGATTTTCACTTTCAGTTGACATATCAGAAATGGAAAGAATATTTTGGTTTACTTGCTCTGCAACAACTGACTGCTCTTCAACCGCTGTAGATATTTGAATATTGATATCTGCTAAGGAGGATACTTCTTCAGTAACTTGCCGTAACGTTTCTCCCGTTTGTTCTGCCATTGCAACACAAGCAGTCGACAACGCCTTTCCTTTTGCCATAGAATTTATAGCAAAATCTGATTCTGTTCTTAGTTGAATAATTAATTTCCCAATTTCATCAGTAGATTGTTGAGAGCGTAACGCCAAAGCCCGGACTTCTTCTGCAACTACCGCGAACCCACGGCCTTGCTCTCCAGCTCTAGCTGCTTCAATAGCAGCATTTAACGCCAGTAAATTAGTTTGATCAGCAATCCCACTGATTTCACTTAAAACAGTTTCAATTGAGCGAGTTCCCTCAATCAAACGATTGATAGCCGTGTCTACCTCACCTAATTGGTCAGATAATTCACTAATAGAGAGCGTTGTTTGTGATACAACCTTTTGCCCTTCATTACTGATATCTAATCCATGCTGAGACGCATCAGCGGCACGGGAAACCACTTGTGAAATTTCTTGTACAGTTGCAGACATTTGGTTTATTGCGGTGGCAACTTGATCAGTTTCGCTCTTTTGATCAGCCAAAATACCTGCAACACTACTTCCGCGATGTGCTGATTGACTAGCGACATCGTTAATGGTGGTTGAGTCATCACTAACACGGCCAACAATAGCTCTAATTTCAGCAGTTCTCATTTTAAGCGCTAATAAGATATTCCCTACTTTGTCATTGTTACCAGAATATAAATAACTCATTAAAGTGTTATCAAAAATATTATGTGCTTCTTGAAGTACAGCCAAATATTGATGGCGCCAAAAGTAAAATAACACAGAGCCAAATAGTGATATCCCTATTAGCGGTATTGATATGAGTAAATTACCACTACCAACAAAAAATAAGTTGGTCACGGATAGTAATACTAAGGCAAATAAAATAACTTGCACCCAGAGGGTTTTATCTGATTTCTGTTTCGTAGCAGGGGAGACTTTCCCTTGTTTAAGTTGTGCATAAACCACATTTGCCCTGTCTTTAACGTCTTTATCAAGCACTGTTCGTACCGATTGATATTCAGAAGTATTACCCGCTCCGTCTTTTATGGGGGTAACGAAAGCATTCACCCAATAATAATCGCCATTTTTACAGCTGTTCATTACTGGCCCCATCCAAGAGTCTCCTTGCTGAATAGTTGACCACAAATCGTTAAAGGCTGCCTTGGGCATATCAGGGTGTCGAACTTGGTTATGAGGGTTACCCATTAATTCATCTAATGAGTAGCCAGCAATATTACAAAAGTTACTGTTTGCGTATTTTATGTGGCTATTTAAATCTGTTGTTGAAAGTAAAATTTCAGATGGAGAGAAAACTTGTTCTTTGCTCATAAACTTCCCAGAATATTATTATTATTGATAAAGCAGACCTCAAATACTGATAAGGATAAATTTGTCTTGTGGTTATTAACACCCAAATTTCAATGGTTTATCTGATTAAGGAATGAACACTATAGCAAAGAGGTTGTTAACCTAGTGTTAAATCCTTGTGTTTTATATGGGTATTGGTGTTTTTGCGTTTTTTGTATATTGATTTGTTAGCAAACTAGGTTTAGATTGTAGCCCCGTTGCCCGCTTCTATTATAGAGTTGCATCGAGTTTTGACAGTCATATTGATGAATAATAATGTTGATTAAAGTCAATAAACGAGTATTGGTGCAGAATATGTACACTCATAAATTATAATTCTTTGTTTATATATGTATGAGAATTTAAAATAATAAACGTAATGTAGTATCATGAAAGACATAATTCACCTTAAAATTGAAGATTATCTTAAGAATATCGCAGAATATGACATAGACGCCACGCAACTATCACCAGGCAAATTTTTATGTTGTCAAAAAGAATTACAGTTGCCAAAATTAGTTATCGGTTATCGTTTTGTTAGCACCTCTCTGCTACTTCATTCGACTTTAAAACAAGATTGTTTTTATATCATCATTCCAAAAGGAAATATTGGAATGTCGGTGAATGGTCAAAAAATAGCATTGAATCAACCGTTAATTTTTACTTTAGAGCAAGAAATTCTCACTAGTATTCCTGATAATTCTTATAACCTCTATATAATTATCCCAACTGCTGAGTTGGTCAAATATTTTGGTAAGGAAACTATAGAGCAATTTAAAAAGGCAACTACGCAGCAAAATCGTGCGAAAAAAACATCTGAGCAATCCGAAAATAATCAAACCAACTTATGTTCCTTAATAGAAGCTTTACTTAAGGGAAGTGAGCTATTAAGTTACCAAGCAATACTTGAAACTCAAGAAACTATCATAGAATTATTGTGTGATTTATTAACACTAAATTCCCCGTTACCCCAAAAAAACAATATTAGTCAGACGAGAAGATTAGCCATTGTCAACCGAGCTTTAAGTCACATACATAAAAGTAACACTATAAATATTACTTCTCCTGATCTCGCTGGCGTTAGTTTTTGTTGTTTGCGAAGTTTGGAGTATGCTTTTAAGTCTGTGCTTAACATGACACCAAAACGATATTTAATTAAAAGGCGATTACAGTTAGTTCATTTGGCCTTAAAGAATGAAAAAAAGTTACTTATCAATGATATTTTTAAAGGTTTTGGTATCACTAATCAAGGAAGGTTTGCCCAAGATTATTTTAAATTTTATAACGAATACCCTCATCAAACTCGAGATAGAATATCTAAATTTCAAACGTAGAATTAAATTTTTTTTGATTTTAAATAGTTCACCGTACTTAAAAGCCATTTATCAAATTCATTCCCCAGCATAGGTTTGACGATATAATACCCTAATTAACCTTAATCACTGGATAATACCAATTCTAAGCCTACAGTGTACATCTCTCGCTCACCTTAGCTCGTACATTAATCTGATTAATAACATACATACTCAATAGTCCTACTTTTTTAAATAAATAACTTGTGTTAAATCAAAGTAATTGTTTTAATTGATTTTATAATATTAAGTAATCTCACTTACGATATTTTTATGAATCATCAATTTTTCGTTTTTCTAAAAGCATTATTGGGAAGTTGTAAAGACTTACTCCCGATCATCCTCGTTATTGCATTTTTTCAATTTGCCGTTCTGCAACAACCCATGCCTAATGTTGGAGATATTTTAGTTGGCTTAGCATTAGTTGTTCTTGGTTTAACTTTCTTTATTTATGGTTTAGAAATGGGGTTATTTCCCATTGGCGAATCGATGGCCCAAGCCTTCGCTAAAAAAGGCAGTATTAGCTGGTTACTAACTTTTGCATTTTGTTTGGGGTTTGGTACTACCGTGGCTGAGCCTTCGTTAATTGCCGTAGCAAAAGAGGCTGCAATTGTTGCCGCATCCGGTGGCATTATTGCTGATACCCTAGAGTCACAACTTTCATATGCCAACGGTTTACGTTTTACTGTTGCCTTTGCGGTTGGCTTTGCCATTGTTGTTGGTGTATTGCGCATCATACGTGGTTGGCCTATACAATATTTAATTTTGGGTGGTTATGTTGTTGTTGTATTGATGACGTTAATTGCTCCTAGCTGGATTATTGGTATTGCATATGACTCTGGCGGCGTTACAACATCAACTATAACAGTGCCCTTAGTAACAGCATTAGGCGTTGGCTTAGCATCAGCAATAAAAGGTAGAAACCCGATGATTGATGGTTTCGGTTTGATCGCTTTCGCATCATTAACGCCAATGATTTTTGTAATGATGTACGGGATGGTGATCGGCTAATGGACTTACTTTTTGAATTTCTAACCACCTTAAAAAATACTGTTGTTGATGTATTGCCAATTTTATCAATAATATTGGGTTTTCAACTGCTTGTTATTCGTAAACCTATACCTCATATCAAACAAGTAGGTTTCGGCTTTGTTTATGTACTAATTGGTTTAGCATTATTTTTGCTCGGCTTAGAAAAAGCCTTATTTCCGTTAGGAAAAATGATGGCTGAGCAATTAACCGCACCAGAATTCATTCATGCTGGCGAACAAGTATTAACCAGTATTCATTGGTCAGATTACAAGTGGGTTTATGTTTTTGCCGCCGCAATCGGTTTTAGTACAACAATTGCAGAGCCTTCACTTATTGCCGTAGCCATTAAAGCAGAAGAAGTTTCTGGTGGTGCTATTAATGCAAATAGCTTGCGTATTTCGGTCGCCATTGGTGTTGCTGTTGGTATAGCGTTAGGGAGTTACCGTATCGTCGTTGGCCATCCTATTCATTACTATATTATTGCCGGTTACGTTGTTGTGGTTATTCAAACCTTTTTTTGCCCTAAATTAATTGTGCCATTGGCATATGACTCTGGCGGTGTAACAACATCAACCGTAACCGTACCGTTAGTAGCTGCTTTAGGTTTAGGTTTAGCCAGTACAATTCCCGGACGTAGCCCATTGATTGATGGGTTTGGCTTAATTGCTTTCGCTAGCTTATTTCCCATAATTGCCGTAATGGCTTATGCACAAATAACTGAAGCTAAAGCACAACGAGTCGAAAAAAAATTAGAACATAGAAATAAAGTCAAATTAGAGAAACGTAATTTAATACATAAACAACAAGACTCCTTAACAGAGACTAAAGAAGACATATAAAACAGGTGATCACATGCAATTCAAACTAATTGTTGCCTTTGTTGACGACGCAGTAACCGACGACGTTATGAAAGGTGCAAGAATGGCCGGCGCTACAGGCGCAACCATAATTAATAATGCCAGAGGCGAAGGGATAAAACGCCAGCACACTTTTTTTGGCATGCAGCTCGAAACACAAAGGGATGTATTACTTTTTGTTGTTGAACAACATTTGTCACGAAAGATACTTGAGCGAATTAGCAAAATTGCTGGTTTTGATGAAGACCCAGGTAAAGGTATTGCTATACAATTAAATGTCGAAGATGCAGTAGGCGTTGCGCATCAAGTAGAGCGCTTAAAAGGTAAGATTGAGGAAGAACTATGAGCCATAAATTTGTACAAGTTAAAGATGTAATGACCACTGACAACTATCAATTTGCTGATGGTATGATGACTGTTGCTGAGGGTATTAAATTAGCCAAAGAACATAACGTTACTGCTTTAATTATTAATAAGCGTAATGCTCAAGATGAATATGGTTTAGTGATGCTTGCAGATATTGCTAAAGAAGTACTAGCAAAAGATCGTTCGCCTGATCGCGTTAACTTATATGAAATAATGGCAAAACCCCTGATGAGTGTTTTACCTGAAATGGACGTAAGGTATTGCGCACGATTATTTGAGCGCTTTAGTATTCACCTAGCACCTGTTGTTGAAAACAAAGAAGTTATTGGTATGGTTGATTATACCAATATGGTTTTTAGCCAAATTGAATAACTCTCTAATATATTCTTTAAAATATTCCCATTATTAATTAATAATCTATTTAGTATTAACAATTAATAATGTTTAAATTTATTAATTTAGACACCTTATGATGTACACAATTCAAACATGGTGCAACTGCAATGCTATTAAGAAGGACTTGGTCATACAACAATATAGCAGAACAAAATTGAGATTAGAATTTTTTATTCCTAAATAAAATCTTTTAAACTCGCCCTTGGCGAGCTTATTGGAAGCATAATAAAAGCACTAATTTATTTAATGTTGAATAACTAGACCATCACAAATTCTATTTGCTGTTGTCTTTTAAATAAAGCTCAGAGTTGGGAAGAGACTTATTTAGTTTGGTATTAATATATTTAAATACGGATAGATTCAAATAGGAAAGCTAATTTTTCCCATTGTGGTGTTAGGAATTCCTTGTTCTGGATTACCAAAGTTTTCAGAGTTGCCAGCTAGGCATTCATTAGCCAAAATAGCGAACAATACCGCTTCTTTCGCATCTGGCTCAATACCTAATGTTTGCGTGGTATGAATGATCGATACTTGCGGGCAAAGAGACAATATATGTTCCATTAACAATGGATTATGAATCCCCCCTCCACTAGCATACAGAGAAAACTCAGTTAACTTTTCCGCGCATTGATTAACAGCTAAAGCGATCATTTCGGCTGAAAAACGATTAAGTGTCGCTAATATATCATTATGATTAAGATCTTGAGTGTTCGATACATTCTGAGCTCGTTCCAGATAGGTTAAATTGAAAACTTCTGGACCCGTCGTTTTTGGCATTGCCATTAAAAAAAAGTCATTGACCTTTAATGCGTTAAGTAAGTTTTGATTAATAACACCTTCACGGGCTATTTCACTGTCTTTATCGTAATGAAGGCCAGTAAAATGTTGTTGTACATAAGCATCCATTATTGTATTACCAGGACCAATGTCTGAACTAAATACCGCTGACGGATCAGTTGATTTTGGCAAATAGGTTAAATTAGCTATGCCCCCCATATTAAGCAACACACGGTTTTCTTGCTGGCTTGAAAATAATAAATAATCACCGTATACCGCTAAAGGTGCCCCTTCACCACCCGCCGCAATATGTTTTTGCCGAAAATCAGCTAAAGTAATAACGCCGGTTTTAACAGCCAGATGACAACTATCACCAATTTGTAAAGTACCGTTACCAAACCCTTCTATACCGTGTTGGTGTGCAGGACAGTGATAAATAGTTTGTCCATGGCTTGCAATAACATCAACCTCACCTGTAGTAACTTTCCAATTAGCTAAACATTGATTGACCATTTCGCCATGTAAAGTACCTACCCATGGGTGCAGTAAAGTGATTTGCTCTAAATCAGCTTTTTGCTTCGCAAATACAGCTTTTATTTTGTTTATATAATTATCATCATAATCAACAGTTGCAAAATTTAATAAATCGACTTTTGTCTTTACTCCCGAATGGCTGATCTTGCATAAAGCAACATCAAGGCCATCTAATGAGGTTCCGCTCATTAACCCTACGATTAATCGCGATTCTTTTTTGGCGCTAGTAGAAAGCTGCTCTATATATTTATGCATTTAAGCTCACAAGTAACCGACAATAGATTAAGGAATACTTTATAGCATAAAATAAAATATTCAAGGATATTTATTGCATTAGACTAAATTATAAGCTAATAATTAGATTATCCGGCGTATCGTGAAGTTTGTGCGGATCTAACTTTGAGATAAAGACCACATTAAAAAAACTAAGGGAATAACATCAATGAAATATAATTTAAATCAAAAGAAGCAGAAGACCCATCTAATTACCCCAATTGCTTTGGCAGTTATGACTGCATTTTCAAGCTACCAAGCATTAGCGTATGAAGACATTAAGGAAAGTAAAGCTGAGACAGAAGTGATTACAGTAACAGGCTCAAGGATTCAACGTGCTGAATTAGTATCAAGTAGCCCAGTTGCAAGCGTTAGTGAAGAGCAAATTCAGCTTGATCGAGCGATTAATGTTGAAGATATTACAGCGAAACTGCCGCAAGCAGCAGCAGGCGCTAATAGTACTGGTGCAACTGTAGGTGATTCGTTCGGCTCTTCTACAATAGATCTGAGAGGTTTGGGCCAAAACCGCACCTTAGTGTTAATTAATGGTACCCGCGCAGTTCCTTTTAGTTTTCGTAATTCTGTTGACGTTAATACTATACCTGCAGGCTTAATAAAACGTGTTGATGTACTCACCGGAGGCGCAGCAGCGATATATGGTGCAGATGCAGTTGCAGGCGTTGTAAACTTTATATTAGACGATAATTTCAACGGTGCTGAATTTTCTACGAGTTATGAAACAGCAGACGGTGGTAATGAAAAATTTAACATTGAAGCAATTTTTGGCGGTGATATTGCCGATGGAAGAGGTCATATTACCGGTTACCTTAGTTACTCAGAAAGAAAAGAACTATTAGCTGGTGAGCGTGAGTATGCCTTAAAAAACACCGTACCAATGATAAATAGTGGCGGATATTATACCGATATTGCTACTGGAAATAGTTTCGGAATTGATGATACTGGCTCATTCGTAGATGACCGTCAAACGAGTGATTTTACTGCCGATCGATATTTAACTCAACCGATGGACCGTCTTTCTACAGGCATCATTTTTGATTTTGATGTAAATGATAATATAACGGCGTATGGCCGAACAATGTATTCAAAAGTAAATGTAAAAGGAGCTGGTGCTAGTGGTCAAACCCCTATTTTTGTTAACGAACAAGTAACGTTAACACAAGGCAATCAATATTTAACTGACGAAATGCGCAATGAACTGACCTTCGATGACGATGGCAATGTATTAGTCAATGTTGAGCGTAATCTAGGTCTAGGAGTGCAATACACAGATGCAGTGCGAGATTCATTACAATTTCAATTAGGGCTAAAAGGAGATATTACCGATGAGTTACGCTTTGATATCTATGGCCAATATGGTCAATCTGATGAAACGGCAACTATTTATAATAATGCAATGCGATATGACAAAACTGGTTCAAGTCGATTTGCAAATATAGCTAATACCGTCGATATTTTTTCGCCCTCTTTAGATTTTAGTGAATTTAGCGATCCACTGTTATATACCACACGTAATCGTACCCAAAGTGTGCTATCGGCAATTTTATCTGGCGATTCAAGTGCTTTATTCGATTTACCAGCAGGACCATTGGAGTTTGCAGTAGGTTACGAGTACCGTAAAGAAACTGGCAAGCAAACACCAGGTGATGCATTTAGAAACAGAACGAGTTTTGCCTCTATCAGTGCATTTGATATGGATGCAAGTTTCTCTAGTAAAGAATTTTATGTCGAAGTACTAGTACCTATCGTGGAAAATGTTGCTTTTGCTGATGAAATCAGCCTTGAAGGTGCCTACCGTATTTCAGATTATTCAAATACTGAAGCGGCAGATACCTATAAATTGGGCATCAACTGGGCAATTAACAGTGAAATTCGACTTAGAGCAAATAAATTAACCGCCTTTAGAGCACCAAATTTAGGTGAGTTTGCCAGTCCTATTACAGCTTTATCACTATCGCTTTTCGATCAAAATAGTGACCAATTTGTTGCACGTTTGGCTGGGCGCTATGATGGAGACCCATGTCTACTAGGTACAGGCGATGCAGCTCAATGCGCGGCATTTGGGGCACCTGCAGTTGGTACACCTTTTGATTCTTCTACGGCTGAATATACTTATGGTGGTAACCCTGATATCAAGCCTGAAGAAGCAGAGTCAACTACCTTAGGTGTAGTTTACACCCCTGAATTTATTGAAAACTTCAATATTTCAATTGATTATTACAATATAATAGTCACTGACGCTGTAAGCCAAATTCAGCCCGGAGCAGCACTGCAAAGTTGTTATATTGATAACCCAAATCCCAACAATCCATTATGTGGTGCGGTATTACGCGATTCTGCAACAGGTTTAATAAGCAAAGCCATTGTTAATGATTTTAATCTTGCATCAATTGAGCAGACAGGCATTGATATTGCCTTTAATTATTCATTTGACGCGCCAAGCGCAATGGGCGGTATATTTAAACTGTCGTACCAAGGTAATATAATAACCGAACAATCACGTCAAAATAACTCAACTGTTCCTACAACCGATTGTAAAGGTACCTATGGAAGTGCATGTTCTGGTGATTTCGCCAGTATCTTGCAAGCTGAATATAAACATCGTACAACATTTGATTGGCGTATAGATGACGTAAGTTTACAACTTGGCTGGCGCAGAATTGGTGAAGTTGACTATGCTGTTGATCGAAGTGAAACAATCAGTGCACAAAATTACATAGATTTATCTTCATCTTGGAATGTTACTCAAGAAGTTGCTATAAACTTTGGCATAGATAATCTCTTAGATAAGAAACCTCCAACACCATCTGTTGGTGCAAACCATTTCAATACAGTGAGTGATTACAGTGTTATTGGTCGCACATATGGTATAGCTGTGCGATATACACCGGATTTATAAAAAATAGTATAAAAGTGATGAGTATTTTCAGTGCTCATCACTTCCTTTGTATATTTTTAAACTCAGTAAGTTAACTATTGCCTATTTTAAACCTATTAGCTTTCTAATCTACCCACCAAACCCCATAACCTCTGACATTATTATTTTTCAACCAACCTTGACTGTTTAATCAACATTAATCTACAAATAAGCAAACATAATGATGTGAATAATGTCATTTCGTAGGTAGAATTGCGTCAATCATGTCAACAGTCATTTTAAGTTGTCTAGCAAAAGGTAAGTTAAGTTTATGGATTATTTTGAACAATTAGGTGTAAGTAGAGTCTCGACGACCGTCGAGATTAAAAAAGCCTATAGAAAACTCGCTAATAAATATCACCCTGATAGAAATGATAGCAGTGAGGCCAAAGAAAAATTTCAATTAATACAACAGGCTTATGATGTTATTTCTGATCCAAAAAAGCGTTCTTTATACTTAAAAAACAACTATACCGTAATAACTGATCCACGAGAAATTGCTGATTCTTTTTGGCACAGTGCTTTAAATTAAGCTTTAAATGAAGTTATCCACCAAACTCTCTATTAGACTTTCCATTAGGAAATAATGAATGCAAGCCGAAAAAAATGTACCTGATTATTTAACCGATGATTTTTCTATGTATTTAGAAAATATGATCTCATTAGCTGATCCTGAAAACCCTGATTTATTATCAAATTATTTGTCTAATTTATTTGAACAATTAAAAAGTATGCCTTTGTTATTTAATGGCATGGTTGATCAACTTGCGATGGCGATATCAACCCAGGTTAGAATTGATAGTAAAAACCTGGCAAAAGTAGAACTTAGTGCAGAGCCATCCTGGAGTGAAATAAAACCATTTGTAGGCGTACATGCTAATGCTAGAGCCTGTATTTCTGAAATAATGACTCACGCAGAGCAAGATTTAAAAACAGCAATTTTACTCATTCATTTTTATAATGGCTATGATGCTACTCCTTTAAAAGCTGAAGAAGATGAACATGAACAACTCGATAGTTATGAGTCAAATGACTATGATGAGAACTACTAGCGTTTATAACTAAGTTTCAAAAAACTTGGACGTAATCCATTAAGAACTCTCACAGATAAATTTACACAATAAATATATTTAATAAATAGATAAGTTTTAAGGAATCACCTTGACAAAAAATGCATTAATTCTTGCTAGCGACATTATTGAACAGGCACAACATAGCGGTAGACGCGCAGGTACCTCATTAGAAGCCATTGCCTCTGAACAAGGCGATGAGACTATGCTGGCCGTGTTAACCGAAATGGATATTTTAACCGTCGCTAAAATCGTTCGAGAACACGACGCGACTATTCCTTCTATTGCCACCTGGTTAATGGATGCTGAATCAATTAAGCAATTATTGAATGTTGAACCATCATATTGGCAAAATATGGATGAAGATCATGTATTTTGCGCCCAAACTGAAGCACATAGTTTATTAACGCAAATATTTCTTTCTTCAGACGATGAAGAAAAACAATTAGAAGTGTTAACCGCTATTGTTGAAGATGACTTTGGTCTGCTATATCTATCTTTACCGTTTGTTGGACACGATTTTTCAGAATTAGAAGAAGATGAAGAACAAACTTCTGGTAGCATTGAAGAACTATTAATGAAAATAAAAACGCTAAGCGAAGAAGCCTACCGTGAAGTAATGACGGTAAGCACAAATGGCACACTCGACAATATTGAGAATTCGTTAAAACAAAATGCCAATAAACAAAGAGTGACAGCTGTTGAAATGGATACCGACGATATGTTCGCGCCACTTTAATTTATTAGGAATAATCAATGAAAATTGCAGCGTTAAGAAATCACCCATTTCTACTTTTAGTTTTAAAAGATGGTGAAAGTGAAGGCTATTTTACACCTGAATTTATCCATAAAACAAAACAACAATTATCTGACATGTCTTTGAGGATTGCCTCTGATAATTTGTCGATAATTTATGCCGATCAAATAAAAAAAGGCTGCGAAATTGTTCTTGGTCTTAGCAATTTAGGTTTATTAGATCTGTGCGGTAACAATACTGATAAAGCAAAAGAAATTATAAAAACCCAAGGTATCGTTTATTGCTTTAGAGCTGGCTGGGCAAAATACGCTAATTTAAAGAAAATTTCTCCCTCATACTTCGAAAGCATCTCACTCAGTAGTTATGCTTTAGCAATTAATGACAGTTCTGATATCAGGCTTATGCATGACGCATTAGTGAGTGGCGGCTATCAAAGCGCTATGCTATTACAAGTGTATAAGAGTATTGCTGCTAACTATTGTGCAAATACCCTGCTTATTGATAATGATGAAGATGTGTTAACGTTTGAATTACAAAAGTTTCTCAATACTGCTATTGCATTGCTTCTAATTGATTGTGACAAAAAAATGTTTACCAATGCATTATATAAACAGTTAAATACGTATTTAACCAATACAGATAAAGCTGACCTGCTTGTTAAAGTAGACACTTGTATTGAGCATTTCAGCCAGCAACTACCACTATTGACTAAAGAGTATCTGCTAGAAATAGGTTTGTTAGATTTCAATGAATTAAAGGGAATTATTAATCAACAAGTTAATATTTCTATTTACATACCAGAAATATTAGAACTTCCTATCACTGTTGCTAATGAATTGAATGAAGATTTTGAAGGTGGTTATGACTTTCATGCTGATGATGAAGATGATATCGCTTATTTAAAACCTGATGAGACATAGTGATATTCCATAAAAAGGTGTCCTACTGCTAACCCAATTGGAGAGTTTGAACTCTCCAATAAACAAAGCGTCAAAAACTCGAAATTAACGATCGATTTTCGTACAGTTAATACATGATTAACTCGCTTTAAGTAAAAGGTTTAATCTGGGTATTTCTATAGCAGGACAACGATTTACAATCATGGTGATATCACTTTCAACCGCTAATAACTCTGCCTTTACGTCAGTTACCCCAAGCTGTGTCCATATATGAGTAATATTAGCTTGTTTAGCCTCAACAACTATATCGTACAGATACTTAGATTGGCGAAACACATCAATCATATCGATAGGTGACGGTATATCGCCGATACTACTATAAACCTCGCGGTTCATTATTGTTGTTCCCTCAAGAAGAGGGTTTATGGGGAAAACTTGATAGCCCTCATTTATAAGAAAAGCCATCACTTTATAACTATCGCGCTCTGGTTTTGAACTAGCACCGATTAACGCAATAGTTTTGACCATATTTAACGTTTCAATGATTTTGTGATCTTCAAGATCATAAAGTTGGTCAATACACACATTAAAGTCCTTGCCATTGTGGGGCTCTTTTTTCAAAAAAGGAGCTCACACCTTCTTCACATTCATCAGACAACATCGCCTGTAACATAGCATGACTTGCAGAGGTATAGGCATTTTCGATAGATTCTTCTATTTGCTGATAGAAAGCAAGTTTACCTGAATGAATACCAACAGCAGATTTTTGTGCTATTTTATTCGCTAACTTTTCGGTTTCCTCTTTTAAGTCTTCTATTTTTACTACCTTATTTACTAACCCGAAACGCATAGCGTCTTCTGCACAAAACATGTCACCCGTTAATGCTATTTCCATTGCATGTTTACGATGCATGTTGCGACCTATACCGACAAGCGGCGTAGTGCAAAATGTACCTATATTTACCCCTGGTGCACAAAATTCAGCTTGGTCTTGAGTAATAGCTAAATCACACATAGACACCAATTGGCAGCCAGCAGCACTTGCCGTGCCTTGAACACATGCAATTATTGCTTTTGGAGATTTAGTCAGTGACATCATTAATTTTGTGCAGTCATCTAAAACCGTTTTTACTCGTTTAGCATTATCGGGCTCGCAATTCTCTTTTCTACCTGACATTTCTTTTAAATCATGGCCTGCAGAAAAAACCCCACCTTCGCCTGTTATCACAATGACACGAACGTCATCATTATTGTTCGCTTCATATATATGTTCATGTAGCGCCCTTAACATAGTTGAAGATAACGGATTTCTTTGTTTGGGACGATTCATAGATAACCAAAGAACATGGTTTTTCAACTCGCTTAATACATAAGGCTGATTTTCATTATTTTCAGTCATGACTTTCCTAATGATGGTAATTATTTCATCCCATTACTGATATCCATGAACAAAAGATCTGGCTCTATATCTTTGGGCATAAACACAATGGATTATTTTATGATGTTCAAATGAGCAATTGATGAATAAAAACACAATTACTGGCTAATGAATATCTCACAATTTCAAGATATTGAAAACAACAATATGAAAACGACAATAACCATAAATCTTTTGAATTAGGTCTATTTACACTCTGCAGTACATTCTGTTCTGTAGATTCATAGCAAATGGTTAGTATTATTTTTCTTGGGGCAAGTCTTTTAAACCCATAACGGTTATGATCTTAACGTTAATGTTACCAATGCAATACCATGATCTGTACTTTCGCCATCACGTTCAAAAATAGGGTTAATTAAATGTCGATCGTAAATATCATAATTGCTAACTTGATAAAGGCTGTCGTGATAACTGGCATCGAATTCACAAGACAACAAAATGTAATCGAGAACTGAGCTACTACCACCAAAATAATGTGTTGGGGTACGCGCTATTTTTTCTTGTAGACTGGTTTCACTCGCTTCATTTGTTACCGCCGCTTCAAATAAATTCCAGGCGTCATGTAAACAATATTTAGCAAGGTAGGCATCACGGTCAATGGCAGAAACAAAACGTAAAGTATTGGTAAGTAAATGACTTAACACACCATCAGTGAGGGTGTTATTAAAGTCGCCCATTAATACCATGGGGAAACCTGTAGCCTCACGCCGTGCAATCATATCAATCATCAGTAGTGTCGCTTCACTGCCACGTTGTATGGTTGAGCCCCAACCTCCAGCCACTTGCGCCTTTAAGCTTTCAATAATCGTTTTTTCAGCCGATCTACTTTTATCTTTTTCATCAATTTCAATCATTGAACGTTTAGATTTAAAATGCACAACATAACAATCACAGTTTCCCATATGAGGTACATCGATCGTAGCCCTTAATACCTTTCGACTAAAAGAAAAGTCATTAGATAAACCCAATACTTGCGCAAGTTCTATATTTGGTTTTACCGCTACAACGTCAACAATAGGATAACGAGATGCAATCGCTACAACAGGACGTTGGTAAATAAAATCATCAATTACATGGGGTTGATCAACCGCTTCAAAATAACGATAGCCATTGGCAGTAACTAACTTTTTCAACGACTCAGTACTAAAAACTTCTTGAAATCCAATAATATCAGGCTGATATTCACTTAAATACTCAGCAATCCAATGTTGTTTTTTTTGCCATTGCTGTGCACTATAAATACGCTCAAATTCATAAAAAGCATTGGGCGGCTCTAGGTAATTAAACAAATTGAAAGTAGCTATTTTAAGATGCAAGTTTGATACTGCTACATTGGGAAGTAGCTGATTTGTTTCTTTTTGAACTTTGTTGTTGATAATGTTAACTCGACTAAACGATGAAAAATAATTATACCTCATCGTTTAAAAAAATTATCAAATTAAAACAGTCATAAAATTAGCACCGCGCTAAGTCATTAGCCAAGGCTACTATCCCATTTCATTAGGATCTCGCTATTGCTTTCAAGTTAAATTTAACTTGATCTCAGGCTCAGGGGGTGAAGCGCCTTAATTATTTTTCAAAGATTCCATAGTGTTAAATCGAGCCATAATGAATTCGATAAATAGCCTTACCTTACCTGGAATATATTTTCGCTCTTGGTATAAAATATGTACCTTCCTAGAACGAGACTCCCAGTTAGGAAGTACCCGTTTTAGACGTCCATTTACAAGCGCTTCTGCCACAACATAATCAGGAAGGTTAACAATCCCCAGACCTGACTCCGCAGCTCTAGCTGCAAGTTTTAGTTCATCGACTTTAAGACGAGCAACACAATCTATATGTACTTCCTCACCGTCTGGACCATCTAAATTCCAGATTTGAGTACGCTTAGGTACAATTAGAGTATGCTGATACAGTTCATCAGGGTGTTGTGGCTCTCCACGCCGCTTCAAATAGTCCTCACTAGCACATAAACTAAAAGTAGACTCCATTACTGATCTTGATATCCAGTTTTGTAAACGAATATCTCCAATTCGAAATGCAATATCAACGCCCTCTTCCACTAGATCGATGTTCCGATTGACCACCATCAGATCTAGTTGAATTCTGGGAAAGCATTCCATAAATTGAAAAAACCATTCTGCTAATAATTCATTAGTTAAACTTACAGGCGCAGTAACTTTAAGTGAACCAGAGGGTTCAGCCAACTCATCATTTAGCTTTAATGTTGTATTCTCTAATTCACAAAATAAAGGCTGACAACGATTAAAAAGTTTTTCACCTGCTTCTGTCAACACCATTTTTCTAGCGTTGCGCAACATTAAACGATAGCCAACATCTTTTTCAAGTTGCATCACTTTTCGGCTAACCGTAGAGGTCGGCATATCAAGCACAGCAGCAGCACCAATAAAAGTGCCTTGCTCTATAACTTTAAGAAAGATAAAAAGATCCTGATAATTCATTCAATATCACCACTTCAATTAGCTAAGCTCACATAATCCCATATATGGGATTATACTTTACAATTTACCCTCTAAAAATTATATACGCAATTGATTATGATAGGTTAAACGTAACAACCAATTGAGTACATAACCATGAATCACTTTACTGAACCACAAAAGTTTGACTCAAAAGATACTCAGCCATTAATGCAACAGGTTCACCACCAAAAAGACGAACCTAATATTTGGTTTGGTGAGCAACGTATGTTGCTATTACAACTAACATCTCTGGCAAGTTTCCGTAAAGAGCAAATTCTAACCCTAGGCTTGGAAAGAGCTAAAGGTTTTTTTATGCGCCTTGGTTACAACCTTGGACAAAGAGATGCTGAATTAGTACGACGTCAATTTCCTAGCGCTTCACCAGAAGAACTTTTTAGAGCCGGCTTTGAGCTTCAAACGCTTAAAGGTTCTGTGCAGATAGAAGAAAAAGTACTTGAAGTTGATATTGAGAAAAAGCATTTTTTCTCACAACTTAACATGCATGATTCTTTTGAATCTGAAATGCTTATTTCTGAACTAGGGCTTAATACAGGTCCATGCTGTTGGGTACTAATGGGGCATATTAGTAGCCTTGCATCTGCTTTGATAGGTCAAGAAATAATTTTTAAAGAGAAAGAATGTCGAGGTTGCAACGACAACGCCTGTTTATTTGAAGGCCGTCCAGCCAAAGAATGGGAAGATCATGCCGATTTCAGAAGATATTTCAATAGTACACCGATAATCGAAGAGCTATATGAATTACAGGATCAAATATCAGTCTTACGCGATAAAATAACTGAATCTGACACATTAGGAAATTTTTTAGGGCAATCTGAAGGTTTTAAAACCGTTTGTAACCTCGCAAAAAAAGCATCTTATGGCAAAGTATCAGTACTACTTTTAGGCGAAACTGGCGTCGGTAAAGAGCTGGTAGCTAAAGGTATTCATGAAAATAGCAAACGCAGTGATAAACCATTCGTAGCAGTCAACTGTGCAGCTATTCCACCGGAGCTTATCGAGTCAGAGCTGTTTGGTGTCGAGAAAGGTGCCTACACGGGAGCAACTCAATCTAGACCAGGTCGATTTGAGCGCGCTAATAACGGTACTATATTTCTCGATGAAGTAATCGAGTTGACTCCCAGAGCACAGGCTACTCTGTTGCGTGTACTCCAAGAGCAGGAGTTAGAGCGAGTTGGGGACACCCGAACCCGTAAAGTAGACGTACGAGTTATTGCGGCAACAAATGAATCTTTACTGCAAGCTGTAGATGAAGGTCGTTTTCGCGCAGATTTATACTATCGGTTAAATGTTTACCCAATTAATATCCCACCCTTGCGAGAACGTCGAGAAGATATCCCATTATTAGTTTCTCATTTTTTAAAGAAATATGAATCTTTCTACAATTTAAAAACCCTAGGCTTATCTGAGCTCGCGATGAAAACCGTACTGAATTATACATGGCCTGGTAATGTACGAGAGCTCGAAAACATGATAGAGCGAGGTCTGATCCTTGCTGAGAATGGTGTAACCATTGATGCTCAACACCTTTTTCCAAATTTTAAATTAGCTAGTGACAGTCAAGTTATTTCCCCTTCAGATTCACTGGTACCTGATCAAAACCAAACTAACGAGCTTACTAATAACAATTCAAATAAAACTTGGCTTGATGAAGCCATTTCCCAAACAGGTTCTATGGAAAAAATTGAAGAATCGATCCTAAAATATGCGATAGAAAAAGCTGAATTTAATGTTTCAGAAGCCGCGAGAATGCTAGGAATGAGTCGACCAACTTTTTCTTATCGCCTTAAAAAACTCAATATAGAAGTATAACTAATGAATCAGATCAACAGTCAATGTTTAATAAGTGCAGCCATCAAGTGCGCCAACCGTTTAAATATCAGTGTGAATGTCGCAATTTATGATGCTGGAGCTAACCTTTTAGCATTTCAAAAAATGGATGGAGCTTTGCTAGGCTCAATTGATGTATCCCTTAAAAAGGCGCGTAGTGCCGTACTATTTCAAGCGCCTACAGAAGAATTAGGACAACTGGTCAAAGAACATCAACTAGAAAGTATTGAACAAACCAATAATGGTTTGATTCTTTTTGCTGGAGGTGAACCTATTAACTTTGATGGAACTTTAATCGGAGGGATAGGTATATCTGGTGGTAGTGCAGCACAAGATAAAGAGATTGCCTTGTATGCAATCAACCAACTAAGCAAACTAAGCCTAAATAAGGAGTAACCAATATGAATTTAAAGCTCAGTGTAGTAGACCAAGCGCCTGTGCATAATGGCCAATCTCAAGTAAGTGCACTACACTCTTCAACTGAATTGGCAACCTTATGTGATGAACTAGGCTACCATCGTTTCTGGCTTGCCGAACATCATGACACTGCAAGCTATTCCAGCTCCTGCCCCGAAATACTCATTTCGCATATTGCGCAGCATACTAAAAATATTAGAGTGGGTAGTGGTGGCGTAATGTTATCTCACTATAGCCCTCTTAAGGTGGCTGAAACATTCCGTACTTTAGAAGCCCTTAATCCAGGCCGAATTGACTTAGGTGTTGGTCGAGCTCCTGGTGGCACCGACAAAACTAGCCTAGCGCTAGCCTTTCCTAATAATCCAAACGATGTAAGTTTGTATCCACACATGCTTAGTGATCTAAGTAATTTTTTACATGATAGTTTTGAAACTAACCACCCTTACTATGGAATAAATGCGACACCTATTGGTGCTCAAGCTCCTCAATTATGGACATTGGGAACGAGCACCGGCAGTATTGAATTAGCCGCACAATTAGGCTTAGGTTTTGTTCTGGCACTATTTATCGGCACACACGAGCGCTCAACCGATATCATTCGTCATTACAAAAAACGATTTAAAGCCAACGGAAAAGGCTTCAAAACGGCACAAGCCATTCTATCAGTTGCCTGTATCTGCGCAGACAGCAAAGAAGAGGCTGCCTATATTGCTGCGCCCAATATGTACTGGAAAGTAATGGCATTCAGGCATGGAATTCGTGAAGCTATCCGCTCACCAGAAGATGCACTAGATCGATATAAAAAACTTTCTCTTTCAGATAAAGCGTATTATCAGGAGACACTCGACACGGTAATTTCAGGAACACCTGCGGAATGTCGTTCCGACATAGAAGAACTGGCAATGGATTATGATGTAGATGAAGTAATGTTGGTCAATGTGATCTACGATTTCGCCAACCGCTGTGCCAGCTACAGTAAACTGATGGCCGAATTTTCAAAATAAGTATTTCAGCGCAATAAAAATAGCTATTTAACCTGAATAGTTATTTTTAATAATAACACCTCAAATCTATCACCATCATTTTTATTCAATCGATTAATGAAATCATCACTATTGCATGATTGTCATATGATAATTGTATTAAATCATGAAATCATATCGGGATTTTTTTCTTTTATATTCATTAAGTTTCTTAAAAAGAATTTCTTTTTGATCGCTAATTATTGCTATGTCTGGTCGTCCAACGAATCTTAACAAAAATTCAAGCAAACATTTTCGATATGGCCTGATTTGTGCTGTTTTAAATTGTAGTAGCTTCAACTAAATCCGTTTGCAAGGTAATAAAAAAATGAACGATAATAATAAAAACAATCAAATAGAACACGATTATGTGCTCGTTATAATAACAGACGCATCAGCGAATATTAGTTATGCTAGTGAGGACTTTTGCCATATGTTTGGCTATTCACGTGACGAACTGTACGGGAAAAACATCAATATCATTGGTCATTCAAAAATGCCTAAAGGTCCATTTAAGCAGTTGTGGGATACCATTCAACAAGGGCAACCTTGGATGGGCATTATCCTTAATAGTACCCGAACAGGTAAAGAAATGTGGGTCGATACCTATATCATTCCAAGTATAGAAAATGGAAAAATAACGGAGTACCAGTGCATTTATAGGAAACCTTCTGATGATACGGTTCAACGAGCTCAAGATGTTTATGAGCAACGCCGGTTAGGTAAAATGCCGAAAGCGCTTACTCGTAAACAATTTGAGTTAGGAGATCGTATTAACCTTACGGTACTCCTTTCTTTAATACCATCAACAGGATGGATGTTGTGGCAGCTACCAACGTACTCTTCTTTAATTGCTGCAAGTATAACTGTTGTGATAGCAGGCATTGGCAATAAAAAAATCACTAAAAGATTTAAAAAACTAGTCGATAACAGTCGTCAAATTGTCAGCCACCCAGTTAAGCAATTATTATATACAGGTACGGCTGATGACATTGGCCAGTTAGAACTTGTGCAATGCATGTTACAGTCTCAACTAGATGCAATTTTACGTCGGGTACAAAATGCCTCTAGCGAAGTCGAAAAAAGCTCTTACTGTTCATCTCAAATGACGGCGTCAACGGTGACCAGTATTAATTCACAACAAATGGCATTGGAGCACATTGCTGCTGCAGTTGAAGAAATGACAGTGACCACCGACGACGTAACAAATATAACCCATAGCAGTCTTGTGCAAGTGCAACAAGCTCAACAAGATGCTGAGCTTGGCACAAAGGCAGTTCATAATGCGATTAATGCAATGAAAACTTTAGACACAGCCATTGATAAAATAGGACAAACACTCGAAACATTGGAAGAGCACAGTAGTAAAATTGATAAAGTTGTTGATGTTATTCACGATATTGCTGATAAAACCAACCTACTAGCGTTAAATGCGGCGATTGAAGCAGCCCGCGCAGGAGAAGATGGTCGAGGCTTTGCCGTAGTCGCTGACGAAGTACGTACACTTGCACAACAAACACGTATATCCACCACTGAAATAAGCGCTATCATTGAAGAATTACATACGGCAACGGCGAATACATCCACCGAAATGAAAGGTGCTCAGATATTAGCTGGCTCTACCGTTGAACGTATAGAGGAAACTAGTGTAAACCTACTTTCCATCATAGAGGCTATTAATTCAATAAATGATATGAGCTCGACCATAACTACTGCCAACGAACAACAAAATACGGCAACACAAGAGGTAAATAAACAAATTCACGCCATCAGTAATGCCGCAACTGATGCATCTAATCAAGCAAAAAAAACACTTGATCTCAGCAATAATACAATGCGCATGGCCCAACAGCAAAATAATATGGTAGAGAGGATACTCACAAAAAGTTAACCCTGTCAGTAATGTTGTGATTATTTTAACTACTATAATTCGACTTAAGCAGACTCTATCAATTAACCCTTTCTTTCGTTTATTTTCATTAAGATTTCAAGCCAAAAACTATCAATGTAGAGTTTATCTTACCGTGATAACCGACATATCATCATATTAATATGATGATATGTCGGTTAAGTTATTTCATACTCTGCTAGAGGTAATAGGCCTTAAGATGAAAATACGCTACGAGTGGTTTTATAAGACAAAAAACCCAGACAAGGTCTGGGTAAAATCACATTTTTATAAACGACCTAAACAGATATACCCAAACCATTTCAAAATTATTGAGGAGGATTGGGTTTATGCCCTATCTACCAGATGATCTCAAATTTTGTACTGTCATCTTGCTTGCTGGTGTTAAAGTCGGGTCAACAATACCTTTAAACTGACCTGTAGTACAATGTTGTGCTTGAAGATCAATCATGGTGAATGCATCATCTATTGCTACACCAGTACCTTTGTTTTTAGGCAGGTGATAATCCGGGTGTGCTTGACCAATTGACCAGCTTTTCCACATATCACCTTTACGGTCATAGGTGATATTACGCGGAATGGTAAACGTTTGCGCATCAATAAAGTGTGAGCGTTTGCTAATTGGGTGATTAGAATCAACAGAGGCTGATTCTACTTCATATACTTTACGTAATTGATACGTCACATTAGGAAAACAACTGCCCTTGCCACCAAACGACACTACTTGATAGCCATCTTCATCTTTATGGGTTTCACTATCTAGTGTCATTTCATTGTGGTTATACATAGGTACCAACATGTTTCTTGCACCTTTAAAAGTCCATGCCATATCAGAAATCCTACCATTATAACCTTCAAAATCCTCAATCATAACATCAGATCCTAGAAACGAATCAGTTACTTGACCAGATGATAAACGACGCACACGACGTTGGAAACCTAAATACAAATAGGCGTTATCTCGCTTTAGATCATCCTCGAAACGTTGAATCAACAGCTGAGTGTTCTTCACATCGAAAGGCTCTAACACTTGTACATAGATACCACGGAACAAGTTAGACGGATTAGGTGTGATAGCAGGAACAGGTTTTTGTTGAGTACGATGCGTAAAGTTTAAAAAGTGAAAATTGAATTTTAAAGTACGCTCTAACTTACCGTTTTTCATATTACGAAATTTCCAGTAGAATGGCTGAATTGCGGCTGAATCACCCCAGTTATAACCATACTTGTAGTTCCATGCCAATTTTTCTCCTGCACGAGGGTCATCAAGAGATGGCTCTTCAGGAAAAGGACGTCCAGCAAGAGAACCACTGATTTCCCCCGGCTTACTTCCTAATTTAACGTTGGCTAAGTTTGCTTTCGTTGCTTCAACATAGCTTGAATGTAAATCAAATGAGGTTGTTTCACCCACCTTTATTTCAGTATCACCCGTTTTAATAAACTGATACATCGCAGGATCAATAATCGTTTTAAATTTCTCCACATTATCTTTGTTTATTGTCATTCCTGTTGATAATCCATCAAAAGTCGGTGTGCTATTTTTATACGGATAAAAGGAGCTTTCAACGTCCTGCAAAGACGCTGCAACTGCACTTAATGAAATAGTGATAGTCATTGCCACGAGTAGTAATAATTTTTTCAACATAATTTAATACCTATATTATTGTCATCTTTGTAAATCTACGAACACATCCTTGTGTAGTTTATAAATCAGTTTTATCCAGTTAAATTAGTAGATTCTTTCGTATATTTTATTATTTAAAAACAGTTTAAAAGCGGTTTAGAAACTGTAACGAATCGAGAATTGTACTTCATCTTCTTCGTTAGCAACCCCAATAGGACCATTAGTGAATCGGGCTAATGGTTCAGTCTGAGGTACGCCAGGTTGATCAAATCCTGGTAGCCCTGTAGCGCTCCATGGGAATAGCTCATCGCCACCTGTTTTGATATTCAGTCCAAGATTAACTTTTAAAGTATCACTTACCAGATATTCAATACTTGGTGCTATTACAGTCGCTTTTGCTCCCACATCATGGGCAATGATAATTTGTGGACTCAATCGGTTATTGATATACCAACCTTTAATTAACAAGGTACCTATCCAATTATCTTCTTCATGAGGCATATCTATTTCATGATCAAGAATGTGCTCACCAAATACTTGCGCTGAGATTAGGAAAGCACTGCTAGCTAATGCAGGAATGACAATATTTTTATCAAAACCGACAACATAGCGAACCATGTCTGTTTCTTTATACCCATTTGTATCACGTGGTTGCTCTTCACCTTGGGTATACGAAGTCTCAAGTCGCCATACCGCATCTATACCCTCAGAGTAATAATCAAAAGAACCACCTACTAGCGTTACACGAGGAAAGTGAACATCAAAAATTCCATCTGCTTTAAATGGGAAAGATGCGATGACAGTTGGGTTAAAGGTTGCAGGATTAAAGTCTGGATTACCTCGAAAATGTATTGAAGGTAATTGTTGACGATAATGCAAAGCATTTAATGAGAATGTCATATCACCGTAAACACCTTCCCATTTAATACCAAATTGCGTATTAGACAGATCCCAGTCGTATTCTTCAATATCATGAATAACCGGTACAGGACCTACACTCGAAGCGAAGAAACAGCCAACATCGAGAATTCGGTATGATTGACCACAAGTACCAAGATTATTTGGGCGGAACTTATCAATATTCCAAATTAATGATAAGTTAGAATCATCAAATACATTGTTTGGCCCCATACGCCATTCAGCGGTGATCATCCATTGGGGAATACGAATATCTTCTAGTTCATCGTAGATATTATGACGAGAGTAATCCACTGGATTAATGACATCAAGTACTCGGAACAGATCAGTTTTCCCCCAAATAACTTGCTGTTTACCAAAAGTTAGGTTTAGCGTTGTACCATCATCAAGTATTTTATCTGCAGAAATATACAGTTCACGTATAAAGTCTAATTCATCATTAAACTCTGGAAATCTTGCATCATTCTCATCATGATCCATATAACCATCGAGGTTACTACAATAGGTTGGATTGTTATCACAAGGAAAATATATCCCTGGTGTCAGTAACGCGGTAGACAGTGTCGAGTTATCATGCCAGCTTTCGCCTAAATAGGCTTCTGAGGCATCCTTACCAAATTCATCATCGTTGAGATCATAAACACCGTCATAAGTACCTCGTAAAGTACCGTTAATGGTGACATTACTCCAACTATCAGTTTTTAATAATTTACGAAACTCTACTTGTGCGGTATTACGAAACTTAGATAGCCCAACGCCATCGCGATAGTATGTTGCATTTTCAACATACCCTGAAACTTCTGTTTCACTGGCGATCGTTGGTGCAATATATCCTCCAGATATACCTATCATTCCGACGGCCATACCCGCAGCCAGTTTATTCATTGAAATTTTCACTTTTTTTGACATTGTTAACCCCTTTTATACTTTATTTTTTTGATTGAACAATTATGCAAACTAGGACAAATTAGCCGTGTATCACGCCATCATTGTCTTCATAAGCCTTACAGATAAACTTAGGTTTAAAATGCAGTACCCAAGCAGGAACCAGTAACATGGCAGCAGCGCCATTAAGAATAACCATTACGCTTAGTAACAGTGCGGCATCGGCCTGAAAGCGCAGATCAGAAAGTATTACCCACATAACAATCCCAGCTATTAGGGTGATAGCGGTGAAACTAATGGCAAGGCCCGTGGTACGAATTGCGGTGCGTACAGCAGCACTTAAATCTCGCTGCTGTACCATTTCAGAACGGATCCTATCCATCATGTAGATGGAGTAATCGATACCCACTCCCACGCCCACAGCGATAATAGGTACGGTGTTAATATTAATTCCCATCTGGGTTAATCCCATATAGGCGTAAGTTAGCGTGGTTGCAAATACCATCACCATAAACATCATAGTGCCAGCTTGAATAGAGGTATAAAAAATGGTCACCATGGCAAAGATCAATAAAAACACCAATGGTAATACCATAAGATTGGTTTCATAGGCAGCTTCATTCATTGCTGCGGTAACGCCAATAGTGCCACCGGCTAAGCGGATATTCAGGCCTTCAACCTTGCCTTCATTAGCGCTAATCCACTGTTTAGCGGTATACATTGCTCGGCGAATGGTTTCACCTTGATGGTCTTTATAGAAAAACACTAAATTAGCAATACGCTCGTCGGTATCAACAAACTCATTTAATGCTCCCGGTATTGGGCTAGACATCATATAGGTAAACATCAAGCCACCTACATATTGTTTATCTCCCGGAATTTGCATCCAGCGAGGATCATCGTTGTGTAACAAGCGATTAACTTGTTTAATTAGATCCGGAACACCTTTTGCGCCGCCCACTTCAGGGTCTAGCAGCATATGACGCTCTAGATCGGCTAGCGCTTTAAGTACTTCCGGGCGTTTAATACCACCCAGTTCATCGGTTTCAGCAATGATATAAAGCTCCTCGGAGCCAGGGAAACTATCGTTAATAGCTCCTGAAGATACGTTATAGTCATGATGTTGATAAAGAATTGGTGAGCCGGGTTCTGATTCCCCAATTACGACTTTAGAAGAAAAGTACAAGCCACTAATCAGTAAAACGGCACCAAAGACTAGGGCCGTTTTAGCGGCCTTTTCAGAGCTAATTACATCAGCACAAAAATAACCCACACTGCGAAATAAATTATGTTTCATCTGGTAGTTTTTAGGTTTTGGTAAAATAGACAACAACATAGGTACCGCAAGCAATACGGTAATGATCAGAGATAAGGCCCAAAGTGATGCGTAGTGAGCAAGCTTAGTGTTTAGTGGAATAGAGCCTATTGCAATTAATAACAAACCAATAGCATCGGAGACCACACCAAGACTTCCGGGACGAAACAAATTTTCAAAAGTTAACTGAGCCGCTTTTTTATGGTCGGCATTATCATTCAATTCTAAATAGTAACGTTCAACAATCTGAATTCCATGAGACATGGCTCGAGCTGATATTAAAAAAGGTATAACGAGCCCAAGAGGATCAAGGTTATAGCCAAACAGTGAAATTATTCCAATGCCCCAAATGGTCGAAACAATCACTGCCGCCAAAGGAATCAATACACCGTATGCCTTACGGAAATAAAAAATAAGTAGCATTAACATGATTAGCGCAGTGAACATGAAAATTTCAATGATCTGACCTAGATATTGATACGCCCACCCTACAAGCATAGGCTGTCCAGTTACATGAATATTAAATCCATCTGCAGACTCATCCTCACGCATTTTTTGGATAGCTTGAAAGGTTTTTTCATAGTCCAACTGCCCTTCATTAAGTTGTGCTTTAATTAACGCCATTTTCTTATCTGGACTGACTAAAGGACCATATACTTGGGGGTTGGCGACAATATCTGAACGTAAATCATCCAAACCAACAGAGGTTAATTCATTACCTTGGGGATCATAATAAGGTTCTGAATTAACATTTCCCTCAGGAGTCATCCATACTTTACGAGCATTACGGTGAGTTACACTAGCGACCAAGTTATGATTAATGCCCGGAAGGCTATCAACAGCTTGAGTTACACGGTGAATACGGGCTAGCGCATCATTAGTGAAGATATCACCCTCTTCAACTTCAACGCCTACAATAATAACGTTCGCGCCACCAAAAGACTCTTTAATCTCATTATGCAGTTGAATATATTCATGGCTTTGTGGTAATAAATCCGCAAAATCAGAGTACATTTTTACCCCTGGAATTTGCGAAGCAAAAAATAGGGTAACGGCTAGAATCAGACCTAGAACGAACTTAGGGTAACAAAATACTCTTTCATCAAGGTTATGCAACATATGGGTAATTGCATGAGGTTTTCTTAGTGTTTCATCAGACATATGGGAAGCTCCACTGATTATTATTAGATATTTATGGGAAACAGAGCGCCCCAGCCACCAGCCACTATTAACTGGCTGTCACTGATTTGCATTCCATCACGCAGATAAACAGGAATTTTTGGGGTTTTTACTCGTTGCCAAGCTGTACCGTTGAGTTCAAGTACAGTGCCGTGGTCACCAAAAGCAAATAACCTCGATTTATTGGCATAGAAACCAAACAAAGGTGATTCTGTGGGTGTTGATTGAAGACTCCATGTCATACCACTGTCAGTAGTATTTAAAATAACACCGCCCAAACCCGCGACCCAGCCGGTATTTAAATCTTTAAAATAGCTACCCTGCGAGAAAAACTCATTAGGTAGAGGAGCTTGAACAGTCCAATTCTGACCCGCATCACTTGAGCGTGCTATAAAGCCAAATTCACCAATAGCAAGCAAAGTGTTATCATCTAAAAACTGTACTTGAGTAATAAAGGCATCTTCGTTAAGCGTCGTTTCCTGCCAACTATTACCTTGATCTTTGCTACTCATCAAGGTACTAAAACTTCCCGTTGCCCAGTAACTGTTGTCCGGCCCACACGTTAGTGAAATTAAGTTTTCTTGAGTAGGAATGTTATTTTTTGTCCAAGTTTTTCCCTGATCTATACTACGCCAAACTTGATGTTCCATGCTTAGGGCGATAAAGGTATTGTCAGGACAGGAATCTATATCTACAAAATTAGGACGCTCTTCGAGCACCTGACGGTGCCAATTTAAATCATTTTGTGGACTGGTTAGAATCAAGCCATCAAACCCAACGACAGCAATAATTTCCTGACTAATAGCAACCGCCTGGAATTGATCGGTACGTCGTACGGGTTTAGCTGACTCTTTCTTAATACCTTCTAAATTAAGAGAGGCTTCACAACCCGTTAGTGCGATAACAATTGCAACGACAGTGAGTAAACTTTTTCTTTTCTGTTCCCCAAAACCTTGGCGGATAAATTTACCGCTGTATAGGCTTGTTTGGATGAGTGTTTTTGTAATTATTGATCTCATTTTTCACGTTTCCCCCATAAATTTTCAATAGGAATAAAATATCACTAGTGAAGGTAAGAGCAACGGACATGCCAGCTTTGTGATATATATCAAATGAATAAACTAAAAGCTTATATAACAAATAGATAAAATATAAAATCACTTTTATTGAGAAGATATTTTATGGAAAAAGGTCTTTTTTATTAATAATAAAAAAGTCACCTTTTGATTAAATAATTAAGTCATTAACCATATGCTTAATTAAATAGTGAATTACAGTATTGAAGAATGACTAGCTAAATCTCGATTTGATAAGTAAAAAATTCAGGTTAGAAAACTATATTAATGCACTGCTAGTATTGCGCTACAAAAGAGAATACTAGAAAGAAAGAAATATGACTAAGCGCGATGTAATTACTTATATCGCCAATAATATAAGCAATGGTTATTTTAGATTATCCAAAAAATCATTAAAACTAATCAGGTGAGCAATACCTTTTTATCAAGAACAAGAGTACGATCTTTGATATATGTCACAAAAGAGAAGACGGACATTTAAATTGCCAGTATAGAAAGCTAAGCAGCGATTAATTCCACGGTGTGGTTGGTGTAAACTTTTCGAGGAGAAAATCAATCAGTACTCTTACTTTGGCTGGTAAGTATTTACGATGAGGAAATACTGCGTGGATTTGCTGTTTTTTTATGCTGTAATTTTGCAGCATAGGCACCAACCTTCCTGCTTTAATATCTTCTCCAATCATAAAGCCTGACAATCTCACAATACCCCCGCCAAGTAATGCATATTCATAGAGAGCATCAACATTATCTGTGACGAACTGGCCATTAACCTCAATAGTCTCCTCCTTCTCATCACTATAAAACTCCCAATGATTAAAAGCTTCACTTGTCGATAAACGTAAGCAATTATGTTGTAGTAATTCTACGGGAGTTGACGGTATACCATAACTTTCTATATAAAGTGGACTGGCACAAACTATTCGCTGGCTTTCACCCAATTTTCGAGCAACTAGGCTAGTGTCTTTTAATACACCCAGTCTTATAGCAATATCGACACCCTCACCAATTAAATCAATCGACTGCCCAGTTAGCTGAAATTCCACGACAAGTTGTGGATATAATTGTTGAAATTCAGTCATGATAGGTAGTAGTTGGTGCTTAACAAAACCAGGAGTGCTATTTATTCTTAATAGCCCTTTGGGTACATGACCAAAGCCTATAATAGATGTTTCTGCATCCTCAACATCTTCAAGTATTTCAATACAGCGTTTAAAAAAAGCTTGCCCGCCTTCGGTTAAATTTAAAGTACGGGTTGTTCGATTAAATAAACGTACCCCCAAACGATTTTCCAGCCGGGAAACTAGTTTACTAACTGCTGAAGGGGATAAATTAAGTTGGCGTCCAGCCGCAGAAAATCCCCCTCGTTTTACTGCTTCAGTAAATACTTGCATTTCGGTCCATTTATCCAATGTACTCTCCTCGGTTAACTATTAGAGGTAACCATATCATTTGTGAATTTTATTCACATGTTCTATGACAATTTTGATATTTATTACAAAATAATACAGCTGTTATGCTAATACGCAATTATTTTATTGCGATTATATTTGTTTTATAACAATCGTATCTCATCAATAAATGGAGTAATGCTATGTTAGAACTTTATACCAACCCTATGTCACCTTGTGCTCAAAAAGTAAGAATAGTTTTAGCTGAAAAAGGCTTAGAATGGACAAAGCACCATGTTGATTTGTCTCAAAAAGAAAACCTTAAGCCTGAATACCTACAACTAAACCCGCTTGGTGTTGTTCCAACCTTAGTTCATGAAGGTAAGCCAGTTATCGAATCTAGTATTATTTGCGAATACCTTGACGATGCTTATCCTGAGATCAGTTTAAAACCTGACGATAGCTATGAGGTCTCAAAAATGCGTTATTGGATGAAGCATGTAGATGTAAAACTTCACCCTTCATGTGGCGCATTACAATGGCCTTTAGTTATGCGCCCAGCTCTTATGGAAAAAACGGCAACAGAACGCCAAGCTTTACTTAATCAAATTCCAGAAAAACCTCGTAGAGAACGTCAAAAACGCTTAGTAAAATTCGGCTTGGATGCACCCGATGTTGTTGATTCAGTGATCATTTACCGTAAAACCATCCTAGAGATGGAAAAGGCATTAGCTGAACATAAATGGATGGTCAGCGGCAGCTTTAGTCTTGCTGATATATGTCTTGCCCCATATTTCCAAACAATACTGCAATTTGGTTGGACTAAAATGTTTGATGATTGCCCAAGAGTTGCAGACTGGTTCCAACGTTGTCAAGAACGTGATTCTTATCAATCTTCTGTCGCCAGTGATTTCCCGCCAGAGGTTCAAGCAGACTTATTAGAAAAAGGTAAACCTGCTTGGGACAAAATAAAAACTCATCTTGAGCAAATTATATAAGGTTTACAACGATAAACTAACGGAGAAGAACATGAATAACCCTACAGATGTTAAATTATTTTTTAATTTCCGCAGTCCATACTGTTATATAGCGAGTAAAACTCTTTGGCCAATTGTTGATGACTTCAACACTAACTTAATCTGGCGACCTGTTGCCGGTTGGGATCTACGTTCGCCTCCTGAACGCGCTAAAAACAAAATCCCCTTGGTTCGTCAAGATATTGCTCGCTATGCTAAACGTTTAGGTATTCCACTCACGCCTCCGCCATCAACTACAGATCCAACTATAGCCGGTGCAGCAAGTCTGCTCGCAGAAGAACAGGATCTATTGCGTCCTTTTATTATCGAAGTAATGCACAAAGAATGGGCTGAAGGTCTCGATATTGGAGATCCTGACGTGATATTTGCAGTCGGTGAAAAGATTGGTCTTGATCGAGCTGAGCTTACTGACGCTATTGTCAATGAAAGCAAGTTAGCAAAACTGCAACAACATGCACAAGAAGCCACAGAACTAGGTGTGATTGGTATACCAACTTTTGTTATTGGCGAGCAGATTTTTTGGGGACAAGATCGAATAGATTTTGTGCTTGATGAATTACGTAATTTACAAGAAAAATAAGGGAAATGGTGGCTGTAATGAAGCTATATAATAAACCGGAATGTCCATTTTGTTGGAAAGTACGTCTAGCACTTGCAGAACTAGATATTGATGTTGAAATAATTGACCATCAATCTCCCGAGCACATTGATGAATGGCGGGCAATCACGCCACGCAAAACAGTGCCTATATTAGTCAATAATGACATGGTTGTTTTTGAATCCAATGTGATTTTAGAATACCTTCATGATATTAGTGGCAATCTACTATCAAATAAACCCGATGAGCGTATTGTTCCGCGATTAATCAACAAATATAGTGATGGCGTAATAGGTGCAGGTTTACGTGAGGTGATTTTTGAAAAACGTGATAAACCAGAACATGAATGGGACTTAGAGCGCATTCAATTAGGTATTGAAAAGTTTGAGCAAGCGTTAGAATACCTATCTAAACAGCTAGGAAATAAAAAGTTTTTTGGTAGCTGCTATTCTTTACCAGAATGCGCATTAACAGCTCGCTTTGGCTTGGCTGAAGCTTATGGGGTGGCAATTCCAATTCGTTTTGCTAACCTCATCAATTGGTTTACAAGGATGAAATCTCGACCTAGTTATCAAAAAACTGCGCCACAAATTTGTCTTAAAAATGAATAAAAGAAAACTACTTATATTAAAGGTTCTCTTCCAAAGAGCAGGTTGACTTTTTAATAAAACGTAAGCGCCTCTGTAACGTAGGTGTAAGTGATAATTGTTATGCATAAGTTGTGTACAGTTAATATGATTAACTTGATAACATTTTTAGAGTATTGGATAAACGTGTGATTATGAAGCCATGTGTGGTGAAATTTCAGATAGTATCTTTAATGGGTATCTGGCTTTTCGTTTTCAACTCTTTTTTATAATTTACCATAACCTCAATTAATTTTTATGAATTTACCATAACATTAATTATTTCTTCAAGTAGTAAAATAGGATGAAATTTTTAAATGATAATTTTCAGCAATGTTAAACTTTTATTGATTCTATTGGTAAATACAGTTCTTAAAATTTTGTCTGCCTTTTTAAATATAACAACTGAGTCGACCGTTAAAACTATGATAGATTTCAATAGTTAAATATTTGTTTTTAAATAGATTATGATATTTTGATAAACAATACAAATATCACTTAGCTTAGCTGTATCATTTATTTAGTATCATTGTGATATTGCTATCTATATAAATTATTTCTTTAATTAAATGAAGTGGCGTAATAAATGCTTGCTAGATAGTTATAGGGGTTCATTTGTACAGGCTATAATAAGGTGATGATTATGAAAAAGCGTCTTTATTTATTGAACGGTAACAGAGCGGTAATTTATGTGCTAAGTTTAATAGGATTTTTTTATGAAGTTAATATTGCTTATATTATGGCATTGACACTTTGGTTATGGCTGCCACAGTGTTTGCAAGTCGAATTGTTGTTGTTAAAAGCGATAAAGCACTAGTAAACCTTTGCCGAAAGTAATAATTTGTCTAACTTGCTCAACGGCATTGAGTCGGGCTTTATGCCTAGCTCTTGCTGCTGTCACCAAACATCTAACAATTACAATACTCCCTAATTGAAAAGTTGTACCACGTTTGTACCCTTTTTCCTTGAGTTAAGAATGAAAAACTAGAAACGAAAAAAAGGCAAAGGAACAATCGAATAACCTGCCAAGAATTCTTTGTATTCGCTCTAACGATATAGGGCCCATAGCTAATACTAGCTGGCAAGATATCCCTAGAATAAGGTGTTAATTTAGACCATTCTGCCAGTTTATTAGCGCTACGCTAAGAACAAAACATTCCACAAAAAATACATTTATTGATCAACAAAAACTAAAGGCTGCTCAGCTATACTTAGCAGGCTCTAAATTAGTTAAACCAAACCCGACACATAAGTCAACTCAAACCGTAGTCGCAAGCACCTGATATTCAACAACTTTAATATTCCATCAAAATTTTGCGAATTGCCAATATAGCCCCCAATGTTGCCAAACTTTATGGTGATAATTTGATCAGCTACATTTATTCTTAACTTTTTAATAACTTAAAGTGTTTTTCCACTCAATTAATCCATTAATTAATTCATCTGTTGTAAACAGATACCCTACATTAGTCCTCATATGATTAAGAGTAGCTTTTTCGTTAATGGCTTTCATCCAAAAATCATTTCCACCAATTTCGATATTAACACCCTTCTTAGCTTGTCGTAGCTGTTCAATTAATTCATCAGCGACATCATCTAGTCCCTGTACATCATAAAGCAACCACTGATTAAAGGCTTGTTCAGATTCATTTGATGAGCCTTTTATTTCTATAGCACCGCAATTGCTAAATATTTTAATTTTCATCTTTTTAACCTTATTTGAGAATAACAGGGAAGGCAGTCATAACTCTAACTCCTTTGCCATAACTTGACAGTTCAACTTTAATATGAACTTTATTTGTTCCTATACCTACAGCCTGAATAAAAGTCATTTCCTTTCCTCCGTTTCCTTTATATCTGATATATGCAGTTTCTATTTTTGTCCTAATTAATGAAGGACCCCAACTG
>Ga0105358_10000080_pt1 | contig 36739 bp, 32 predicted proteins | sample GOMGulsemesocosm_5_FD_83509 | JGI IMG/M metagenome (GOLD analysis project Ga0105358, IMG submission 83509) | Methane-oxidizing microbial communities from mesocosms in the Gulf of Mexico - GOM15C Gulf of Mexico | ecosystem: Environmental > Aquatic > Marine > Cold seeps | place: Gulf of Mexico... | reverse complement strand
CCAACTTCTTTGTCCGTGACGCCACCAATGGATCAACCCTGCCGTTCAAGATCAAACCCGGCGCGCCTAGTAACGCGCTCTTTGTGGCGGCGAATGGTGATGTCGGCCTAGGCACAGCTTCCCCACAGAAAGACCTGCATGTTCGCAGAACATCCGGTGCGGTTGAAGCCGAGTTTGAGAGCGCCAGCGATTCAGCCGTGCAGATCCGATTGCAGACAGCACATGCGACCAACCGCCGTATTGTCGGTCTGAGCGACGACACCACAATACAATCCTCCATTCACCTTGGAGATGATGCAATCATCTTCTACGGAACCGGCTTCAACACAGCCTATGCAACAATCGACTCTACTGGGCTCAGCGTGGGCGGAACTCTGCTAGCGGTTCCAGATTACGTGTTCGATGAAAGCTATGATCTGATGCCGCTAAGCGAAGTGCGTCAGTTCGTTGAGGCCAACCATCACCTACCAGATATCTCCTCGGCAGCACAGGTTGCCAAGGGCGGGTTGAATATGACCGACATGCAGCTGTCCCTGCTGCGTAAAGTGGAAGAGCTCACGCTTTACACACTGGCACAACAGTCGCAGATCGATCAGCTGACAAAAGTATTGGGCGATAGCGGCAACTAACAGTTGTTGGCTTTACCAAAGCCAGCCAGTATTAAGACCAAGCGGGCCTTGTCCGCTCGGTCTTTTTAATGTCGAATGTCATTGGAGTTGAGCGCGTTGAGCACCATCAATACCTACTATAATGAGAAGCGCGTTGACAAAGCCGCAAAGGCAGGCCGACACCGGGGGCAGATCGGCGGGCTCTGGAATGAGATCGGGCAGCTACAATTTGAGTACCTACGAGATCACGGGGTTTCACCCGCTATGCGACTGCTGGACGTCGGCTGCGGCTGTTTGCGCGGCGGGATTCACTTTGTCCGGTATTTAAACGCTGGAAATTATTACGGTATCGATCTGTCACAGTCCTTGCTGGATGCTGGCTATGATATCGAACTTAAAAAGTTGGGTCTGCATACTAAAATCCCCCGTGAAAACTTGCGCCAAAGCGGTGATTTTGACGCCAGCCCTTTTGGTGTGTCCTTTGATGCCGCCTTGGCTTTGTCTTTGTTTACCCACTTGCCCTTGAACCACATCAGGCTGTGCCTTGATCGGCTTGGCGATGTCATGACTGTTGGCGCGCAGTTTTTTGCCACGGCTTTTATGTTGCCCTCAGACGGCACCTGGCGTCAAGAATACCACCATTCCCCAGGAACGATCGTCACACATCCAGATCGGGATCCCTACCATTACCAGCCCGCCGATATCGAATACGCCTGCCACGGGCTGCCTTGGAAATTGCTGCGGATTGAAGACTGGAACCATCCGAGAAACCAAAGCATGTGCGTGTTCGAACGCATATAGCAAGTGACTTGTGGTCGGGGCATGGATTGACCACGTCCAGATATGGATCTGGGCCTAACACCCCCTCAATGAAAAGATGATCAGATGTCCAAATGCGTTTTTATTCTTGGTATGCATCGAAGCGGCACCAGTGCCCTGGCCGGGTCCCTGCAAGAAGCCGGGCTCTATCTTGGCAACGTTCTCTCTGGCAACCTCAAGGGTAAAAATGAGAAGGGGCTGCAAGAGCCAGCCTCCCTCATCCACATGCATGAAAACCTTTTGCAAGCAAATGGCGGCAGTTGGCACGCTCCGCCGGACCACATCACCTGGAATCCTTTACACAGGGCTGTCAGAGATCTGTTCATTGAATCGCGCCACCACATTCCAATTTGGGGATTTAAAGAGCCACGCACCCTGCTGGCCTTTGGTGGCTGGGTCAAAGCCCTGAAAGGTTGGACTGCTGTTGGCATTTTCAGAAATCCAACGGAAGTGGCTCTGTCACTGCACAACCGGAATCAACTCCCCCTTGAACAGGGGATCAGCCTGTGGATGCACTACAACCAACGCCTGCTTACGTTGCAAACCCGGCATGGGTTTCCGATCATCGAGTTTTCCAGAAACGGCGAAAAAACACGTGAAGATATCCGCCGCGCGACAGGAGCGCTGGGATTAACGCCACCTGACAAGTTCGATTTTTTCCAACCCACATTGCGCAACTTCGAGGCGGTTGACCAAGCCTTCCCGAGCGGGACGCAGGCGCTGTATGCCGAATTGCAGGCCCGGTGCCTCTAAATGTCTGTCATGCCGCTCACCACACGATTATTCCCCAGGAATCTTGGTGCGCAAAACTACCGTATCACCGGCGTGGCCGATCGATGTGATTGGGTTGTTCTCAGTGACAGGAAACACCCAAAAAACCATATGCATCGTCGGGTCGACACAGATCACCCGCGGTTTATTTTCCTCTCTTTGCGCGACCCTTTCCACGCGATACGCTATTTTTGTGAGCAAATTCTCCCCAAGCTGACCAAGCCATTCGTGCTGGTCAGCGGCTCGGGAGACGCCACTGTTCCACGTCAAATCGACCAAAGATGGCGCCGATTCGACAACCAGGAACGCACCCTGATTGACCGTCTCGCACATCACCCTCTGTTAATTCGCTGGTTTGCCGAAAACCTCGATGCAACCCCCTACCCTGTCATGGTCCCGTTGCCGGTTGGCCTGGTGTTTCCCGATCGGTTACCACACCCGATAACCCCGCCCAGACTTGAAGCGATTGGCACCCGTCCCAACCAAGTGCTTTGCGGGCATCGTATCAGACCCGGACCGCAATGGTACACGCGGCGGCGCATCACCAGGTTGGCCGAAACACATTGGGCAACATTTTGCACTCCATTGGAAACCGAGGTGTCAGAGGATAAATTTTGGCGCATTGCCCGTCAGCATAACTTTATCCTTTGTGCGGAAGGTGGCGGACTGGACCCCTCGCCAAAAGCCTGGGAAGGTATCCTGCAGGGTGCGATACCAATCATCCGCACATCGCCCCTCAAAAGCGCGTATCAGGAGTTACCGGTTGCCTTTGTCGATGCCTGGCAGCCAGACGCCATTACCCCGGAGAAACTGCAGAGATGGGCGGAAGATGCCCGCGCCATCTGGGGCCGCGGGACCGAGCATGTTATGGATCGCCTAAGTTTGAATTACTGGTGGCAAAGGATCGAAGACTCGTATGGCAATCGTCTGCTTTAAGCACAATTTCATCTTCATAAAAACGGCAAAAACCGCTGGGACCAGCATTGAAATCGATCTCAGCTCGGTGGTCGGCGCAAATGCAATTGTTACCCCAATTTTCCCTATCGAAGGAACACATCACCCGCGCAATTATCAGGCCACAGATAGTCAGGATCCGTTCTTTAACCATATGCCAGCCAGTCTCATCAGAAAACAGATCGGCAGGGCACGTTACGAACGTATGATGTCCTTCTGTGTGGAGCGAGAACCGGTGGAAAAATGCATCAGTCACTTCCATATGCGACGCAATTCCCCCCAGCATAATTCTAATCGCCGCTATCCCCTCAACTGGGACGAATATTGCGAGGCGGGAAAATTTCCTGTGGATCACAGCAAATATGCAGAACAACGCGATGGGGCTTGGCACAAGATTGTCAGTCACATCCTGCGCTATGACAGGCTGGAGCATGATCTTCAAACCATATTGTCCCAATGCGGCTGCCCTCATTTCCGGCTCAAATCGAGGGCCAAATCTGGGTATTCCAAAAAACGCGCCATCACGCGGCAAGAGGTAACCTTGCCCCAGCGTGCACGAATCTACGAGGCGTTTCACACCAGTCTTGAGCTGACCAGGATCGACTGGAGTACGCCGAAAATGCGCGACATCTCACCCTGACATTCCTGTTGCGGGTCATCCAAACCCCACCCCAGCCATGAACGGTTTCAGAATAACAATCTGATGGATTGATCACACGACCCCTTCCATCGCAGTCTACCAGCGGTGAATAGCTTCCCATTTGAACGCTTAATCGCGAAGGACCATGCATGATGCAGGTGATTGCCAAACCTTACGAGAAACGATTTTTTTTTGCTCTCATCATCATCGTAGTCCTAGCCACTCTGTTCTGGACCGGCTCGCGCTATCCGGCTTTAGATGAAAAGGCGATGATGTCTGGAGCAATCCAACTGGAAGATGCGCTGAGTTTCGAGGCCAAGTTCCCAATCACCGCTGACATGGGGCTGATCGAGCGAATTTTCTGGTCGACCCTCAACTGGGTCAACACCAACAAGAAGGGCATGACCTTTGGCATCCTGTTTGCCGCTGCCTTTCTCACCGCGGTGGGCTATCTGAAGCAGCGCAGTTTTCGCAGTGGCTGGGCCAATTCTCTGCTGGGGCTGGTGATCGGTACGCCATTGGGGGTCTGTGTCAACTGTGCCGCGCCGATTGCGCGCGGCATGTATTCTGGCGGCATGCGGGCCGAAACCGTGCTGTCGGCGATGATCGCCTCTCCCACCCTGAACGTGGTGGTGCTGACGCTGGCCTTCTCGTTGCTGCCGTTTTACATGGTGGTCGCCAAAATAGGTCTCAGTCTGGTGTTGATCCTGGGCGTAGTGCCGCTGATCTGTCGCTTACTGCCTGCCGATCAGGTTGCGCCACAGCCCAGTGTCTCGGTGCCACAACCCTGGAGCACCACAGAACTAGGCCAGAGCAGCAGCGAGCCTTTTTTGCAGGCGCTGGCCGCCGTCAGCCGCGCTTTTGCCGCCAACCTGTGGTACATCCTCAAGATGACGGCACCGCTAATGCTGCTAGCCGGGTTTCTGGGCACACTGGCCGCCACCCTATTGCCACTGGACCTGATCACCGGCCTGCCCTTTGGCCTGATGGTGCTGGTAATGATTGCTGCGGTAGGACTGTTCCTACCGGTTCCCATTGCCTTTGACGTGGTGGTCTGTGGCATGCTGATAGGGCTGGGACTGACCCAGGGGTATGTGATGGCCTTGCTCTTCACCCTTGGATCCTTCAGCATCTATTCCTTTTTCATCGTGGCACAGGCGGTATCGCTACGCGCTGCCAACCTGCTGTGTCTGGCGGTTTTGGTATTGGGGGTCATCGCCGGAGCGGCCGTGCACAGTTATCACCAATGGCAAAGTGAGCGCGCCCTAGAAATACTACTGGGCAGGACCGACACGGCCCCATCCCCCGGTCTCTGGGCTGCCCAAGCCGCCACGACAGAGCCTGTTTTGATAACAGTCACCAGCACGGATGCCGATAGGATCACCGTCACCTCCACCCCACTTGTCGCGCGCTCCCCTGCTGGTGACACCCCCTTCACCCGGATCGAGGCCAACACGGTGGGCATCGACAAACCACTGGAGTTTTCCTTTGCCGACATGTGGCCGCCATTCTGGGAGGGCCGCAGCCTAAGTTCCGGCGACATCGACCGAGACGGCGATCTGGACCTAGTGATCGCCTCAACCAGACAGGGGCTCTACATCTATAATAACACCGGCACCGGGCAATTCCAGCGGGCGCCACTGGACCTGGGCACCGTGACCGACCTGCCGGTGTTCAACGCCGCTCTGGTTGATATCAACAATGATCAATGGCCTGATTTGTTCATCACCACCTACCGGCAGGGTAATTTCCTGTTGATAAATCACGACGGCCGCTTTGATACAGTCCCCCCACAACCGGTTGGCAACCGAGCCGATGCAGTGCTGTCACTGGCACTGGCCTTTGACGACGTCAACGCCGATGGCAACCTGGATGTGGCCTTGGGCAATTGGGCTGCTGGCTGGTACCGCCGCATCCCCGGCGAGGAATCCCGCAATCGCATTGTATTTGGCCAAGATGGCCACCTGACTGGCGATCACTTCCTCGACTTGCCCGGCATTCCCGGCGAAACTCTGTCGATCCTGTTCTCTGACATCAACCAGGATGGCCACGCCGATCTTCTGGTCGGTAATGATTTTGAGGTGCCGGACTATTTTTACCATGGCGATGGCCGTGGTGAACTGCAGATGGTGACCCATCAGGATGGGTTGATCCCACACACCACCACCACCACAATGGCGCTCAAAACTGCAGATCTACAAAACGATGGTAGCCCCGAGATCTACCTGGCACAGATCGCAGGTCGCTCTTCCGGGGTTTCAGAGGTGCTGAAGATGCAACCGCTGGCGCAATACTGTGACCAGATCCGCGACCCGCAGGACAAGCAGAGTTGCGCCCGCAACATGGAGATCAAAGCCTGGTACAAATCCGGCAATAATTTTGATCCAACCTATGCCAGTCGCTGTCAGGATCTGAGCGATCCCGACCACGCTGAATGCAAGGCCATGCTGGTCAAAGATCTGGCAATCCAGCGCCGTGACCCCTCGATCTGTGCCCTGATCCCCAAGGCGCAGCCTCGTGCACGCTCATATTGTGACATCCATTTCTTGCCCGCCCGTCCGATCACCCAGGCCGAAGCTAACGCCGCCATCGCCCAGATCTTGCGCTCAAATGTACTGTTGGAAAAATCCGACCTAGTCTATGCAGACAGCGCTTACGCCCGCAATCTGCAAGTTGGAGGCTGGAGTTGGGACACCAAAATCGCCGATTTTGATAATGATGGTTGGCAGGACATTTATATCGTCAACGGAACCTGGGTCCCCAACGAAGTCAGCCCCTCAAACCTGTTCTTTCACAACACGGGCACTGGCAGCTTTACCGAGTCCTCGGGCCCCTTTGGCCTAGAAGACTATCTGATGACCGCAGCCGCGACCCGTTTCGATTTTGACAATGACGGCGACCTGGATCTGGTCACCCATACCGTCAATGGCCCGCTTATGGTGTTTCGCAACAACAACCAGCAGAACAACTCGATCAACTTTGAGTTGGCCGATGAGCAGGGTAACAGCCAGGGGCTCGGAGCCCGGCTCCAAATCACCACCCTGGACGGCACCATTCAAACCCGCGAGGTGCAATTGGGCGGCGGTTTCATGTCCTTCGATGCGCCGCGGGTACACTTTGGTCTGGGCACAGCCAGCGCCATCCAGAGCCTGGAAATTCGCTGGCGCACAGGGGCTGTAACTCGGATCGAAGGCGGTCTATCGGCAGGAACTCTCTACCGGGTACACCGCAGTCTCGCATCTCCCTGATGGTCCGAACTGACGATCCAGTCGTCTGCCCCGCGCCAGAGGCACCTGCGCCTTGCCACAAGAAGACTACACGCACCCGCTGACTAATCCGCCGAGAAAATATCCTGGTAATGGGCCTTGGAGAACACCTGACAGGCCCCATCTAGGGTAGCATCAATGATGCGACGACCGGCAGCCTGATAGATATCACGCGCCACTTGGTAGGATTCTTCCGACCCCGCCAGGTTGGGGGCGTCCCAGTTCTGGTCACGGAAATAATCGGAACTGAAGTGATTGGGGTCAGCCCCTTTCATATGCAACGGCGCATTTGGCACCCCTGATGTGGCAAAGTGGTGATCCATGCCAATAATAATGACCTCATCAAATCCCATGTAATAGGCAATCTGCAATGCCGCATGGGTCACCGTATGACCGCCGCGCACCCCTTGGGTGATGTCACAATAGAACCGATCCGGCAGGTCTTCGGTTCGGATATGATAGGTAAAAGCGTCCTGTGGCAGCAGTTTTGCACCTAGATCCGAGATGAATTTGATCGCAGTCATCTGGCGATAGGCTTTTGCAGATTGGGAAATAACCTTGTCGTTCACCGCCACCATATAGCGCGGATAAAACCCGAATTTTTCCAGCCCCAGATAGATCTTGTTGAGGCCAAACACAATTTCATGACGCAGAAACCCCAGATCCATGCGGTTCAGTGACGGCCCATTGCAAACTACCACACAGCGTTGATCCTGATGCAGGTTTTTGAATCGGGTCAAAGAGGAAAATGTCATGGTCTCATCCTATTATGCTGTCAGATCAGGGTTACAAAAATGCGCCAACAACATCAATCAGGCCAGATCTCCCACATTTGCAGCATCGTGCGCCGCGAAAATGGTGTTAGGTCCAAGCCGGCGTTTGGATAGGTGGTGAATTCCCCAAAAACCGGGCCCTGCGGCGTCAGATAAAAATCCAGCCGCAACAACCATGGGACTTTTTGTGACAGATATTCGGCCATCGCAATGAGCTGATCAAACCCGCGCGGCAGTGCGGTGTCATTCGCAGCCTCGGGCCAGCCCTTCAGGCTGGGCGGTAACCGGCTGCCATCGCGGGCGAAACTGGCGATCGAGCGCCGCCCATCCGGGGCGTTGCGATCATGCACCCTCACATAGGCCGCATGTCCCGCCACCGTGAACACCTTAAAGTCTCGCGGAATAACCAGTCCCGGATCCTCCACAGCACCAACATCACACAACATCTCCTCAACCAAGACCGGTGGAGGCTTGGCAAAACACTCCTCATAAAGCTGGCTAACATAGGATTTCAGATCAGTCCCAAAAGCCACCCCAGTCATCTGGTCGCACCCATCGGCGGCAACGATGACCCCATTGCTATTGGCAGCATTCACTGGCTTGATCACCAGTCGCTCGGGCAATGCAGTCCAGTCCAGATCAGACAGGCTATCGGCTTGACCCAGCAACCGTGGTAACGGCAGGCCAAGCGCTTCGATAAAAGGTCGCATGGTCCGCTTGTGTGTCAGCCCAGAAATTTGCGCATGTACCGGGCTGCGTGGTCCGCGATACCAAGACTGAAGCCGCGCTTGCATCCGGAGACGGACCACATCCCGTCCCTCAGCATGAAGCAACGGCATCAGTCCCCAAGGGGCACATAGAACTCCTGGATCCAACGCTGTGGCCGTCCTCAGCATCGCAACGCCAGCGTCACGGTTTCCCCGCTTAAGAGCACGACGCCCTGCTTTTAAAAGCCAAAGGGCCCGCAACGGAAATATGGGTCTGAGCGCAACAAAATCACTTCGCTTAGTTTCGCGCATAAACATCCTCATAGCGGATAATGTCGTCTTCACCGAGATAGCTGCCGGTCTGTACTTCAATCAGCACCATCGGAACCTTGCCCGGGTTTTCCATCCGGTGCACCGCGCCCAGCGGGATATAGACCGACTGGTTCTCGCTCACCAGCTTCACATCATCGTCCACTGTCACCTTGGCGGTGCCCTCAACCACAATCCAGTGTTCGGATCGGTGGTGGTGGCTTTGCAAGGACAGTGCAGCGCCGGGATGGACCACGATGCGTTTCACCTGGAACCGATCTCCCATCACCAGACTCTCGAACCAGCCCCATGGGCGGTGATCCTTGGGAAAGGCAGTCGCCTGTTTGGCCGCTTTCGCCTTGAGCGCCGCCACTGCCAGCTTGACGTCCTGCGCACGGCTGACATCGGCCACCAGCACCGCGTCCGGCATCGCCACGGCGATGATATCCTTCAGCCCGATGCCAACCAGCTCCAGCGCATCATCTTCGGATCGCAACAGGCTGTTTTCACAATCAATCGCCGTGGCATTGATCGAGGTCACAACACCATCCGCATCCGGCTCGGCTTCACGCCAGACCGCATCCCAGCCGCCCAGATCAGACCAGCCAGCAGCAAACGGCACTACAGTCAGATTGTCAGCCCGTTCCATCACCGCATAGTCAAACGAGATATCCTCCGCCCCGCTCCAGGCCGCTGGGTCCAGACGCAAGAACCCAAGGTCTGGCTGCCCCTGATCCACCGCCGCTTGCACAGGCGTCATCAGCTCAGGCGCGTGGGCCTTGAACGCCGCCACAATGGTCTGCACTGAAAACAGGAAGATCCCAGCGTTCCACAGGAACGTCCCCGCCGCCAGCATCTGCTCGGCCGTCTGAACATCGGGTTTTTCCACAAAGCGTTTTAACCCAATGGCGCGAGGTGAAAAATCACCCGCGTCGCCATCCAGCTCCAGATAGCCATATCCGGTTTCTGCATGGGTTGGCTTGATCCCAAAGGTCACCAACTGCCCATCGCGTGCTGCCGCCTCGCCTGCTTTCACCGCCGTCCGGAATGCAGTGGCATCCGGCACCACGTGATCCGATGGGGCCACCAGCATCAATGCCTCGGGGTCAGATTTCAACAAGTGCAGCGCAGCCGCCAGCACCGCAGGCGCGGTGTTGCGCCCCTCAGGCTCAATCAGGATCGCGCCGGGATCGATACCAATCTCCAACAGTTGTTCAGTGACAATGAAGCGGAAACCGGAATTGGTCAGCACCAGGGGGGCTGCATACCCCTCGCCCGCCAAACGCTGCGCCGAGTCCTGAAACAGGGTGGTGTCGCCCAGCAGTGGCGAGAACTGTTTTGGATAACTTTTACGCGACAGCGGCCAAAGCCGGGTGCCCGAGCCGCCGCAAAGAAGAACAGGGGTGATCATAAAACTATCCTAACCGCTATTTCTGACGTAATTCGTCTTCGTTCAATGTTAAAAACCACTCGTAAGTCCCCTTGATACCACTCTCCAGTGCGATTCTGGACTGCCACCCCATCTGGGCAAGCCGCGATACATCCATCAATTTACGCATGGTGCCATCGGGTTTCGAGGTATCCTGCGTGATCTTGCCGGTGAATCCAGTGATCCGCGCCACCAGCTCGGCCAGTGCACGGATGCTAATGTCACTGCCCGATCCAACGTTGATATGGCTCAGCATGGGTTCAGTATTGGCAGCATAAGTTTCAGCGTCCAGATCCAGCACAAACAAGCTGGCCGCAGCCATGTCATCCACATGCAGGAACTCGCGCATTGGTTTACCCGATCCCCAAATCACCACTTCCGTGGCACCGTTTTGCGCCGCCTCGTGGAACCGGCGGATCAGCGCGGGCAACACATGAGAGTTCTCGGGGTAGAAATTGTCGCCCGGCCCATACAGGTTGGTCGGCATCACCGAGCGATAGTCGGTGCCGTACTGCCGGTTATAGCTCTCGCACAGCTTGATGCCCGCGATCTTGGCAATGGCATAAGGCTCGTTGGTGGCTTCCAGCGTGCCAGTCAGCAGGGCATCCTCTGCCATCGGCTGGTCAGCCAGTTTAGGATAGATACAGCTTGAGCCCAGCTGCAGTAGTTTTGTGACTCCGGCCTGATAGGCGGCGTGGATCACGTTGCATTCGATCATCAGGTTTTCATAGATGAACTGCGCCGGGTAGGAGTTGTTGGCGACAATGCCGCCAACCTTGGCCGCTGCCAAAATCACCTGATCCGGCCTTTCAGCCTCGAAAAACGCCCGCCCTGCGCCTGCAACTGGCGCAGGAAGCCCCCCCACCATACCGCGATGGCCTTCGGTCCTCTTTGACTTACAGGCAACTGTCTACGCCGCTCTTGGCGATCGCCGCCGCAAGCTGATCACGGACACGCCCAAGATGATTTTGGATGGCTATGGGCATAATATTTTTTGCCAGATCCGCATATCCCTTGTGGACTGTTTCCGTTTCCACCACATCCGCCATAGGCTGGGACGTCCCTCGCGCCAGCGCTTTGATGTGATCTGCCACCTGATCGATACCCTTTGCCATCCGCTCCTGCGACACCACAAAAAGACGGTCCTTGGGCACAATCAACAGCATCTGCTCAAAATGCAGATCATAGCGCAGACGGCGTTTGGCAAAACGGTCATAGTAGTCGAGAATGGAACAGTCCGCGTAAAAGTCCCGCTCCTTATAGGCAAAATGCGCCGGATTACGGCCTGAACGCGCAATGGTCCTGTGCATCTTGTGCCAGGAAATCAGCGATTTTGCCGGATCACGGACACAAAGAACCAGAATGCTCTTTGGGTTTAGCTCCGTCAGGTATTCCAGCGCCTCCTGATTATAGGCATAGGCGGTAAATTTATGGGCCAGAATACGACCCTTTGGAAGTTCGGGACGCAGGCTCTTGATCATCGGCCAATTGATCTCAAATTTCCCGACTGAATTTTTGATCAGGTTAACATCCGGATCCTGCTCAAAGGACTTCATCAAAGCGGTGGTGCCGCATTTCGGAAAGCCTGTTACGACGATTTCTGACATAAATCCCTCATTCATCAGTCAAAAGAGCAGCGGCCCTCTGGGTGAGGTTCACCCGACGACTGTCCATTTTTCCATAAGTGCAGCGCGTTCTGCCACAGTCCAGAAGTGACGTACAAACTTTGAATCATAAATACCCGCAACAAATTCCTCGGTGAAATGTGCCTTGGTTTTCATCTCACTATAAAGATCCGCATAGCCCTTGTTCGTGGCGTCGTTCTGGCGCACGACCTCAATTTTACGGCCCAGAATCCGCGACAGCGTCTTGCTTTTAACGGCATCCGGGCAATCCACTCGAAACACCACCACATTCTTACCCTTGAGGTAGCTGAACTTCTTGTCGTGATTAAAACCGCGGGCGTAGACATCAATCCCCAGCTGGCCTTCAAATTCCCGGTTGAACCATGTCACCGGCACCCGGTGCGGATAGAGTCCCATGAAGGCATCAAACAACGCCTGAGGATCATTCTCGTCACGGACAGGCGCCGGCTGCAAGTGCAAATTCTGGAAAAAGCCGCTCAAGTTGCGAGCAATCGGATCGCGCACCAGCGAAATATAGAGACACTTTTTCTGTTTGATCAGCAGTCGATCCCGATGGGCCATCGACACGCAGATATGCGGCGGTGGGTACTCGCCACGACCCAGCCACTGCGCCGCAGTTTTGCGCAGATAATCCGGAGCCAGCGAGTGGATGTCATGACAGGCCAGCCCAGCCTGCAAAATCCCCTTGGATACCGAAGACGAGGCCACCTTGCCCATTGTATAGACGACTGGGGTCAAAAGTTTTTCAGACATAGATATCCATTCCAATTTGTCATTTTGCCAGTGCAACTGACAGTCTGCCACAGCCTTAGGCCGAGGCCTCCATTTTGGCAAAAAGCTCATAGTACTTTGGTGGCAACTCCAGCCGGGCCCGACTTTGCCCCCCCGTCCGGGAGTGCTTACCTTCTCTTGGGGCCTCGCCCGGCTTGAGCCGGACCTGAGTTTTCTCGGCAATCTCAGCAAAACGTTTTTCAGACAGTTTCAAACCCAAAAAACGCGCCATCTTCCGAATTTCCGCTGGAGCTTGATCGACCATGTTTTCGTAAGGGATCATCAAAACATCATCGTGCTGTGACCAGCTATTTCTGTAGTTTGTCAAAAACTGGGAAAACCGCTCTCCACGTTCGACGAGCCAGTCCTCCATCGAGAGCTCTGTTCGCTTTTTTCTCACTTGATGATGGTACATTGACAACATGCTGTCAGGTAAATTTCGGTATGTGACTATCACCCGAACTTCAGGCCGAAGCAGAAACTCATACTTAGGCTCATAGGCGATATGCGTCTTGAGCATCACAGGTTTTTTTTGCCACTCACCACTGTCAATAAAGGCTTCTAAGCGGTCAGGGTGGATGGACACAGAATTCCAATCCTCTCGCTGCCATCGCCGATCAGGAGCAACCGGTGAAATTAGCTCTCGAAGAATCTTTATAACCCATGTCGAGCCACTCTTTGGCACCCCATTGTTCAATACCAGCATGTCGCTTCCTTCTTCCAAGCCTTCTCAACAATCACGCCAGTTCGTAGCCCAATGCAGTCATGGTATGGCCGTACACGTCATTAAAGTCTTTTGCCAATGCTTCATCAAAATGGTTTGCCCAATCCCCTGCGACACCTTTGCGGTAGTGTGCGGATTGATCCTCTTCGCCTTGCTTTCGACTTGTAACCTTTTTGAATGAATACTTCTCTTTGGCCGCTTTGAGTTTGGCTTCATTTAAAGGTGCGCCAACAACTTCCAGAGCACTTTCCAGGGCGGGTTCAAAATTTCTCAAAAGGTCTTCATATTTTAGCAGTGTGACACGACCCGCCTCTATTTCCGGAATCCAAGACACAATGGAGTTGCAAAAGGGCACCAAGGATTCCCGAACAAGCATGTGCATGCCAGCGCTTTGGTCCATGGATTGCAAACGTTTTCGAGTATCTAAAATGAGATCGTTGTTGTTTGTATGAGTCGCCAACCATGACCAATACTGAGATATCAAAACATCCTTTGGATCGCGAACGCACAACACTATTGGGTCAGATTCTGACGCGCGGCGTTTAACCGCAGCAGCAGGGGCGGTCCGGTACAGGCACAGGGTATCATGTGCACCGCGGTCCACAGATCTATTGATGCTGACATGGTTCGGTTTGGCCACCCAAATGTTTTGAGCATGGGCTTCAGCAGCGTCGCGAAACAGTCTCCGGAACCAATTGGAGCCGCATTTGTGAAAGGTAACGATGTGGGATTCAGCCATTTCGCGGCTCTCCTTGCGCATAAAAAATGCTGTAGTGGTTAGAATTTGCTAAATTATCCCTCGACCGCGACCGGCAGGTCCATGCCGTGCTGCTGCAACAGGGCGTGGCGCCGCGCCGTCTTCAGGTCCTCGGCCGCCATTTCAGCACACATCTCCTGCACGGTGATCTCGGGGACCCAGCCTAGCTTCTCTTTGGCCTTGGCCGGATTGCCCAGCAGGGTTTCCACCTCGGCCGGGCGGAAATAGCGCGGGTCAATCCGCATCACCACATCGCCCACGCTCAAAGCCGGAGCCTTGTCGCCTGTGATCGCGGCAACCGTGGCAATCTCGTCCACGCCGTTGCCGGAAAACTCCAGCGTGATGCCAAGCTCTTCGGCCGACCACTGCACAAACTGGCGCACCGAATACTGCACGCCGGTGGCGATGACAAAATCCTCGGGCGTATCCTGCTGCAGCATCATCCACTGCATCCGCACATAGTCTTTGGCATGGCCCCAGTCGCGCAGCGCATCGATATTGCCCAGATGCAGACAGTCTTCCAGACCCTGGGCGATATTGGCCAGGCCACGGGTGATTTTACGGGTAACGAATGTCTCACCGCGCCGCGGGCTCTCGTGGTTGAATAGAATGCCGTTGCAGGCATACATGCCATAGGCCTCGCGGTAGTTCACGCAAATCCAATAGGCGTACATCTTGGCCACCGCATAGGGGCTGCGCGGGTGGAATGGCGTGGTTTCGGTCTGTGGAGTTTCCTGCACCAGACCGTACAACTCAGAAGTCGAAGCCTGATAGAACCGCGTCTTCTTCTCCAGTCCCAGGAACCGGACCGCCTCGAGCAGGCGTAAGGTGCCCATAGCATCCACGTCCGCTGTGTATTCCGGGGCCTCGAAACTGACCGCCACATGGCTTTGCGCGCCGAGGTTATACACCTCATCCGGCTGCACTTCTTTCAGAATCCGCGTCAGGTTGGAACTGTCACTCAGATCACCATAATGCAGCATGAAATTGGCATGATCGGTGTGCGGATCCTGATAGATGTGATCCACCCGCTGGGTGTTGAATGACGAGGCCCGGCGCTTGATACCGTGCACCTCATAGCCCTTTTCCAACAGAAATTCCGCCAGATACGAACCATCCTGACCAGTAATGCCGGTGATAAGTGCTCTCTTGGTCATAATCTGTTCCATATACGCTTCGAACTATTTGCCGCCCTTGTGTCTAAGAAAGCGGCCCTCTGCAAGTTTCACTTAACGGGTTGTCGTTCTCTCATTCAGCAAATTTTCTTCTGAATCCAACACAGGGGCCTCTGGGTCTGGATTATAACCCAACCGGCCACACAGGTTGGCATACCTAGAACTCTTGCAGACTTCCTCCTTCAGTTCCCTTGAGATCGGGTGACGTGGGCGAACTACAATGTTACGGCCTCTACGCCCGCTATCGCCTGATAGCTGCAGCGATGGAAAAACCTGCCGAAAGTCCTCGTTGTAGCTGAGAGCGAGTATCTCGCAGATGTGCTGCATCATAGCAGTAGGATCCGCCACAAAATCCTCATAGTGCAGAACTTCAATTCCATCATGGTGATCCAGAAAGCCTGCATACCGGCGTGCATATTCATCCAGTGTCTCAGGCAGAAACCGAATCCAGTCCAATTTGAACATACTGATATAAGAATCCAACGGATGACGGACCGTAACGAGAGAATGCAGCCTGTAATGCGGCTTCAACATATCCCGCAGGCTCGGCCGGTCCAAAATCTCATCACCAAGACAGAAATGGCCATGACTGTGATCTCGCAAAACCATATCAAACCCACCTTGATGCGCCTCATCCGACAACACCCGCAGCCCGGCCAGAAAAATATTAACCAGCACATCCTGATCTGGCGGGCGGGATCCGTGTTGAGCTAATCTGATCAAACTGGCCGGGACAAACGTCTCGCGCAGTCCAAGGGTGCTCAATGGATCAACCTCACTCAGAACTTGGCTGTTCGCCATAGCTGCAATGCAGCGACAAATCAAGGTTCCGCCAGTGCAGGCAAGATGATGAATACTCCGCATAGGGCGAGCGGCGTCCGTATCTGATAGGTTGACCATCTCGCGACACTGCTTCAGCAAGCTGGGCAAGGCACTCGCCAGTTCTCCTCTCTCCCCGCTGATAACCGATGGCTGGAGGTAATGTTTCAGAAGACCCTGCGCCTCTTCTATCTCCGTGCGAAAGCCCTGCCAGGCGTTTGGGTTATTCATCAGAATCAACCACGGCCTTTGTCTTACGGCCTGTGGTTTTCCGACGGCGGGTTGTTTCGACCGGGGTCGCTTTGGCCGAAATATCATCCATATTTTGTAAATAATGGGCGGCATTGCTTAGGCTGACCGCCAACCTCCCCAATAAATCATCCTGGACCTCTCTGCTCTGCAAAAGATCGCCATAGCGTCGCTGAAGATCCTTCAGGTCCGCTTCACGCAACCTCTGCATGTTCAGGCTGGCTGACAGCTTCTGCCGCGTTTCAGTTATCTGCTGGCGCAAACCCTTGACCAAACTATCCTGCTCACCACATTTCGCCTCAAGTGCCTCCATCCGCGTCTTGGCCGCCTCGTGCTCCGCAGTCATGGTTTTAACCTGCTCGGCGGCAGTCTCACGGGCGCTGGTCAGAGCGGCAATCTGCTCAGTTCCAGCGGCCAGTTCTCTGGACTTCTCCTCACATTTCTCTTCAAGCGCAGTCATCTGCACCTCAAGCACCCGTCGGCGCTGCCCCTCTACGTCGAACAGCACTGAAAGCACTGGCCGGTCGGGATCGGTCTCATCGATTTGCGGCTCTTGGTTGAAATTCGCTGCCTCCAGCAGTGCACGGACCTCGGCAAAGGTCCCGGCGCGCTGGTAAAGACTGTCCTGCCCCTCCTGCACCTGCACCGCAGAAAAGCATGCCAGCAGCCGGGCCTCGTCCAACGCCCGCACGATCGCCAGTGCCTCGCCCGGGGCCTCAATCACCAGTACATGTGCACGGTCTTTCTCCAAATTAAGCCCACGAACTAGTGCCACCGGATCGCATCGCGCCACCCGCTCTCTGGCCAGCGTTTCCAGACCTGGGAACAGCTGAAACAAACCGGTTGGGCTCCGCAAACTATTGAGGTCCCCAAAGGAAAACCGATGTAGCACCTCAGCCTTGGGGTCCGCACTGACGGCGGCCTCAATCACCCGAACGTACTCATGGCCCGCCGCTGCCTCCAGCAACCGAGGTAACTGTCCCGGGTCCGGTTCAATCAGGGTCACTACCTCAGGCTCGGCAGCCAAATAGGTCGGCAGGTCTCTGCCTTCCCCGGCCCCAATATGCAAAATATGGCCAACCAAACCATCGATTCTGGCCATAAGTGTGTCCGACACTGACATTAGTCTTTATCCCGATTGCCGCTAAACGATCGACGTATACCGCGCAAAGGCTCTGTTATCCGCCAAGATTTGGATACGTAGATCCGATCCAGCTCCGTACGCTGAACTTCAGCCTGTTTGAAATAAACCTCGGTTGTCGCCTGCAATTGGGTCAATTGCTCTTTCAGCAGTTTAATCTCGCCGCTCAGATCCTGTTCCCGCTTTTTGCTCTGGCCTAACGTTTCCTCCAGCCCTGAGTTCCGAGATTGAGCTCTAGTCAGGTCCCGCGTTTGCCCCGACGTCTGCCAAAGGTCCGCCAGAACTTGATAGGTTGCCAGATTCTCCTTCGGATCGGCCACCACCTGTGCTGTAATCCCCTCCGGACGTCGCCCACAAGCGCGCAGTTCGGCCAGCAGACGTATCGCTATCGGACACTGGGTCAGATACAGCGCCGCAATCGTCACAAGCATCGGATCAGGTGATGATACCTTACCGCACAGTTGCGCAGGCAAGGCCTTGCTCGGCAGCAAGCCCTTCAGCATCTCTCGATAGCTTAGCGGAGCCGCCGTTATGCGACTGCGTTCAATAATGCTCAGTTGAGACCGGGCCTTATAATACAGCGCCAGGCTAGCACGGGCCTGTTCCTGCCAAGCAGTCAGCGCCGCATCAAGATCACCTTTATTGACCAGTTCAGCCGCGAGCACATAAGCCGGATCCTCATAAGTGATCACAGCGCATGCTTCCGGATCCAGATCAGAGGCAAGCTGTGCTAGGGGCATGACGGCCGCAGCTGCCGCTTTCTCCTGGCCAATTAGATAGCAGTCAAAAGCTCCGGAAACGCCCCGAATCTGTAAATTCGCTATTTCAGCGGCAAGGCTGCGGGAAAGAGCCGCCAGCCGATGACGTCGCAGCACCAGATCACGCGCGGCTGTGGCCAGTTTCTGACGCACCGGAACATTGCACAGAGCCCGCAGCGCTGTCCGGATATCATCCGCGGTCTCACTGTCAGCTATCCGCCCAACCCCATGGCGCGCGATATAGTCCACCGTCGCCACCTCTTGTGGTCCATGCACCAACAAAGCGGCACCGGAGGCCAGGCATTCAGGTAATTTATTTGCCATACTGTAGCGAACATAGCGCAGCGATTCTGGGTCGAAATTATAGGCTATCAACAGGATGTCAGCCTCCTGTAGCCAGCGAGCATATTCGGAAAAGGGCCGGGTCTGGCTGGTCAGCCGGGTGGCTGTCAGCCCGTCAAACAAGGCACCGCTTTGCTTGATCCACCAGGGCTGAGTGTTGATCTCAAGATGAATATCCACCCCTTCCGCCGCCAGATCTTCAATCGCCCGAGCCACCCGTTGGACGCTGGCAGCATTCATGTCTGGTGCCAGACCTCCGGCATAACGGACCACCACGGGTCCGCTCTTATGCGGCACCCGCGTCGGCCAATGGCCTGGGTCAATGCCATTGGCATAGGCGGCAAAGGCCACCCCATATCGGGTGCCAAATGCCTCCGACATGGCATCGCAAATCGACAGGTTCAGCTCCGCTTGGTTGAAAAGGCATCGCAAATCGCTGTCCATTTTAGCAAACAGCGCCGGATCGGTTGCTTGCAGTCGGGCTGGCCAGTCGTCCATGATCCAAGTGACCAATGGCACGTCACTGTCACCGATCAGCTCCATGGCAAAATCATGCAGCATCGGTCGGTCAGCCACCGGTCGGTACAGGATAACTTCCGCATCAAACTCAGCAATGGCAGCACGCACCGCTGTCGCGTCAAGCCTAGTCTCTCGATGTTTTCCGTCCCCGTCCCGTCGCACCAAAGACAAGGCTTCATTGGTTGGACCCGCCACCTGCAGAAGCCCGTCATCAGGCCAATCCTGCAACAGGTTAAACTTGATCTCACCGGTGGCCGATTTATTACCCATGGCCGTCATATCAAGAACCAACAGCCGTGGCAGAGTTTTCGGAAACACCGGCGAGACTTTCAGCTTTGAGTTCGTGGCGGACAGATATTTTGGAATACGCGCTGATACGCGTTCTTGGGCAGTGCGGTTGTGAAGGATATACGCTGTCTCATACTCCAAGAGCAGCTCGCTTTCATAACCCGTTGCCAGGTTTTCCAGATCCTTCTTGCCGGAAATATTCAGCATATACTCTGTAAACTGAAACATATCACCGTACTTCTCAAAAACTTTAGCAACCTCGGGATCCTGGCTTTTCTGTTCTGTAAAGACCTTTTCCAAGATACAATCATAGGCCAGACGTTTATCTACTCCCTTCACCATGGCATGGGTGCGCGGCTCCCAGAAGGTTTTCAGGAAGTCCTGAAAACCTGAGTCCCCCACCGCATAGATCGCATTCCCATTGATGTGGCCCTTAAAGGCCGGCGACAGGGTTTCTAACCCGTGATACGCCGATCCCAACACCCAAAAATAAGGTGAGCTGGCAACATGATCGCGTAGCGCCGATAGCCAGCCAGCGCGCAGAGGTACGCAATCTGTTTCCATTTGGAATACGTAACGCCCCAGGTTCTGCGCCTTGTACATGGTGCGAAAAAACTGATTGTTTGGCCCCGATTTATAGCCGTGATCGCCAGTTTTTTTTGAATAATCCCGTTCATACTTGTCAAGATCATCTTCAAGTCCGAGATATTCAAACGCAACATGAGAAAAAAAGCGCGTCATCTGGGTAGCGTCAAAGCGAGTACGGATTTCAGCCTCGTGCTGCTTGGCACTGTCATTGTTGAACATGAACACAAGGGCAGTGCGACTGTCCAGATCACCGGGCAACAGCGGCGCATATTGGTCTGCTGCCCAGATATCGAAGTTTTCCAGGATGGCTTTGATTTCAAACCGCGTAGTTGGCACCACAATCGCCGCCATCTTATGCGGGGCGATCACCGAATCAATAGGCTCAAGCGGAAAAACCTTGTCTGCCTCAAGCAGAGACTTTGGATTGGTATTGACAATTTTGGTCTGTTGGCCACGCAGCGCAAAATCAGTTGGGATCAATTGGAACGCTTGGATATGCAATTTATTGTCATGCACATCTGGATTGGGAATGTTATATTTATCCCCGGCCTGCTGGTAACTATCAAAGAAATAATTCGGATTACTGTCTGGGGTTTCACGCATCACCAAGCCCACGCCCTCAGTTTTTTCTGCCTCCTTGATGATCTCGACATATTTTAGATCGATCCCCATCAGGGCAAGCTTATCGTGGCCCAGATAGGCGGCAAAGCGCACCGCAAAAGCGCCTGTGGTAATCTTGGTGGTGTCGGTCGTGTTGAAAGCCGGTTCCTGAGTCAGGTCCCGCCAGCCCTGCCCCTGACCCCGTTTTTTGTACCAATGCGGCAGTACTTGATCCAGAGAATAGAACCCAGGCGCGCAAATGCAGTCAGGGTGATAAACGAAGAATGCACTATGTACAAAAAACGTCGAAACAAGCCCTTCCCGCCACAATCGATAAATTTCATCGTGGTGGCTCTCGATCATCTGATCATCAAGACAAGCGTAATAATCCGGATACCAGTTGATCTCATCCCAATAGCGATAAGCCGCATTCATTCCAAGAGCAGCAACCTCACGCAAACGATTAAGGTCAAAACCTTTTAATGAAGGGCCGTTCCCCAACACCACACATAATTTTGCCATCATTTTCCGCCTAAAACTAGGCGCTCCGAATGTAAGTTACAGCGACGACTACGCCAAGAACCCTGCCAGATGCCCAATGGCCGAGTGGCTGGCCCGGATCACAGCATCCACGGTGTTGGATCCGTTGTGAGTGCCAAAAACGCAGCGCTCCATTTCTCGCAATGGACTGTCCATTGGGAAAGGTTCAACCTCAAACACATCCAATGCTGCCGAATAGACCTTGCCTGATTGCAACGCAGCAATCAGCGCCGTCTCGTCTACCAATGGGCCACGGGCCACGTTGACAATGCGGATGCCGTCTTTGGCCTGGGCCAGTACCTCCTCATTCAGCATATGCTGATTATGGGCATTCAACGCGCAGGTGAAGACCAGGAAATCCAGCTCTTCAACGCGGGCAGGCCAGACCGCTCGTTGCAGCCCTGTCAAACCGGCATCGCCTTCGATTCCTGGATCATAGGCCACCACATTCATACCAATGGCTTGCAAACGACTGCAGGTGTTGCGACCAATATCGCCCAACCCAACAACGCCAATAGTTCTTCCACCTAGACTAATACCCGCCGGTTTTGGCCATTTCCCGGCCCGCACTCCGCGGTCAATCAGGAACGTCTCGCGCGCCAAGGCAATCACATAGCCAAGCGCCACATCCGCCACTTCGGTCCCGAACATCATCGGCGTGTTGATGATCGGTAGACCCAGATCCTTGCAGGCGGCAAAATCAACATTGTCGACGCCAATCCCCCATTTTACCGCCGCGCGCAATCGCCCGCTCTGTCCGGCCTCAAACACCGACCGAGTGGCCGGGTCATCCCCGATGATCCAGCCGTCATAACCGGGCAACAAGTCCTTCAACTCGGCTTCGGACATGATCTGGGTAACTTTGGCCGGATGCAATTTCAAGCCACGCTCGGCAGCATAATCGGCGAACAGTTCAATCTGGCCCAGCATCGGTGGGCAGGTTACAAGTACATCTTTCATTATTCAGCAGCCTCGGCAGGTTTGGATATGATGGCGGCAACGGCCGAGGCCAGGGCCCAGTCGTCAGGAGTGTCGATATCAATGCTTTCCAGGCCCGGCGTTTCGAACATCGCCGGTTGACCACCAATACGGGCCCCCGTCTGAGCAAAGCTGGCATCGGAAAAAATATACAAGCAGGAATTTTCTTCGAACCAAGGTTCCAGGTCCTGTGTCTGGATCAGATTATCTGGATCATGATTCACCGGACTGGTATCGGCGCGATAAAATCGGGTCTGGATTTTATTCACTGCAAACAGACTGTCGGCTTCGCCGGCTGCCACCTTATTGTGATACATCGACATTGCCGCCTGGATAGTTGCTGCGCTCAACATCGGATTGGTGGTGTGAGTCATCAGATAGGTATCAGCCTCGCTATTGGCGATATCATCCGCCAAGATCAAATTCATCGACACCTCATCGCCACAGAGTTCAGGCTTACGATCGCGGATGGTGACGCGCGCGCCCTCTACCAGCCCGCACTCGGCCAGCAAATGGCGAGCGTCAGTATTAATAATCACCTCGTCGATCACCTCGATCGCCAACAGACTATCAAGGATCCAGCAAAACAACGGCTTACCATGCAGAGAACGGAAATTTTTACCGACCACTCGTTGGCTGTTGGCTTTCATGGGGAGCAGAGCGACGGTGCGATTTAAGCCAGTCATGTTTGCAATCACTTTCGTTTACAGATGGATAAAAGAACCGCTCCTTACGACTCTGCGATAGGCGGCGGTGATCGTTGTTACCGACATAAGAGCCACAATATTGCGCCATCCGATAGCGCAGAACACCATACCAATAGACGCGTAGTTTTTGATGGCGGGCGGCGCTGCGCAGGTCAAGGCAGACACTCGTGAAAATATAGCGAGCCACATCTATCCGGCTCAATTGAATCTCAGGCATGATCTGACGTAGCGCTAGGGATTCGCGTTCAAAACGGCGCCGAATTGCAGCCCAGGTTTCAGTATGGTGATGAAAGACCGGCGCTTCGGCGACATAGCCCAACCTATCGTCACCCTCGGACAGGAGCTTGGCTAGAGCCATATCCTCCAGCCCGGTTAATTCCTCATCAAATCGGTGGCGAGCCCAGACGGTCCGGAGGATGGCCGAATTGGCATTGTTGCAGAAAAAACCGTCCTGCGGCAGCGCACTGGTTTCAGGATAATATTTAGCAAAAATCCGGCGTTCAGAAAAATGACTGTCATCATCGCCAACCTGGCGGCCATAACTATAAACAACCCGTCCATCGATAAGTGGCTGACACAGAGCTTGCAGCCAGTGCTCATCCACCGGAATGCAATGGCCCGAAATGAACACCAGGATATCTCCACCGGCATGTTCACAGCCCTGATTAAGTGAGCGGCCAAACGAAAATTCTTGTTTTGGAATCATCGTGACACGACATCCGTGGCGGCGTGCAATCTCGACCGTATCATCTGTTGATCCACTATCCACCAGCACCACTTCGTGCTCCAAGTCCTGAGTTTCCTGCCTCCCGATCATGGTAAGCAGGTCATCGAGGTAGGCCGCCTCGTTCAAGGTCCTGATCACGATGCTTGCAAACATCTTTCTTGTCCCAAAATCTATGCTCAAGGCGATTACAAAATAGTTCTTTCGAGCCACTTTAAAATACAAATCGAATAATTCTTTGGTACAGTTTTTTCTGTCCCCCTGCAAGCACATGCACCCACATAGTTGCTCCGGTCTGGCGCTTCAGTCCCCCTCAATCACCGCCTGCAACGCCTGCACCACCGCGTGCCGCAGCCGCTGCCGCTCATGCAGCAGGATCGCCCCATCTCCAAACAGCGCCGCGAGTCGAATTTGAGCCAACTGCCAGGCCTCCAAAAACTCTGATTGTACAAACGTCTCGGAAACCCGCGCCGCAGCCTCGGTGGGCGTCAATCCATAGAGATTGAGCCAAGCTGCCTCCGGCACCCCAACCCCATGCACCCGGTGCTCTGGTGCGGCAAAGTACAAAGGCCGGGCACCGCAGGCGAAGGCGTCAAAAAATTTCTCAGTAAGGTAATTGGGCTGATGGGTGTTCTCCAGAGAGCCAATGCTACGGGCACGGCCATCCAACCGGGTGATTTTGTCCAGATGCCAATTCTCCAAATCCTGACGGGGTTGCCCCCCCTGCCAGCTTTGCCCCAGCCTTTCGACCACACCCTGATTACAGGCCTCGGCCAGAGTGCTGCGCCAGGCACCGAGTCCGACGATACCCGCCTGCGCCCAACGGACATCATGATAGCGCTCGGGGCGACGTTCAAACATAAAACTCAAATCCGTCGGCCGATTGGCAAAATCCGCGCGCCACTGCCCCAGGCAGCGGCTGGCATTGCGCCGGAACCGCCAGCGATAAGCATTCACAAACCGATGATTGGTCAGCAAGTAATATGGAATTTTATCAAAGTCGAAGATATCGGAGGTGTGATGGTTAAGCTGGATTACCGGCAGACTGCCAAAGGCGGTATCGATATAGATGTGACGCTCCATTGGCTGCCCCCCCCAAATGGTATCCCAGAATGGTTCTTCCGACAGGATCACCACCGGGCGGCGACGACGGCGCCAGTCAGCCACCAAGACCTGCGAGGCGTTCTGAATGTCCAGGCTATGGGCAAACAAATACAAGTCCGCCTGTTCGGGCTGATCGACCAGGATGATGTCATTCTGAAATAGCGGCGCCAGCGCCGCATAGCTGAATGGTGTCCGATGAGCATGTCGCCCAGATTTAAAAACCCGGATCATATCCGCCGTAAGCGTTGATAAAGTTCCAACAGATACTCAGGCCCAGGCAGCGCCAGATCTAGATCTTCGCGCAGCTGTCGGATCTCTGCCGTCAACGCCAACAGTCGCGCCCGGTCTTGAGTAGAAGCTTGCAGCGACAACACCATCCTAACGGCAGCTGGCTCACCACTGCATACCGCGGCCATCAGCTCTCCGACTGGGCCGGGAAACTGCGCTGCCCACCGCTGATCATCTTCGTTTAAAGCACTATAAAAACGAACCGCCGAGGCGATATCCGCTTCGGCCTGCGCCGGATCGCAAAGGATCATTTCATCGCTGATCCGGGGGAGTTGCTGCTGCAGGATCATCCGGCACTGCCGCTTCGGGCTGCCTTGCAGCAGAGCAACCAGATCATCAAACATGCTCCCCAGCCGCTCCACCGGCAACGGCCGCAATAACACAGGTTCAGGAAACACCGCCAAGCTCTGCGCCGCTGCCAGCCAAGTATCATACGCCTGCCATTCAGCCAATGCAGTGGTGGCCGCAGGCGTCTCCAGACGTGCTGCCAGTGCCGATGTTGGCAGCAACCGGCGCAGATCGGGTAGCAACTGAGCCGCTTCCTCCCCCCCTGCAACACGGGAGGCATCGACGCAGGCCAGCGGTGCCCCCACCCCGGCAACCCACCAGCTGTGGTTGCAAATCATCAGATCTGGCTTCTGCGCCTTCAGCATCGCCTTCAGTGGCGCGACTACATTCGGCAGCAATAGGTCCTGGCCTGTCATCGCCAACACATAATCCGCCCCGGTCTGCTGCCGCGCCAACTGCGCTGCCTCAGCAAGACTCAGTCCCGGCTCTTGCAGCCGCAGGATTTCGGCCTGCCGCCCCGCCTCATCCGCAAAAATCTGCAGCAATTCCAAACTGCCATCTTGAGACCCTGCATCAATCAGCAAGAGTGGATCGCCTGGCTCCAACGCCTGGCCCAGAGCACGCAGTCCCAACTCCAACTGCCGCCCCTCATTATGTGCCAACAGTACAAATCCCAGCATCATTTCTCTCCCTGTACCATCAACAAAGTTAGACGCAGTGCCAAAATAGGATCGGCGCGACTGAGCCAGGGAAATACATTTTCTTCCAATACCTGATCCAGAAATCCAGCCGTCTTGCGGTCCAGATCTGGGCGCAGTTCCTCTGTAATATTGCCCCTCACCCAGTCAATCAACCCGCTGGAAAAACGTAGGAAAGCCAGCATCAGATCGCTGCAATTTCCATGCTGGGTTCGAATTTCATCAGCGACATGCCGCAGGGGTTCGAACACCCGCAACCGGTCAACCGAGCGCCGGTTGGTCAGCCGTTGGCCACCGGACTGTACAATATGAGTCGCTGCGACTCGATCTGAAGCCAGGATCACCGACGCGCGGGAAAAACTGTCCCAATGCATTGCAATGTCATTGTGCACAGGAATCTCAGAAAAGCGTAGCCCCTGCTCGCGCAAGAAATTAGTGCGGTAAATCTTATTCCAGGGATAATTGGCTGTTTCCGCCAACTTGATCACGGCCTGACCTGACAGTTCCTGCAGCTCTCCCACAGCACAGCCCGCTAACCGCCACAATGCAGCGTCCAGCACCATCTGACCACGGTCGCCTCGGTCCAAAACCCTGCTGTCATGGTGCTTATAAATACAAAAATCAAACACCCGCCCCGCCAATTGTCGCCATAGACGCGGAAACTCTGCAGTGAACAAATCATCCGAGTCAAAAAAAACCAAGTGCTCACAGGTGACGACCTCCAGCGCCCTATTGCGCGCCTGCCCTGCCCCCTTACTGCTTTCATTGCGCAGCAAGATGGCCTGTAGATCTTCCTGTTCTGACAATAGCTCAGGATGGCTCAACGCAACCGCTTGATCCGAGCCATCATCGACCACCACCAGCTGATCAAAACACCCCATCTTGCCAATCTGGGCCAGCAGCGTAGACAGCCCCGATGCATCGTTCCAGACAGGGATAGCTACAGCCAGCGTCATACCAGGAAAACACGCAGGTCAATCAACGAGGCTCGAAAGGCCCGCGTGGGCAAGAACAGTACCAGCTCACGCCAATCTGAGATATCTGGAAGATTGGGTCGATCCTGTACTGACAGTGCATCTACATGACTGCTTTCCTCGGAGCGCAGCAAAACATGCTTGTCAAAAAAACAATCAGCAAACCCATCCTTGATACCCGAACGCACACAAGCCCGTATCACTTGCATATCCGGCGCAGTGCCACGCAGAACAAACCCCAGCGCCCCGTAAGTCCGCAAATCACGAACCGGCAGCGCTACATGAAATGCAGCCCAGTTTCCTTCACGGGTCGGCCGAGCATCGATCTCCAAAAGTCGCCCTTTGGGAGAACTGTAGCGACCCGCTATACGCAACGCTGGATCAATATGCAGGTCAACGCCGGGCAGCAGTGGCACATGTTTCGCCAATGCGCCTTTGCGACTCTCATTTCGCAACACTGACAGGGTATGATTAACTTGGCCATCCGGCCCTAAAGCGATACTATTGGTCATCGTCCAATACCTGTCTTGATAAAATTTTCTTTGGCCCAAAATATATCATGATCCCACAAGATCAAAGCGGCTGTACGAAAAAAGCAGGCGCCGTCGCATTCTCTTGCCTGTGATCCAAAAAACCACGCGCGCAGTCCAGTGCTTCGCGGATGGTGACATCCATATCCAGATAGCGATAGGTACCAAGGCGGCCCACAAAGGTGACACCGCGGGTTGCTTCCGCCTGCTTAACATAATCGCTTAACAACGCCTTTTCAGCCACCTGGCGGATTGGGTAATACGGAATGTCCTCGGGGGCAGCCGCACGGGAAAACTCGCGATAACAAACCGATCCCTGATGATCTTCCCAGGGGGCGAAATGCTTATGTTCGGTGATGCGGGTATAAGGCACCTCTTCCTCACCATAATTCATCACCGCACAACCCTGATAATCGCCCCAATAGGTAAAGCGCTCAAAATCCAGCGTGCGATAACCCAGCCGCCCCAACTCATAGCCGAAATAGCCATCCAGCGGCCCCGAGTAGAACACATGGTCATACTCATCGGCCTGCGAACGGTTAAAAACAGTCTCTAACTTGACCGTTATTCTCGGATGATCGAGGATTTTTCCGATCATTGCCGTATAACCATTCTCCGGCATGCCCTGATATTTGTGGAAAAAATAATTGTCATCATAATTGAAGCGCACCGGCAGGCGCTTCAGGATGCTGGCGGGCAGTTCGCTGGGCTGACAGCCCCACTGTTTGATGGTGTAACCTTTAAAAAACGCCTCATACAGATCTCGACCCACGAAGCGCATCGCCTGCTCTTCAAAGGTTTCCGGATCACTAATTGAGGTATCAGCCTGTTCGTCGGTGATAAAGGCACGCGCCTCATCAGGTCGCAGTGTCTTGTCAAAAAACTGGTTGATGGTGTGCAGGTTCACCGGCAATGAGAACACTTGGCGCTTGCCCGCAGCGTCCTGACTGGTGGTCTTGACCCGGTTTTTATAAGGTTTGAAATTCTCGAACCCATTCACGTAGTCCCAGACCTCGGTGTCATCGGTGTGAAAGATATGCGGTCCATAGACATGCACCATCACCCCGGTGTCTGGATCCCGCGTGGTGTGGCAATTGCCGCCGATGTGATCGCGGCAATCAATTACGGTGACGCAATGGCCCGCATTGGCCAAATGCCGACCTATCACAGCACCGGACAGTCCAGCCCCCACCATCATAAAATTACCCCGAGACATAAAAAACCTTTCGACACCTCCGACCCGTGTTAACAGTAAATGTCCGGGCGGGTTCAATAGTTTTCATCCATAAACACAACGTTTTACCCACAGGAACAAAAAGCAAAACACTTTGGTAAATTTTCAAACCGACACAAGACCCCAATATTTCACATCGGTGATCCCAATAAGCTGCGCCATATCCTGAAACGGGAGCTCGCCCGGTGGCTGCAGCCTTGCCTGCACATGGGACCCGTACCAGATTGCGGCCGCACAAAGACTTGGCCAAGAAATTCCAAACACACAGTTTGAAAGATGCACACGCGATGGACATTTTTTGACGGCTCCTCCTGATGCGAACAAAGTTAAAACGCGCGCCAGAAAATTCCCTTTTTGCGCCAGCGACATACGGTCCCTCGCCATCATGTCGGAATTGATCGCCGGGATGCTGAAAACCCAAAGCTGTGACTGGCTCAGGTTCCTGCATAAAAACACAGTGGGCGGGTCCTAACTCTGGGTTGGCTAGTGTGTATCCAAGGTCGTCAAAAACTCTTTAATCTCAAGCTCGGGAATGTATTTCAAATGTTTAGCAACCCCCGCCACTGCCTGTCTGAATACTTTCCTCTCGGCAATGGGCCGTAGGGTTTCGACCTGGGGCTGGTCTTTAAAAAACGAGGCCTTGCCACTGACTTGACTCAGAAAGCTATGGATAGGTTCAAACCGCTCTTGCATAGCCCGCCGATTCCGTGTCCCGAACAGTTCAATATCACCCGACACCGGCAAGCCCAAATCCGGTGTCAGATCCTGCAGCCTCTGTCGCAATTTTCCGGCAAGTGGAGGGGATAGCACTCGATTTCCCCGCCGGGCGATCTCATAAACACCGCGATGCAGAGAATCATTGGCGTGTCGCTGATTTTTCATCCCTCGTGGCAACTTTAGGCCAGTTTGCACAAAAAAATCGGTCACCGAGCCTCCCGCCTGACGCACATCACTGTAATTACGTAAAATGAAACGGGCAGCGGGCATCGCCTTGATCCAGCCTTCCAGCATCAGCTGGTAGTCAAAATGAATATTGCCAAAATATTTCTGCGCGCCCGTCTTGCGAAGCGGCGCCATTTTGTGACCAAATTTCAACCGTTGACCATGCCAGGAAGCCAGATATTCATCAATTCGGCGTAGGGTCGCGACAACAGTAATGTCAGCCTCAGGAAAAGCATCGCGCAACCGGACAATCAGATCCGAGCTGGTTGGAGCAAAATTGGCAAAAACCTCGGCAGCCAGAATGACGGTGTCAGGGGTCAGGAATTCAATTTGCTTGTTGATCGCCCAAAACATCTGCTCCGAGGAGGGAAGCCCCTTATGAAAAGACGGGACCTTACCGCCATTGTGCTCTGCCAGAAGCTTAAAGGCCAGCGCGTTATGCGGCTCGCGAGCATTCATCGACAGGACATCATCAGGGGCCTGCCCACGAATGGCAGAGACCAACATCAGCGACATACCTTGAAAGTCAACGCAGGGGTACAGAATACCGGCCCGCGCTAAGGCCACGCTGTTGCGGGCCAAAAAATCCTGCAACGACGTAGAGCCTACTTTGTGATGACCAATAAAAAGTACTATCTTCACGTGGTTAAACCCTTTTTCAAAACCCGCCGGAAAATTTCGTCATATGTGGCAGCCAGTCAAAAAATGCAAGAGCATAAGCCGCCATAGCGACGTCACCAAAGACAATTGGACCTGCAACTAATGGTAATACAAGTCATGTTAGGGCATGACACAATTCCACCCCGCTATCTTCTGCCATAGTCTTTCAATCTCACTTCAACCCCACCTCAGATTAGAGCCCCCATTACATGATCACTCTGCAAAACATCATCTCCCCCGAACAAGAAATTTGTACGGAGCAGGATCTCTATTATTACATTACAGGCCCTGTCAACATTTTCCAAACTGAGAGCCGCTACGAGTTAAATCAAGGAAGCGTCCTCAGCTTTGATACCTATTTCAACCTGTTAAACCTCGGAAAGTGGAACAGCAGCTGTCAACTGGACGGGTTGTATGGCGAGGTCTCAGGCCAGGGCAAAGCTCAGGTTCGCATAATACATGTGCTGCCAGGGCAATCCCAAGAAGTAGTCTTCTCTGAGCCGACCACCCTGAAGGCGGACGTACCACATGTCATTAACCTGTCGAAGCTTGCCAAGGATGATATGAGCGGACTGCTCTATCTCGAGCTGCTAGCGTTGGAGGACAAGGTCAGCCTGACTGGCGGCCGGTTTGCTACCGGATCAACTCCTAAAACCCTGCCGCAACTGACGGTTTCTATCACCACTTTTAAACGCGAGGCCGAGGTGCGCCGGACGGTCGAGAGGTTCGAAGCCTTCCTGCCTAACTTTGAATTTGGCGGTCATGTGCAGGTGCAGGTGGTCGACAACGGCAACAGTGCCGACATCGTAACCAGCCCGCGGGTCACATCGTTCATCAACCCAAATTACGGCGGAGCCGGCGGATTTGCTCGGGGTTTGATTGAGGCGGAAAAATCTGGTGCCAGCCACTGCCTGTTTATGGATGATGATGCCTCGTTTCACATGGAAAACATCACCCGGACCTATATGTTTCTGGCATTGGCCAAGGACCACAAGACCGCCATCTCGGGGGCTATGATCAACAATACCCACAAATGGGCGATGTGGGAAAATGGGGCCTGCTTCGATGGGTCCTGCCATCCGTTGTCTTGCGGCACCGATCTGCGTGACCCCTCTATGGTCCATAAAATGGAATTTGCCTCGTCCTCCCCTGCCCCTGCCAATCTCTACGGCGGTTGGTGGTTCTTTGCCTTTCCTATTGATCAGGTCAAACATCATCCCTTCCCGTTTTTTGTCCGTGGTGATGACATCAGTTTTTCCCTGATGAATGATTTTTCCATCTCGACCTTGAACGGTGTGGTGTCTTTCCAGGAAGATTTCTCGGAAAAGGAAAGCCCCCAGACACTGTACCTGGACCTGCGCAATCACCTGATCCACCACTTGGTCGTCGACCACTTGCAGCGCAGCGCCTTTGGCACCGCAAAAATCTCGCTGCGCTTTATCGCTCGCTCGCTGTTGCGGTTTCATTATGAATCCGCCGAAGCACAGCTGTTGTCTTGGCAGGATATGATGCAAGGGCCTAACTTCTTTGACAGAAACATTGACATGGCCGACCGTAGGGCGCGGATCAAAACCCTAATCCAGAATGAGGCCTGGCAAGACGTTAGCACCCTGGACATGGTCGAGTGCAAGAACCTTCCCCGCCTTCCCCGATGGCTGCGCCACTATTTGGGAATTTTCACTCTAAATGGTCACCTTATCCCATTTTCAACGCTACTGTCTGACCGAATTGTATTGGGGATCGGAAAACGTGGCAAAGCGCACCTGGCCTTTGGCGCCTCGCAGATCGTCTACCTCAACACCGCCCAGACCAAAGGCTATACGGTCACCCAATCAAAGCGGCGCTTCTTTTCGATCTGTTGGCGCGTGATCAAAACCCTAGTGCAGTTTCTGCGTCACCATAACCAACTCAAGGCTGACTATCGCCAAGGCTACAGCAAAATGGCCCAAAAAACCTATTGGCAGCAAAAGCTGCACATCGTTGAGGATACACCCGGTCACTAGATCCGCTTCAGCTCAAATGCGCCTCATGCAGCGCAATCGCTTCATCAAGATCCTCGAAGTACTGCATTTTACCCTGTTCCAGAACCACCCCAGCATTGCAGAACTGGCGCAGCTGTGCCATCGAGTGATTAACCATAATGGCACTAGACTGCTGCATCCGGTCAGCAAACAGAGCCCGACTCTTGCGCTTGAACTCAGCATCCCCCACCGCTGTCACCTCATCAACCAGATAGGTGTCAAACCGGATCCCCATCGAAGCCCCAAAGGCCAGTCGCGACTTCATGCCCGAGGAATAGCTACGCATGGGCATGTGATAAAACTTTCCCAGCTCCGCAAAGCTTTCGACAAACGCCACCAAATCGTCGGTATCCACGCCATAGATGCGGGCAATGAACCGCACATTTTCGGCGCCAGTCAGATCTCGGTGAAACGATGCCCCCAATCCCACCGGCCAAGAGATACTACCGTCACTGACCACCCGACCATGATCGGGGCGCAGGGTGCCGGCGATGATCTCTAAAAGGGTTGATTTACCAGCACCATTGCGCCCCAACAACGCCAGCGACGAACCCGTGGGCAGAGTCAGGTTCAGATTGTCAATGACAACCTTGCGTTCGCCACGCAGCCAATAGCTTTTGGTCAGGTTCTCAAAACGGATCATCAGAACTTAACTACGGTCACGGATCGAGTAATAGATCAGCGTCAGGATCGACCACCCCAGCAGCAAAAACAGACCAATCAATCCGGACAGGATAAACCGTTGGGGGTATTGCGAGTCCTCTGCCCGTGTTGGCTTGATGTAGGTTGCCAGATACCGGCTCTGGCGAGCAGCATCGTCACGCGCCACTTCTAGCGCGGTCAACCCTGCACGATAGATAGCCTCGCCATATTCTTGGTCCACGGTCAGGCGCTCAAACTCAGAAATCAACGAGGGATAATCCTCGCCCACCGCTCCGGTTTCAGTACTGGTTGAGGTAAAAGTCTGGCGTTCGATGGCAATGCGATCACGGATCACATTAATGAGCCGACGAACCTTTTTCAGCCTCGGATCTTCCTCTAGGGAGCTGCCGCGCAGCAGATCATATTCGATCAGCGCCTCGGCCAGTTGCTGCTGAAGATTGTTCATCACTCCCATACGGCCCTGAATATCAGCATTTGGGTCAACAATCCGGGTGCGAGTGCGGAACTCGGTCAACGCCTCGCGAGCACCTTTCAGGCGTTCAATAGCCTCATCCAAATCCGCCTGGGCATAGCCCATTGCATCAGCGCGAGCTTGCCCATTCAAAGCGTTGATACGGATCTGACTTTCGGCAACAATGGTACGGGTCACAGCCTGCGCCATTTCTGTGTCAAACCCCACCACCTGCACTTCGGTTAATCCTGATGCACTATCATAGGAAATGCTTACGGCTCGCTGCCAGTACCAGACCAGGTCCTCGAGGCTGGCATCAGGCCATAGCGAAAATACCCAATCATCGGGCCAATGACGGGAATAATGCCCACGCAAGTTCAGTTGCGCATCAACCGCCTCAACCATCTCCTGACTTTGGATGAACTCATAGAGGATATCATTGTCCGAAGCGGTATTAGCTCCGGCAAAGCTTGCCAACCCACCCAACAAGTCATTAGCCCCGCTACTCTCTTGACTGCGAACGGTAAAGCCGACGGTGGATACATATTGATCCTCAGCCACGACCCACAGGTAGATAACCACCGCCACCAGTGGCGCCAGAACCATCAGGAAAAAACTGGCCACCAACCCCCAGTGGCGCCGCTTCATCTGCGCCGGACGCGCGATCGGCGGCAGTTGCTGGGCGGCCATCTTGCGAGGTGCTGCAACTGGGTCGACCGCTGAGGCTTTCTTGCGCCCACGTTTTTTGCCCTGATGCAGGCCTCCGCCATCTCCCGGCACCAGAACCTTCACATTGCCCCGAGCCCCGCTCTTGGCCGTCTCGGGCTTGGCGCCTTGCACTGCGGCGCCCTTCGGATTATTCGGGACTGGCCGTTTTAGATCACGAGAAGGATTACCCTGCTTCATATCACTTGGTCCCGGCATTCAGCCATTTGTAATTGGCGTTGATTTATTTCATAGTATGGCCTGCTAACGTCTGCATCACAATGGGCTTTCATGGTCAACATTCCTCCGGCAGCCCCGCCTGCCCAACGTCCAAAACACAGTAGCAAGCGCCGCTTTGGCACCCTGCGCACCACCCTTGCGCTGGTACTACGCGAGATGTCGACCCGCTACGGGCGTACTCCCGGGGGATATATTTGGGGCGTTCTGGAGCCGTTGGCGGCAATCATATTTCTCAGCCTCGGGTTTTCACTGGTGTTGCGTAGCCCTTCGCTAGGCACCAGTTTTTTGCTGTTCTATGCCACCGGTTACCTGCCATTCAATATCTACCAGGTCTTGTCCAACTCCATTGCCTCGGCTCTAAAGTTTTCAAGCCCGCTGCTAAAGTATCCTGCCGTCACCTGGTTTGATGCCATCACGGCACGTTTTTTACTCAACAGCCTGACCAACATTTTGATCACGGCGCTACTGCTCACCGGCATTCTCATAGCAATTAACAGCCGTTCAGTTCTCGATCTGCCGGTGATCGTGTTGACGATGGGCCTGGCAATGATGCTAGGATGGGGGATGGGAATTCTCAATTGTGTATTGATGGGGCTTTATCCAATGTGGCAAATGATCTGGGGCATCGTCACCCGGCCACTGTTTTTAGCCTCAGGGGTGATCTTTATCTATGAGGATCTGCCGCCTTTGGCGCAACAGGTGCTATGGTATAACCCTCTGATTCACATCACCGGGTTGATGCGTAAAGGATTCTTTTCCACCTATAGCCCCGCCTACGTCAGCGTCACCTATGTGTTGGCCATCAGCCTTACATTGCTCGCCTTGGGGTTGATATTTCTAGGCCGCTACCACCGGGTTATTCTGAATCGTTAACACGCTCCTCATCCGCCAGCGCCAAGATATTGCCGTGTGAGCGGCCCAGGCGCTGGGTCAAACCGTCCGCGATCGCTCGCCAGGTCAGACGCAGATAGGCCCGCCGGACGCCACGATGATGGCGCACTTTGAGAATCCATTTCGGCAACACCACCAGCAACGCTGGCCAAAACCACAGACCTGCAGCCTGTCGATACAGCAGCAGCAGATTGCGGTGATGGTAATAGACCTTCCAGAGGGGGCGGAACCGCTGCCCGCCATCGGCATCGGTGAAGGTGGAAAAATCATGTTCAAAATGGATCTGTGGTGCAAAACCGATGCGCCCATCACCGCGGCCCAGTTCAAGGGTGTATAGTGAATCATCACCATAGATGAACAGTCGCGGATCCGGATAGCCCGCCCGCTCAACCGCCTGGCGTGAGATAAAAAACCCGACAAATGACGTCACATCAATTGGGCAGATATCACCCTGGTAAGCGGAATGAGGGATATGAAAACCATTGCGCCCCTTGCGCAGGGTGTTGAAGAACTGCCGCCCCGTCCAGAACGGGTTGCGCGAGGGGCGGTTCATTTCACAGATTTCACCGCTGGGGAAATAGACCGCAGCCGCCAGCGCATCCCAATCCTGCAGGGGCAGGGCATGAAAGGCCGCCAAGCCCCCCGGCGCCGGGCGACCATCATCATCCATCAGCACCAGCCAATCCGGGTTCTGCGTCTCCATGGCATAGCGCATGCCCCACTCAAAACCGCCGGCACCGCCCAGGTTCTGCACACTCGTCAAGATCTCCAGTCGTGGATCAGTCTGCGCCGCCAGCCACTCTGCGGTGCCATCCGTCGAGGCATTGTCGACCACCACCAGGCTGGCCAGTTCCTTTGCTGGGCTGTCCAGCAATCGCGCTAGGGTGACCTGCAGTTTGTCGAGCCGGTTATAGCTCACCACCACCGCAACCAGACGACGGCACAGGAGCGGGCTGAGAGGTGAAATAGTCTGAGACAAAATCTGGATCCTGATGGTTTTACCCCTCTGCAAAACCCACAAATAGCCTCTGCTGTCAAACGCTTCGTGTTGGGGGGCTGAGGAAGCATTTGACAGCGACCGCCCAAACCGGCACCTAACCATCAGCCTCTTGTTTTTATCAGCGGATACAGCCCATGCGCACTGCTCTTGTCACCGGATCGGCCGGCTTCATCGGCTACCACCTCTCTGCCCGCCTGCTGGCGCAGGGCTGGCGGGTCATCGGGCTAGATTGCCTGTCGCCTTATTATGATGTCACCCTGAAGCAGCGCCGCCATGCCATGCTCGAGGAAAATCCAAATTTCACTCCGGTGATTGGCAAGCTGGAAGATCCCGGCCAGCTGATGGCACTATTCGCAGACCATCACCCCGATGCGGTCATTCACCTGGCCGCCCAGGCTGGGGTCCGCCACTCCATTGATGCGCCGCGCGACTATCTGGAAAGCAATCT
>Ga0105358_10000061_pt1 | contig 42051 bp, 36 predicted proteins | sample GOMGulsemesocosm_5_FD_83509 | JGI IMG/M metagenome (GOLD analysis project Ga0105358, IMG submission 83509) | Methane-oxidizing microbial communities from mesocosms in the Gulf of Mexico - GOM15C Gulf of Mexico | ecosystem: Environmental > Aquatic > Marine > Cold seeps | place: Gulf of Mexico... | reverse complement strand
TTTTTACACGTGGCCAACAAACATTTTCAACTGGTATTACAACTCTCCGGTGTGCACGATTATCGCACCAATACCCCAGTGAAAATTTACTTGCCGCCGGAAAAATTATTTCTATTCGATTTTGAGGGAGGCATTATAAAAGCCCCCTACCCAGCAAGAGAACAAGGAGCCCAGCAACATGGCTGAAATCCGTTTAAAAAACTTAGCGCACAGTTACGCTACGGACCCAGAGCACACGACTGACTATGCCATTCACGAGATGAATCACGTCTGGGAACAAGGGGGCGCTTACGCCCTACTTGGTCCATCAGGATGTGGAAAAAGTACTTTACTTAATATTATTTCCGGCCTGGTAATACCCTCGCACGGCAGCGTTACTTTTGACGGTGTTGAAGTCAATGACATATCCACGCAAGATCGCAATATTGCCCAAGTGTTCCAGTTCCCCGTTATCTATGATTCGATGACTGTTTACGACAACTTGGCATTTCCATTGCGCAACATGAAGGTATTAGAGTCAGAAATTGACGCTAAAGTACGCGAAGTTGCCGACATATTGGAATTGAGTGATATTTTACAGCGCAAAGCTAACAATTTAAGTGCCGATCAAAAGCAGAAAATATCCATGGGCCGAGGTCTGGTTCGCGACGATGTCTCGGCTATTTTATTTGACGAACCGCTCACCGTTATCGACCCAAATTTAAAGTGGAAATTGCGCCGTAAACTCAAACAAATTCACGAGCGCTACAACATCACAATGGTCTATGTTACCCACGACCAACTTGAGGCATCGACTTTTGCCGATAAAATCGCCTTAATGTACGAGGGTAAGATAGTTCAATTTGGCACCCCTAGAGAGCTCTTTGAAAATCCCAATCACACTTTTGTCGGTTATTTTATCGGCAGTCCTGGGATGAATTTATTAAAGATGACGCTTTCCGAGCAAGGCGCCGAATTAGGCGGCATCACATTTGGCTTAAACGCTGAACAAAGGGCTTTATTGCAAGGCGCCAAAAATGCCGAGCTGACACTGGGGATTCGCCCAGAATTTGTTCAGCTTTCTGCTCAGCAGAACGAGGAATCTCTTCCCTGCACTATCCAGCACACCGAAGATTTAGGTACCTACAAAATAGTGACTGTCATGCTCGGCGATCACAGCATTAAAATCAGATTGGATGAAGAGCAGCAAATACCCACCCAAGATGCCTATCTTAACTTTCCCAATCAATGGGTTAAGTTCTATGCAGATGACTACTTGATCAACTCTACTGAGGGGGAAGCAACCAGTGAATAAAACTCAAAATAATAAGGCTTGGTTCTTAGTACTGCCGGTATTTTTATTGGTGGCGTTTTCCGCAATCATCCCATTAATGACGGTGGTTAACTATTCAGTACAAGATATTTTCGATCAAAACAGCGCTTACTTTGTCGGCGTTGAATGGTATCGCGAAGTTTTACAAGACCCGCGTTTACAAGATTCTCTGATGCGCCAATTTATGTATTCCGGCTCAGTATTAGCGATTGAAATTCCGCTGGGTATAGCGGTGGCATTAATGATGCCGACTCGCGGTGCGATGGCTTCCTTAAGCTTAATTGTACTGGCCATTCCGCTGTTAATTCCCTGGAATGTGGTGGGAACTATTTGGCAGATATTTGCCCGCGCCGATATAGGTTTGCTTGGCTATGTCATCAATGGCATGGGGATTGACTATAACTATGCCAATAACCCGATTGATGCGTGGATGACGGTCGTGCTGATGGATGTTTGGCACTGGACTTCACTAATCGCCCTGCTATGTTACTCCGGCTTACGTGCTATACCTGACGCCTACTACCAAGCAGCTAAAATTGATCGCGCCTCTAACTGGGCAATATTCAAATATATCCAGTTGCCAAAACTTAAAGGCGTATTAATTATCGGCATCCTACTCAGATTTATGGATAGCTTTATGATTTATACCGAGCCATTTGTGCTGACCGGCGGCGGCCCGGGTAACTCCACCACCTTCCTCAGCCAAACACTCACAAAAATGGCGATAGGCCAGTTTGATATAGGTCCTGCCGCTGCATTTTCGATAATTTACTTCCTGATAGTACTGCTGGTTTCCTGGTTGTTTTTCACTACTATTTCTCAGCTAGATAAAGATAAGTCAAAGGAGATGAGCCATGAGTCGTAGAAAAAATGTCGGAATCTGGGCGTACAGTGTCTTTGTATTACTGCCGGTTTACTGGCTAATCAATATGTCCTTTAAAAGTAACGAGGAGATACTCGGCACTTTTAGTTTGTGGCCACAGCATTTCACTTGGGCCAACTATCAGGTGATTTTTACTGACCCTAGCTGGTACAACGGCTATTTCAATTCCATTTATTATGTGGTGTTAAATTCAATTATCACGCTGATCGTCGCGCTGCCTGCAGCTTACGCCTTTAGCCGTTATAAATTTGTTGGCGACAAACATCTGTTTTTCTGGTTACTGACCAACAGAATGGCACCGCCAGCGGTCTTTTTACTGCCGTTTTTCCAGCTCTATTCATCCGTGGGACTGTTTGATACACACATTGCCGTCGCACTTGCCCACTGTTTGTTTAGTGTGCCCTTGGCAGTGTGGATTCTCGAGGGCTTTATGTCCTCCGTGCCCAAGGAAATTGATGAGACTGCCTATATTGACGGTTACAGCTTCCCGCGTTTTTTCATCCGCATTTTTTTACCGCTGATTAGCTCCGGCATTGGGGTGACTGTATTCTTCAGCTTTATGTTCTCCTGGGTGGAACTGCTGTTGGCTAGAACATTAACCTCGGTTGAGGCAAAACCTATCGCCGCGATAATGACCCGTACTATTGGTGCATCTGGAGTCGATTGGGGGGTTCTGGCAGCCGCCGGTGTGCTCACCATTATCCCGGGTATTTTGGTCATCTATTTTGTCCGTAACCATGTCGCAAAAGGCTTTGCCTTAGGCCGAGTATAAAGAGGAAATAACACTATGAACTGGATGGCATGGACACTACCAACAGCTGTATTCTTCGCGGCAATCGCCACGATTTTACTCACCATGACAGTGTGGGAAATCAGATCCCCCTGCATAGAACGAAAAGGTTTCTTGCCAATTGCCACCACCCGTGGCGATAGGTTATTTATCGGTTTACTCAGCAGTGCATTTTTCCATTTATACATAGTGGGCTTTACCACTATTAGCATTTGGATTGCACTACTGTTAGCAGTAATTTGGTTAATTTCAGTCATGCGCTGGGGTTAATTAATAGCTCGAGCCTCAAGTGCTGATAACAATGATAGCAACACTTGACTCGAGTAAAACATCAATTGGTGACAGGCCAGTTGATAGAAGACGCAGTTGAGATATCAACTGCACACACTAGCGCGCCAACACATTAGCAGTGATTGGCAAGCTATAACCCTAAATTCGACAGTCGTACCTGATAAGTCTGGCTATTGAATCTAGGACAACAATATGTGATTGAGGTTAAAAATGATAACTAACAAATCTCCACGCTTATTAACACTTGCAGCTGTCATTGCTCTGACGACGGCCGGTATGCAAGTACAAGCCGACATGGCAGCGGCAAAAAAATGGGTGTCATCTGAGTTTACTGCTTCCACCCTAAATGAGAGTGAACAGCTCAAAGAAATGCAATGGTTTATCGATGCAGCAAAAGATTTCCAGGGCATGGAAATCACCGTTGCCTCTGAGACTATCGCCACTCACGAGTACGAGTCAAAAACACTGGCAAAAGCTTTCACAGAAATCACCGGCATCAAAGTCAATCACGACCTTATTCAAGAAGGGGATGTGATTGAAAAACTGCAGACACAAATGCAGTCCGGTAAAAACATCTACGATGCTTATGTCAACGACTCTGATTTGATCGGTACCCACTTTCGCTACGGCAAAGTAGTGGCTGTTTCTGACATGATGGCAGGCGATGGTAAGCAATACACGCTACCTACCTTGGACCTACAAGACTTCATCGGTCTAGATTTTACAACTGGCCCTGATGGTAAGCTTTATCAGCTTCCCGATCAGCAATTTGCCAACTTGTACTGGTTCCGCGCCGACTGGTTTGCAGACGAAGGCCTAAAGGCACAATTTAAAGATAAGTATGGTTATGAGCTTGGCGTACCTGTCAACTGGTCAGCTTATGAAGATATCGCCAAGTTCTTCTCTGAAGATGTGAAAACCATCGACGGTACGCGTGTCTACGGGCACATGGATTACGGTAAAAAAGATCCATCGCTTGGCTGGCGCTTCACCGATGCTTGGTTCTCAATGGCCGGCGCAGGCGACAAAGGACTGCCAAACGGCCTACCTGTTGACGAGTGGGGAATCCGCGTTAACGGTTGTAAGCCTGTTGGTGCCAGTGTGTCACGCGGTGGTGCAACTAACGGCCCAGCGGCAGTTTTTGCCACCACAAAATACGTCGATTGGATGCGCCAATATGCACCACCTGAAGCGCAAGGCATGACCTTTGGTGAGTCGGGACCTGTCCCCGCTCAAGGGCATATTGCGCAACAGATCTTCTGGTACACCGCTTTTACGGCTAGCATGAACAAGCCGGGACTTGCGGTAGTGAATGAAGATGGAACGCCTAAATGGCGCATGGCTCCTAGTCCTAAAGGACCTTATTGGGAAGAGGGCATGAAGCTGGGTTATCAAGACGTAGGTTCTTGGACCTTCCTTAACTCTACTCCAAAGAAGCAGCGCCTAGCGGCTTGGTTGTACGCACAGTTCACTGTGTCTAAGACCGTTTCTTTGCAGAAAACGTTAGTGGGCTTAACACCTATCAGAAACTCTGATATTAACTCTCCAGAGATGACCGCAGCAGCACCTAAGCTGGGTGGTTTGGTAGAATTTTATCGCAGCCCTGCTCGTGTACAGTGGACGCCAACCGGCACCAACGTACCTGACTATCCAAAACTTGCACAACTTTGGTGGCAGTATGTGGCTGAAGCTTCAAGTGGAGAAAAAACCCCACAACAAGCACTTGACGGGCTAGCGAAAGCACAAGATAAAGTGCTTAAGCGATTAGAGCGTGCCAATGTACAAGGCGAATGTGGACCTCAACTCAACCCTGAGAAGGATCCACAGTACTGGTTGAGCCAACCGGGTTCTCCAAAAGCTAAGCTAGCTAACGAGAAGCCACAAGGCGTGACCGTTAACTACGACAAGCTCTTGGAAAGCTGGAAGCAAGCTTCTAACTAAACTTTTCAAGTAAACGCTACTTACAATCCCCTTAAAGAAAAAACTTTTCGGGGATTTCGCTACACTCCCACATGACTAACTCCCACTTCTTTTTATTTCACTTTTTGTTTTATTAAACTAAGTTTACCCTCCTTGTTTGTGGCATTAAATATATCCTCTATGCCAGCGAAGCTATTAATTTTTCGATAATTTTTATTAAGACTTATTACTAATAAGAACAATTATTATTTGCAAACTCATCTGCATTCCTATAAATTCTACGCAACATTTTTAATCGCTGATCGCAGCGCGTGAAACTTAAAGGACATTAGAGTGAAATTTAATAAATTAATGGCAGCAGTGGCTATCGCCACGTTATCTACAACTGCTTTAACAGCCAATGCAGCTGCTAACTACGCAGACTTCCCAATTACTGTGAAAGATTATGCTGGTGACAAAACCTCTTCTATCTCTTACGGCGGTCAAATTGCGCGCCATGTATTGCACACATCACTAATGAGCCTATCAAAAACAGGCAACGGTGAAGCAAACCCTGAACTGCTCGCTAAAATGCAAGCTTACTTTTCAGGTAAAGATACAGGCCGTGCCATTATCTCTCCAGCCAGCAAAGAAGGCTTTGGCATTGCACAAACACAAGTTGATGAGCTTTCAAAGGGTAAGAACCTTGCCGGTAAAACTTACCAAGGTGCTGTTGCAGGCTGGCCTGGCAACAAAACAGCGGTTGAAGTGCTTGAATTTTTGATTGAAAAAGCGGCTAGCTCAGATGCCGGTTTCGATTACATCAACGGTATGGATTACCCGCAGCTTATTTCTAAATTTGCCATGGGTGCCATTTTCTACAACCAAGCCGTTGATAATTATTTAGATGAAAAGCTTGCTGCTGATGTTAAGCCAAATAACAAGCCATACAAAGACGGCGCAGCTTATACGGGTAAAGAACACGTCTGGGATGAAGCTTTTGGCTACTTCGGCGCGCCAACTAACGCCGCTAGCATTGATGCGACGGATGCTTACTCAATTGCCAAAGGTAAAAAAGAAATTTTTGCTAAAGCTGATTTAAACGGCAACGGTAAAATCGAGCTTGATACTGAAATGTTATTTGCACACGCGTACTACGCTGCTGGCGCAGACAAATCAGGTAAGTCGAACTATCTAAACAGCATTACTCAAGCGTTCATTGATGGCCGCCAAATCATCACTGATGCCAAGGGCGAAAAACTGAACGACGAGCAGCGCAAAGACCTGCTCGAAAAAGCGAACTTCATCAAAACTAACTGGGAGTTAGTCATTGCAGAAGCCGCCTTTAAATACGCTGGCAGCGTTTACTCCGATGCGCTTAAATTACAAGCAGGCATCGAAGCAAATAGCGACGTTAAGGCAGATTTCAAAAACTACATCCACCACTGGGGTGAGCTTAAAGGCTTCTCAATGGCACTGCAAACTGGTGGTAAAGACCTTGGCGGTTTCGCCGTTAAACTTAACCGTTTAATTGGCTTTAGCCCGGTATTACTAGGTAATACACAAGTGACAGGCATTGATGATAAAGGCAATTACATACAGTCCAGCTCCCTGTCATTGAACGAATTTGCGCTGCACATGCTAAAAGTACAAAAAGCGCTTTCTGATCAATATCCATTGAAAGCTCGTGCTAAAGACCAAACGGCAAAGCTAGCGACAATGGCTGAAAAATTAGGCTCTGGCAACAGCACTGAAAACGACTAATAGAAAATTTCTATCATCAATAAAATAAGGCGACTATAATGTCGCCTTATCTATTTATCTGACATTTTTATTGCTATGCAAGATTTTTTCACTCAATACTGGAGTGACCTCAGTTCACTCTTTAGTAACTCGCAACAGCGCCTTTACTGGGGCTACTTGCTTTGCGCCAGTATCATTGCAGCAATTTATTCATTACATAAAAGTACAAGTAATTTCAAAAACAGTCTGTCAACCGCACTAGGTTTTCCACATTGGTTCTCTAAATCTGCCAGAGCCGATTACCTACTCATTCTTATCAACAAAGCTATTTACCTCATTTTTAACCCTTTGTTACTTGGCAAACTCACCGTCGCCACCCTGATCTTTGAGGGAATGCACCAGTTGTTAGGTCAACGTAATATTGAAACTAATATCCCCAGCTGGGCTATCATATCGCTCTTTACACTGTTTATTTTCATATTCGATGATTTTGCCCGTTTCTACACCCACAAAATTATGCATGAGCTCCCTATACTCTGGGAGTTTCACAAAACACATCACAGTGCGACCAACCTTACACCATTGACAGTATTGCGCACACACCCGGTAGAAGGGTTACTCTTTGCCATACGCAGCGCCATAGTACAAGGTGTCAGCATCGGATTCTTTGTTTTCCTATTTGATGACAAAGTCGATTTATACACCGTGCTCAATGTCAATATTATCCTGTTTATTTTTAATATAGCGGGGTCAAACTTACGTCATAGCCATATCTCAATCCACTATTACCTATGTATTGAAAAGGTCATCATCTCCCCTGCCCAACACCATATTCACCACTCGACAGCAACGCGGCACTTTAACAAAAATTACGGCGCGGTATTAGCCATATGGGATTGGCTTTTTAAAACCTTGCATCACAGTGAGCCACAAACACAAATACAGTACGGTATCAGTAAATACCAAAAGGACAGCGAACAAGGTTTAACAACACTCTACCTATCCGCCTTTGCCAATAGCTACAAAATAATTAGAGTCACACTTGCTCGATGGCTACAACGCTTTTTAACCAAACAAAATCAAAGATGTAAATAACAACAATAATCATTTATAATCCACTTCTTCGTTGTTATCATTTACCAGAGTTCATTTATCATGCCTATACTTAGTAAGACAACTTACACCTTAGCCACTTTTACCCTCCTTGCAGCTGTTACCGCTCAAGCTTCTGAGGTCAATGTCTACTCCGCCAGAAAAGAAGCTCTTATTAAACCACTACTGGATAAATTTGAGCAAAGCACTGGCATTAGCGTTAATTTAATTACCGGCAAGGCTGATGCTTTATTACAGCGCATTAAAATTGAAGGCAAGGCAAGTCCTGCAGATATATTTATTACTGTGGATGCAGGCCGCTTACATCGTGCTAAACAAGCCGGTGTTTTACAGCCTATCACTAGTGATGTTTTAAATAAAAACATCCCTGAAAACCTGCGTGATGGCGACAATCTATGGTTTGGTTTATCGCAACGCGCCCGGACTATTTTCTACGCAAAAGATAGAGTAGATCCTTCACAGCTTTCAAGCTATGAAGATTTAGCCGATAAAAAATGGCGTGGAAAAATCTGCCTTAGAAGCTCAAATAATATCTATAACCAATCACTGGTCGCCTCTATGATCGATAACATTGGCAATGAGCAAACGCTTGCCTGGGCAAAAGACTTAGTCAGCAATATCGCTAAACCACCTGCCGGCGGTGACACGGATCAGCTTAAAGCCGTTGCCGCAGGTGTGTGTGACATTACCCTGTCTAATACTTACTACTTTGGACGCTTAATGAACAGCGATAACAGCGACGACCAAAAAGTGGTTGCAAAAGTCGGGCTATTTTGGCCAAACCAGCAAGATCGCGGCGTGCACATGAACGTTAGCGGTGCTGGCGTGACAAAGCATGCGCGACATAAAGATAATGCGGTTAAGCTTATCGAATTTATGACTTCTTCAGAGTCACAAGCATGGTACGCCGCTGTCAACAGTGAATTCCCGGTACTTAAAACGGCACCAGTCTCCGATGCACTTAAAAGCTGGGGCGAGTTCAAAGCCGACAGCATTGCCTTAAACAAACTCGGCGAAAACAACCGTGCTGCGGTAGAGCTGATGGATAAAGCGCGCTGGAAGTAGTTTTCTAGTTAACACTTGATGATCTTTCAAGCTTATATGCTAAGCTTGAAAGACCTCCTTTTACGATTATATTCATGATTGAAATCTTAAAAAACTATAAAAATATCAACTGGCTTAGCATATTAGCAGTACTCACTGCTATCGCTCTCTGCTTTCCGATATTAGTAGTGATAAGCTCCCTATTTGGCGGCTTCGGTGCAACCCTTAACCATTTAATAGAGACAGTACTAAGCGACTACATTAGCAACTCTATCTTGTTATTATTAGGCGTATCTTTTGGGGTATTAGCGATTGGCATACCCACAGCTTGGTTTACCAGTGTTTGTGACTTTAAAGGAAAAGACATCTTCACTTGGGCACTGTTACTGCCTTTAGCGGTGCCCGCTTATATAGTCGCTTATACCTATACGGGACTTTTTGATTTTGCCGGCCCTGTACAGAGCACATTAAGAGAGCTGACAGGACTGAATTACGGTGAGTATTGGTTCTTTGAAATCCGCTCTCTTGGCGGCGCAATCACTATGCTCACACTGGTACTTTACCCTTATGTATACTTACTCGCGCGCGCCGCGTTTTTAGAGCATTCGAGCAACTCGTTAGAAGTTTGCAGGACCTTGGGCTACAGTCGAAAACGCGCCTTTTTCCACCTCTCTCTACCAATGGCAAGACCCGCCATCATTGCCGGATTAACCCTCGCATTGATGGAGACACTGGCTGATTTTGGCACGGTTCAATATTTTGGCATTAGCACTTTCACCACTGGCATATATCGCACTTTTTACGGCCTAGGTGACCCAACCGCAGCCTCGCAACTGGCGACTATGCTGTTAACCTTTGTGGCTTTTTTAATCATTTTAGAGAGATATTCAAGACGCCAACACCGCTATCACTCTAGTGCAGAACAACGCCCAGCCAGCGCCCTGATTAAACTCTCATTTAAGCACACTTGTGTGGCATGGGCGGTATGCTTGATCCCTGTTAGTTTTGGATTTCTAGTGCCAGCTTGCGTGCTCGCTTATTGGAGCATCACCCAAGCCGTTTTTGAAGTAGACAAATTCCTATCACTTGCTTGGAACTCCCTCTATTTAGCCATGAGCGCAGCGGTGATTGCCGTGGTACTGTCAATTTTACTGGCCTACGCCAAGCGCATCAAAAATACCGCATCAGTGCAAGGTGCTACTACGATTGCAGGCCTAGGTTACGCGTTACCAGGCACCATTATCGCCATTGGCATCATCATTCCTCTGGCGTGGCTTGACCACCAAATCATTGACGCCGCAGCACAGTTGTTTGGCCTCGATTTAGGGCTGATTCTATCCGGCACTTTGTTTGCTTTATTATTCGCTTATACCGTCAGGTTCTTAGCCGTTTCCATGGGGGCAGTACAAACAGGTCTGGATAAAATCAAACCCAATCTAGATAACTCCGCGCGCTCACTGGGGCACAGCAACCTGCAAGTGATTACAAAAATCCATTTTCCATTGATGCGCAGCTCTTTACTTACCGCGTTACTCATTGTCTTTGTCGACGTCTTAAAAGAGCTTCCAGCAACGCTGATACTCAGACCTTTTAACTTTAACACACTGGCGGTGCACGCCTACGAGCTCGCCTCTGACGAAAGACTGATTGACGCAGCCCCTGCATCTATTATGATAGTGGCAGTAGGACTGTTACCGGTTATTATTTTGAGCCGGTCGATTTCAAACTCAAGGGCACAACAAGCACAATGAACGCAGCTGAACAATTAAGCAAACCACTGCTGACTCTGAACAACCTAAGCATTGCCTATGGCACAAAAACGATTGTCAAAGACATTTCTCTGACACTAAACAAAGGCGATATTGGCTGCCTCTTAGGCCCAAGCGGCTGTGGCAAATCGACACTTTTACGCGCAATAGCCGGCTTTGAACCGGCGCGTGCGGGCAATATCCAATTAACAGAGCAAATCATCTCTGACAGCAACAACACACTCGCCCCTGAACTTAGAAATATCGGCATGGTTTTTCAAGATATTTCGCTGTTTCCACATTTGTCCATCGAGCAAAATATCGCTTTTGGGATAAAATCCCAACCCAAAAAGTACATCCAAGCACGTGTTAAGCAACTATTAACACTGATTGAGCTCTGCGCTTACGCTAAGCTTTACCCCCACCAGATATCAGGCGGACAGCAACAGCGAGTTGCCCTAGCACGAGCGCTTGCGCCTCAGCCCGCACTCATCTTACTTGACGAGCCTTTTTCAGGGCTTGACGCCAAGCTTAGAGAGAGCCTTGTGCCTCAAGTAAAAGCTATTTTAAAGAAAGAGCAAGTCAGCGCGTTAATGGTCAGTCACGATCAGGGCGAGGCTTTTGCTATCGCTGACAAAATCGCCATCATGGACAGCGGCGAGATACATCAATGGGACAGCGCGTACAACAGCTACCACTATCCCGCCAGTCGGTTTGTGGCCTCTTTTATAGGCGAGAGCAAGTTCCTGCCAGGTGTCGCTAGTTGTGATTACTGTATTGAAACCGAGCTGGGAAAATTGGCTAAACAAACGCCGCACGGTTTTACAAAAGGCACTGACGTCGACGTCCTTATTCGTGTAGAAGATGTCTGCTGCGCAGCTGACTCGATTCACTCAGCCACTGTCATCAATAAAGACTTTCACGGCAGCTACTATAAATACGAGTTACAACTTAAGGATCGCAGTACATTGTACTATTCAACCAACGCCAAGCAACAACAGCAACACACCATTGGCGCCAGCATCCCGGTACAAATCAATAGCCAAAATTTGGTAATTTTCAAACGATGAATTTAATTCTGGTGCAAGCAAGTGATTTTATCGATAGACACATAATACGCCTTACAGATCGCAGATTCACCCATATTCAGCAAGTACACCGTGCCGCTATCAATCAATCCCTCAAAGTTGGCATGATCAATGGGCAGACTGGCACTGGTAGCATCCTCGATATCGACGAGCATAGCGTCACCCTCAAACTAAGTTTAGATACCCCTGCTTTAACTGCGCTACCTCTGACATTATTACTCGCCCTTCCTAGACCCAAAATGCTCAAACGCATTTTGCAGAGCGTAGCTAGCTTGGGCGTTAAAGAGATATACCTAATCAACAGCTATAAAGTGGAGAAAAGCTACTGGTCATCACCCGTGCTTAGCGAGCAAAGTATTAATGAACACTTGCGATTGGGGCTCGAACGAGCTGGTGATACGATCATGCCAAAAGTACATGTAAAAAAGCTTTTTAAGCCCTTTATTGAAGACGAACTGCCCGCCATAGCACAAGATAAACGCAAGTTGATTGCCCACCCTTATCAAGCTAGCGAATGCCCGCCGCTAAGCACAGAAAACACGGTATTAGCCATTGGACCAGAGGGTGGTTTTATTGACTATGAAGTTGAAAAGCTCCGCCAGCAGGGCTTTATACCGATCAGTTTAGGCCAGCGCCTTTTAAGAGTTGAAACCGCCTTGCCGGTGGCCATCAGTAAATTATTTAATCTCTGATGCTGTGTTTTCATTTGACTGTTGCAACCACATTTCCCGGTACTGGTGCCAGTTAAAGTGGGGGCCTGGATCAGTTTTACGACCTGGGGCGATATCACTGTGCCCGCAACTTGTGCTCCTTGTTATACGCGGGTAGACCCCCTCAATAGCGACACTCACTTGTGTCAGCATTTGGTACTGCTCCTGAGTAAATGGCTCATCGTCACAGCCCTCTAGCTCAATGCCAATCGAAAAATCGTTACAGCTATCACGCCCTTTATAACAAGACACCCCCGCGTGCCACGCTCGATGATTAAAATTAACAAACTGCACTACCGCACCTGTGCGGGTAATAAACAGATGCGCTGATACTTGCAAATGCGTAATTTCTTGAAAATATTGATGCCCATCCACTGGCAGCTTATTTTGAAAGAACTGCTCTACATACCCTCCCCCGTACTGCCTAGGAGGCAAACTAATATTGTGGATAACCAGCAGCTCTATGTTGGCCGCTGCAGGTCTAAGGTTATAATTTGGTGAGGGCGTTTGTTCTGCACCGATCAACACACCTTCAACAATTGAAAATTTCTGCACCTAATTGCACCCTCTTGTTTCATTTTCAGATATTATAAGCTCAAATATTCTCGATCACTAGCAAGGGCTAACAATGTCTGTTGAATCCTCTCTCTCCCCTATCATAAAAAAAAATGTACGCGTAGCACTTGAAGAAGATATAGGCTCTGGCGACATCACAGCCAGCTTAATTTCAGGAAAAACTAATGCCACCGCACAAGTCATCACCCGTCAGGATGCGATTATTTGCGGTACTGCCTGGGTAGATGAAACCTTTCGTCAAGTTGACCCTGATTTAAACATTGAATGGCAGGTAAAAGATGGCGATAAAGTGAACGCCAATCAATTATTGTTTAGCTGCACCGGATCTGCAAGCTCCTTGCTGACGGCTGAGCGCACCGCCTTAAATTTTATGCAGACCTTGTCAGGTACCGCCACCATTAGCCAGCACTATGCCGACATGGTCAGCGAAACTGCGGTTAAACTGCTCGATACCCGAAAAACACTACCTGGATTGCGTGCGGCGCAGAAATACGCTGTCACTTGCGGCGGTTGTCACAATCACCGCATTGGCTTATTTGATGCATTCTTAATCAAGGAAAACCATATCATGGCCTGCGGCGGTATCGAGAAGTCGATTATTGCCGCGCATAAGGTCGCACCGGGCAAAAAAGTGGAAGTCGAAGTAGAGAGTTTTGCACAACTGCAAGAAGCGCTAGACGCCAAGGCAGATATCGTCATGCTAGATAACTTTAGCTTTGTACAAATGCGCCAAGCGGTTGAGTTTGTAGCGGGCAGATTAAAGCTAGAGGCTTCTGGTAACATTAATGATGAGACGTTACTTGATACCGCAAAAACAGGGGTGGATTATATTTCTATTGGCGCTTTGACTAAACATTGTAACGCCGTGGATTTGTCGATGAGATTTACTGAGAACTAACTAAGAGGGAGCCCACTCCCTCTTGATAAAAACTACAATACTAACGACAATTCGCAGGTACTAACGGTGCAGTCATAGTTCCTCCAAAGCTACAATTCCAAGTGATAGTACCATTACTTGAGGCTGGCGTTAGTATCAAAGTTCCACCACTAACAGTATTGCCATTGTAGGTAATCGTTACTAAACTAGGGGCTCCAGAAACGACTAAAGACAAAACATTAGTGCTAGAAATAGTATCCGGAAGCCCAGCACTTGCATTTGTTGTAGGCCATGCATTCTCTGAGGAGAAATATTCGGTTATTGCTACTTTAGCAGACGCAGCAAGCGATAAGCCCTCTGTCACTCTAGCTCGAGTAGTATAATCTTGATAGGCCGGCAGAGCAATTGCCGCCAAAATACCGATGATTGCTACCACAATCATCAATTCAATTAATGTAAAACCTTGTTGCTTTTTCATTTTTGCTCTCCAGCAGTTTTTATTTCAATAAGCTAAGTTAGATTTAAACATCGCATAATGCAATTTTTTTCTAACCAGATCCTCTATTTAAGCACGAATCTCGCTAATATACTGATACTACCACCCAAGAGATGATTTTATTAGGTTTTTTGGTTATTATTCCAATTCTCAAACAGCTCAACACTGGCTGACAAATAGTGTCTCAAGGAGCAAACAGATTGCAAACAACAAAACCCTTGGTAGGTTTGGCAAGACGACTAGTCAAAGATGGGTATTTTTCTGCGCAGGTGGCTCATATCGCCTTGGAGAAAGCGCAGTCTGTGCAAAAGCCATTTATATCCCACATCATCGCCGAGGAGCTCATTAGCAATTACAACGCAGCCTTTGCCGCCTCTGATGAATTTGGTTTACCGCTGTTTGATTTAGATGCCTTTAACATCCAGAGCATTCCTGAAGGCCTGGTTGATGAGAAACTCATTCTCAAACATCGAGCGCTGCCACTTATCCAGCGCAATAAAAAACTCTCAGTGGCTCTATCCGATCCAACCAATATCAGTGCACTGGATGATTTCAAGTTCCATACAGGGCTTAATACCGAAGCGATCATTGTCGAGGAAGACAAGTTACAACAAGCAATCAATAGCTTCTTAGACAATCAACATTCAGCTGTCGATGATTTAGAAGATGACAGTTTAGAAAAGCTAGAGCTTGAAGACACCGAACCGGCAGAAGATCAAGACACCGGTGAAGATGCGGCACAAGCTGCGCCAATAGTCCGCTTCGTCAATAAGGTTTTATTAGATTGCATACGCAAAGGCGCTTCCGATATTCACTTTGAGCCCTATGAAAAAAGCTATCGCGTCAGATCTAGAATAGACGGCATATTACAAGAAGTTGCAAAACCACCGGCGACACTTGCCCCAAGAATTGCGGCTAGGTTAAAAGTGATGTCAAAAATGGACATATCAGAGCGCAGGATACCGCAGGATGGGCGCATCAAAATGCGCTTATCCCAGACCCGATCTATTGATTTTCGTGTCAATTCACTGCCCACCTTGTGGGGAGAAAAAATGGTGCTGCGTATACTCGACTCAAGCAGTGCCAAAATAGGGGTTGACGCACTGGGCTTCGACCCAGAGCAAAAAGATTTATTTCTGAGCACACTGATAAAACCCCAAGGCATGATTTTGGTCACAGGGCCAACCGGTAGCGGTAAAACAGTCTCTCTTTACACCGGTTTGAACATTCTCAATACCGAAGAGCGCAACATATCCACAGCCGAAGATCCGGTAGAGATCAATCTGGAAGGCATTAACCAAGTTCATGTCAACCCTAAAGTGGGACTTACCTTCGCCGAATCACTGCGCTCTTTTTTGCGTCAAGATCCTGATGTCGTGATGGTGGGCGAGATCCGTGACTTGGAAACCGCCGAAATTTCTATCAAGGCAGCCCAGACAGGTCACATGGTACTATCCACGTTACATACCAACAGCTCTGCAGAAACACTGACACGCTTGAGAAACATGGGAGTAGAGGCCTTCAATGTGGCGACCGCTGTCTCGTTAATCATAGCTCAGCGACTCGCCAGACGTCTTTGTCAAGAATGCAAAGTCTCTCACTCCCTCCCGGAACAAGCACTGCTAGAGGCGGGCTTTACACACAGTGAATTGCACAGTGTCGAGCTGTATGAATCAAACCCAGTGGGCTGCCTAAAATGCACTAAAGGCTATAAAGGCCGGGTAGGCATTTATGAACTCTTACCTATGAGCCCAGAAATTTCCGATTGTATTATGAACAACGGCACGTCTCTTGATCTATTGGAAATCGGCCTGCGCCAAGGCTTTAAACCACTGAAAAAGTCAGGCTTAGATAAAGTCGCACAGGGCATAACAAGCTTGGAAGAACTCAACAGAGTGATTACCACTTAAGGATAACTATGGCGACTAAAGCAAAGAAAGTACTCACTTATACTTGGTCGGGGCTTGATAAAAGCGGCAACCACAGCAAGGGAAAAATTGATGCCGCCAGCTTGGCAGAAGCAAAAGCATTACTAAGAAGACAAGGCGTCGCCCCCAGAAAAGTCATCAAAGAATCCAATTTCAGTTTATTTAGCGCTCGCTCTAAGCCGATAAAACCGGTGGATATCGCTTTTTTCACCCGTCAAGTAGCCACCATGCTAAAAGCGGGCGTACCTTTGATACAAGGGCTTGAAATAGTGGCTACTGGGGTTGAAAAAGACGCTCTCAAAAAACTCATCTTTGATATTAGAGACTCGGTCAATGGCGGACAGGATCTCGCTACCTCGATGGCAAAACACCCACTTTTTTTTGACGATTTGTACTGCTCTTTGGTTGCCGCAGGCGAACAATCAGGTGCGCTTGAAACGATGCTGGACCGTATCGCCACCTATAAAGAGAAACTAGAATCATTAAAAGCTAAAATCAAAAAGGCTTTGACTTATCCTACTGCAGTACTGGCGGTGGGTTTTATCGTTTCGGTTATCTTACTGCTAAAAGTGGTGCCTCAATTCGAGTCAATTTTTAGTAACTTCGGGGCAGACCTGCCAGCCTTCACCTTATTGATTTTAGATATGTCTGCATTTGTCCAAGAGTGGTGGTGGATCATCGGCTTAGCGCTAATTGCTTTTTTTTATGGCTTTATTCATCTCAAACGCCGCTCAGTTAAATTTGCCAATCAAATAGACATCCTTGTCTTAAAAATCCCAGTACTTGGCGAAATATTGCGCAAAGCCATTATCGCCCGCTTCGCACGCACTCTATCAACGACTTTTGCAGCAGGCGTACCGCTCGTTGAGGCCTTAGAATCGGCCGCTGGCGCATCGGGAAATGTGATATATAGAGAGGCCATTACGCAAATTCGCAACGCCGTTTCTACCGGCCAATCACTGCAAAATTCAATGTTAATGACCGGCGTATTTCCCAACATGGTGGTGCAAATGATTGCCATTGGCGAAGAGGCGGGATCGCTTGATAGCATGCTCGATAAAGTCGCTGGCTTTTACGAAGAGGAAGTCGATAACGCAGTCGACAACATGTCTGCATTAATGGAGCCATTCATTATGGTAGTATTAGGCACTGTGGTTGGCGGCCTAGTGGTGGCGATGTATTTACCCATATTCAAGCTCGGCGCAGTAGTTTAAATTAAATAAGCCAAACTCCCTAAACAGCAGCAGCCAAACCCAATTTTTTTAATTAAGGCACTATTGCCATGCAATTGTATATTGATTATTTTCAGCAACATTTATTCGCGGCAAGCATCCTTGTGGCGATTTTTTCACTGCTAATCGGCAGCTTTTTAAACGTCGTGATCCACCGCCTACCCATCATGATGCAAAAAGAGTGGGACAATGAGTTAACCGGTGAAATTGAAGGCGAAACTTACAACTTAATGACTCCAGCCTCACAGTGCCCTAACTGCCAGCATGTTATTCGCTGGTACGAGAACATCCCACTGATCAGCTATTTCTTGCTGCTGCGCGCTAAATGCTCGAACTGCAAGACAGGCATACCGATTCGCTACCCTTTAGTCGAACTACTATCTGCCCTGATTAGTATTCCAATTGTGTATAGCTTTGGCTTTAACACCCTTACCTTTTATGTACTGGTATTTAGCTGGATCTTAATCGCCCTCACTTTTATTGATTTGGACCACTTTTTACTCCCAGACAAACTTACCTTACCCCTGCTGTGGATGGGGCTACTACTCAATACCCAAAACACCTTTACCAGTATTGAATCAGCTGTTTACGGGGCCGCCGCTGGCTACTCATCGCTCTGGATTATTTACTGGGCCTTTAAGCTGACAACCGGCAAAGAGGGCATGGGCTACGGTGATTTCAAACTATTGGCCGCGCTAGGCGCATGGATGGGCATCACCGCTTTACCCATTATCATATTGCTAAGCTCAATCAGCGCCGTCATGCTCGCCATTATTTTTGCAGCACTTAAAATCCAACAGCTGGACAAACCTATCCCGTTTGGCCCCTACCTGACCATTGCCGGCTTTATTAGCCTTTTATGGGGCAGTGAATTAACTGCAGCCTATTTGAGGCTTCTACTATGAGCAAACAAATTATTGGCATCACTGGCGGCATTGGCTGTGGAAAAACCACTGTTACTAATATATTTGTTGAGCTAGGCATTAAAGTAATCGATGCGGATGTTGTAGCTAGAGACGTGGTAGCCATCAACAGTGCTGGCTTAAGCGCTATTACTGACAGATTTGGCCCCAGCATATTATTAAACAACGGCGAGCTAGACAGAGCAAAACTGCGCCAGATTATATTTGACGACATAGAACAAAAAAACTGGCTTGAAAATTTACTGCACCCATTAATTCGTCAACGCATCACAAATCAACTGCTAGCGGACAGATCCGACAATGCATATACATTGCTCAGCTCCCCACTGTTACTAGAAACCGATCAGCACAAAATGACAGATTTTATCATTGTGATCGATTTAGAGAATGAACGACAAATTAAGCGCGCAATGAATAGAGACGCCAATTCTCGTGATCAGATAAATAAAATTATCGCCAGCCAACTAAGTCGCGAGCAACGCAGCGCAAAGGCTGATATTATTATTAACAATGACGGTTCGATCAAAGATTTAAAACAGCAAGTGCTTAATACCCATTTAGAACTTAGCCAAAAATTTTCTGCATCAACTTACCCGTAGTGACTGCGGACAATTAATTCCTTGAAAAGCCATACTTTGCCTTATCTAGCTCTTTCAAAGCACATAATCGAGTACTAATATGACAGCTAAAAAATTCCCCTGCCCTGAATGTAACAAATCTTTAGAGTGGAGCACTGAAAATCCGCATCGCCCATTTTGCTCACAGCGCTGCAAACTTTTGGACTTAGGGGCATGGGCTAATGAGAGCTATCAAATCCCCGCTGCAATTAGCGCAGAAGAAGATGACTTTAGCAGCGCAATGGTCCCTATGGAGAACTGGAAGTCCCCTACCATCCACTGACAAGACGAGCTCACCAATCGCTAGCTAAACCAGATCAGATAGGATTTTTTGCACGATTGGCAAATTCGCCTCGGGGAATGCCAGCGAAGAGACTGCATTTAATTCCACCCAAGCAGTTTCCTGACCCTCTTTTCCAAAGGGAGCTCCACTGAATTCATTGACAGTAAAGACATCTAATAAAATGGACTTATCTGGGTAACTGAAGGGAATTGAGATAAACGGCACAGCTGCGGCTATTTCGATCCCCAGCTCTTCATACAATTCCCGCGAAAGCGCTTGCTCGGCACTTTCACCCGATTCCAACTTTCCGCCTGGAAACTCCCACAATCCACCTTGATGAGCCTCAGCGTGCCTTTTCGCGAGAAATAGCCTGCCACGATTATCGAGAATAACCGCGGCAGCTACATGAATCTCTTTAATAATAGTCACCGCATTAACTTCTGTAATCAGCGTTAATGGATACGTACTCATGGGATAAATCGGTGGTCCAAACAGCATCACTGATATCACCGCGCTGTAAATCAATTCGAATCAGGATTTCATCCTGCGCCATCACTGCCGCTCCCGCCTCCTCAGTATAATCAGCTGCTCGACCGCCGTTTTCAACAATGCATACCTCATCTAAGTAAATTTTCAGCGTATCGATGTTAAGGCCCTGCAATCCTGAACGACCAACCGCTGCAAGAATCCTACCCCAGTTGGCATCGCTGGCAAACAGTGCTGTTTTCACCAGCGGAGAGTGCGCCACCGTATAAGCAACGGCTAGCGCCTCTTCTACGCTCGCTGCGTTTTCACAGGCCACTTTTACCAACTTTGTCGCCCCCTCACCATCGCGTACTATCTGCAGCGCTATCTCTAACATCAGGGCGTTTAGCTGCTGTTGAAACAAAGCGTAAGCAGCGGTATCAGCATCTATTTTCACACCTGACTCACCGCTGGCCACCAACATGCAAGCATCATTAGTAGACGTATCGCCATCGACCGTTATACGGTTAAAGCTTTGCTCACTCGCCTGTGACAAGAGCTGCTGTAAATCGCTTGCTGAAATATCAGCATCACTCGCCACAAACCCTAACATAGTCGCCATATTCGGCTTGATCATGCCTGAGCCTTTCGAAATCCCCGTAATAGTCACGGTCTTACCATCGACATCAAAACTAACGCTATGACCTTTAATACGGGTATCCGTGGTTAATATACCACTAGCTGCTGCACGCCAGTTATCACTTTCAAGGGAGCTAATCGCCTCATCAAGCACGCCACTAATTTTAGCCGTCGGCAGCAACTCACCAATCACACCTGTCGAAAATGGCAGTACCCGCTCTGCTTGGCTACCCACCTTGTCAGCGACCGCTTGACAACATAACTTCGCATCACGCATACCTTGCTCACCAGTACCGGCGTTGGCATTACCGGTATTCACCAGCAAGTAACGCTTTGCTTGTACTTGATCAAATGTTTGTAGATTCGCCTTAGCGATATGCACAGGAGCCGCACAAAAAGCATTCTGAGTAAACACTCCCGCCACTGCAGCGTCCGCTGAAAGCTCAAACAACACCACATCTGCTCGAGTTATTTGCTTAATCCCCGCATTAGCAACTCCAATACGAACACCTTTAATTGGCGCTAACGCCACTACTTTTCCCGAACCTACTGCCATTTCCATTTCCTTAAAAACAACTAAGAGCGATAAATCGCTCTTAGTTTGTAACTTTTTTTTGCCAATGCAAGCATTACAACTGCGATAAGCCTAGCTGTAATACGCCGATCTCTGGTTATTGATCAACTCAACTTACCATGACACTGCTTATACTTCTTACCAGAGCCACAAGGACAAGGTGAGTTCCTGCCCACTTTTTCGCCTTCTCTGACAAATGGCTCCACTTCTTGATCGATTCCCTGCTGCGAATCTGCACTTTGCTCAGCGGCAGATGCCGACTGATGCTCGAAGTTCATTTGCTGCTCTTGCAGCTTCTGACGACGCAACTCTTCCTGCTCGGCCATTTCTTCAGGCATTTGAATTTGCACATGCGACAGCACTTTAATGACATCCGTTTTGATGTTGCTTAATAAATGCTGGAATAACTCGAATGATTCACGCTTGTACTCTTGCTTAGGGTTTTTCTGTGCATAGCCGCGTAAATGGATCCCTTGACGTAAGTTATCCATCGTCTGTAAGTGCTCTTTCCAAAGCGTATCTAGCACTTGCAACATCACTTGCTTCTCAAAAGTACGCATACCTTCAACCCCAACCATCTCCTCTTTCGCTTGGTAGGCATTGGCTATTTCTAATTGCAGCTTTTCAGTCAGCGTCTCTTCATGTAGCGAGCTATCTGTTTTTAGCCACTCCCTAATCGGCAAATTCAAGCCGTACTCCGCTTGCACTGCTTTCTCAAGCCCCTCCACATCCCATTGCTCTTCAATACTTTGAGGAGGTATATAATTGGCAACCGTATCCCCAACTACTTCCTCACGAATCAAGCGAATAGTCTCAGAAATATCATCTGATGCCATTACCTCATTACGCTGAGTATAAACAACGTTTCGTTGATCGTTAGCGACATCATCGTATTCTAGTAATGATTTGCGGATATCGAAGTTACGACCTTCTACTTTTCGCTGCGCCTTTTCAATCGCGTTGCTCACCATTTTGTGCTCAATCGCCTCTCCGTGTTCCATGCCGAGAGAGCGCATGAAAGAGCGCATTCTATCAGAGGCAAAGATACGCATTAGATCATCCTCTAAGGATAGAAAGAACCTTGAAGAGCCCGGATCGCCCTGACGACCAGCACGACCACGCAACTGATTATCGATACGGCGAGATTCGTGCCTCTCTGTACCAATGATATGTAATCCACCAGAGGCGAGCACCGCATCTTGACGTTTTTTCCACGCAATTTTAATGCTTTCGTGCTCTGACTCAGCAGCGCCTTCAAGCTCTTCTTTGAGACGTCCACCCAATACAATATCTGTACCGCGACCGGCCATGTTAGTGGCAATTGTCACCGCCGCAGGACGGCCAGCTTCTACAATTATATCGGCCTCTCTTCCGTGGTGCTTAGCGTTTAATACGTTGTGTTCAATATTTTCTTTAATCAACAACTGCGAAATAAGTTCAGAGGACTCTACAGATGCCGTACCGACCAGCACAGGCTGCCCTTTCGCCTTAGTGACTTTTATTTCCTCAATGATAGCCTGATACTTCTCTTCCATCGTCATATAGATAAGATCATTACTATCGATACGCTGAACATTGAGGTTGGTTGGAATAACAACCACCGTGAGGCCATATATCTGCTGTAATTCGAACGCTTCTGTATCTGCCGTCCCAGTCATACCCGATAAATTTTCGTACAATCTAAAGTAATTCTGGAAAGTGGTAGAGGCCAGCGTTTGACTTTCCAACTGGATATCAACACCTTCTTTAGCTTCAATCGCTTGATGTAGTCCCTCTGACCAGCGACGACCTGGCATAATACGCCCAGTATGTTCATCGACAATAACCACTTCATTATCTTGTACGATGTAATCTTTGTCGCGCTGGAATAAGTTATGCGCTCTTAAGCCGGCTAACACGTGATGCAACAAGTTTAGATTTTGCGGTGCGTATAGGCTTTCCCCCGCTTTTAAGAAGCCATCCTGAACTAATAAATCTTCAACAATTTCATGCCCCGCTTCAGTCAAATCGACGGTCCGGTTTTTCTCATCTACAACAAAGTGCTCTTTGACCACTTGCTCTGTATCTTTGACGTCAATCTCACCTTCAAAACGCAGCAGTGTGGGAACAAGTTTATTTATCCCCGCATACATTTTAGAACTATCTTCAGCCGGCCCAGAAATAATTAGCGGCGTTCTCGCCTCATCAATTAAAATGGAGTCAACTTCATCGATAACGGCAAAGTTAAAATCTCGCTGTACTTTCTCTTCAATACTAAAAGCCATATTATCGCGCAGATAATCAAAACCAAATTCGTTATTGGTACCGTAGGTGATATCTGCCTGATAAGCGGCGCGTTTAACCTCTGGGTCTTGTTGCGATAACACCACACCCACCGACATTCCAAGCGCTTCATACAATGGACGCATCCATTCAGCATCACGACTGGCCAAATAATCATTGACGGTAACGACATGCACACCTCTGCCTGAAAGTGCATTTAAATATACCGCCAGGGTCGCCACTAAGGTTTTACCCTCTCCGGTACGCATCTCTGCAACACTACCTTGGTGCAGTGTAATACCACCAATTAATTGCACATCAAAATGGCGCATACCCATCGCCCGCACAGAGGCCTCACGTACAAGTGCAAAGGCCTCGGGTAATAGTTGGTCAGTGGTTTCGCCCTTAGCGAGTCGCGCTTTAAAATCATTGGTTTTGTCTATAATTTGGCTATCACTTAGCGCTTGCATTTGAGCTTCAATAGCGTTGACTTTTGAAACAGTTTTTTGCATGAGCTTAAGAACACGCGCATTCTTACTACCAAATACTTTTTTGAAAATTGAAGTCATCATGTTGTAGATATCACCAATAAATTATCATTTTGTTCACCGATTTGTGTTCGGCACAAGTCGCTCAGGGTAGAAGTCAACTTCAGGTGTTTGAGTATGAGCCCCAGCATAACGATTTTGCTCGATAAAACGGCGTTAAAAACCAGCTTAAGCTGCGTCTTTACACGAGTAACACCCAACAATTGGGGTACACTAAATCCGCATCTGGCCAGTTTTTTCTGTCTTATCTTTGCTCGTGACGCTATGCAGCAGTCTCTAAATAAACTTGTCGATTCAAACAAAAAAAGGAAATGATTCAAACTATGTAGAGCGATCAGTAGATCTGTTGCATCATAAAAATTGTCGTTATTGTACCTTGATGGGGATAGATAATATAACCTCAAGGGTAAAATTAAAACAAAGATTGTTATCTTTTAAAAAAATCACTGACCGTTGCAATGATTGCCAGTCATAATCCATAAAATCACTAGGAGATCGTTTAATATGCAAATTAAAGTATTGTTTTATCATGGCTTAATTTCATTCATTAAATAGAGATGACTTAGCTGGAGCCAAGTCATCGAAGGGCACTATCCTTTTGCCACCTACGATCCGCCTTTGTCGTTTCAGCCTATGCAGACTTAATGTCACTTAATAGAGGTTCTCTCAAGCCTGATAGCTGCTAACTCCAGCTGGTAATAGAAGACACTCTAAACTTGCAAAATCGCACTATCACTTGGTTATCTTTCTTACTTAGGGGAAGCTGTAAATGCAAACAAGCATTGACTATATATGATTTAAGTACTGCCTAAATCAAAGGCTTGTTAACAAATCAAGCTTAGTGACAGTGTGATTTTTCTGCGCCTACAATAATGTCCAGCTGCCGATTTGATGATAACCCCCAACTCGTCAACAATCCCAAACATACCATAAAAAATATTTAGGCATAAAAAAACCTGATAAATCAGGTTTTTTTATTGATGACTGAATTAGGCAACGGCGAGATCTGGTGATTGGCAAGTCACCAGCTCGTAGGCATCTTTTGTCGACAACAATTCCCGTACTAGCTGGTTATTCATAAAATGCCCCGTCTTAAAACCAATAAATTCGCCAATTAAAGGTTTGCCTAACAAATATAAATCTCCCACCGCATCTAAAACTTTGTGCTTCGAAAACTCATCTTCAAATCTTAAACCATCACTGTTTAGGACAGAGTTCTCATCCACTACGATGGCATTTTCCATGCTACCGCCACGGGCTAAATTATTGGCTCGCAGGTATTCTATATCGCTCATAAATCCAAACGTTCGCGCCCGACTCACTTGCCGAATAAAATTTTCACTGTTGAGTTCAAGCTCGCAGGTCATGTTTTTACCACGAAAGGCTGGATGATCAAAGTCAATTTCAACTGTGAGTTTACAGCCCTGATAGGGCTTGAAAGTGGCTGTTTTCCCCTCGTGCTCAAAACTGACCTCGCGGGTGATTTTTATGTACTGCCGGTTCGCTGTTAAACACTGAACACCCGCGGCTTTTATAAGGAAAATAAAGGGAGCGGATGAACCATCCATAATTGGCACTTCTTCAGCGTTTAACTCAACCACCGCATTATCAATACCCATCGCATTGAAAGCCGCCATTAAATGTTCAATGGTAGCGACCTTAACACCTTCTTTAAAAATATTGGTAGAAAGCACTGTCTCTTTGACTAAAAAAGCGTCAGCAGGTATCTCAACAACAGGCTCTAAATCGATTCTACGAAAGACAATACCAGTATTGGCATCGCCTGGGCGTAAATTCAAATAAACCTTACTACCGGTATGCAGCCCTAAACCGGTTGCTTTGATACTGGTCTTTAGCGTTGTTTGCTTAATCATTGATACTTGTGACCTAACTTTGTTTCTTATTACGGCAAAAAAGCGCGCATCATAGCAAACCTACTCGCCAACAACAATCATTCTCATGTGAGTCATATCTATAACGTCAACTCGATAGCTAGCAAAATAAAGCTTCCTGAGTAAGCCATTCGCTTGAACGCTCTACACTGAGTAAGATAACAGCATCTGGCTATTTATCAGGCAAAAAAACATCACCCTTACCAATCACCAAAGCGCTTAACTCATCTCTATTGAAACTTAGCGATTACGTTCATATACAGCAAAAATACTTATTATGCGTTTGCTATTGGTCGATTTCCTCACCTTATCATCGCCGCTAGCTTTGCTGGCACCTTGCCATATGCATAGACATTATTCGCTTTGTCTGCGGATAAAGGTAGGCACATCAAAATGATCATCGCTCTTGCCACTTTTATAGGGGGCACTCTCCTCTTTAGCATCGAGCAGAGCCTCTCGCTGTGTTCTGCGCAGCACTGTTGGCAACTCAATCTGCCCCATGTCAACTCTCTCTCTTAAGGGCTCTACTGCTTGTTTAGCCCTCTGGGTTACGACTTCCAAGTTCTGGGATTTTTTCTCAAAACCTGTCGCAACAACGGTTACCTTAAGGTCGTCGACTAACTCTGTATCTATGACAGTTCCTATGACAATAGTTGCATCCGCTGAAGCGTATTTTTCAATAATATTACCCACTTCACTAAACTCTCCCAATGTCAGATCCAGACCTGCAGTAATATTCACTAAAATGCCACTGGCTCCTTTTAAATCGACATTTTCAAGTAGTGGGCTATTGATAGCCCCCTCTGCTGCAATAGCGGCACGCTCTTCCCCACGTGCACGATCTGAGCCCATCATTGCCATGCCCATCTCTGACATCACTGTACGCACATCGGCAAAATCGACATTGATCATACCTGGGCGAGTAATAAGCTCTGCGATACCGCGAACGGCACCTAACAACACATCATTAGCTGCGGCAAATGCTTTAATTAAACTGGCATTGCGCCCTAGTACCTTCATCAATTTTGTATTAGGGATGATAATGAGTGAGTCAACCTGATCGCGTAACTCCTGCACGCCAGCATCCGCCAACATCATCCGTTTTCGACCTTCGAATGGAAAAGGAGTCGTCACCACCGCGACCGTTAAGATCCCCATACCTCTGGCAACTTCTGCCACAATCGGTGCTGCTCCTGTACCTGTACCACCGCCCATTCCAGCAGTAATAAACACCATATCAGCACCTTGAATAGCCTCGCCTATCGCCTCGCGATCTTCAATGGCCGCTGCTCGCCCAACGTCTGGATCAGCACCGGCACCTAGGCCTTTAGTTGTCTCACGACCGAGCTGAATACTATTATCGGCATCGATACTGGCCAATGCCTGCGCATCGGTATTAGCGCAAATAAATTCTACACCTTCTAAATCAGCTGCCAGCATGTGAGCTAGCGCGTTGCCGCCACCGCCACCTACACCGATGACTTTTATATTCGCACCGTGCATATCATCATCTTGCATACTAAACATAATAACCTCCTAACAGATTACTTGTGTACTGGCCAAATTGGATTGCATGCCAACTTCGGCTTATCTTGGTTGCTGAGCTGCGCTCAGAATCTATTTAAATCGCTAACTATCGACATTTTCATATGTCAGTGCTATTTTTCAGCGATCATTATTTCTCATCTAGTTGGTCACCTATCGGCGCCACTGTATCAAGCCATTTAACTGAAACACCGTTGGTGTATCTAACATCGACCCGTTCGATATTGTCGGCCTTTGCATATAAATGTCCTTTGTACAATTCGATAAAGCGGCGCAGTCGCGCAAGTATTTGCTCGCGGCCTAATTCCACCTCAATATTATTATCTAGCAACAGCGTCCAAGCACCACGCGCCTGCAATGTCAGACCGGCCATTAAGGTATTTGACCCTTTAAAAAAATGACTCAAACTATGATATTGTTCCATCACTCTCGCTGTGTCTGTCGATGGACCATTCAGGATGGGAAGATGCTCCAATCCCTGTTTATTGTCAGGCCAGAAGATATCCCCCTGGTGATTTAGCAATCCCTTATCTCCCCACTTTGCGATAGGAACCTGCTCCCTTACCTCTATCTCTAAACCCTGTGGCCAACGACGCTTTAAATGTACGGCATTTATCCAAGGCTCTTCTTGAGCCAATTTTTGTACTTCTTGTATATCAACAGACAGTATTGACGGTTTACTGGCTGAGCCTTGCAAATTTCGAGCAAGCTTTGTGAGCATTTTATGGCTGTCTAAATACTGGGTATTACCTTTGACTTCCAAAGCAGTGACCGGTTGATTTAACCATTGATACAAATGTCCCGCTGCATTAAATAGCAATCCGCAAAATAGCGCAAAAGCCGTTAATATCATTGCTGGACGCACATACCAATCACTTAAACTACTCACAGCAAAAAAACTTTGCTGATGATCATTATTTAGTTTGGCCGCTGCTGCACTGGCCGCTCCTTTAGCTGGCGCTATATCCTGTTTACGCCAACGCAACATCTTAAGCGAAATCCATGGTAGAGAGGTTGTGCGCAAGAGCCGTAATATCACCGGCACCTTGGGTTAATAATATATCGCCTGGGCGTAACATGTTCTGCAACAGTGTCGGCACTTCTTGAATACTATCGACAAATACCGGCTCTAGCTGTCCTCGCTGACGAATACTGCGGCATAAACTGCGACTATCTGCACTGGTAATGGGCTCTTCCCCCGCCCCATAGACTTCCAACAATAATAGCGAATCAACCTCTGATAACACTTGCACATAATCTTCGTATAAGTCACGGGTACGAGTATATCGATGGGGTTGGTTTATCATCACAATACGGCGTTCGGGCCACCCTTTGCGCACCGCCTGTATGGTTACTTGAATTTCACGCGGATGATGCCCATAATCATCTACTAACATGACAGATCCCCCTGCAACCGGTAAATCGCCAAGTACTTGGAAGCGACGATCCACACCAGAAAAAGCTTTTAATGCGCTGGTAATCGCAGCATCATCAATACCTTCATCAGTGGCAACGGCAATAGTGGCTAGCGCATTTAATACATTGTGATCGCCTGGCATATTCACTGTCACTTGCAAGTCTCTATGTTGCTCGGGACGGATCACTTTAAAATGCGTCTGCATGCCATTTTGGGATATATCAACCGCACGATAATCTGCACCTTCCTCTAAACCATAAGTGATCACTGGGCGATTTATTCGCTCGCGAATCTCCCTCACCACAGGGTCATCGGTGCATAACACCGCGAGACCATAAAACGGCAGATTATGTAAGAACTCAACAAATGTCTGCTTTAGTACATTAAAATCGCCACCGTAAGTATCCATATGATCGGCGTCTATATTGGTTACAATCGCCACCATTGGCTGCAAGTGCAGAAATGAAGCATCAGATTCATCTGCCTCAGCAATTAGATAGCGACTTGCACCTAATCTGGCATTTGTTCCGGCGCTGTTTAGCCTACCGCCAATGACAAAAGTCGGATCTAATTCTCCCTGAGCAAAAACTGACGCCAACAAACTGGTCGTCGTGGTTTTACCATGTGTTCCAGCAACGGCAACAGCATGACGATATCGCATGAGTTCTGCCAACATTTCAGCACGGCGAACAATAGGGATCTGCGCTGCGCGAGCGGCAATAATTTCAGGGTTACCTTCATCAATCGCTGTCGAGGTAACAACGACGTCGACATTGGCGACGTTTTCTGCTGTATGAGCAATAAATACTGTTGCGCCTAAGCTTGTTAGACGCTTGGTAGCAGCTGAAGTTTTGATATCAGACCCCGAAATCAAATAGCCCTGATTACACAATACTTCTGCAATACCACACATGCCCACACCGCCAATACCGACAAAGTGAATACGCTTAATTCTGCGCATTTCAGGGATATCATATACCGTACGCGCCAGCGTTGGTGCTTTACTAATGTTACTCATTGCATTTCCTCAAGACAGATATTTGCCACTGTATTTGATGCTTGTGGCATTCCAACCAGCTGTGCTTTAGCCGCCATATCCGCCAGTTTTTCTCTATTTTCCAATTGAGCAAATAACTCAATTAACGTATTTTCATTTAAATTGTTTTGCGCCACCAACAGTGCCCCACCCGCATCAACCAAAAACTGCCCGTTAGCGCTCTGATGATCATCGACCGCAAATGGGAAAGGTACTAGCAGTGAAGCGACCCCGGCAATGGCTATTTCGCTGACGGTTAGTGCACCCGCTCTACAAATCACCAGATCAGCCCAACTGTAAGCTTCATCCATATTATCAATAAATGCAGCCACTCTTGCGTCAATTTTTAGAGCGGTATAAGTCGCTTGCGTTTGCTCGATGTTACGCCCCCCCGTTTGGTGCCAAATATTGGGTCGCAAATCAGCATCCATTTTCAGCAGCGTCTTAGGTACTACCTCATTGATAGCCATCGCACCTAAACTGCCGCCCACGATCAATACATTAAGCTTTCCCTCTCGCTGCGCATAACGTTGTGTACTTGGCTGCACATTTAATATTGCCCCCCTGACAGGGTTGCCAACAACCTCAATACCTTTTGCTCGGTCATCGCCAAAAGCATTGGGGAAAGCGGCCAGCTTGCGCGTTGCCATTGTTAACGATAGCTTGTTGGTCATTCCCGCTTTGGCATTTTGCTCGTGTATGACCAGTGGCACTCCGGCCAGTTTTGCAGCGACGGCCCCTGGGCCCGAGGCAAACCCACCCATACCTAATACGATGTCGGGTCGTACTTGTTTAAATACTTTTCTCGCCTGCCATATCGCTTTCGCCACTAACCAAGGCGCTTTAATAAGGCCAAGCTTACCTTTACCACGTAAGCCTTTCACCTCGATACAATGCAGTGGGATGCCAGCACCGGGAATAACTTTCGCTTCAATTCCTGCAGCCGTCCCCAACCAGTGAACCTCAACACCTGCAGCACGTAATAAATCCGCTACGGCGAGTGCCGGAAACACATGCCCGCCGGTTCCTCCAGCCATAATTAAGGCAACTTTATTTTTCCCCAGCGAATTCATATAGACTCTCTATTTATTTTACGCTTAGCACTCGATTGATCAAAGGTCTTACTTTTCACCCTTTTTACCTTGTTTTTCACTCTGCTTAATTCTTCCTTTGTATTAACGCGGCTCTCTTCACTAAACTCTGATATATCTAGCGCTTGCGCAGCGTCAAGGGCAATTTCTGGCTCTTTTTGTCGCCGCTCTTTGCCAGGCGCTCGTGCAGCCACTATTGTCTCTTTTGAGGGTTGCTCGCTACCGTTTTCAGCGCTGTCAGACTCAGTTGCTTGTGCCATTAAATAGCTGGCCCCAATAGAATCACTGAGCAGATATTCGCCGCTGGCACCTACCTCAATTCGCTGTAATTTCAATTCATAATCAATGCGCAAAATAACGGCTATCATCGCCGTGCAGACAATCAAACTACTACCGCCGTAGCTTAATAGCGGCAAGGTTAACCCTTTGGTCGGCACCGCTCCGACATTCACACCAATGTTAATTAACACTTGTGCCGCCAGCACCAGCGCAAATCCATAAGTAATAAATGCCATAAAGAATTGCTGTTGTTTTTCCGCCTGCCGGCCAATGGCAAATATTCGAAAAATGATCACCAGATAAAGCACAATGATCAGTAACGCACCAACCAAACCCAGTTCTTCTGAAAGCACTGAATAGACAAAATCAGTGTGTGCTTCGGGTAAGTAAAACAATTTTTGCACACTATTTCCCAGCCCTGTGCCAAACCACTCACCACGACCGAAGGCTATTTGCGCCTGCGATAACTGATAGCCGGCGCCAAAAGGATCCGCCCAGGGATCTTGGAATGACTTTAGGCGTGCCATCCGATATGGCTGAATAACCGCCAGCGATCCTACGGTCACTAAGGCACCCGTTAAAATCACTAAAAACTGTGAAAAGCGCATGCCACTTAAAAAGATCATGCCCATCACCGATGCCATTAAAACAACCGCAGCCCCGTAATCAGGTTCCATTATTAACAAAAAGACAAAAAAACCCAACGGCATTATTGGCCTTACCACCCCTTTCCAGCTGTTGCGCACATCGGTTAAGCGGCGCACCAAATATCCGCCTAAATACATAATCATGCAGAACTTAGCAACCTCAGAGGCCTGTAAGTTCAGAGGGCCTGCACGTATCCAACGCTGCGATCCGTTGACCTCTTTACCGATACCTGGCACTAACACCAGTACCAGCAGTATAAAGCCAAAGGCCAATAGCCACGGACCGGCGTTATACCAACGCTTAATAGATATTTTCCACACTATAAAAGCGCTTATTATCGCCATGATGATAAACATGCCATGTCGCAACGAAAAGAAAAACGGTTGCTGATAGTTCTTTGCCGCTACATCTAAAGAGGCAGAGGTGATCATCACAAAACCGGTCAACATGATAAATAGCGCAGCACCCAATAACAGTGGGTCAAAAGGCAATTGACCTGCCGGCAACTGTAGCCAGCGCGACACAAAACTTCTTTGCGTTAACCACTGAGGCTCAGTGACTGGTGTGGGCGCAGGTTGCAACACTATAAGCCCTCCGCTGCCCTGGAGAATACTTCACCGCGTTGCGTGTAGCTATCAAACATATCAAAACTGGCACAGGCAGGAGACAGTAAGACGATCTCTCCGGATTGCGCCAGACTTGCTGCTTGTTGCACAGCCTCTTGCATACTGCTGGCAAAGTAAATCTCTTCAAAATCTAACGCATTTGCAATGCGTTTAGCATCAGTGCCAATTAACACTAACGCTTGTACGTATCGCCTGACTGGCGCCGCTAAATCTTCAAAACTCGCACCTTTACCGTCTCCACCGGCGATTAATACCACTTTTTTTCCCTGTGCCAAAGTAGGCCCCAATCCTTCTAAAGCAGCTACAGTCGCCCCGACATTGGTACCTTTTGAGTCATTAAAATAGCTGACGCCTTTTTTACTCGCCACCAATTGACAGCGATGCTCTAGCCCATCAAAGTCCTCTATCGCTTGTAACATTGAAGCCATCGGCAATCCTGCCTGCGAGCCTAACGCCAGCGCAGAAAGTGCGTTAATCACATTATGCCGCCCCGGCAGTTTAATTTTGTCGCAGGCCAGTAATGGCTGCTTAGCTAACGCCAAATACTCACGAGGCTCACCTGCTTCTAGCTGATTTAATACACCAAAAATTGCAAAGTCAGACTCGCCCAATCGAAAACCGGTTATGTTTACTTGCTTGGCAACTAGCGGATGGGTCAGAGCATCATCCAAGTTTTCGACAACTTTTTTGCAACCTTTGAAAATACGGTGTTTTGCCTGATAGTACTTTTGAAAATCATTGTCATATCTATCTAAGTGATCGGGTGTAAGGTTTAATACACAGGCAACTTCAGCGCGCAAATCATTAGTCGTTTCTAACTGAAAACTAGAGAGTTCTAATACGTATAACTCTTTTTCAGGCATGCTCAAAAAATCAAGTACAGGCAGACCTATATTGCCGCCAACACCCACATTCAATCCAGCCTGTTTAGCCATTTCGCCAACCAGTGTTGTGACACTTGATTTTGCATTGGAACCGGTAATGGCAATAATAGGTGCGCTCACCTCTCGACAAAAAAGATCAATATCGCCGACCAACTTGCTACCGCGCTCAAGCGCATAGGTAATTGCAGGATCATCTTTGGCAACCCCTGGACTTAATATCAATTCACTAGCGCTGGCCAACAATTCTTGATCAAGCGGGCCCAACATAACCTTTACTTGAGGGTACTCTTGCTGGAAGGCCGCTAAATTAGCGGGGTTTTCTCGAGTATCAACAACCATAAAACGCGCGTTATTGCGCGCCAGCAACTTGGCACAGGAGATCCCGGTTAAACCAAGCCCTATTACAATTTTAAGTTGATCGCTGGCAATTACAGACATAAACGTTACCGTAACTTCAAGGTCGCGAGACCGACTAATACTAAAATAACGGTGATGATCCAAAAGCGCACAATAATGCGCGGTTCTGGCCAACCTTTTAATTCAAAATGATGATGAATAGGCGCCATTCTAAATATTCGTTTACCGGTGAGTTTATATGAGGCCACTTGTAACACCACTGAAACCGTCTCCATCACAAAGACACCGCCCATTATTACCAGCACAAGTTCTTGACGCACAATGACGGCGACAACACCCAGTGCAGCACCCAGCGACAGAGCCCCTACATCACCCATGAATACTTGTGCAGGATAGGTATTGAACCAGAGAAAGCCAAGGCCCGCGCCAACAATAGCACCACAGAATATAATCAACTCACCCGAGCCGTTGATGTAAGGTATGTTTAAGTACTTGGCAAATTCAACGTGACCGGTTAAATAGGCAAAAACACCTAAGCCCGCGGCAACCATGACCGTTGGCATAATTGCCAAGCCATCCAGACCATCTGTTAAGTTAACCGCATTAGATGTCCCGACAATCACAAAATAGGTAAAGACGATAAAAAACAAACCCATGTTAATGGCGACATCTTTAAAGAAAGGCACTATTAATTGAGTTTCAGCGGGTGATTGCGCGGTTGCATAAAGCACGATAGCAGCACCAAGGCCACCAATAGATTGCCAAAAGTATTTCCAGCGCGCCGGTAATCCGACAGAATTTTTCTCCACCACCTTACGCCAGTCATCAACCCAACCGACAGCGCCAAAAATAAAGGTCACAGCCAATACGATCCAGACAAAGCGCGAACTCAAGTCAGCCCAAAGTAACGTACTGATACCAATCGAGAGCAAGATAACTGCGCCGCCCATAGTCGGCGTACCCGCTTTGGATAAATGCGATTGCGGACCGTCATTGCGAATAGACTGACCTATTTGCTTTTCTTTCAAAAAGCGGATCATCTTAGGGCCTAAATAAAGGGCCAAACACAAGGCGGTAATCACCCCCATGATGCCCCTCAACGTTAAATATTGAACAACCGCAACTGCGTTAAAATAGCTGGCTAAAAAATCGGCGATTATTAAAAACATTACTCCTCCTCCCCTAGCGCTAACGCGGTGACAACTTGTCTCATACCGGCACTCAACGAGCCCTTCACTAAAATTTTTGTTTCGCTATCCATCATCTCTTCTATTTTTTTAATCATATCGTTTTTATTATGAAAGGCTGTTATAACCGTATTGGTTAATTTGGCAAATTCTGCCGCTGCTAAAGCGCCTTTTTCACCACAGCTAAACAGCTGGTTAATTTTTTTATTCGCCGCATAAGTACCTATCTCTCGGTGCAAAGATAACTCATCATCACCGAGCTCTCCCATATCCCCCAGCGCTAACAGCTTGATACCCGGCAACTGTGCCAGCAGGTCAATTCCCGCTTTGACCGAATCGGGATTGCCATTATAACTATCATCAATCACGGTTGCGCCATTGACACCGCGCAGTGCTTTTAATCGCCCTGCGATGGTATGCGCACTTTTTAAACCGGCCACAACCTCAGCAAAGCTTGCGCCAATCGCCAAAGTACTAGCCGCTGCCGCCAATGCATTTTTCACATTGTGTAAAGCTAACAAATTTAAAGTAACACTGGCGCACTCTGCTTTGAAGTGTAAGTTGAAGCGATAATTTCCCGCCGCTTGCAGCTCGAGGTTTGACGCATACACATCTGCCTGCGGGTTGTCTAAACTAAAGCTTAAATAGTGATTAACGGTATTAAGCGCAATCCACTGCTCAACGTTGGCATCATCTAAGTTTAAAATCGCGACTCCGCCCTCTTTCAACCCTTGAAAAATCTCCCCTTTTGCTGCCACAACCCCCTGTAAACTCCCAAAGCCTTCTAAATGCGCCCCCATAGCATTGGTGATAATGGCGACATCGGGCTGGGTAAGCTGGGTACAGTAAGCAATTTCACCCTGACTGTTAGCGCCCATTTCAACCACCGCAAAACGCTTTTTTTGATCAAAATCTAGCAGTGTTAAAGGCACGCCTATTTCATTATTGAGATTGCCAAGTGTTGCAAGAGTCTGCCCTTTTTGCCGCAAAATGGCGGCGATAATTTCTTTTGTGGTGGTTTTACCATTTGAGCCGGTGACTGCAATCAACGGCCCTTGATAACGCTCTCGATTGTCTTTAGCAATAAGGCCCAATGCAATATGGCAACTTTTAACCACTAATTGCGGCACATCGATGGGCAGTTCTCTCTCAACCACCAAACCAATCGCCCCTTTATCCACGGCCTGTTGCGCAAAAGCATGCCCATCAAAGCTTTCACCGCACAAGGCTAAAAACACATCGCCAACTGCCACCTTACGGGTATCTGTTGTCAGTTGGCTAAACTGGCAGTCACCATTAATCAGCTCGGCCTTTAACGGCTCTTTTAATGCGGAAAATTGCATCGTAAAACTCATAGCAGCAACTCCCCAGAAAACTTGGATTTTTCCACTAACGCCTCACGTACCACTTGCTCATCTAAAAAGTGATGTTTCACACCCATAATTTCCTGATAATCCTCATGTCCTTTACCTGCAATCAATACCACGTCACCAGCGTTAGCCGCATTGACTGCTTTCACAATTGCTCTTTGTCTATTGCTTTCTACCTGGTACTTTAAATCGGCCGATAATCCGGTCTTAATCATTTCAATAATTGCCTCGGGATTTTCTGTACGCGGGTTGTCACTAGTGATCACCAGCTGATCGGCAAATCGCTCAGCGACTTTTGCCATCAACGCCCGTTTCGACTGATCTCTATCACCTCCACAACCAAACACCACCAGCAACTTAGCTTGCGTATGTACTCGACAGGCAAGTAACGCTTTTTCAAGCGCATCAGGGGTGTGGGCATAATCCACCACACATAGTGGCTGTTTAACAACACTAGACAGTCCCACTTGCTGCATGCGCCCTGGTACGGGCGATAAAACAGCTAGAGCGTGTTTGACTTGATCGAGAGAAAACCCAAGCTTATTGAGGGAGGCCGCACAAAGTAGCAAATTAGCCACATTGAACTTTCCCAGCAGCGTAGTCTCCACTTTTACCGCACTATCGCCAGCACATAACTCAAATGCTAAACCTTGCTGTAAATTGACGTTTTTGGCCACAAAGTTGGCACCACTGGAGGCAATTTCGCTATAGCTGCTAAGCTCGGCGCTACTTGTATCGTGCAAATGCTCAAGGAGCTGCTGATTGTATTCATCATCTAGGTTTAATACACAGTGATTGGTCGAATAATCAGTAAACAGTTTTGCTTTTGCCTGCGCATAGGCTTGCATAGTGCCGTGATAATCTAAGTGATCTTGCGATAGGTTGGTGTAGGCAACGAGATTAAATGGAACACTTTGTACCCGTCCTTGCTCAAGCGCATGGGAGCTGACTTCCATAACCACCGCTTTTGCTCCCTGTGCATAAAACTGCGCAAACAACTGTTGTAGAGAACAGGCATCGGGGGTCGTTCTACTCGCCTGTTCTAGGCTATCCGGGTGGCCGTTACCTAAAGTGCCAATAATAAAAGTATTAACGCCTAAGTTGTTTAGCGCTTGCGCGATATAATGCGCGCAAGATGTCTTGCCGTTTGTGCCGGTAATACCAATCACATTCAGTGATTGCACCACATTTCCAAAAACCGCTGCGGCTATTTCACCGAGTTTAAAGGCGAGTCCTGTTAACGCAATAACCGGCACGCTGTAGCTTTCAAGATCCACATCTGGTTTATTAGGTTGCTCAGTCACTTTCTCAACCACAACCGCCACAGCCCCGCGCGAAATAGCGCCTTCAATAAAGTCAGTGCCTTTAAAGTGCTCCCCATCACGGGCGACAAATAAATCACCTACCACTACATCGCGACTATCTTCCTTAATACCTGTTACTGTAATAGCGCGCCATTGCTCAAAGCACTTATCAGTGCACAAACTGCTGAACAACTTCTCCAATAATATTGAATTTTCAGCCATTTTTTACCGCCAACTGCTGATTCTTTGCTTTTACCGGCCACTGATCTGGGGAGATATTTAACATCCGTAATGCGCCAGCGGTCACTCTTGAGAAAATAGGAGCCGCCACACCACCGCCAGAATATTGCTGACCTTTTGGATTATTCACCATGACCACTATTGCCAGCTTTGGATCACTTGCAGGTGTAATACCGGCAAAAACCGAAACATATTTATTTAAATCATAACCGCCGCGACTAGCTTTACGAGAAGTCCCTGTTTTACCGGCTACTGAGTAGCCAAACACCGCCGCTTTACGGCCCGTCCCCCCTTTATCGGCCTGCACTGTGGTCTCCATCATAGTCACTACATTTTCCGCGATAGCAGCGGGTATAATACGTTCGCCTCTAGGTTTTTCGGTCGTTTTCAATAGACTGACGGGCAACTTAACCCCTTTATTAGCCAGTACAGAGTAAGCTTGGGCCAGCTGAATTGGTGTCACTGAAACCCCATAGCCATAGGACATAACGGCTCTTTCTATCACTTGTCTTTGCGAGTAATAAGGCAGTTCGCCACTGCGCTCTCCAGGGAAACCGGTACTTGATAACTGCCCGATCCCGACATTGGAAAACAAGTTATGCATACTATCTGGCTCAAGCGATAGGGCTAACTTAGTCACACCTACGTTACTGGATTTTGTAATAATTCGGGTCAGAGACAACTTCCCGTAATTACGAAAATCTTTGATGCGCTTACGTTTAATAAACATGTACCCAGGGGTGGTATCTATAACGGAGTCTCGTTGATAATTACCACTCATCAGCGCTGCTACTACGGTAAAAGGTTTTACCGTAGAGCCAGGTTCAAATACATCCGTTAAGGCGCGATTTCGTAACTGCTCTCCCGTTAGCACCGATCTATCGTTGGGATTGTAAGATGGTTGATTAACCATCGCCAAAACTTCACCCGTTTTAATATCTAATATCACCACAGAGGCCGAATCTGCACGGTGAGATTTAACCGCCGATTTCAACTCTTTATAGGCAAGGTACTGTAAGCGCAAATCAATACTCAGTGCCACATCTTTGCCAGACTCAGATTCTTCTATTAATTTGATATGTTTAATGGTGCGCCCTAACCGGTCTTGCATCACCAGTTTTTTACCCGGCACGCCTAACAACGCATCTTCATAGGCAAGTTCGATGCCTTCCTGACCTGAACCGTCTATACCAGTAAAACCGACTAAATGAGTGGCCACTTCCCCGGCCGGGTAATAACGCTTGTATTCACGGTCGACATTGATTCCTTTGATATTCAAAGCCGACACTTTATCCGCTAAGTCCGGTGAGATTTGCCTTTTTAAATAGACAAAACCCCGTGTAGAATTTTGTTTTATTTTACCGCTTACCGCATTGTTTTTTTTACCTAACAAACGCGATAATTGCTTTAATTTTGGCTCAGTTATATCGACAACTTTTGGGTTAACCCAGACCGCGGCGACTGGCGCACTCACAGCCAGAGCTTCTCCATTTCTATCGGTAATCAGCCCGCGATGAGCAGGCACCTGCATCGTCCTTAACGTGCGTTTATCACCTTGACCCTGCAAAAAATCTTTATCATAGGTATACAGAGAAACCAACTTTGCGACTATTCCTAGCGCAATCACTCCCAACAGCCCACAGACCAACCAAAGACGCCAACCTCTTGAATGCTGCAGAACAATACGCTGTTCACTCATAGCTAATCATCTCAACATTTTCAGGTTTTGGCACTTGCATTGACAGCTTAGTCTTGGCTATTTTTTCAACCTTACTATTAGTGCCCAGAGCGCTCTGCTCCAAAAGCAACTGCCCCCACTCTACTTGCAATTCATCCCAGTGACTGACTAACTGCTGTTGCGTATTAAATAACTGTCGGTACTCGTAAGCTTGATAGATAATTGAGACGCTGCTCACTAAAAGTGCCATTAACAACATCACTATCACTAACATTGGCCGCCCAATTTCATTTGCACCGAGCAGCTTCAAATGTGTACCACTGCGCATCGTCACTGGAGCTTGGCGGCTATCTTTGCTCATGCTATTTTTTCTGTCACTCGCATCACTGCACTGCGCGATCTCGGATTTTCATCCACTTCATGCTTGCTTGCCTTGACTTTTTTACTGATATCCTTTAAGCGGCAACGCAGCATATCGTTAGTATATGGAATTCCCTGCGGTAAATGATCATCGCCTTTTACGTGTTTGCGAATAAAGCGTTTAACGATACGATCTTCCAGTGAATGAAAACTAATCACCACTAGTCGCCCACCCACTTCCAGTGCCTCTAACGCACCTTGCAGGCACTCTTCAATATCCGTCAGTTCACAGTTGACTTGAATTCTAATCGCCTGAAATGCCCTCGTTGCAGGATGCTTGCCCTTCTCCCATGCAGGATTAGCATCTTTAATAATTTGCGCCAAGCGTGCCGTTGTTTCAATCGGCGCCTTTTCACGTTCAGCCACTACTGCTCGGGCCATGCGCCTACCGAATTTTTCTTCTCCATAGGTATAGAGAACATTGGCAATTTCTTGCTCACTGGCATAAGACAGCCACTGCGCGGCACTTTCACCACTTGTAGTATCCATGCGCATGTCTAATGGGCCATCGTGTTGAAAACTAAACCCGCGACTAGGATCATCTAACTGCGGAGAGCTGACACCGAGATCGAGTAAAACACCTGTCACTTTACCTAGCTGATCGCGCTGCTGCGCAAACTCTTCAAGACGGGCAAACGAGCCGTGAGCAATTGAAAATCTAGCATCATCGCCAAACCGGTTTTGGGCAAAATCTATCGCTTCTAAATCTTTATCAATCGCCATCAGCTGGCCATCGTCAGCGAGTGCATTTAAGAGCTTTCCACTGTGACCGCCACGACCAAAAGTACCATCAACGTAAAAGCCCGATGGGTCAGTGACCAATGCATCGACAGCTTCTTGTAGCAATACTGTTACGTGTTCAAAACTATTATTTTCCACTGACTTTACCTTTCGCAACTTTTGAGTTGCGGTTAATTATTTCACACGGGCTCAACATATACTGCTGAGGCCATAAATTAGAGCTGCCACCCTTAAAGTACTTATTAATTCACTTTTTAAAGTCGCTACAAGGAAAGCGACTTTAAGTCAGCTGGCAAAGGAGCGTCTTCTTCACCTATTTGCAGATACTCATCTCGCGTTTGCTGCCAGAGAGTCTCGCTCCATATTTCAAATTTTTTACCTTGCCCTAACAACACTATTTTCTTTTCCAGCTGTGCGTATTCTCGCAGCGGTGCACTGAGCAACAAACGTCCATTTGCATCCATTTCGACATCGCTAGCATGGCCAAGCAATAAACGTTGTATGCGCCGCGCATTTTTATCAAAACTGGGCAACGCTTCAATTTTCTTTTGTATCTCTTCCCATTCATGAATGGGATAGAGCAATAGGCAACGTGATTCAGTATCTATGGTGACCACTAACTCCCCTGCGCAATGCACACTTAAAGGCTCTCTATACCGAGAGGGAATAGCCATTCTGCCTTTGGCATCCAAATTGATTGGATTGATGCCACGAAACATCACTTTATTAACTACCTAAACCACTGACAAACATAAAACCCCACATTAACCCACTTTTTACCACTATATTACACTATAGGAATTCCATGTTATTTTTGCAAGCACTTGTGCCTTCGAATCGAATTTAAGATTAATCCCATCGTTATGGCCTTGCAGCTAAGTGACAACCCTTTAATTTTAAGGAAGATTTAATACAAAATAAATTTGTACCACTTTAACCAAGCATGGAGCAACTAAGTAAAAACACATTAAAAAACAACAGTTAAATGACTATAAACACATAACATTTGTTAATTTAAATAGTATTTGGCATGTAAAAAAATGACAAAACACGTCACTTTAATATTAAAGAAAAAGCAGAGTTGACAAATAAGTTAGACATACAGGTAGGCACTATTATGACGCGAGGTATTTTAACAAAATTTCTGAAAAAATAATTAATTTTTACGCTTTTTTTACACCATTTTTTCCGTTATTTTAATTGTCATACAAGGCATTGATAACGTAAACAAAATTTCATTGAAGTAAACTAATCGTACCAGCCATCACCCCTACAAGGATAAATTATCATGATCA
>Ga0105358_10000057_pt1 | contig 42799 bp, 44 predicted proteins | sample GOMGulsemesocosm_5_FD_83509 | JGI IMG/M metagenome (GOLD analysis project Ga0105358, IMG submission 83509) | Methane-oxidizing microbial communities from mesocosms in the Gulf of Mexico - GOM15C Gulf of Mexico | ecosystem: Environmental > Aquatic > Marine > Cold seeps | place: Gulf of Mexico... | reverse complement strand
GATTGGATCTATACTTACTTACGTTCATTTTATATGGACAGTGAACGCCCATTTGGTGTAAACAATAAAGTATTTAAAGATGTTGGTATGCCGCATGTATTGCAAGATTTGCAAGGTGTTAGTTCAATTGACGAACATGGCAATGTATCACCAGCAATGGGTGGTAGCTTATCGGCTGAAGAGTATGATGTTGTAGTGCGTGACTTAACTAATTTCTTAGAATATGTTGGTGAGCCAAGCAAGCTTGAACGAAAAAGTATGGGCGTTAAGGTCCTACTCTTTTTGCTTATTTTCTTTATTGTTGCTTACTTTCTTAAGAAAGAATATTGGAAAGATATACACTAAAAATTACTCGTCATAAACTGTTAGTAAAGAGTAAATAGTGATGAAAATATTGGGGGCTTTGTGCCCCCATTGTCCGTTTTATAGAATGATACTAATTGAAAAATGAATTATCGTTAAATGATCGATTCATTATACCATTGGTATAAGTAGTTTTAACATTAGGAGGCCCTATGGCCGTAGCAGCAAATAAGCGTTCAGTAATGACATTATTCTCGCATGCTGATGATATGTATAGTCATCAAACACGTATAGTATTAGCAGAAAAGGGCGTTGGTGTTGATATCAATTTTGTTGATTTAGCCAATTTACCAGAAGATCTACTTGACTTAAATCCTTATGGTACAGTGCCTACTTTATTCGACCGTGAATTAGCTTTATATGAAGCTAAAATTATTATTGAGTATTTAGATGAGCGTTTCCCGCACCCACCTTTGATGCCTGTTTATCCAGTATCACGTGGTCGTAGTCGCTTGATGATGCATCGTGTTGAAAATGATTGGTATAGTCTTGCTAAAATTATACTATTGGGTCCTGCTGATAAAGCACAAAAAGCACGAGTAGAATTAAAAGAGAGCCTGTTAAGTATCGCGCCTATTTTAAATGAAGCCCCTTACTTTATGAGTGAAGAATACAGCTTGGTTGATTGTTATATTGCGCCATTATTATGGCGTTTACCTGTTTTTGGTATTGAACTTAGTGGTGATGGTTCAAAAGAACTTAAAACCTATATGCTTCGTTTATTTGAACGTGAGTCATTCCAAGCATCATTAACGGAAGAAGAGCGTGAATTACGTTTTGGTCATCCTGCTTAATGATTGATTCTACTCAGATGAAAATGAGTTCTAATAAGCCCTATTTGATTAGGGCCTTTTATGACTGGATTTCAGATAATGACTTAACACCTCACATTGTTGTTGATGTTAGTGTTTATGGTGTTTTAGTGCCAATGAGCTACGTTAATGATGGCCAAATAGTGTTGAATGTGGCTGCATCAGCAGTAGGAAATATTGCTTTGGGTGTTGACGCTATTCAATTTAGCGCGAGGTTTGGCGGTAAACTTGAGCATATCACCGTACCCTATGGCGCGATAGGGACCATTTATGCGAAAGAAAATGGTGTAGGTACTTCTCTACAGATAGAGCACCCAACGGAAGAAAGTATCAGTGCTAAAGACGATGCAGAGAGCAAGGTGAAACCAAAAGCAAGTTTGAGCAGTGTTTCATCTACTACTAAAAAGGTTGATTCGAAAAAATCGACAAAGAGTAAGGTAAGCTTAAAGGTTATTAAATAACATGCTTTAAGCTTTAACTAATCGTTGTTGCCCTCATTATGTTTTAATTGAGGGCTTCAGGATTAATATGCCTGCTCAGGCACTTAATTCGCAATGATAAAGAAGCAAAGAGGCAACTCCTTTTTAAAGTGTTTTTACCTACAAATATTCAAACGCCTTAAATACACGGCTAACACCGCTAATATTACGGGTGATATCAATAGCAATATCAGCTTCTTTTTTTGTTACTAATCCCATTAAAAATACTTCAGCATTTTCAGTAATGACTTTAATTGTATCAGCATTTATTACATCACTAGAGAAAAGCGCACTTTTAACTTTAGACGTTAACCAAATGTCATTAGCTTGTGTGGTAATTGAGGTAAGGTTACCAAGTCGAATTTGATTGTGAATACGCACAACCCCATCGATGTTATTAATTATCTTTATGGCTTGATCTCTAAGATAGGTATTTAGTGCTTGACCAATAACAAGCACAGAGCCATTTACACTAATAATATGTAAATTGGTATTGTCGTTTAATGACTTGTTTTTTGTTATTTCATTATATGCTACGACTTCAATACTTTGATCATCTATTTGATTGCCAATGCTACGCCTATCTGTGGCCATAGAGGTACCAGTAGTGACAGCAATTACAGCAACAGCAGCACAACCTTGTAGTATCGAAATTATAAGCAAAACAGTAACCAATTTACATGATTTGTTTTTTAGAGGTGTGGTAAAAGTAAGCATGAATAATTAAGACTCCGATTGAGGGAATAAAGTAGTATCGATGATCTCGCATAAGCAATGAAGTACAATCAAATGAACCTCATCAATACGCGCGGTGCGTGCGGAGGGGACTCTGATCTCTACATCACCTTCACCTAACAAACCTGCAATGTCTCCGCCATCATTACCTGTTAATGCAATAATAGGAATATCACGAGATACCGCACTTTCAATTGCTTTAATAACATTTTGTGAGTTACCACTAGGTGATATGGCCAGTAAAATATCACCGTTATTACCCAAGGCTCTAATTTGCTTAGAGAATACTTCATCGTATTGTGAATCATTAGCAATTGAGGTAATAGTAGCACTACCAGCAATAAGGCTAATAGCCGGTAAACTTGGTCGTTCAGTTTCAAAGCGGTTTAGTAATTGTGAACAGAAGTGCTGTGCATGTCCGGCAGAGCCACCGTTGCCGCAAGCAAGTATTTTATTGCCCGCCAATAGACTCTGTACCATCATCATACCGGCTTGTTCTATAGCACTAGAAATAGCTTCAGTAGCCGCTATTTGTGTTTGAATACTTTCAGTGAAATTATTTTGGATCTGTTCTAGCATGGGTTAAAGCAACTCCGGTGTTGTACTGTTGGAACTCAGAAAGCATTTTTGAGCCAAGTTACCTGTGGTTGGTTAATATTACCTTCTAAGGCAATAACATCAAAACGGCAAGGGGTATTATATTCATTTAAGTTGGCTTTATGGAAAAAAAATGCAGCACAATGTCTAATTTTATTTTGCTTGGCTAGCGATATAGTCTCTATGGCACTGCCAAAGTGGTTATTTTTACGATATTTAACTTCAACAAAAACAAAAATAGCACCATCACGCATAACAAGATCAATTTCACCTTGTCGGCAGTGTACATTTTTATCAATGGGCGTTAAGCCCCGTTGAATGAGATATTGCTCAGCAAAAGCTTCAGTAGCCTTACCGCGTGCATGACTTGTGTCGGTATTAATCCATGGCAATTTGTATCACCTTATTATTTTGGTAACGTCCCCAAATTAGGTTACGGGTTAATACGTTAGTGGCATTAATTTTCAATATGCCTGTTTGTCCAAAATGTCGAATATAGGGGGCTTGTTGCATTAACGATGCTTTATTAAGTAGGTTGTAGCTATCATATCCCATGGCAAATATGCGCGATAAACTGTCGGTACGCTTGGGCCATAGCTGATGACTTAACTGTGCTAAATTTTTATTTTGTTGTGTAGACGTTAGCAACCATGGCATTTGCGTAAAAGTTAACCCTTGTAAGTCATTGGTGCTGCCATTGCTATTATTGTTGTAATCAAAGTTACTATGACTGCGTGAACTTGCAAAAATAGGAATAATAGGTGCAAAAGGGCTGGTATTGACATCGATATAAGGCTTAACTAATCGGGTTTGTGAAGCAGATCCTATCAGATAGATCATATCAATATCACGACGATTTCTTGATTGAGATTTAATGTTATGTTTGAGGCGGCTTTGTAGTTGTTTTATCCGTGTTTGACTGGCGTTTACATCAAGAGCGTCCTTTAGGCTTTCTTGCATTTGTTTGCCTTGACTGAAGTAAACAATATCAACCTTATTACCGGTTAACGTCTGCCATTGTTGACTAAAAGCAATCGCTAAACGTTTTGAAATTCTATCTTGGTGACTCAAAATTATCGGGTTGTTATAGTGCTGCTGGCTAAGTGTTGCAGCTGCCTGTATTGCTTCATCCTCCGGGCGCATAGATAACGCTACTTGATAGCTAGCAAGTATTCTAGTGCTAGGTAAATTAAGCAATAAACTTGGAATTTGTAGTTCTAAGCGTTGCTCACTTAGCTGTAAATAGGTTTCTACATTAACCTTTAAGAGTGGCCCAATAACATGATCTATATTTGACTCAGTAAAGTGATCAGCGAGTGTTGTCCAATCTAATTTGTTAGTGTCGATGAAATGAATCTTATGGGCGGCGTCATTTTTATAAGCAGATAGAATACCTTGTTGTGCAGCTAACCCTGCACTCTTTTGATTACCACTCAATGGAAGTAACACCGCAATGTTTTCAATTTCACTTACCGATAATGTTGAGGTGAGCAATTGTTCGACAATAAGCGTAGCGGGATGGGTTGGGTAGCGTTGTTGCCACGCATGTAAATAGCGAGGAAATTGCTTGTTATTAGCCCCATACTTGTGGCTGTAGCCAAGCAACTGCTGCCAGCCTTTAATGAAAGGAAGATCAGTTTTAACTAATTGTGCCAGTTGCCATTGATTAAGTGATTCAAGTTTATGCCATAATGAAAAAACATCTTGCGTTGAGGCATCACCATTGAGTGAAAAGCCCATTAATTCGGCGGCAAGTGCTTTTACTGATTGTTGCTTTACTTCGAGTGATTTTTTTAAAGAGAGGTAGTATTCGAACGACAGCTTCAACGGTACGGTAGGATTTTTAGCATTCACATAAGTGACTAATTCATCGATAAGTGTTAATTGTTTATCTGCTGTTTGATGATAGTTTAGTGCCTGTAAACTTTTTACCTTAACTAATAGCAATCGATAAGTATATGAGTGATTTTGTTTAACCAAATCAGATGTTTCGTTTGCTAACCAAAGGGCTTTTGAAAAGTTTTGTTGTTGCAAAAACAATTCACTAGCCTCAACTAGTAGTACGTTAATTTTTGATGTCAATAAAGGCGTTGGTACTAAGTTGTTCAGTGATTTAACCAACGATAGTTTTTCTTCGGCTGTTTGGTCAATGGTCACGTTATTTACATTAGCTACGGAATCAATTTTATTAATAACGTTTTTTTCAGGTAACTTTGCCACCGGAATTTGTGTACTACAACCATTCAAAAAAATGATCATGAGTAATATTGTTCCAAATAAAATTTTGGTATGTCGGTACTTAAGTGGCCTAGTCAAAGCAGTTCCTTGTAAATAAAAGACTGAAAAATTAGTTTGGCTCAAATTGGAAAATTCGTACGTTTTTATTTCTCTGTAGGGTTATATACCCAATGTGAACTCAAAAAGCGGGTTTCAGTTGTCCCCGTAGGGTTGGTTTAGAAACGTTTCTAATTCTAACTAAAACCTGCACTTTGAATTTACTTGGGTATAATAAACGCCATTGCAATGAGTCTCAACTAAATTCAAATGAGAGAAGTCAGTTTACATGAGTGAATTTAACATAAACCCCGGTACCTTATATATTGTTGCCACTCCCATTGGGAATTTAGGTGACATCAGCTCAAGAGCTTTAGCGGTATTAACACAGGTTGATATTATTGCTTGTGAAGATACCCGTCATACCCAAAGATTATTGTCAGCTTCGGCAATTAAAAATAAAACCTTGTCTCTGCATGATCATAATGAACGACAAAGACAAGATTATATTGCGCAATTATTGCAAGAGGGCAAAAGCATTGCACTTGTTTCTGATGCAGGTACACCACTAATTAGCGATCCTGGCTTTCATCTAGTGCGTCATTGTCGCAGTCTTGATTTACCGGTTTCCCCTATTCCAGGTGCTTGCGCTGCTATTGCTGCGTTGAGCGTTGCTGGCTTACCTACTGATAGATTTTCTTTTGAAGGCTTTTTACCATCAAAATCAGGCGCTAGACAAAGCACATTATTAGCCTTAGTAAATGAACCTAGAACTATGGTGTTTTATGATGCACCAAGGCGCGCTATTGATACGATAAAAGATGTAGTCAGCACGTTAGGCGGCGATCGATATGTTGTTATTGCGCGTGAGTTGACGAAAACCTTTGAAACTGTCCATTCAGATACGGCTGATAATTTACTTGCTTGGTTAGAACAAGATCCTAATCAGCTTAAAGGTGAAATGGTTTTGATCATTGAAGGTTTTAAAATTGATGTGAATGCTATCTCTAACGAGGTAATCAAAACATTAAAATTACTGTTAGATGAAATGAAACCGAAAAAAGCTTGTGCTATTACAGCAGAAATTTATGGTGTAAAAAAAAATGCCTTATATGATATTGCGCTGAGTATCAAAGCATAAGTTTCGAAAGATAGCTTTCAAAGCAAAGTTTACTTAACAAAGCTAAGGAGTAAATAAATAGCTAGCACAACGGCGACCCACATGGCCATACTGCCAGAAGGGTGATTTTGTGAAAGCAAACTACTCAGTCGGTTATTTTTTCCGGCTAGGTAGGTAAAGGAGCGGTTTAGTTTTGCCGTTAACTTATCTCGTACTATGCGATCAGTTGCCCAAATAGTATTGAATACTTTTTGAAATACCTTTGGCATAGCGCGGCGATATACCCAGTCAAAATCTAAATTTGTTGAGCGCAGCTCTGGCGGATAGAGTCCTTTTAGGTTGAGCCAAACAAAGGCTAAAGCTGAGAAGAACAACAGTTGTGTTTGGGCTAAAACGTGGGTAGCATCATACGGGTTATACCCAGTGTTATAAGGCAGTAAAGAATACAGAGCTGCCGGGTAGATACCAATGGTTATACAAAGTCCGGCCGCGATAGCCATGGCCAATAACATATTTTTAGGTGGATCACTTGCTCGAAGACCTGAGTCATGAGCGAAAAAAGCAAAATAAGGAATTTTTATTCCGGCATGATGGAATACACCGGCAGAGGCAAATAATAACATCAACCAAATCCAATCATAACCTTCTTCAAGTGCTGCAGACATCACCATTGATTTGCTAACAAAACCGCTAAAAAGAGGGAAAGCAGAGATAGAAGCTGCGCCAACGATACATAAGACGGTCGTTTTGGGCATTGTTTTATAAAGCCCCCCCAGATCAGAGCCATTTATCCGTCCTGTCATGTGTAATACTGCGCCCATTGACATAAATAACAGCCCCTTAAAAATCACATCATTAAAGGCGTGTGATACAGCTCCATTGATAGCTAATGCAGTACCTATACCTATGCCAACCACCATAAACCCGACTTGGTTGATCAGGCTATAGGCTAATACTCGGCGTAAATCATTTTCAATAACAGCGAAAAATATCGGAAAGCAGGTCATCGTAGCACCAATGTAAACGAGTAACTCTGTACCAGGATAAGCTCTAGCTAAGGCATAAACAGCAACTTTAGTAGTGAAAGCGCTAAGGAAAACTGTGCCGGTAACCGTTGCTTCAGGATAGGCGTCGGTGAGCCAGTTATGGGCGATAGGAAACGCACACTTAATACCAAAGGCAATAAAAATGAGCCAACCAGCAATGCCATCGAGTCCAATATAGCCAAATGCTAATGTGCCATTTTCAGCGGCATAAAAAAGTGCGCCAACTAAAAGAATAACCCCTGAAAGTACCTGAATAATGAGATAGCGCATCCCCGCTGTATATGAACGTTGCGTTCGGCGCGCCCAAATAAGAAATACCGATGTAAACGCAAGCAGCTCCCAGAAAACAAACAAGGTTAATAAATCCCCTGCAAACACAGCGCCTAAACCGCTACCAGCGTATAACATTGCTGATACTTGTTGGACGGTGTCTTTCACATGTAACGAGTAAATGATGGCAATGAATGCAGCAATGTGAAAGACATAGCCGAACATTAAGCTCAACTTATCAACACGATAAGGACTCAGCTGGTAATCAAGAAACGCAAATTGTAGATGTATGCCTTCAGGTACCATCCAAAGATGTAATGCACTGATTATCGGTACAGCTATCATCAAAGAATTACGCAAAACCCCGCGGGTAAAGGTGGCAATTAAGGCACCGATAAAAAAAGGCACAAAAGCAGGGGTTTCAATCATCCACATGATGTTCTCCTGTGTTTGATGTTGTTTTATTTGTTGACTTTTCCTTGTTTATCCCACTTGAATTATTGCGGCCAAGCTTTTCGTAGTAACCTTCGTCACGCATAAGAAAAGTTCGCATCCATGTTGCAACCAGTACTAGGATCACACAACCGACAAAACCATAAAGAGGATAGAACCCCCACAGATTCTCCCAGCTATGTATGACATGGCGGTGGATAACAAAATCTAAAATAAGCAGTAACGCACAACAGCTGTAAAGAATGTGTAAAACACGTTTTACATTTTTGGGATCATCAAATAGGTACTTTTTCTCATTTTTCATGAATTAATTCCTGCTGGCTATAATTGCCGTCGCCAAATCAAATAAAGGTTGTGGATAGATAAACAGGATTAAGCAGCCTAGTGTGGTAATACTAATAGCGAGTAACGAAGGCCAAGGTGCTTCATTAATCGCTGTTATATCTTTATCTTTGGGTAAAGCTTTAGAGAAAAAAGCATGAAAGGGGATAGGTAATAAATAAGCGATATTAAGTAAAGAACTGAGCATAAGCACCACCATCAATGCCCACTGTTCGGCTTCCATCGTGCCTATTAACAAAAACCACTTACTCCAAGTTCCTCCTGTGGGTGGCACGCCAATTATACTGAGACTAGCAATAAAAAATGCCATCATAGTGACTGGCATATGATGACCCAGTCCGCGCATTTCACTGATTTTTGACTTATGTGCGGCAACCAAAATAGCACCAGCACAGAAAAACAAGGTGATTTTTCCAAAAGCATGGGTAGCAATATGCATAGAACTACCAATAACACCTGCAGATGTTGCTAACAGCGCCCCCATAGTAATGTAACCTAATTGACTGATGGTTGAATAAGCTAACCTTGCTTTTAAATTATCTTGTCGCATAGCCACGAGTGAGGCAAGTAGTACCGAAGCACCAGCTAAATAGAGTAAGAATTGCGTTGTGGGTAATACTACTAATAAATCTATACCAAAAATATACACGCAGATCTTTAAAATAGTAAAAACACCGGCTTTTACCACCGCGACAGCATGCAATAATGCACTCACTGGTGTTGGTGCAACCATAGCGGCAGGCAACCACCGATGAAAAGGCATTATCGCTGCTTTACCAATGCCAAAAATAAACAGTACCAGTAGCGCTCCAGCAATGGTTTTATCAACATTAGTGCTAAATATTCCCCCTTGTTTGAAATCTAACGTGCCCGTGATGAACCAAGTGCTGGCGATGGCCAAGAGGAAAAAGGCAATTGAAGTACTTAATAAAATACCTAAATAAACTCTACCGCCTTGTTTGGCTTTTTCGGTGCCTGCATGAGTAACTAATGGGTATGTCGACAGGGTCAATACTTCATAAAACACGAATAATGTAAATAGATTATCAGCAAATGCAATACCCATTACTGCGCTAATAGCTAACGCAAAACAACTATAAAAACGGGTTTGATTTTCTTCTTGATGGCTACGCATGTAACCAATGGCATACAATGTAGTGATCAGCCATAAGAAGCTAGCGATCAAAGCGAAGATCATGCCCAGCGGTTCAATGGAAAAACTAATGCTTAAATTGGGCATAATTTCCCACCAAAAAACATCAACAGTTTTACCCGAGAGTAGACTCTGATATAACTTAACGACAATGTACAGTAAGATAATACTTGCTGTAATCGTGATTGCTTCACGAATATTTGGACTTTTACGGGCAGTAATAATACCGAGTATTGCCAATAAGGGTATCGTAATGGTTAGTTGTAGCATCACTTCTAAAGACAAAATCATGGTGACATTCCAAATAAACTCTGCGCGGCTAATTGTGCAACTTGAACACTTAGTCGGGTATCTATACCAAAGTAGATATTAGCTATAATTAAGGTCCATATAGGGATAAGAAACATTACCGGTGCTTCTTTTACGGGTACACTTCCCGCTAACGGTTCTTTAAAATAGGCTACTTCTACAATACGCCATACGTAGACGACAGCAAGTAATGATCCTAACAAAATAAGTACGGCAACAGGCCACCAACCTTGCTCAATTAATGCGATTAATAAATACCATTTACTCACAAAACCTACGGTAAGAGGCATGCCAATTAAGCTTAACCCACCTATTGTAATAGCGGCCATAGTTAATGGCATTTGACGACCTAAGCCATGAAAACTACTCAGTTGAATTGTTCCCATTCTATAGACTACAGCACCTAGCGCTAAAAAAATGGCACTTTTCATCAGTGCGTGGTTAAACATATGTAATAAGGTTGCTGTTAACCCCGTAACGGTACTGGTGCTTATGCCAACCATAATGTAGCCAACCTGCGCTATGCTTGAGTAAGCAAAGACATGTTTAACATTTTTTTGATAAATAGCCGCACTTGAAGCGACAAAAATCCCCGCCAAACCTAATGTTAGAAACAAGCCTTGTAAAGGTAATGTTGCAAAAGAAAAAGAAAGTCCAAACACGGTGAAAGTGAAGCGAATAAGTAAATAAATTGCCACTTTTGTTGCCGTAGCAGCAAAAAAAACAGTGACAATAGATGGCGCATACGCGTAGGCATTAGGTAACCATAAATGAAGAGGAAACAAGGCTAATTTTAAACAGACACCAACAATTACAAAAACAAAGGCGGTAAATACAGTCCGTGTTTGTGCCACTTGAGGTAAGCGTTGAGAAAGATCTTCCATATTCAGTGTGCCAGTCATTTGATACATCAGACCAATGCCAATTAATATAAAAGTGGCGCCAATAGTCCCCATGATCAGGTATTGATATGAAGCCCAAAGCGCTCGTCTGTCATTGCCTAGGGCAATTAATGCATAGGCTGAAAGTGAGGATATTTCAAGAAAAACAAACACATTAAAGGCATCCCCTGTAGACACAATACCCAGCATACCGGTTAAGGATAATAAGTATAATATATAGAAAAGCGTGTGTTTCTCTTTGGGAATTTCTTTTTCTAGACTCGTTTGAGCTGCAATTAAAACCACCGTACTGATCGCTGTAATAATCAATAACAAAAATGCATTTAACTTATCAATTCGATATTCAATCCCCCAGGGTGCTTTCCACCCCCCTAATTCATAACTAATTACGCCAGAGGTCATCACATGTTGTAACAATAAGATACTGATGATAAACGCGATAGCGCTAGCAAATAGCGAAAATAACCAAACCAACTGTGGGCGTTTTAATAACAAACATAAGGGTGCTGCCATTAAGGGTACAATTACCTGTAAAACGGGCAGGTGCGAGATCATACTTGATTACCGTTTGCTGTTTTTTGTTCTGATTCTACTTGAGCTTGTTCATCTAACTGTTGAATATCTTCTTCTTCAATACTGCCATAAGACTCTTTAATTCGAACCACTAGCGCAAGGCCCAAAGCGGTGGTGGCAATACCAACCACAATGGCTGTGAGGATTAAAACATGAGGTAACGGGTTAGAGTGTTGGCTTATACTCTCAGCTAATATGGGTGCCGTACCGCCCTCGACTTTTGCCATACTAATATAAAATATAAATACCGATGTTTGAAAAATAGTGAGTCCCACCATTTTTTTTATTAAATTGCCGTGAGCAATAACAATGTAAAACCCACTCATCATCAGTACAACCACAACCCAGTAATTGAAAAGGTCCATGATCATAATGATGACTCCTGATCTTTATTATCAACGTATTTATTGTGCTGCTGCATTTCTCGACGACCAGCAAAACTAAAAAAGATAATGATCATCACCGAGGCAACCGTACAGCCTACGCCCCACTCAATTAACAAAACCCCTAAATGTTGACCAGCAACGGGGTCATTAGATAACACGTTGTAATCAAAGAAATTACCACCGTTAAGTAAAGAGACGACACCGACACAGGCATACAATAAAACACCCATAGCAGCAATTAACTGGACAACGGATTGATTCATAACTTTTCGTGCAGTGTTTAGTCCAAATAACATTGTATACAAAATAATTGCGGCAGAAAAAATCACCCCAGCCTGAAAACCACCTCCTGGGCCGAAATCGCCATGAAACTGTACATAGAGTGCAAATAACAAAATGAATGGCAGTAAGATCTTGGTGACGACACGAATGACAAGGTATTGTTCATGCATAGAATCATTTACCGGAGTGATTTTTTTACTATCTTCTGGACGAGGAACAACGGATAACAGTGCTAGTACCCCAATACCCGCAGTGAAAATAACAACAACTTCACCAAACGTATCGAATGCTCGATAACTTGCCAGCACAGAAGTGACAATATTCGGTATACCTATTTCCTCCATTGAACCATTAATATAGCGGGGAGCAACATGGTTATTAATTGGGGCATCGGCGGAGCCAAAATATGGCATATCTAACGTGCCATAGATCAGTAAAGCGCCAGTAAACACAACAACTAGCAGTGCCAACAATGGCTTATGTCGGGTCGTATTTTCACTTCGTCCGGTCATAGTGATAACCAATAATATCAGCAAAGTAGATATACCAGCACCAACGGCAGCTTCAGTAAAAGCTACATCTACCGCATCCATGGCAACAAAAAAACTAGCGGATAATAGACCATAAATACCTAATAGCATTATTACCGAAAACAGATCTTTCATCTTGATAATGGCAAAAGCCACCACCATTAATAAAGTTAATAATACAATATCAATCAATAGTTCAATGAGCTTCTCTCCTAGTCCATATTTTTATTATTGTCATTTTGTGCTAACTCTGGCATCAACCCATTATGCATCGCAGCCTTTGCCAACACATGACTAGTAGTAGGGCCAATTAATAAGGTAAGTAGTAGAATCATTACTAACTTTGAAAAGATTAAAAAATCAGGACTGTAAAACATTAGACCTATTAAAACCATCCCTGCACCTAATGTATCGGTAACACCAACGGCATGCATGCGAGTATAAAAATCAGGAAACCGTAAAATGCCAATACCACCGGAAATACAAAGAAAACTGCCGATGATTAAACACAAAGCACCGCTAATATTTATAATTATGTCCATTTACGATTCCTTATCCAAAGAATTTTCATCGGAGGGTGGGTGTTTTAATTTATTCGTATCAGAGTAGCGTAAAACGCCTATAACACTGATAAAGTTGATGAGTGCATAGACAATTGCAATATCTAAAAATTCAGGCCTACCCATGACAAAACCTAACAATGAAATTAGTAATACTGTTTTAGTACCAAACATATTAACAGCTAAAATACGGTCATAAAGTGTCGGGCCAATAATTCCTCGTATGATGGCTAAAATCATGGCGATAAAAATAGCAAGTGTGGCTGCAATTAGCATTAGCGTTCCAACAAACTTACGCGGCGATCCATTTCGCCGGCGAGTAACGATTCAATATCTTTTTTAAGTAGTGCATGTACTAAAACTTCGTCATCGCTGAGATCTATTGTTACAGTACCAGGGGTTAAGGTAATGGAGTTTGCATAGATTACCTTCCCCATATCGGTTTTTTGACTGGTTTTAATTCTTCTTAACGTTGGTGATATACTTTTATTACCTAGCCAAATATGTTTTACCACGATGATATTAGCTTTAATTACTTCTTTAATAAGCCATAAATGGTAGCTAAAAAAATTTCGCGTTAAATCAATCGGCTGTGACTCATGATCAACCACATCCATTCGATGAACAATGGCTAAAACCAAAGAAATAGAAGCAAGGCCAAGTAATAAAATTAATGGGGTATTGTGACCGGAATTAAGCAGCCAAAAGATAGCTAAAGTCAAAAATAAGCTAATTGTATGTAGTTTTATAACCTTTCACTCCACGTTATGTTTTTTTATCAAAGTGTTTTTTATAGCTCACATATTATTTATAGTTTATAGCAATATCACTAAATATGTGATCAATTCTACGGATTAAAATAATCAACCACTTCAGTTGATAAACCTTATGAAAGCCCCCTGCCATTATTGAAATTGTAACCGCTGTAAGAAACAGTTTACCCTAAAACGACAACGATTTGTTTTTTGAGCTACCTAATAAAATCAGTTGTTATTCATCATAGCACTGTAAAGCTATGGTAGAATTTCTAATTTTTCAATAGAATAAGTGCCCGTAGTAAATTGAGCAATATTTTATTCACTCGTAAATAGGATGGAAAATATGATGAACTCGCGTGAATACGCCTTACAAGCCAACGGCTCTTTTGCTTTACCAGACGCTTGTTTAAAAGTAAAAGCTTTAATGGAAGATGAAAGTTCAGGGATTAGTGATTTTGCTGATGTAATAGCTGTTGATCCTTCCATGACTTCACGATTGTTACAAATAGCGAATAGTGCTATTTATAGCTTCCCCGGTGAAATTAGTACCATTTCTCGGGCTATTACTATTATTGGTACACAAGCCATTTATAATATGATGCTGGTGGATGTTGCCGCTTCGGCATTTAAGCATTTTGCTAACCAAGCAATTGATCTTAAACGTTTTTGGCGAATGAGCATTTATTGTGGCTTAGTGACTAAAAATTTAGCAATAAAAGCAGGTATTAAAGATATAGAGCGTCTATTTGTTGCGGGGTTATTGCAGAATTTTGGCGAGCTATTAGTGGCTAAAATTAGCCCCGAAATTGCCCAACGCTGTGAACGATATAATCGAGAAAATTTACCTTGGGATTTACAAGAGTTAGCATTAGGTTTCACTTATACGGATATTTCTGCTGAATTACTAAAAATTTGGCAACTACCTGAAAAAATCATTATTCCTATTCGTCATTTTAATCAAGCACAAAGCAACCAAATAAATCAAGATGTCAAAGTATTAAACTTAGCGTCAAGGTTAGCATTAATTGATAGTCATGGGGATAAATTTGATTATGATGCGGTGATTGATCAATCATTATGTGAAAGTTTAGGGTTGAGTAAAGACGACATAGACCACGTTACTGAAGTTGCAGCCGAGGATGCCATTGGTATTTTAACGGTAATGAATCCTAAATTATTCTCTAGGTAGATCCGCATAGCAAAATAAAAAAGGAAAAATATTGTAGACTTTGAAGTAACACGGGTATATATCCGTATATAAAAATAATAATAAATAAAAGTGAAGGACGCTTATGAGCGCATCTAGAGAGAATTTCAGTTCGCGCATTAGCTTTATTCTTGCTGCTGCAGGCTCTGCTGTCGGTATTGGTAATTTAGTCGGTTTTCCTGTCAATGCGGCGAAAAACGGTGGAGGTGCATTTTTACTAATGTATGCACTATTTGTTTTTCTCATTTGCTTGCCCGTTATGATTGCGGAAATGGCGGTAGGGAGAAAAACAGCAAAAGAACCCGTTGGAGCTTATAAAAAGTTAAGTCAGAACAGTTGCTTATGGGGGGTGGCTGGTTTCTTAGGGGTGTTAACGCCCTTTATGATCGCAGTATTTTATATGGTGATAACTGTTTGGGTTTTTGGTTACATCGTTTTAACATTAACAGGTCATTTAGATTATTTAGCGAGTAATGGTGGTTTTGGTGAGTTTATTAATAGCCCTTATTTGTTTCTAGCGATGGCTGCTGTTGCTGCAATTATAAATTTTATTTTAGTTGCAGGTGTTAAAAATGGTATTGAGAAGGCAGCAAAAATATTAATGCCGACATTATTCTTAATGCTTATTGTTATGGTTATCTTTGTGTTAACACTTGATAATGCTATGGCGGGTGTGACATTTTTCTTAATTCCGGATATCAGTAAAATAACGCCAAGCGTGATTAATGGTGCTTTATCGCAAGCCTTCTTTTCTTTGTCTTTGGGTATGGGGATTTTAATTACCTATGGCTCATACATCAATAATCAAACCAATATTCCTAGTTCGGCAAAATTAGTAGCTCTTACCGATACAGGTATTGCTTTTATTGCAGGTTTAATGATTTTACCTGCTGTTTTCTCGTTTAACCCTGATGTTAATCCTAATGAACTGAGCGATAGTTCAGTATCATTAATTTTTACTTTTTTACCCAAAATATTTTTAGCACTACAAGTGTCCATTGGTTATATTGGTGCAAGCGCAGTAGCGGCTTTTTTCTTTCTTTTGATATTTTTTGCTGCAATCACTTCGTTAGTTTCTATTCTTGAAGTACCTGTTTCTTATTTAGTTACGGAGAAAAAACAGAGCCGTAAAAAAGCATTATCAATTTTATTCATGACGGCGGGCATTTTGACTGTATTTGCTACTGTTTCGTTTGGAATGATTACTTTCTTTACTGAATTCACTTCGTACGCGGGCGGCACAAAATCATTTTTTGATGTAGTGTATGATGTATTCTATGACACTATTTTACCATTGAATGGTTTTTTACTTTGTGTTTTTGTTAGTTACCGTTGGAAGAAAAAGAATTTATCTGAAGAGTTAAGTATTGGTAATGATGGCTATATTGGCTCTTGGGTTGAAAAGTATATTAACTTATCGTTAGGTACTTTTATACCGGCTATTGTGTTAGTTATTTTTATTAATACGGTTGCACAAAAATTCTTTGCTGTTAGTTTGTTTGGTTTCTAAGCTGTTAATAAATTATTCTTGAATTCAAGTTAGAATCAACAAGCGGGTCAATGTTATTATTGACCCGCTTTCTTTTGACTTTTAACTTTTTACTGATATTTTCCCTATGATTGAACATATTTCTGCTACTAACTTTACTGATTGCCAACGTCTTTTTCATGGGCGAGGGCATGCCTATGAAAATTTGTCTCATGTTAATGTCGATTGGTTATCTCCTGTTATTTTAATTACGCTTTATCAAGCGGTAGATAAATATTGGCTATTAACGCAGGCAAAAGCGTTACAACGTTTAATTTGTGAATGTCGTAGTGTGCAAGTACAGCGTCGATATGAGAAGTTTTCCCCGACACAAATATTACTCGGTGATGATATTGATAAGACAGTAGTGACTGAAAATGGTTTGTCATATCATATTGAACTGGGCAAAGCACAAAACAGTGGTTTGTTTTTAGACATGAGTAACGGTCGAGCTTGGATAAAAGAGCATGCTCAAGATCAGAATGTGCTGAATTTATTTGCTTATACTTGCGCCTTTTCTATTGCTGCTACAGCAGGAGGTGCTAGTAAAGTGGTTAACATAGATTTAAGTAAAGCATCTTTAAGTAAGGGACGAGAAAACCATCAGTTAAATCAATTAGCAAAAAAAAATGGTAAAAAAATCATTTTTGAAGGGGTGGATATTTTTAAATCTAATAGCCGTATTAAAAAATATGGAAAATATGATTTACTGATTTGTGATCCCCCTTCGTTTCAAAAGGGTAGTGTAAATATTGAACGTGATTATGCTAAAATTATTCGTCGTATTCCACAATGGATGAATACTGGCGCTAAGTTAATGTTATGTTTAAATTCACCAAATCTTGATGAACAATTTTTAATAGAAGAAGTTGTGCGTGAGTGCCCAGACTGTATTTTTGAGCATCAACTGGCTAACCCTAAAGCATTTAAAGAAGCATATAAGGGGAAAGGATTGAAAGTACTGATTTTTACTTATCAACCAAAAGCTAGTGTTAGTATTAGTGATTCGATTTGACATTTTGTTCTCTAATTCTAAAGAAACGGGCAAACCTTGGTATCCCCGCTTGAGTTTTACCATTGTATTTAAAGGTGATTAAGCTGCCAATTGCTGGTGGCTCGTGTCGCTCTTTATCAGTAAAGCCTGAGCCTATTTTAAAAATGATACCATCGGTTGTTTTTACTTGAATAGAACCCAACAGGCCTTGATATTTACCTTTTCCTTCAATGTGTGCAATCACCACTGCTTCTGCATCGTCATGCTTTTTTAGCTTCATGATACTTGCAGTTCTACCGACATGATAATAAGAACTGCCATGGTGTAACATTAACCCTTCGCCATTCTTTTTTACTACTTTATTCAGGGCTTGATCTAGTTGCCCAACAGTCGTTACTTTAAATTGCTTGATCATTAATAAATAGGGTGAATTTGTTTTATTGATTAATTTTTGCATAGCGGTTATACGTTGGGTAAAGGTTCCGCTATGCTTAGGAAGATCAAACAACATAAAGCGAACTGATTGCCAGCAAGTTTCATCAATCCATTTTTTTCTAATACAAGATAGTGTTTGTTGAAAATAGTCTCTTTTAATCCATAGCTCGCCATCCATTGTATTCGACGGCCAGTTTTTGGTAAACCATTCAGGACTATGGATAATATTGCCTTGGCGCGTTAACAACTGCTTTCCATTCCAATAACCACGCATACCATCTAATTTTTCGGATAGCCAATAGTGGTTAATATCAGTAACGGTTTTATAGCTTGTTGCTTGTTGAATAGCGGGCTTTAATCGAGGCATACTTTCAGCATTGTATGCAATAAGTATAAGTAAAGTAGTAATGAGTATCTTCATCAAGAACATCCATGTTTAAGTAATTAATTTAATCATAGTCTACTTTTTTGGTCTATACTCATAAAAATTCCAAATGTCTGTTTCAGAGCTCCTGAGCAATTCATGATCAAGGCGCTTGTTTTTATTAATGTTTGTAGAGAAAGTTAACTAGGTAAAATAATTCAAGGATGAATGAATGTACTCCATTAAATTAACAATTTTTATCGGCGCGTTATTTTTATTTAGTACTGAAAGTGAGGCTAAAAAACGCTGTAAACCTTTATTAGAAAAATTACATAATGTTCAAGCAATGCAGCGTAGCGGTTATTCGTCGCAACGTGGTCTTAGTTTACGAGCAAAAGAGGATAAAGCGCGTGATAAATGGTGGCAGTGTGAGCAAGGACGAAAGGTCAAAAAGAAATCGAAAAACAAAGGTAATAAAAAGAATAAAAACCAAAATAATAGACAATACAGCGCTACTTATAGGCGGAGTAGCCACACAAAAATATCGGCGGGTACGCCATTTAAGACTAATAATGTCATTGCAATAAAATCAAAATATCAAGGCAATAAAAAACAAGCATGGCTTAAATTTTATCTACAGCCCGCTCGGTGTAACCGTCCGAAAAGCTTAGCCGTGTTTGCCTATTGTAGTGAAGATAAACAAGCGCAGCGCATTGATTTTGAACAGGAATATGAAAACCGCTGAGTACTGGCTTGTAATTACTCAATCAAGCGCCTTGTTCTTGAAAATTTATTATCATTGAATTCTGTAACCTTAATTACTGTAAATGATATTACTCACCTCGATAAGCTGCTTTTGACTTTTGATATTGTGATACCATAGTATCAATATAATCTTGGCAATATTCACGTAAGCCACTTAATAACATATGTTTTTTACCGTGGCCTACTATTTCACCATCACTGAATAAATCAAACTCAAGCCAAGCATCACCACGTTTGCCTTCGATAGTTAAACTGGTTTTCGCTAACTCTAATGTTAGGCTGGTAATGTCTAAACGTTCTAAGCTTATTTTCATACACTGATACATAACCATCGGGCGAGCAGGGTTAATCATGACATTATTTTCTGCCATCAACTTTACTAAAATATCAGGAAAAGTATGACCAGAAAAATCTACATAAGCTTTCGTTAAAGCATTTATTAATAATGCACAGTGAGTTTTTTCACCACTTGCTTCAACCGTTAAATAAGTTTTATTTTTACTGTCTACAATATCAAAATTATCGGTGATTTCATTCGGAAATGTTAATGCTATGCCATCGTTTACCATGCCTGAAAAGTTAAAGCTCATTTCTTTATGTAGTCCTGACCGAGCAATAATTACTGAAAAAAGCAAATCGCCGGGTACACAAAACCGTTTGGCTTCAATATTGTGTAAAGGGTTAAAATCATCTGCGACTTTTTTAGCAAAATCACTCCCTTGTTGACGAGTAAAGCTGATTTTCTCATTATTAATAGGGCAGTATTGTTCAATAAACATTTTTTCTTGTGGCATTACTTGTGACATAGTTACAACTTTTATTCTTAAATAAAATTGAGTACTGGCTAAGTGCTAATCTAGCTCTAAGCCAATGAACGAGATATTCTAACAGTACTCAGACTAGAAATCGAAAAAATGATCGTATAAGTAACTCAGCAAATATCTATATTAGTCACAGGGGTAGTAGAGTAAGCCAATACTAATGCCTCTTTTTGCTTTTTAGTCAGTGTGCGTAATTGGTATTCACGTTTACTTGCTACACTTTTATCTGCAACGGTTTCACTATAAACAAGTACTACTGGTCGTCGGGCTCGCGTATACTTTGCCCCTAGTTTTGTATTATTGTGTTGGTGCAAGCGTCGTTGGATATTAGTTGTGATACCGGTATATAAGCTATTGTCATTACAGCGAAGAAAATAAACAGTCCAAGTATTGTTTTGAGTCATAAAGTGAAAATATTAGTTATTTTAAATAATGGTAAATAAAAGTGCTAGAGATATCAAATACTGTTAATTTGGCAGACTGGGAAATAGAACTTACTGGAATCAGAGCTACTGGCAATGGAGGCCAACGAGTCAACAAAGTTGAAACGGCTATACACTTACGTTTCGATATCAAGCGATCATCATTACCTGCGATATACAAAGATAGGTTACTAAAACTCTCGGATAGTCGTGTAACAAGTGATGGTATTATCATAATCAAGGCTCAGTCATTTAGAACGCAATCAATGAATAAAGACGATGCGCTAAAGCGACTGAAAGCGTTAATCATATCGGCAATGGTTGTCCGAAAAACTCGGCGACCAACTAAGCCGACAAAAGGCTCCAATTTAAGGCGATTAGATTCAAAAAAGAAAGCTAGTGTTAATAAAGTATTGCGTAAAAAAGTAGATCATTAGTAAATGTATCGCGTCGCTTAACAAGTGAAAGCAATCAAAAGTAGTTTAATAAGCACAAAAAAGTACAATTTTAATATTTAGTGAGAATAGCATTAAGTCAATTATAGAGAGTAAACATGGCAATAAGTGAAATAGGCGCTATAGAAAAATTAACGGCGCAATTAGATACCAAGAACTTAGTACAATACCAGTTACCTTTAGCAACGATAAATTCGGACACAACAGAGCAACAAAGTATTGCCTTAAACCCTATTATAGGGCAAACCCTTACGTTAAATTTTCATGGAAAAATCGCCTGTAAACAGTGTGGTAAAACAACTAAAAAAAGTTACTCTCAGGGGTTTTGTTATCCTTGTATGATTAAACTAGCGCAGTGTGATATGTGTATTATGAAACCAGAAACTTGTCATCATCACCTCGGAACCTGTCGAGAACCACATTGGGGCGAACAACATTGTATGGTCGATCACTATGTTTATTTATCAAATACTTCCGCGTTAAAAGTAGGCATAACACGTCACACTCAACTACCAACGCGATGGATTGATCAAGGTGCAACACAAGCACTACCTATTTTTAAAGTGAGTACTCGCTTACAGTCAGGGTTGGTTGAAACTGCATTAGCTGAATATATTGGCGATAAAACTAATTGGCGGGCAATGCTTAAAGGCAGTAATGACGCAATTGATTTAAAAGCTGAAGCGAACGTATTGATCCCTAAAATAAAAGAACGTTTAGACGATATCTCACTTAAGTTTGGTGATGATGCCGTACAATTACTAGATGAAGACATTGTTGATATAAATTATCCTGTTAGCCAATACTTAACTAAAATCAGTTCGTTTAACTTTGATAAAACACCAACGGTATCAGGCGTTCTATTAGGTATAAAAGGTCAATACCTTATTTTTGAGAAGGGGGTAATTAACATGCGTAAGTTTTCATCTTATCAAATTAGTGTGGAATATTAATGTAGTAGAGAATTTTGGTTGAAATGTGTTAAATTTAGTGTGGTGATTTATGTTTAATTGATAATGAGTGTTCTTTTCTTTTTTCTTTACCGGGTAATTATTTTATGGATGCCATTGAATATGCTAGTCAAGCCAGTGGCATATTTGCTCTTTCCGGCTATTTTATTCGTATTAGAGAGTTGATCAGCAATTGAAGAGGTTAGTAAGGTTTTTCTAGTTGACCCTGCACTTGCGGGAACAATTTTAAAGTTAGCAAATAGTTCATTTTTTAATTACTCAGATAAAATTGATACGGTTTCTAAAGCGGCATTGGTGCTAGGTATTACCGAAGTTTATAATTTAGTTATCGTTTATTTCTCAACACAAGTATCTAAATATATATCTGTGGAATAGGATGATTTTGGGAAAGAAGTGTTGATTGTACCTTATTTATTAACTTTCTAGGTGCCATTTAAATATTCAGAGTACGGAGCGATTATTTATTGATATAAGTTGCAGCGATAGGTTTATTTTCGTAGGGTTTTGATAAAAGAATCGTTAGAGTAATAAAAAAAGAACAATAAAAAAGCGAGTTCCTTAAGGTGACTCGCTTTTTTTGTGCTTTTAATTAATAGAAATTAAAGCGCAACAATGTTCTCAGCTTGAGGGCCTTTTTGACCTTCAGTAACTGTGAATTCAACTTTTTGACCTTCAGCTAAAGTTTTGAAACCGTCACCAACAATCGCGTTGAAATGAGCGAAAACGTCAGGGCCATTTTCTTGCTCGATAAAACCGAAACCTTTAGCTTCGTTAAACCATTTTACTGTACCAGTAGTCGTAGACATAAGAGTATCCTAATTTATTTATGAGTAATTTAGCTTTTTTCATTTATTTTTTAACTAGGTCAAATAAAAATGATAAAAGCGGATTTGCTAAAAAGTGTTGCTATTACTTATAAAACAGGACGGGTTATTTATTACGGGTTAAAAACCTATTACGGGTAATCAAGCAAAACATAACATCGAAATGGTGTACAAAAATATAAAACTAACTTCAAGCGCTATAGATTATAAAGCTGTGGCAGGTGTTGTCAATAGGTGTTGTTAATTTTGGTCGTGTAAAAACAAAAAAAACGATTTTGTAGCATCTACATAATCGTTTAATTGTAAGATAGTTATTAGTTTTATCTTTTATATCTGTTTACTTAATGCGCAGGTTCAATAAATATTTTTTTATCATGCCAACGTAACAGAGTTAAATGATTACCCCACACACAGCCTGTATCGAGTGGATAAATGTTTTGATGAGAACATTCGCCCATTAGTGCAGCCCAATGGCCAAAAACCCAAGGCGTATCATTGATGGTTGATGATAGCTCATACCAAGGTAATAGTCTTGATTGTTGCTCGTTATGAAGCATATCGGGAGCTGACTTTTTTTCGAATTCTAGGCTTTTATTCGCATAGCAATAACGCATGCGAGTAAATGCATTGATTGTATAGCGAAATCTTTCTATCTCACTTTTGGCTTCTGTCCAATCATTTGGTTTTTCACCGTACATTGATGATAACCAAACGCATCTATTGCTAGATCTAATCCGCTGTTGGGCAAATGTTGCTTGTTCAATAGCCTCTGCCAAAGACCATTGTGGGGAGATGCCAGCATGGCTCATGTAGGCGCTATCATTGCCTATTTTTTGTAATAATGGTTGCTGGGCTAACCAATCCATTAATTCATCAACATCGTCGGCTTCGAGTAATGCTTTTAGTTGGTCTTGTTTTTTTTCTTTTTTGATACCGGCATAAACGGAAAGTAAATGCAGATCATGGTTGCCAAGGACTACTTTTGCAGAATCATTAAGTGATTTGATAAAACGTAGCGTTGCTAAAGAATCTGGCCCCCTAGCAACAAGATCACCCGCTACATAAAGTTGGTCGACTTCACTATTGAAAGCAACCTGCTTTAATAAAGCGGTTAGTTCGCGGTAACAACCTTGAATATCACCAACTAAATATATAGCCATATTACCTCAATATGTATATACCCGTGCGACTTCAAGATGCGAGTTTCAGGATGTCAGAGTAATTCATGATCAAGGCGCATCTTTTTATTAATGGTGTTCCCTTAAAAATAGATGAAACAAAGAGCATGATTTTCTCTGGCATCCCCGTAGGGCTGGTTTAGAAACGTTTTATGCTGCATTATTGATTTCGACAATAGAACAACTATTATTGTCAATCAATGCCTTGCCTAAAACGTTTATAATTCCAGCTGAATCCTGCATCTTGAGGTGGTACGGGTATAATTCGCCTCTTGATGTGTCATGGGTATATACCCATTACTCTCGCTCTTCTGCTCTTTTCATTGCCCGTCGAGAAAGTTTTTTGTTACTTGTAGTCATAACTGGCTCCGGAGGGTTATCAACAATAAAATTAGCTAGAATGATGTAATCATCAAGGGTTAAGTTCTCTGGGCGTAAATTGGCATCAATATTAAGCGCTTCTAATTGTGCAACGCTAATGAGGTTTTTAAAGCCATTACGGATGGTTTTTCTGCGTTGATTAAACGCAGCCAAACAGACTGTATTAAGTGCGCTTATATCTTTTACTGGGTTTTTAATCTCACTGTGTGGCACTAACCTCACGATAGCAGAGTCAACCTTCGGTGCGGGTTTAAATGCTTCAGGGCCTATCTCCATTACTGGAATGACTTGGCATTGGTATTGGGTCATTATGGATAATCGACCATAAGCTTTACAGTGTGGCTCAGCAGCCATACGTTGAACGACTTCTTTTTGCAGCATAAAGTGCATGTCTTGAACTTTATCTTTAAACGTCAGTAGGTGAAAAATTAATGGGGTGGAAATGTTATAAGGAAGATTACCAAAAATTCGTAATGGTTTTTCATCTGTTGCAAGCTGAGCAAAGTCAAAGTTTAAAGCATCTGTTTCATAAATGGTTAAGTGTGGCGCTAAAAAGGGGTGGTGACGTAACCTTTTTGCTAAATCTCTATCAAGCTCGACAACAGATAGTTTTTTTGCTCGTTCTATTACAGGCTCAGTTAAAGCACCGAGACCGGGGCCTATTTCCACTAAGTTTTCGCCAGGCTCAGGGTTAATTACATCAATAATATCGCTGATAACGGCATCATTATGAAGAAAATTTTGACCAAAACGTTTTTTTGCTTGATGACCTAAATGGGTTTTACTGTTCATGGATTATCTCTTGTGTACTCTTCATTAGGTAACGAGCAATAAGCGTGTCGAGTAACGAAGCCACGACATGTTTTATATGCAGTCTTTACAACTCGCCATTAATTACTTGCTATTATTGGCAAGGCTAATTGCGCTGCTGATGGCTTCTATCATACTACCGGGATCTGCTGCTCCATTGCCGGCAAGCTCTAATGCGGTGCCATGGTCCACTGAGGTGCGAATAAAAGGTAAACCTAAGGTTATATTAACGGATGAACCAAAGCCTTTGTATTTTAATACAGGTAAACCTTGATCATGGTACATACTCAAAATAGCATCAGCATCTTCTAAGTATTTTTCTTGGAATATGGTGTCTGCTGGTAGGGGACCAATAATATTAATGCCTTCTGCTCTTAGTTCGGCAAATGCGGGTTCCATTACTTCTATTTCTTCTCGACCTAAGTGACCATCTTCACCTGCATGAGGATTAATACCGCAAGCATATATTTTTGGGTTTTTAATACCGAATTTACTTTGTAAGTCTTTATGCAGAATACGAGTTACTTTTTGTAATCTCTCAAAAGTTATGGCTTTTGCTACATAAGCAAGTGGTATGTGAGTAGTAACTAACGCAACACGCAACCCTTTGGTTGCTAACATCATTACAACATCAGAGCAGTTAGCTTGAAGTGCAAAGTATTCGGTGTGCCCACTAAAAGAAACCCCCGACTTATTGATCAAACCTTTATGTACAGGGCCTGTTACGATGGCATCGAATTCCCCCGACATATTTTTATCACTCGCTATTTTTAAGGTTTCAACCACATAAGCACCATTGCTTACATCAAGGGTACCCGCAATACATGGTTGACCAAGTGATACATCTACTATAGTTAACGTACCAGCGACTTGAGGGGTAGCGTCAATATTAGCATCATAATTGATTAATATTATCGGTAAATTTAGTTGTTCAGCACGCTGTTTTATTAGTGCTTTTGATGCAACAATGACAAGTTGTACTGGCCAAGCCTGCTGTGCTATGGCAATAACTAAATCAGGTCCTATGCCAGCTGGCTCACCGGGAGTAATAGCTATACGAGTAGTCATTCTATTTATTCCTGTTCAAAAATTTCAATGTAAGCTTCATCACGAGTTTCTTTTATCCATCTAGCGCTTTCAACGCCAAATTTACGATTATGGAGGATTTGATAAACGCGATTTTGATTCATTTGTGATGTGGCATCAGTCATACGGCGATCTTTTAACTGAATAATGTGCCAACCAAAAGATGAGCGAAATGGTTTGTGGTATTCACCAACTTTCATGGTAGCTAGTGCTTCTTTAAATGCAGGATCATAACTCTTGGGATCTGCCCAGCCTAAATCGCCACCACGAACAGAGGTAGGCCCTTCAGAGAATTTTTTGGCTAAGTCGGCAAAGGTTGCTTCCCCCGTATTAATTTTATTGAGCAACCCTTGTAATTGTGCCTCTGCTTTAGCTTCACTTAAAATAATAGAGGGTTTTATCAATATGTGGCTCGCATTTACTTCTTCTACTTCAACTATTTGACGGCCACGGATATCAAGTACTTTCACAATACTAAAACCTAAACCGGTTCGAATAGGGCCGACTACCGTGTCTTTATCTTTTTCTGCTATTAATTCGGAAAAAAGTGTTGGCATTTCGTTAATGTTTTTCCAACCTAAATCACCTCCTTTTAAGGCATTTATGCCACCAGATGAGGCGATAGCTATTTTAGTAAAATTTGAGCCACTGTTAAGTAATTCAATAACTTTATTAGCACGCGCTTTACTTGCGAGCAAGTCAGCTTGTGTAGCATCTGCAGGGAATTCGATTAAAATATGACCAAGGTGATACTCTACATCATTGTTGGTTTGTTCTTTCATTAAGTCTAATAAGTTAGCTACTTCTTGAGGTGAAATATAAATACGGCGTCTAACACTATTGCGGCGCACTTCACCTGAAATTAGCTCTGTACGAACGTTTTCCCGATATTTTTCATAATCTTCACCATCACTGACGATAACTTGGCGAAACTGAGATAATGTCAACTTATTTTCTTTGGCCATACTGGCAATGGTTTGTTCTAACTGAGCATCACTCACTTGTACGCCCATACGTTCACCAATTTGTACCATTAAACTATCATTAATCAGTTTATCCATGACTTGTGTACGTAATGCCTTGTCAGAAGGTAATGCTTGATTATTTTTTTCTGATTGTTTTTTTATACTTTTCAGCAAGTCTTGCACTTCGGATTCAAGTACTACACCGGCGTTAACAATGGCGGCAACTTTATCTAGTATTTCTTCTTTTGCCTGAACTTGTGTATTGAATCCTGCATAACATGTGCAGGTAAAGATTAATATTTTAACTAAATTTTTCATGAATGATACATCTTGGTTGTGGTGCGTCGTTAATTTTTATGTATTTGATTTTTTTATTGGTTATGAGGTTAATTAACCATTAATTTTGTAAGTAATAAGGCCGTTTATAGCCAAAAATACTTGAATCAAACATTTCTTGTGTGCCTATAGCACTCTGTTTGCCATTTAGCCCTTTGATAATGAACTGTAGCATGAAAGCACTATTAAATTCATCGCGGTTTTCATTGTCTAAGCCATCATCGCTTAAGTTCGAGTTTATATATCTATGATACGCAATACGTAAAGCCCAACAACAACTCTCATATTGTAAACCAGCATAAGTTTCTAAACTACGGCTTTGTTTTAAGTCTTCGGTAAGCCGTCCGACAAAAGCCCAGTCTTTGCTAATAGCAAAGCTAGCCAATACAGAAGTTTGTTCTAAGCTACTACCTGAGACATTACGAGTGTACCTATGATTCAATTGAACTGAATTATATTTATTGATTTGGTAGTTTAGAAATACTTGGCTTTTGTTAGTGAAACTTTCTATGGTGTTGTACTGAATGTCACTACTGATTTGCCATTTGTGATTCAATCGATAAAACAAATTTGCGGCTAAAGAGGATTGCTGACTTGTTAGAGGATTTTCATCGTTATTGGTATTATCAATGAGCTCATCAAAAGTATTTTTGTTGGATAAATAATGTATTCTACCAACACTAAAACGAAAAACCTCTAGGTTTGATTGGTCAAGTACTCGGCTTGTTAACCCCCAAGTATATTGATTAGCACCGGATATTCTATCTAAACCACTATAACTTCGGTCTCTAAATAAACCATTATAATCATCTTGTAACTTAGTTGTATCGTAGATACCTATGTTTGTTTGATCTTTTTCTGGAATATATAAGTATTGTATTTGAGGCTCTATGGTTTGGGTGTAATGATTACCAAACAAAGATAATTTTCTATCAAAATTGATGCCGCCATGAAACCTTACTTTAGGTAGCGTACGGTTAACATTTTTTGTTAATTCACTTCCCTGTTGAATGTCTTTTTGTTGGTAGTAGGTGTGCATTAACTTAAACTCTGAATTTAAAAACCAGGCTGGGGTCGATAACGGAAAACTTAAACCCGCTTCTACATGGTAGCGATTAGCGCTGACTTGTTGATTGGTTTCTGCTTTAAAACTGGTTAGCTCAGAATAGAGTTCAAACTGCCCTTGTAATGTTTGCTCTGAGAAAAACGTGAAGGGTTGCAGGGCTACAATTTCAATGTGAGGCAAGGTTTTATAACTCGGTTGATGATTACCAAGGATTTCAAAATCTTGTATTTTCATTGTAGTTTGCCAGTTTTCTCCAAAATAAGAAAGCTCACCTACTTGGTACAAATAGGCATCATTTGCGTTATATTCTTTAGAGCCAATATCAACTAAATAATTATCATCACTGATAGTGGTATAATCAAGGTAAGCACGAAAATCATCTGAAAACGTCCCTATATGTTGCAGTCTTGCAAGGTAACGGGCGTCATCGTTTGACGTTATAGCATTATCTTTATTTAAGTATTCTATGTTTATGTTACCTGATTGCAAATCAGTTAAATAACGAAACTCAGTTTTTAATTGCATGCCCCGTTTAGACATATAGCGGGGTGTTATAGTCGCATCCATATAAGGAACGATATTCCAATAATAAGGTGTCTCAATTTCCAGACCTGAATTACTGGAGCTGACAATTTTAGGATATAAAAAACCACTTTTACGTTGTTTTGAAATGGGGAAGGTAAAATAAGGTAAATATAAAATGGGTACATCGAAAAGTCGAACTTGGGCATGGTAAGCTTGGCCTACACTACCATCGGCTGATATTGTAATTTCGGATGCCTTTATTTGCCAATCAGGTTCATCACCTATACAGGTAGTATAGGTTGAATCTAACAAACTTAAGCCATCTTTTGAATTGATTTGTAATTCATCGGCACTACCGTGTCCAGGGTTACCATATAGTTGATAAGAGGTATTAAGCATAACACTGGATTTGTCATTTTTATTGGCACTTAACTCATCAGCAAGAATATCAATGCTTTGGTTTTGATAATGTATATTTCCGTCGGCATTAAATTGCATCAGTAATCGATCAAATATTAGTTGATCGGCCATTATGGTTTGGCTTTTATCGATAAGCGTGACATTACCGCTGAAGTTGGCAACCCGATCTTTTTCAATACTAGAGTACTTTGAGGTAATACGAATGTTATCATCAGTTACTTGCACACCATTAGTTGCTAGAGGCACAAACGTTGGAATAGCACACTGAAGTTGTGGTTGTATAGCTTCTTGCTCAATGGTAACTGCAAACGTAGGTAAAGACATTACCACCGTTAATAAAGCGCTACAGGAAAAAATTTGTCGGGAAAAAAACATTTATTTTTAAAGGTTATCTTAAATATACGTGATGAAGCGTATATGATATAGCAAATAGAATATGGTAGCTATACCCGTTCCACTTGAATCCTGCATATTCAAGTGGAACGGGTATACATGTAGCACGTAAATGATAAATAAAGAATAAGGTAATAAAACAAGCATGCGTATCTGGGGGAAAGTTTTAGGGTTTTTATTTGGCTTTATGTTGACTAAAAGTTTATTTGGCGCTTTATTTGGTGTTTGGCTTGGTCATATGTTTGACCGAGCTAGGGGCTTTAATTTTGATGGTTTGACTAGGGGTAAATCTGATGATGTTGCTCGTCAAGCTGCCTTTTTCTACACTACCTTTTCGGTGATGGGGCATGTAGCTAAAGCTAAAGGACAGGTGACTAATCATGAAATTGCTTTTGCCAGAGCATACATGGATAAGCTTGGGCTAACGAATGAATTGCGAGATCAAGCACAAGATGCTTTTCGTGAAGGTAAGTCAGATGGGTTTCCATTAAAAGAACGCTTGTTTAAATTTAAACGAATTTGCGGTAATCGTCATGATTTATTACTGATGTTCTTAGAAATTCAAATTCAAGTGGCTTTTAGTGATGGCGACTTGGATGCGAAAGAGCGGGAAGTACTGCACACTATTGCTAAATTTTTAGGTTATTCTGTGCGTCAATTAGATAACTTACTTGAAATGATCATTGCCGGTGAAGCTTTTCATCAGCAATCAGGGCAGCAACAGTTTAATGGTGGTAATGCACCCACAAGAGCAGGGCAACTTGAGAATGCTTATAAAATTTTAGGTGTTAGCAAAGAAGCTGAAATGCGCGATATTAAAAAAGCCTATCGAAAATTAATGTCCCAGCATCATCCTGATAAATTAATCGCCAAAGGCTTACCGCCAGCGATGATGGAAGCGGCAAAAGAAAAAACTCAAGATATTCAAGCCGCATGGGATATTATTTCTAAACAAGAGAAATAAGTGAAGTTGCAGACCAGTTAAGTTACAGGTTGCGAGTTTCGAAGACAAAGTACGTCAAGTCTGATGTTTTCGTTCCTCAACATCAAGAAAAATGCATAATAAGAATTTAAAGTGATGGTGCTAACTGTTTGATTACGCTATATAAAGGCACTTATTCGCTTATTCAGAATCGTGACATTTTCATTTTTATCACTGCCACGGTCAGCTAAACCGTCACTTTTCTTACTCGTATTTTTTCTTCTTAGTAACTATTTCTACCAACCGATAGACTTCAACCAACTACTTATTTGAATAAGTAGTTCTTGTTTCGGATAATAACCGCTTGCGGTATTGTTGATTTGACGCTGACGATAATAGGATTTTAATTCTTGCTTTGCGATGGCTAACCGCTGTGCTGCTTTATCTAGCACAATGGGATTATCGTATTGTAGATATAAATCTAGAATAGGGTACTCACTATTAGCTAACTTTTTTGCAAAAGCAGTATTCGTTTCATCGATTAATTCATTACTATTTAATAAATAACTGCTTAATAATATTAACGCGTTTGGTGTTGTACCATTTTGGTTTGTGCTTTGCGAATCAAAAATATCAACTAACATAGCGCCATGGTTTCCTTGGGCGATGATAATGACAATACCTGGGTACTCTTTACTTTTAGTCAGTACAGCGTTGATTAACCCACTCAGTTTGTTTTTGTAATCATCAATAATAGTTTTGTTCGCCTTTTTCTGCTCATCAATTTTAAGCGCTCTAGAAGGAAAGTTGTTAGGCTTGTTGGCAGGTTGAATACTGATGGTCGTCCAGCCTTGCTTGGGTAATACTGTTCGTAAAAAGTTAATGGCTTTTGGGTTAATCGCCCCTTGTTGCCAATCAGCTAGCAGGATTGCCACGCCTTTGTTATTTACACTGGTATTTTCATTAACCAAGGTCAGGTAATCATCGGGCCCTACTAAAATAGGCTCTACACGGTTGGTTGGAAGGTAGTGTGTTAGATCTTCTTTATGTTGCTGTTCGATTGAAACAGGTAATGGAATTGCTAGACTCTTTTTATTGTCGTTGCCTTTTTTACTGTTTGTTTTATTTTCTACCGTCGCGTGAGTTTCTTTTTGCTTATCTTCTTGGGCAATAACCGTGACATTTATGCAAGTAAGTAGTATTACGGTGAGTATTAACTTGAATTGCGCTTGCACGTTATTTCCTTTGTTTTTGACTGTTACTTATGGGTATATATCGACCTTAATACGAAAAACGTTAATACTCATGTTTGAATATTAACGCCTCGCTACCTCCAACCCTATTTATAAATTATCGCTAATCAAATGGACAAGGGCTAGAAAAACAGAGTAATTCGCCAGTAACGGGGTGAGTTAAACTTAAATTTCTGGCATGAAGTTGTAATCTACTACTAATCGTCAAGGCTTTATCATGAGCATATAGCCGATCACCTAAAATGGGGTGACCTAAGGCTAACATGTGCACCCGTAATTGATGGGAACGTCCGGTAACAGGTCTTAGTTCTACTAATGTGCTTTCATCGCCAGAGCTTAATGTAGAGTAGTTAAGTACACTGTAATTGGTCAATGATTTCTTACCATTATCATGATCAACCATTTGTTTTGGTCTATTCGGCCAATCACAAATTAACGGTAAATCAACACTCCCTTCAATTTCTGGCATTTTACCGAACACACGGGCTATATAACTTTTTTTAGTTTTTCGTTGTTCAAACTGCCGGCTTATAGCGACATGGGCGTGTTTATTCAATGCCATAATCATAATGCCAGAGGTTGCCATATCTAAACGGTGCACAACGGTGGCGGTTGGTAAAACACGTTGTACTCGGTTTTGTAAACAGTCTTGATGTTCAGGTAAACGCCCCGGAACACTCAGTAAACCACTGTTTTTATTGAGTACGACAATATCCTCATCTTGAAAAATAATATCAAGATAAGGCAACATTGGTGGTTGGTAAACAAAATCAGGGTTAGCAGCCATTAATGAGTCACCACTATCATGCGCACCGCTTCAAAGGTTAACTGCGCTTTATCGATGTAATGGCTTAGCTCAACTTGTTGATGAGCAAGAAAGTCAATTTCTGCTTGGCGAACACTGGGGTTAATCGCCTTTAATGCTGTTAACCTTTGTTGCTCCTGTCCAAGTTTAATTTGCATACTTTTCAATGCTTTTTCTTGAATAGCAGAAATTTGTTGTTCTCCGTGGAATTCTGCTTTAGTAACGAGTGGTGCAATTTGTGATTTTAAGGCCTTAATTAATTGTAAAGCCATTATCTTTTTAACAGGTGTTAGCTGTTTATCAAGTACTGCTTCGCTGACTTTATTGCCAAGATCATTACCATTTTTATCCACTAAAATGCGAATAGGCGTTGTTGGTAAGTACCGGCCAAGCTGCAAATGTGCCGGCGCTGTCGCTTCTACAGTGAATAAACATTCCAAGAAAAATGTGCCAACAGGTAAGGCTTCAGCTTTTAATAAGCCTATGCTGGCATTACCAATTTCATCGCTAAGTACTAAATCTAACACACCACGCACCATGGGGTGATCCCAGGTTAACAATTGATAATTTTCATTGATTAGTGCGGTATTACGATCAAAGGTTACGGTGGTGCCATCTTCAGGTAAACAAGGAAAGTTGCTATTAAGCATGTGCTCACTTTGATTTAGTGCAATGGCATTATCGGCTTTATCATCTTGTTGAACACCGAAAACATCTAACACCTGAAACATAAATTGAGGTAAATCAATTTGTCTGTCATTACGTTCTATTTTTTCGACTAACTCATGAGCACGACCTTGACCAGATGAATTGAGTTCAAGTAATTTATCACGGCCAGATTCTAGCTCAGCTTTAATTGTGCAATGTTTTTGCCAGGTATCATTGATGAGTTTCTCTGCGGATGAAGAAGCATGTTGCGCAGTTAAGGCTAATGACAACAACTGTTCACCATAGGCTTCATAAACTACTCTGCCAGTAATGCAGGTATGCTCAAATGCTTGCATTCCTTGCTGATACCAATCGAACAATAAATGCTGGGCTGAATCTTCAAAATAAGGGGTATGTAATCGAATAACTTCAGTTTGTCCAATACGGTCAAGACGGCCAATACGTTGCTCTAATAAGTCAGGGTTACTTGGTAAATCAAATAATACTAAATGATGGGCAAATTGGAAGTTTCTCCCTTCACTGCCTATTTCAGAACAGAGTAATAACTGTGCGCTGTCCTCATCCTGTGCAAAGTAAGCAGCGGCTTTATCACGCTCAAAAATAGATAAACCTTCATGAAATACTGCCGCACGAATACCTTCTTTAATACGTAATACGGCTTCTAAATCTATCGCCGTTTGTGCATGGGCGCAAATGACTAATACTTTTTCTTTTTTTAATGACTTTAATAAATCGATTAAATAATCAATACGCGGATCAAAATCTGTCCATTTTCCACTTTGATGATCAAGGCCGCTGTCTAAAGAGAAAAGCATTTCTGGGGTGAAAATATACTTAGCTTGTTTAGAGTTGGCTATGGTTTCAGGGCAACCGCTCAGCATAAACTCATTGATGGTATCTTGGTACTGTTGAGGCATTGTCAGTGGAGCGGGGTGTATTTCTCGTGCCGGAAACCCTTTAATGGTGTTACGTGAGTTTCTAAATAAAATACGACCGGTACCATGTCTATCTAGCAGTTGTTTTAATAACTCCTGACGCACCTCTGTTTGGTCAGCACAATTATCGCTATTAAGTGTTATCAACTGTTCGCTAATATCTGACTCTTTTAATAAGGCGGATAAGATGTTTTCTTGCTCGATAGTTAATTTTTTTTCTTCAACCAACGCATTAGCGGCATCGGCAACTTCACTATAGTGAGACTCTTCTTCAATAAATTTTTCATAATCATAAAAGCGATCTGAATCGAGCAAGCGTAATCGAGCAAAGTGGCTTTCATGACCTAATTGATCAGGTGTGGCTGTTAGTAATAAAACCCCAGGAATAACTTGTGCTAATTGCTCAATACATTGATATTCCATACTTGGGTTGTCTTGTTGCCAATTTAAATGGTGAGCTTCATCAACCACCATTAAATCCCAGTCCTCGGCAATTAGCGCTTCATACCATTTAGGGTTTTTAGTGACAAAACCTAAATTAACCAAAACTAATTGCTCAGTACTAAAAGGATTGGTGTCATCTTCTCCCGTAGTTTCAACACACCGGTCATGATCAAAAATACTGAATTTAAGATTGAAGCGACGTAGCATTTCTACCAACCATTGATGCATCAATGATTCAGGAACAATAATTAAAATACGTTGGGCTCTACCACTCACTAGTTGCTGATGAATGATCAAACCCGCTTCAATGGTTTTTCCTAAACCCACCTCATCGGCAAGCAATACTCTAGGAGCAAAGCGATTACCGACTTCATCAGCAATATAAAGTTGATGAGGAATAAGGCTAACACGTCCGCCAGTTAAGCCCATTAATTCTGATTGTTGCTGTTCATATTGGTGACGCAAGCAATCCTTGCGCAGGCGAAACCAATCGAGGCGGTCTACTTGGCTATTTAGTAAGCGATCGTGTGGTTTATTAAATTTGATAAAGTGATCTATCATCACTTCTTTTAAAGATATTGTTTCCAAAGTGTCTTGTCGCACACCGTGGTAAGTCAAAATGCCGTGAGCTTCGGTGCTTGATTCAACCTTTAGCGTCCAGCCTTCATGGCTTGGAATAATATCGCCGTCATTAAAAATAACGCGTGTCAATGGCGCATTAGCTTTTGCATACTGACGAGATTCACCGGTGGCAGTAAAAACAATGTTAACAAAGCGGTGTTCTATACCAGTAACAGTTCCTAATCCTTGATCTGATTCACTGTCACTGATCCAACGTTGGCCTGGCTTAAACGGCATATAATAGAACTCCAAAATATCTTAAAAAATTAACATGAAAAAAACGGCGCTATAGTAACTGTTAGTGGTTAATAATCATAGTTAGCTTTACTAAAAAAAACCGTATTTTGGCATTTTTTCTTGTTAAGACCTAAATAAACTGCCATTGTTAAATAGTAGCTGACGATCGTAGTTTGTTGCACAGTTTTTTATCATTAATGCTGGAGATGCCTAGATGAGTGAAGAGAAAATTGTTTCTACCTTCGATATTAATATTCTATTTTATAAATCATTCGCCTTTTTATTCTTCAAAGAGCTTAGTATTATTGAGCCAATTACGGTATTTGAAGCATTTTATTCAAGTAAAAATAATATTGAGGTGAACCTCTAATGAAAAATTCTAATGAAAACAGAAATCCACGTGTACTTGATACCTCTGCTTTGGTGCATGATCCAAAAAGTTTGTTAGCGTACCGCGATGATGTTTATATCTGTTTAACGGTATTAGAAGAATTAGACAATTTAAAAGAGCGGTTGGATAAAAGTGTTAGTCAAGATGCTCGTCTCGTTATTAGAATGCTTGAAGATATTATCAATGACCATTCTAGTGAAGAGATGGAAAAAGGTATTCAGTTACCTTTTACTGAAACTGCACAGCGAGGAAAGCTATTCATTGGCATTGATACTCAGATCGATTTTGCTAAAGAATTAAAACATGCTATTGGAAGCGATGCGGATAATAGAATCATAAATTATGCACTACATTTACAAAATGAGTTGAAGAAAAATGTAACCATTGTAAGTCGTGATATAAATATGCGTCTAAAAGCAAGAACGATTGGCGTAGATGCAGAAGATGTTTTAATCGATAATCAAATATCGGATATTGATTTACTATACCCCGGAGTACAGTCATTTACCGGCGACTTATTTGACCGGTGCGAAGAAGAAAAAGACTTCGCGATGAGTGGCAAATTATATCGCTTTAATCGTGATATTTTCAATGATGAAGCGCAACCTAATATGTATTGGTATGATGAAGTTGGTCATATAGGAAAAATAAAAGAAGTTAATGATGAGCATGTATTTACAACGTTACTGCAAAGAAAACAGGAAAAAATTTGGGGGATACTGCCTAAAAACCCGCGTCAAGCGGTGGCTTTAGACCAACTTACCGATCCAGATTTTGATCTAAATATCATTCTAGGCCCAGCGGGATCGGGTAAGACGTTTTTAGCAGTTGCGGTTGGCTTACACCAAGTAATTGAAACAAAGCAGTATAAAAAAATTGTTGTTGTACGAAGCCGAGACTTTATGGATGATGATCCAGGATTTTTACCGGGTGATCTAACCGAAAAATCTTTACCTTTACTGGCTGGAGTTACCGATGCTCTCATCTCAATGCATTCAGGTAGCGACGTAGATGAAAAAAGTACGCGTGCCACAGTCGAGCATATTATTGATAAGGCCAATATTGAGTTCACATCAATGGCGTACTTTAGAGGGCGTTCTATTGATGATGCGGTGTTAATTATTGATGAAGCTCAAAATATGACTCGCGCTCAAATGAAAGGAATGCTTAGTAGAGGAGGAAAAAACTGTCGTACTATTGTACTTGGTAACCTTGCTCAAATTGATGATCGGTTTGTAACACCGGCTAGCTCTGGGGCTAGCGCAGCCGTTAATATATTTAGACATTATGAGAAGGGTAGTGTGCTAATATTTGATGAAGTAGAGCGAAGTTCATTAGCGGAGTTTACTGAAAAGAATTTTTAGTAAAAGAGGTGTTTTGCTATACCTCTCATTAATGGAGCAATTGATGAGCAGGTACTACTTTAAATAGTTGTTATTATACCAATCAACCATGCAAATAAAGGGGCTAAAATGGCTGTTAAAATACCGCTAATTACTAAAGCCAAAGAACTAAAAGCCCCTTGTTCATTACCCACTTCCATTGCTTTTGCTGTGCCAAGGGCGTGAGCACTACAGCCCATCGCTAAACCCTGTGCTTGTGGGTTCGTTATTTCACAAAGCTTGAGTAGACTAAAGCCCCCCAACGCGCCTAATAACCCAACGGCAATAACTACTACAGCAGCCAAGGATGCTAATCCCCCTGTTTCGTTGGCAACAGCCATTGCTATTGGGCTAGTTACAGATTTTGGCAATAAAGAAAGTAATAAAACTTTATCATTTGTTAATAATAAGGCGGTGGATAGGCAAGTTGAAATGGCAATAACAACACCAAGGCAACAACTGATCATTATTGCTTTAAATTGTTTTTTTATTTGCTTTGTTTGACTAAATAAGGGGATAGCAAGTGCCACAACAGCAGGCTCTAGAAGCCAAATAAAAGGAAGATTTGCGGTTGCGTAATCTTGGTACAAAAGTGGAGTAAAACTAAAAAGTCCAATAAAAAATAAAATGCTCACTAAAAGCGGATTTGCTAGTGGGCTTTGAATTGGGCTTAATAGCTTGTGGGCCACTAAAAAAATCAATACTGTAGCAATAAGATACAGATAAATCATTTAGAAAACCTTTGATAAAGCCAGCCAACAGAGATTAACGTTGCTATTGTGCTGATCACACTGCTTACTGCAATGGTGAGCCAATGTATTGATAATAATTCTGAATATTGTAATAACCCGACACCGACAGGAACAAAAAAGAGTGTAATATAGTTGAGTAAAAAACTGCCTGTGGGTAATACATAATCTAAAGGGATTAACCTAAGGTTTAACCCTAAAAATAACAACAGCAAGCCAAAAATACTACCAGGAATGGGCAAATGACTGATGAATTGAATACCTTTACCTAAATACAAAAAAAGTAATAAAATGCCTGCACTTCGTGTTAATTGACTAACTGTGATAAAAAGTTTCTTCTTCATTTAATTTTCTAATACGTAATATTTAATTGAGAAAATAGAGAATAATTACCTTCAAAATAATTTACTTTGCTTCGAGTACTAAAGCTAAATAGTTATGATTAACTGAGACTATTTTGAAAATAGGCATTTTAATCTATTAATGGTTTCTTTTATATTATTGACATCCGTTGGTGCAATAAAAATAGTATCGTCACCGGCAATGGTACCAAGTACCCCATCACTTTTACCTAAGCTATCTAACAAGCGAGCAATTAATTGTGCAGCCCCTGGGCTTGTTTGGATGATAATCATCATACCATTATGTTCTATTTCTAAGACTAATTGCTTTAATGGACTTTGTGCGGTTGGTACACCCAGCTCTGCGGGCAAACAATAAACCATTTCTTGACGTGCGTTACGCGTGCGAACTGCACCAAATTTACTTAGCATCCGTGATATTTTTGATTGGCTGATATTATCAAAACCTAACGATTTTAAAGCCTCAACAATTTCCCCTTGCGAACCGAATTGTTCTTGTTTTAATAAATCTTTAAATGCTTGTACTAATGCTTCTTGTTTTTGTTGACCATTCATTGTTTGAGGTTAAACCCTTTTTTACTGTTTTTTTGACCAACTTCAAGTTGAATTATTTATTTTAAAGTTGTTTGATATTGCCTTAATACTAAAGTTGGATTTTTTCAATTAGGTATTATACGGTATCATATATGTAATATTAATTGTTTTTTTGTTGGCTATACTATATCTTTTGCACAACAAAATTTACGTATTTACTCGAATAATATTTATTATCGAGTTTTACACCCACTTTAATTTCGGAGAGAACACATGAAAGTAACAGTTTTAGGCGCAGCTGGCGGTATCGGTCAAGCATTATCTTTACTATTAAAAACTCAATTACCAGCAGGTTCTGAGTTATCACTTTACGATGTTGCCCCTGTAGTTCCTGGTGTTGCGGTAGATTTATCACACATACCTACAGCGGTTAAAGTTGAAGGTTTTGGTGCTGACGATTTAGCTGGCGCACTTTCAGGTGCTGATATTGTCATTATTCCTGCAGGTATGCCACGCAAGCCTGGTATGGACCGTGCTGATTTATTTGCAGTAAATGCAGGTATCATCAAAACATTAGCAGAAGGCATTGTTGCTAGCTGTCCAAAAGCGTTAGTTGGTATTATTACTAACCCAGTTAATGGCACTGTGCCAATTGTTGCTGAAGTATTCAAAAAAGCGGGTACTTATGACAAAAACCGTGTATTTGGTGTTACAACGCTTGATGTAATCCGTAGTGAGGCATTTATTGCTGAATTAAAAGGCTTAAACGTAAGTGACGTTAAAATACCAGTAATAGGTGGTCACTCAGGTACAACAATTTTACCACTTCTTTCACAAGTTGCAGGCGTTACGTTCACAGATGAAGAAGTTGCTAAATTAACACCTCGCATTCAAAATGCCGGTACTGAAGTTGTAAATGCTAAAGCGGGTGGCGGTTCTGCTACTTTATCGATGGGCGCTGCTGCTGCTCGTTTTTGTTTATCTTTAGTGAAAGGTTTACAAGGCGAAGACGTTGTAGATTACGCTTATGTTGACGTTGAAGGTGGCGATGCACCATTTTTTGCTCACCCAGTACGTTTAGGCGTAAATGGTATTGCTGAAGTATTACCTTACGGTGAATTAAGCGCGTTTGAAGAAAAAGCTAAAAATGACATGCTTAATACATTAAAAGCTGACATCCAAGAAGGTGTTGATTTTATGGCATAAAGCCAAAAACCAACCGTAATAAAAGTCACGAGTTACGAGTATCTAACTTCGTAACTCGTAACTTTATTCCCGTAACTCACCTTTCTCAAAGCCTTACTTATTTAACCCCTTTTGAAATAAGAAACTCCGCATACTCTTTATCTGTTCTCATAATGTGATTCGTTAACCAGCGTTTAAGAAATAGCATTAAATCACTACTCATGGTTTCTTGAGGGTTTTTAATAAACTTTTCTTTTAATTCGACTACTTGCGCTATTAACTCATTGTGTTGTCGTTTGTGCTCTTCTGAATCAGTATAGCCATACTCAGCAAACATATTTTCTTCATAGGCAAAATGCTTTTGGGTATAAGTCGCCAACCCGGTAAATATTTTACCTAATAATTTATGTGAGCTGTTTGTTAACTTGGCATCATTAAGTGCGTTAATCATACTGACTAACTTTTTGTGTTGCTCATCAATGCTGTCTATACCAACACTTAACTCAGCTGTCCATTCAATGAGTGGCATAATAAGTACCCTATAAAAAATTTAATAATCTTTAGTTAACGTTAGTTGTAGCGAGTGAAATACACAAGTCAAAGTTCATGTAAAGCTGTGCTGGATCAATAAATAGAGTTACGGGTCAAAAAATTATTTTCCCCATGGATTCGTTGGGGTAGAAGATCGCTCGCGAGTTTTTTTAGCACGCTTTTGTCTGAGGTTTTCAGCATCATCAAAACTTAACTCTGCTGGTATTCCTGGCTTCTGATCAGCGGGCACTATACGATCACGTGGTGGTAATTCAAATTGGCTGTCATCGGCACGCGGTAAACTTTTATATTGATATAAATAAAAGGCTTCAACCTTCTCTTTTGCCCAGTCTGTTTTTTTAAGGAATTTTAGGCTAGATTCAATACTTGGGTGTGTTTTAAAGCAATTTAAACTTAAATAAGCATTTAAAATCTCAAAACCGTAATGATCAACTAACTCAGTGATAACCTGTTCTAAACCAATACCGTGCAGCGGATTGTTTTCATAGATATTATCTGAACTCATACTATTTACTCTTGCTTTAAATGTTTAAGTACTTCGATTAGCGGCAATATGGGCTAATGAAATCAATGCTTTTTTGTAATCAGACTCAGGCAGTATCGATAAAGCATTGATAGCCTTATCTGCTTCTGCTTCTGCTTTTTTCTGAGTATAAATTAAAGCGCCAGTTTGTTGCATTGCACTTAAAATCTCGTCTAAATACTCCATGCCATTACCGTGTTCTATAGCATCTCTAATTAATTGTCTTTGCTCATCAGAGCCATGAGCCATAGCATAAAGTAAGGGGAGGGTGGGCTTACCTTCGGCTAAATCATCACCGACATTTTTGCCCATTTCTTTAGCATCAGCGGTGTAATCCATAATATCATCAACTAATTGAAACGCTGTGCCTAAATACTTACCATAATCTGCCATGGCCGTTTCAATGGCAGTATCTTGGTTGGTAATAACAGCAGCCAGACGAGTAGCCGCTTCAAAAAGTTTAGCCGTTTTGCAATAAATAACTTGTAAGTAACTTTCTTCAGTGGTGTTTGGGTCATTACAATTCATTAACTGTAATACTTCTCCTTCGGCGACTATGTTCGTTGCATCAGACAAAATGTCCATGATGCGCATGTCGCCCAATTTGGTCATCATTTGAAAAGAGCGTGTATAGAGAAAATCACCCACTAAAACGCTAGCACTGTTACCAAATAAGGCATTTGCCGTTTCTCGGCCTCGGCGCATGTTAGATTCATCAACCACATCGTCATGTAATAAAGTTGCAGTGTGAATAAATTCAATAATGGCAGCAATGGTGCAGTGTTTATCGTCAAGCTTAACTGTATTCACTTGGTTCAGCGCTTGTGCTGTTAGCACCGTGAGCATAGGGCGCATGCGCTTACCGCCGGCATTCACAATATAGATGCCTAATTGGTTGATCAAAGCAACGTCTGAGTGTAACTGGTCATAAATAAGATCATTAACCTTAGTCATATCGTCTTGCGAGAGTGCTTGAATTGCTTTTATATCCACTATACTTAATTCCACTTGGGCTAAGGGGTTATCCCCGTTTTCTCTTATATACGCAAAAAAGAACTTGCTCAGAGAAAACGGGCATATTACGATAAATTCTACACTATATTTGCGGATATAAAAGCTTACATAAAAGGTTTATAATGACTTTGTTGGTAATTTATTTTGCGAGTTCTTTCTAATAATTAAAAACTTTGTAAATGTTCACTTTTATACTTGCTCTGTTGGATTTCTTCGCGTAGAATTCGCGCCCTATATTTTTAAATTTAGCAACACATAAGTTGTTGCAGTACGGAGTAGCTATGTACGCGGTATTCCAAAGCGGTGGTAAACAGCATCGTGTAACCGAAGG
>Ga0105358_10000056_pt1 | contig 42808 bp, 31 predicted proteins | sample GOMGulsemesocosm_5_FD_83509 | JGI IMG/M metagenome (GOLD analysis project Ga0105358, IMG submission 83509) | Methane-oxidizing microbial communities from mesocosms in the Gulf of Mexico - GOM15C Gulf of Mexico | ecosystem: Environmental > Aquatic > Marine > Cold seeps | place: Gulf of Mexico... | reverse complement strand
TCAGACCCTGTAAATAACATATCAGCAGATGGGTCCCGATAAAAACTGAATGTACGCTCGCCCGCTTCATCCAAAGAGACAAATGCCAACGCTGTTTTAGCTTCTGTGGTACTTGAAAGATAATCGACTTTAACGTTGAATTCAGCAAATGATTCTCGGATGAACTCGCCAAACATATCTGCGCCTATTTTTCCGGCAAAATAGCTGTTGCCACCGAGTCTTCCTATAGCGGCTGCGACGTTAGCTGGAGCTCCGCCTGCATATTTAGTAAAAGTTTCTTGTTCAGTGTTTGAGCTGTTTTTAGTTTTTGACGAGAGCATATCAATTAACGCTTCGCCGAAGGCAATGGTTTTTAACATGGTAGATCCGTAAGTTGTGCAACAAATTCACTGTAAAATAACGATATTAAAGTATCTATACGCTGAGAATTTATGGGGTTATTAAATTAATTTGCACAATAGTAGGGGTTGAAACCTAATAAATCAATAAGATTTATTAATTATGCTCGTCAGAGAATGCTCGAATTATATTTGCTTGGTGAAAGAAAAACAGGAGGGGGGTGAATGGGCTGTACTACTGTTGAATAATAAATATGCAGTTATTATATGACTTTAAAGTTTGAGAATGAATTGGGCGAGGCTACAATATTTTTTTTAAAAACTCATTCTCACGGGAAATTTTCGATTGGCTGGGAGGGAGGGGTAAATAGCCTTGCTCAATAATTACACGCTTTATGCAGATTTTTTGCAATGTGATTTGGCTGACTGATGTTATTGTTTGGCCTATTGTCAACTGCATTTTTACAGGTTAAATCTAGTTGCTTTGTTAAAGGTAGCATAGTGCTTGTGAGCATCTTCCCTAAAGTGTAACCTGATGCGATCAAAGAAATCGTCTGTTAAGAGTGTGCAATGAGTAGCGAAAAGCTGGGTCCTGAATTCGAATTTATCAATCAACAAGGGGATGAATCAATTAGGTATTTGGAGCATGGTTACCCGCATGAGTTGGTGCGTTGGCACTATCACGAGGAATACGAATTGCACTTGATCAAGTCGAGTTCAGGGAAGGTGTTTATCGGTGATTACATTGGCAACTTTAGCGCGAATAGTCTGATACTCGTCGGTCCCAACCTCCCTCATAACTGGATTAGTGATATACAAAAAGGCGAACAAATAGTATTGAGAGATAAAGTGATAAATTTTTCACAATCTGTCATAGATGGCTTTGCTAGTGTCTTCCCAGAAATTCGTGAACTTGATTCTTTCTGGGATAGGGCACAGTTTGGTATTGAGTTCTATCTAGGGGAGTATACCAATAAGGTAACAACTTTAATCGCTGATATTGCTAGTTCTACCGGGCTGCGAAGACTGACTTTATTTTTAACAATATTGGATGTATTAGCGAGCCTGCCCAATTATCGGGTGTTAGCATCTCGTGCCTATATCCCCATTAAAGATGAAAAAGAATTAGATAGATTGAACTTGGTGATTACCTTTATTATGGACAATTACGATAATCAGTTGACACAAGAGCAAGTCGCTGAATATATTAAAATGACGCCTAGTTATTTCTCAAAATATTTTAAGAAGGTGACAGGGCAGCGCTTTATCGAGTTTGTAAACAGTTTGAGAGTGAATAAAGCGTGTGAGCTATTGTCTCATTCTGAACTTCCTATTACTGAAATTTGTTTTCAAGTAGGTTTTAATAACATCGCAAATTTCAATCGCCGTTTTGCGGTATTAAAGCAAATGCGCCCCTCTGAATATCGAAAAATTGCAAGAAGCAACTTTCACTAGTGTGCTGATACCTTATAAAAGTCAAACCCCAACGTAGTGAGTCCCTCTTGGAGTTGTAGAACATCGCAGAGTATGGATTTTATTCACTGGGCTGTATCGTCAGCGCAAAAGACATAAGCTACGCATAAAACCCTTCTTTAGAGTAGTGCTTAGCATTTGCCTGCATTGCAATGAGAGCGAACTTCCTGCGGTTGTTTATAAGCTTAGATACTCAGTTCAGTTTTAGTAAATCTATATAATTTAACGATATATTTTAGCTATTTAGCTGATCAAACTCAGTCATTATCCTATCTGGAAAATCGATTCGTGCTGTTAGACTGGATAATAGATGCAGTTGGTAGATAAAACTGCAGTAGTTACTAATTGTTACTATTAATTGAAAATAGCAAAAAAGTACATGTTTTCATGGATTATGTATTTGTTTGACGGCTTTGTACTAGTGTACTTTATGTTGAAGCTTAACAAACAAGCTTTTGTAGAAATTGAAGACAGTATTTTAAAAATAGTAATAATAAAATTAGAGGTACTAGAATGAGTATTAAACGATTTGCACCGGCACTATTAGTCGCAAGTATTGCAGCAGCTCCTATCGCACAAGCGGCCACAACCGTTACCATCGGCACCGTTAACAACGGTGATATGGTGCGTATGCAAGGCTTGTCCAAAGCGTTTGAAGAAGCTAATCCAGATATTAAATTGGAATGGGTGGTTTTGGAAGAGAACGTGCTACGTCAGCGTTTGACAACTGATATCGCTACTAAAGGTGGTCAGTTTGATGTGATGACGATTGGTATGTACGAAGCGCCAATCTGGGGACAGAAAGGCTGGTTAACAGCAATGGATAATCTTCCTTCTGAGTACAATGTAGATGATATCTTCCCAGCGATCCGCGATGGTTTATCTCATGATAATACACTGTATGCGCTACCATTCTATGGTGAAAGCTCCATGACTTTCTACCGTAAGGATCTGTTCGAGGCTAATGGTCTTGAAATGCCTGCGCAACCTAGCTGGGAGCAAGTGAAAAGTTATGCTAAAGCCATCCATAAGCCTGACCAAGGGCAGTATGGTATTTGCTTGAGAGGTAAGGCTGGCTGGGGTGAGAACATGGCTCTAGTCTCCACTATGGGTAATACTTTTGGTGCACGCTGGTTTGATGAACAGTGGAAATCAGAATTTACCGGTGAAGCTTGGACTAAAGCGGTTAGTTTTTATGTTGATCTTCTGGGTAACTATGGACCTCCAGGCGCCTCTTCTAACGGATTCAACGAAAACTTAGCGCTGTTCAACAGTGGCAAGTGTGGTATGTGGATCGATGCAACGGTTGCCGGAGCGTTTGTCACTGACAAATCTCAATCAAAAGTCGCTGACAATGTTGGCTTTACACTGGCTCCACAGCAAGTTACCACAAAAGGTGCTGGTTGGTTATGGTCTTGGGGGCTAGCGATTCCGAAGTCAACGGATGCCGCTGAAGCGGCTAAGAAATTTGTTGTTTGGGCAACCTCAACAGGCTATAGCGATCTAGTCGCTAATACTAGTGGCATTGCTGCGATTCCTCCTGGAACACGTAAGTCCACATATGATAATGCCGAATACATCGCGGCTGCTCCCTTTGCTGCTAAAACATTAGAGGCCATGAAAGCTGCCGATCCAAAGGACTCTACTGTTAAACCGAAGCCGTACGTGGGTGTACAGTTTGCTGCTATCCCTGAATTTCAATCTATTGCCTCTCAAGTTGGTAAGTTTGTATCCGGTGCACTAGCAGGATCTATGACGGTTGAAGAAGCATTAAAAAATGCTGAGAAAGTGTCAAATCGTGAAATGAAAAGAGCTAGATACTTTAAGTAATATTTAGCCTTAGCGTGTTTTGCCATCGTTACTCGGTGGCAAAATACGCACAGTTAGGAAATTGAACAATTTGAAGTTTCATAGCTGCACTGGTCAAATTAATAGCTGTTTATATAGTTCAAATCCATCTTTAGCGGAATCCCCCATCACTGTTTGCGCAACAATTTTTATAAAAATTATGGTTTTTCCTTAATCATCAAAGCTGACTCCCTATTTGCTAGTTGGAGTTGTATTAATAATAAAAGAGGTAGCTGGTTTGGCTTCTATTAAAACAAAACAAAGGGCACCATTGTTTTTGGTATCTCCCTCAGTACTGCTATTACTACTGTGGATGATAATCCCTTTATCAATGACAATTTATTTTTCTACGATTCGCTACAACCTACTTTATCCAGACGATAATGGTTTTATCGGCTTAGAAAATTTCGCCTTCTTTATTGATGATCCCGGTTTTTTCCCAGGCATGCTCAATACTGGATTGCTGGTAGGCTCAACACTATTGATCACCACTGTATTAGGGGTGCTGATCTCTGTTTTGGTGAATAGACCTTTCTGGGGTCGCAGCATTGTTCGTATTATGCTTATATCACCATTCTTTATTATGCCAACGGTTAATGCTTTGGTATGGAAGAATTTGTTGCTTCACCCAGTATCGGGTGTTTTCGCTGCAGTTTGGACATTCTTCGGCGCTGAACCAATCGATTGGTTAACCCAATACCCTCTGCTTTCAATCATTATGATTGTGTCTTGGCAGTGGCTCCCCTTTGCTATTCTTATTTTAATGACCGCTCTACAGTCATTAGATCAGGAGCAGCAAGAGGCGGCTCGTCTAGATGGAGCCAGTAGTTTTGCGATATTTCGCTATCTGACATTACCACACCTATCTCGCCCTATAGCTGTTGTTATTATGATAGAAACTATCTTTTTACTGTCTATCTTCGCAGAAATCTTTACGACAACAGGTGGTGGTCCAGGGTATGAGACGACTAACTTAGCGTACTTGATTTATACGCAAGCGCTGTTGCAATTTGATGTTGGTTTAGCATCTGCTGGTGGCTTGATTGCCGTTCTTCTCGCCAATGTTGCTGCATTCTTCCTAGTAAGAATTGTTGGCAAGAATATGACGGACGCATAGGAGATATTATGTTTAGTATAAAAAATAGAGAGCAAATCGATACGATAATTATAGGTACGCTTTCTTGGTTAGTAACCCTGTTGATTTTCTTTCCCATTTTGTGGATGTTTTTAACGAGCTTTAAAACAGAGATTGATGCTTTTGCAACGCCTCCAAGCTTGTTTTTTACACCGACTCTTGAAAATTATGCATTAATTAATGAGCGTAGTGATTATTTTCACTTTGCTTGGAACTCTGTAGTAACAGCAGTTGGTTCTACTATCATCGGTATGATGATCGCCGTTCCTGCAGCGTATTCAATGGCTTTTTACGAGTCAAAACGTACTAAGTCAACACTGCTTTGGATGCTGTCTACCAAGATGCTTCCTCCAGTGGGAGTGTTAGTTCCTATTTATTTATTATTTAAAGACTTCGGCTTGTTAGATACCAAAACTGGGCTAACTATCATATTCACTTTGATCAACTTGCCAATCATGGTTTGGATGGCCTACACCTACTTTAAAGAGATTCCTAAAGAAATCTTGGAAGCGGGCCGAATGGATGGCGCCAACGTCTTTCAAGAAATATTTAAAATTTTGCTGCCGATGAGTAAAGGCGGCTTGGCAGCAACCGTATTATTATCACTGATCTTTAGCTGGAATGAGGCGTTCTGGTCACTCAACTTGACAGCGTTTAATGCAGCGCCGCTGTCGGCTCTGGTTGCTTCCTATTCGTCTCCCGAAGGCCTGTTTTGGGCGAAATTATCTGCGGTATCTACTCTGGCGTGTGCACCTATCCTTATCTTTGGATGGTTATGCCAAAAACAGCTGGTACGCGGCTTATCTTTCGGTGCAGTAAAATAATTAAGGAAATACTATGTCTGATTTAACGATTAAAAATTTAAGAAAATCTTACGATGCACTGGAAATTCTCAAAGGTATTGATCTTGAGATTAACGATAAAGAGTTTGTGGTATTTGTCGGCCCATCTGGGTGTGGTAAATCGACACTACTACGTACTATTGCTGGTCTTGAAAGCGCCACTAGCGGCAATATCTTTCTAGATGAAACGGATATCACCAATGCTGCGCCTGCTAAAAGGGATTTGGCGATGGTGTTCCAGTCTTATGCGTTATACCCGCATATGAGCGTGCGCGAAAATATGTCATTTGCGCTTAAGCTAGCAAAAATTGATCAAGCTGAAATTGATGCAAAAGTTGAAGACGCCGCAGAAATCCTTAAGTTGGGTCCGTTATTAGATCGTAAACCGAAAGCTTTATCTGGTGGTCAGCGCCAACGGGTAGCGATTGGTCGTGCGATTGTGCGTAAGCCAAAGATTTTCTTATTTGATGAGCCTCTATCGAATCTCGATGCTGCCCTGCGTGTCAACATGCGTCTTGAGTTGTCCAGATTGCATCAAGAGTTGCAGGCAACCATGTTGTACGTAACCCACGATCAGGTAGAAGCGATGACGCTTGCTGATAAAGTGGTGATTTTAAATGATGGTCGAATCGAACAAGTCGGTTCACCTCTTGAACTTTACGAAAGGCCTTGCAACATGTTTGTGGCAGGGTTTATGGGGATGCCAAAGATGACATTCTTAGATGTGACTATTTCCGAAACGATCAATGGCAAAGTGACATTAAAATTACTATCTGGAGCAAAAATCATCCTTGATAGGCCAGATCTTAAAGCTACGGTTGGCACTTCGTTAACACTGGGCATTAGACCAGAGCACACGGTCCTTACCACTGCTGATGCAGGTCTTATTCCAGCGCGTATAGAAATCTCTGAACAACTTGGGTCAGAATCTTTTGTCTATGTAAAAACCAGCGCAGATGAAGCAATTACGGTACGTATTGATGGTGAGCAAGAAGTTCTGCCAACAGGTGCCAATATTGGTTTAAGTATCGACAGTGGTAAGTGTCATTTATTTGATAGTAATGGCATTGCCATCTAAAAGTCAGTCGAGCTAAGCACTGATCAGCTGTGAAAAAATCAAAATTTAGTCATATCTATGGTCCTTTCTGTTTATATGGAGCAGTTACCCAAAGGACCATCGCTTAATTGAATTCAATATTTTCACAGTGATTGGCCTGGTTCGACAAGCTCCCTGCTAGAGTTTGACCCTTTATGCCTCTGCAGTGCAGAGGTAGTTTTTTAAAATACTGAATAGACGCAAGATTACTTGTGCGACACCGCTTGGCCTTTTACAAGACCACAGCGTGCTTTAAAGGTTACATCATGAAATTAAATACAAATAATATCAGCAAGATACCCGCACTTTCTGGGGCTGCAACGGTTGAAGTGCCCACCTATGACCGCTCTCAAGTGACACAAGGTATTGTACATATCGGTGTAGGAGGTTTTCATCGCGCTCACTTAGCGCTGTATATGGAAAAACTGCTAAATGCGGGCAAAGCAAGTCAGTGGGGCATCTGCGGAGTTGGCTTGCGAGATGGTGATCAGCAAATTAGCGATGCATTAACCCAGCAAGATAACCTTTATACTTTGTTTGAATTGCAACAAAATGAGGACAAAGTACAGGTTATAGGCGCGATAGGTGATTTCATTTTAGCGCAACAAGATTCCGCTAAATTGATCGCCAAGCTTGCCGATGAGGAAACACGCATTGTCTCATTGACGATTACCGAAGGCGGTTATTGTATTGATGATAATACAGGGTTATTTAATCCTGATCTGCCTGAAGTGATTGAAGATGTCAGCAATCCTGATTCGCCAAAGACTGCTTTTGGGTATTTGGCACTCGCGCTTAAACTAAGACGAGATGCCGGTATCAAGCCTTTTACCATCATGTCTTGTGATAACCTGCCCAATAACGGTAAAGTGACACGGCAGGTAATGTTGAGTTTCTCTGCGTTAGTTGATCCAGATTTGAGTCAGTGGATTGCTGATAATGTTAGCTTTCCCTGTGCCATGGTAGATAGAATTACCCCTGCTACTAGTAATGATCATCGCGCGCAACTGCTGCAGGTGTCGGGTATTGATGATCAGTGGCCAGTGGTTTGTGAGCCCTTTAGTCAATGGGTGATCGAAGATGATTTCTGTAACGGCAGACCGCCATGGGAAGAGGTGGGTGTTGAATTTACTGACAATGTCGCGGCCTTTGAAGAAATGAAAATTGGGTTGCTCAATGGTAGTCATCTGGCGATGGCGCTATTAGGTATATTGTCAGGTCTTGAGTTTGCGCATCAAACGATGGAATATAAAGCATTACATAATTTCGTCCGAGATTTTATGGACAGTGATGTTACCCCTAAACTAACAGCAATTCCCGGCGTAAATTTATCGACTTATAAAGATAGCTTGATCGCTAGGTTTGCGAATCCAGCTATTTGTGATCAACTACACCGTATCGGTTCTGATGCATCGTCAAAGTTTCCTAAATTTATACTGCCGACATTGCTGGCGTCTTTTGAGATGAACCGTAACACAGATCGTATCGCACTGGTGGTCGCCGCTTGGATACGCTACTTGAAAGGTGCTGATGAGAAAGGTAATCGCTACGATATTCCAGATCCAAAAAATGATCTATTGCAGACAGAATTAGCAAAAGAGGGGAGTTCTGTGCAGAATTTTCTGGCGATAGAAGATATTTTTGGCGAGCGAGCTATAAAGGCTAAGGGATTTGTAGAGGCGGTAGAAATACAATTAGTCAATCTTAAAAAACTCGGTGTAGATAAAACATTACAGAGCATGGGATATTAACTCAAGCTAGGCTAGACTAGAGTTTCGATCAATCTTTATGACGTATAACGCCTTAACAGGCGTTTTTTATACCTAAGGAACATGTGATTAAGTCCTCAAATTTTCTCTGTGGATAACTAAGAGGCCATATCCGCGAAAGAAAACGAAGTGAATGGCGGGTCCTTTACAAGTTTTCTGACAAAGTAAACTCAGATGAAAAAATTCATCTCTGATGGCCTCTTAGATATCCACCCTGCGGGGCGTACAGGATATTCCGTGCTCTTTGTTAATGCTTTTCGCCGGGCAACCAGCCCGCCTGTAAGCATTGCCTTAATCACGAAAGATCCTGTACGCCAGAGGCGTTTTTGGACTTAAACGCATGTTCCCTAACACAGAGGCATTTATGCGCAGAATAAGTGCCAATAAAGGCGTAGTGTCTCTAATATACAAAGCATATTGATTGAGTTAAACAGCATGAGTTTAGTAGCGACTAAATCAGCAAAAGGTTTAGTCCTCTAACTTGCCGCCGCATGTGGGTTATTACCGCAGTATTTCTGGTTAGAGATGCAAAATAAGACATAGCGAACTTGTTAAAAAGCAGGTGATTGGATAACAAACCCACACTGCAAATTCGAATGACAACCGGCAAATCCCTCGCTGAAAATATCATAAACCAACACAAAACGATGGCTCGAAGAGATCTTCGCAACCTTCGTTAACGAGAGATAAAATATGTTTGTAGGCATTGACTGTGGCACACAAAGCACCAAAGTGGTGATCTTTGATGTGACTTTAGGGAAAGTAATCGCCAAAGGATCGGCAGCGCACCCTTTAACGTCAGATAATGAGGGCACGAGAGAGCAAAATCCGGATGTTTGGATAGAAGCACTTACAATTGCGATGCAGCGTGCATTGCGCAGTGCAGATATTGATCCCGCGGGGATTAAAGGCATTGGTGTCTCTGGTCAACAACACGGTTTAGTCATCTTGGATAAACAAGACCGTGTGATACGTCCTGCCAAATTGTGGTGTGATACCTCCAGCTATCGACAAAATACTGATCTTATCAATAAACTTGGAGGTAGTGATAAAGTTTTTAAATTGATTGGTACGCAACTAAAAACTGGTTATACCGCCTCTAAGTTACTTTGGTTGAAAGAAAAAGAGCCACATAACTACGCTAAGATAGCCAGCATACTGCTGCCACATGACTATATTAATTTTTGGTTGAGCGGGCAAAAAACCACCGAGTCCGGTGATGCTTCGGGTACTGGGTATTTCGATATTCGCAATAAATGCTGGTCAACTCCGGTATTAAACGCAATCGATGATTGTGTTGATTTAAGCGATAAACTGCCGTGTTTACTGGATGCGCATCAGGGAGCGGGTTTTCTCACCACAGAGGCAGCGCAAGTGCTAAGGTTAAAGCCCGGTATCATTATCGCCAGTGGTGGAGGCGATAACATGATGGGGGCGATTGGGACAGGCAATGTAGAACAGGGGATTGTCACTGTCAGTTTAGGAACATCAGGTACAGTGGCTGCGACGAGTGAAACATTCTTGAGTGATGAAAGTGGTCAGATAGCGACTTTTTGCAACAGCACTAATCACTGGCTTCCTCTTATTTGTACTATGAATCTGACCAATGTAACTGCGCATGTTCAGCAGCTGATGAAGGTTGCCAATAGTGAACTTGATATACTATTAAACCGCTCAGGTATTGGGGCCAATGGATTGATGATGTTGCCATTTTTAAATGGCGAGCGCACGCCTGATTTGCCACAGGCAAAAGGTAGCTTGATGGGTATTGATGAGCAAAATTTAAATACCGAAAATTTGTGCAGAGCGGCAGTGGAAGGTGTCAGTTATGGGCTTAAATACGGTTATCAATTGTTGCAGGAAAAGGGGTTGTCAGCCAGAGAAGTGAGATTGATTGGCGGGGGATCTAATAGTGTGCAGTGGCGTCAAATGATCGCTGATATGTTCAATGTGCCAGTGGTTACTCCTGCAGAATCTGATGCTGCGGCACTAGGCGCAGCGCTTCAAGCACAGTGGTGTTTCCAAATAGAGCATAAGCAAACAACCTCTCTTGCTGATATTTGTCATCACGGTGTGAAGTTTATAATGGCATCTAAAATAGAGCCAAAGCATGAGAATGTGCTTCGCTATCAAGCACTCTTCGATGAATACCAGAAGAATAAGTTAAAATTATATTAACCAGCAGTACTCGCTGGAAACTGCACAAAATACCAACTGCTGGTGGACTTTTAAGCTGCAGCGGTTATAGTATTTGCAATGTCTTGTCGGGGTTCTTTTGTTGACGATTGTTTAGCAAAGGACGAGAGGTGAAAACCAACCCGCGAACCTGATCCGGTTAATACCGGCGTAGGAAACAAGCGAATCATATACTAAGTTAACTAGCTAGTTGCTCTAGGTACACCTATTGGTACTGCGTGCTAGTGGTGATTTTAGCGGCACAGGTCGCTAAAACCGCTTTAACTTATCGCGCCTCTTGACTCGACAATATTTTAATAAGTTCAGACCACTGAACGTTTTTGTCGAATATCTCGATTAAAGAGGACCACCCTATGAGCAAGCTTATTTCCAGTACCCATCTAAGTTCTACAGCTGTTGTCGATCAAGAGTCGATCAAACCGTTTCCCGGATCCCACAAAGTTTATATTCAAGGCAGTCGCCCCGATATCCAAGTGCCGATGCGCGCCATTCAATTAGCGGATTCTCCGGCCTCTTTTAGTAAAGATGCAGTCGCTGAAAAAAATGAGCCTATCATGGTCTATGATACGTCGGGCCCATATACAGACCCGAATGTCACTATTGATGTGCGAAAAGGCTTAGCGAGTGTACGTGAAAAATGGATACTAGATCGCGATGATACTGAACTGTTAGCGGGATTATCCTCCCATTATGGGCAAGCGCGCGCAGCCAATACACGTTTGGATTCCCTGCGCTTTAACTTAGAACGCAAACCTCGACGCGCCAAAAAGGGTGTCAATGTCACCCAGTTACACTACGCGCGCCAAGGAATTATTACCCCGGAGATGGAATACATCGCGATACGCGAAAATATGAAACTGGTGGAGGCAAAATTAAACCCTGAGCTTAACTTTCAACACCCGGGACAGAGCTTTGGCGCCAACTTGCCCGGTGAGATAACTGCTGAATTTGTGCGTGAAGAAGTCGCCCGAGGGCGCGCTATTATACCTGCTAACATCAATCACCCTGAAGTAGAACCGATGATCATCGGACGTAATTTCTTGGTGAAAATTAACGGTAATATCGGTAACTCCGCACTGGGATCATCGATTGAAGATGAAGTGGCTAAGATGACTTGGGGCACCCGTTGGGGCTCTGACACTATTATGGATTTATCGACGGGAAAAAATATCCATGAAACTCGCGAATGGATAGTGCGTAACTCACATGTCCCGATTGGCACCGTGCCTATTTATCAGGCTCTGGAAAAAGTACACGGCATTGCAGAAGATCTCACATGGGAAGTATTTCGCGATACGTTGATTGAGCAAGCGGAGCAGGGCATTGATTACTTCACTATCCACGCCGGGGTATTACTACGCTATGTGCCTATGACCGCCAAGCGCGTCACTGGGATTGTGTCCCGCGGTGGGTCTATCATGGCTAAGTGGTGCTTGGCGCATCACCAAGAAAATTTTCTTTACACGCACTTCGAAGAAATTTGTGAAATTTGTAAACTGTATGATGTCTCTTTCTCGCTGGGTGATGGTTTGCGTCCGGGTTCTATTGCCGATGCCAATGATGAAGCACAATTTGGAGAGCTAGAAACCTTGGGTGAGTTGACCAAAATTGCTTGGCAACACGATGTACAAGTGATGATTGAAGGGCCGGGCCATGTGCCTATGCATATGATCAAAGAGAACATGGATAAGCAGTTAAGCGAGTGTGACGAGGCACCTTTTTATACTTTGGGCCCACTGACAACAGATATTGCCCCAGGTTACGACCACATTACTTCGGGGATAGGCGCGGCGATGATTGGTTGGTTTGGCTGTGCCATGCTCTGTTATGTCACCCCCAAAGAGCACTTAGGTTTGCCCAATAAAGACGATGTTAAAACCGGTATCATCACCTACAAATTAGCGGCTCACGCCGCTGATCTAGCAAAGGGGCATCCAGGGGCACAAATTCGCGATAATGCGATGAGTAAAGCGCGGTTTGAATTTCGCTGGGAAGATCAATTTAACTTAGGGCTAGATCCGGACACAGCGCGTGCTTACCACGATGAAACATTGCCAAAAGAGTCTTCTAAAGTGGCACATTTTTGCTCCATGTGCGGGCCTAAATTTTGTTCAATGAAAATATCGCAAGAAGTGCGTCAGCTCGATGATACTCAGGTTGCCGCGATCAGTGCGCAAGCTCAAAAAGGTATGAGGGAGAAAGCCCAAGAGTTTAAAGCTTCAGGGTCGCAGTTGTATACTCAAGTTTAAACGCTTGGTACTCAGGGCGTTTATTAATGCTCTGAGTTTATTTTTGCAATGTATCGGCTTAATATGCATATTATAATGTGCAAACAGCAGGAAGCTGAGATGGTTGGATGGACTTCGGGCTAAGTCACTCTACAGCGTTATTTATGGTGAAGGTTTATATTTAGTTAAATACAGATCGAATCACTACAATATCTAGGGACTTATTCGCTACTTCCTTAGCGCAATTTTCCAAAAGTGAGCCGGTTACGTTTGAATTATCAGTGGTTAATGTCCCAGTGATTGTACGAGGATATATTGGGGCTGTTGATGGTAAGGTTTTGTAGTAACCTTATTGGTGGGTTTAACAGAATCAGGTAGCAGCGTGAGCGAAAGTAGCATAGATCGAAATCAAACAGCGTTTAAACGAGCCTTGCAGCAATGGGATGGTAAGCGTAACCAGCAGCTGATACAACTCTATGCTCAACATGGCGAGAGCAAGGGTTTTATCGATACTTTGCTGGAACAACTTATTCATCGCCATTGTCAAGTGGCCAGTAGCTGGTTGCTTAAATACGCTTTAGAGCAGCAGCAGTCACTCAGCATTGAACAGCGCCAGTTACTCTGCCAATCAATGCTGGGTGAACTGCCTTGGCAGGCTAGATTACATTTTTTACAATGTTTGCCGTTTGTTGTTATTCCCGATGGCAAAATAACGCTTGTTGAGCAGTTTTTAAAACGCGGTTTAGCTGAGCGAAATAAATTTGTACGCGCCTGGAGTTATAACGGTTTTTACTTATTAGCACGGCAGGTCCCCGCCTTTCAAAATGAGGTTCAACACTTGCTGCAACAAGCCATTAATACCGAATCTGCTAGTGTTAAAGCAAGAGTACGTCAGCTGCTCAAACGCGGTTTTATTACAGCTGAGTTTAAAATCAGCAGGGGTTAATTTTCCATTCCTTGTTGAGGCTTTTTGATTTTAACATCTCATCATGCTGGCTTAACTTCATCGCAACCTTTGGCTGCAGCAGATATGAATTCTTGTTTCATCTGTACTTACTCTATCAGAACGCAGCCAAAGAACTTACTATTCTTACGCGGATTAGTAGGCCCTCTTGATGGGTATTAAGCGCCTAGTTATCCAAAGGTAAAACTTAAAGACTGATTTGCTAGTTTCTTAATTAGTCTGTGATTTTGCTACGTCTATATTGAAACCAACTGATGAATTTTGAATAGATGAGGTAAATCAAACTCTTCCTAGGGACCATTCAGCTTCCTTGATGTTTGACGTTCTTTAAAGTTAACTAAAAAACCCAATATATTAAGGTGTTAGTTGCTATTCAGAGTGCATTTTTACTGATACTCTCAAAACACACTAAAAGTGTTGTTTATTAAATAAACATGCTACTTGGATAGGGCGTAGTAATTACGCTGAGGTACCTAAAATTTAAAGGAGTAAATAAATGAAGTTAGAATCATTGGCACTACACCACGGTTACGAGTCTGAACAGACTACCAAAGCGGCCGCGGTCCCGATTTATCAGACCTCTTCTTATACTTTTGACGACACTCAGCACGGCGCTGATCTATTTGACTTAAAAGTGGCAGGTAACATTTACACGCGTATTATGAATCCAACCACCGATGTATTAGAGCAGCGAGTGGCGGCGATGGAGGGTGGAATAGCCGGTCTTGCGGTAGCCTCTGGGATGGCGGCTATTACCTATGCTATTCAATGTCTGTGTCAAGTAGGAGACAATATTGTCAGTACCAGTCAGCTCTATGGCGGTACTTATAATCTTTTTGCCCATACATTTCCCAAGCAGGGGATAGAGTCGCGCTTAATATCGGGTGATGATCTGGATGCATTTGATGCCGCCATAGACAAAAATACTAAAGCCGTCTTTTGCGAGTCGATTGGCAATCCAATGGGAAATGTGATCGATATAAAAAAACTTGCTGAAATTGCACACAAACACGGTGTGCCACTGATTGTCGATAACACTGTGGCGACACCTTTTTTGTGTCGTCCCTTTGAATTGGGTGCCGATATCGTCGTTCATTCTTTGACCAAGTATATCGGCGGGCACGGCACGTCTATTGGCGGCATGATTGTCGATTCGGGTCAATTCGACTGGGTAGCCAATAAAGAGCGTTTTGAAATCATGAATACACCAGACCCTTCTTATCACGGTGTAGTTTATACCCAAGCTTTTGGGCCAGCTGCGTTTATCGGGCGCTGTAGAGTCGTTCCGCTTCGCAATACGGGTGCGGCCATTTCGCCTTTCAATGCCTTCCAGATATTGCAGGGGCTAGAGACTTTGGGATTGCGCATGGAGCGCCACTGTGAGAATGCCGAAAAGCTGGCGCAGTATTTACAACAGCATCCTAAAGTAAATTGGGTGAATTACGCGGGACTAGAAAACAGCCCTTACTACGAAAGATGTCAAAACATCTGCGCGGGCAAAGCTTCTGGTATTTTAAGCTTCGGCGTGAAAGGTGGATTAGCTGGAGGGACACAGTTCATTGACGCTTTGCAAATGGTGCTGCGCCTGGTGAACATTGGCGATGCAAAATCACTGGCTTGTCACCCTGCCACCACCACACATCGTCAACTCAATGCTAAAGAGCTTGCCATGGCCGGCGTCAGCGAAGACTTAGTGCGTATTTCAGTCGGCATTGAGAATATTGAGGACATAATCGCCGATATCTCTCAGGCTCTTGATACTGTTGATGCCTAACGATGAGCCTTGAAGCACTGCCAATCATAGACGCAAGTTTAGGCTATGATCCGCATTTTCTAACCGTTGCTCAAGCAGATACTTTACTTGAGCAATGGTTAGAAGAGCTTGAATGGCGACACGATGAAATTAGAGTATACGGCAAAGCACATTTAATGCCGCGGCTACACTGCTATCAATCAGAGCAAAATTTGAGTTATCAATATTCGAATTTAACACTGCAACCTCAGCCGTACCATCCTAGAGTACTACAGCTTAAGCGTTATTTGGAGGCGGTGACTGGTTGTAGGTTCAACGCGGTTTTAATCAATCTCTACCGCGACGGATTAGATAAAATGGGCTGGCACAGTGACGATGAGGCAGAGTTAGGTAGCCAGCCTAATATTGCCTCTATCAGTCTGGGGGCCCAGCGGTGCTTTAAGTTACGACACAAGCAGAAATCGGTTGCAGATATTGCAATAGAGCTACCTCACGGCTCGCTATTATTGATGGGAGGGGACATGCAAGCACACTGGCAGCATTCACTGCCTGCGCGTAAAAAAATTTTACAGCCTAGAATTAATCTTACCTTTCGCTATTTATATACGAATAACTAAATTTACAGATTATTCAAAAAAAGGTTTCGATATTTCTATTCAGAATATTGAATTGTCGGTTTTTTTGTTCTATCGCGCATTAATTGTAAAGTTATGCTCCATCACCACTAAAATGTTGAATCTTTACTGCACTGCAGAGAAAACGGAGTATGATAGCCGCTGAAATAATTAATATGTTTATTGCGCATGAAGCAAAGAGGTAAGCGATAAAGGCACATTATTAGAGTGCATTATGCGTCACTCCTATTCAAAGCTTTTTCATTATCTTTTCATCAGCGCAATCAACTAACTAGGCTTAATGCCACAACGTCGTTGGATAATTCGATGCCACATACTTCTAAAATTATTATGCTTATTTGTTGTCTCTTTGCGCTGGGCGCTTGCAGTACCGTTGAAGGTATTGGTAAAGATCTTAAAAAGGGCGGTCAAGTGATTCAAAAGGCGGCTAAAGATGCCAGCAAATAAATAACAGCCAATCAGTATATCCACTACCTATCACACTGCTAAATATAAGAGTTAGACTTTATGACTTATACGCCATCATTTCGCTTTAGACGCTTGCGTCGCACTCAAGTACTACGTGATTTAACCCGTCAAACACACCTTAGTGCCGACGACTTTATCTTGCCTTTATTTATTGAAGAGCAAATTGAAACCCCGGTAGCCATCGACAGTATGCCAGGCGTTTGTCGTATTCCAGAGAACGCATTAGCACAGCGCGTTAAAGAAGTCTGGGAGAATGGTGTAAAAGCGATTATTTTATTTGGTGTCTCTCATAACAAAGATAGCTGTGGTTCTGATAGTTGGGATGAAAACGGCTTGTTAGCGCGCTGTATTAAGATAGCTAAGCAAGTCGAACCGCAGATGCTGGTGATTAGCGATAATTGTTTTTGCGAATACACCGATCACGGACATTGCGGGGTAGTCGCAAATGATGATGTAGATAATGATCTCACCCTTGAAAATTTGCAAAAACAAGTCATTAGCTGCGCCAGAGCGGGCGTTGATATGATCGCCCCTTCCGGGATGATGGATGGCATGATTGGCGCGATTCGTCAAGGTTTGGATAGCGCAGGTTTTTCGCATATACCGGTGATGAGTTACTCCACTAAATTTGCCTCAGCATTTTACGGCCCGTTTAGAGAAGCGGTCGATTCAAGCTTTAAAGGAACTCGAAATACTTATCAGCAAGACCCAGCAAATCCTCGTGAAGCCTTAGCAGAATCTATGCAGGATGAAGCGGAAGGGGCTGATATTCTCATGGTCAAGCCCGGTCTTGCCTATTTAGATGTTATCGCTGATATAAAAGCCCACAGTGCTTTGCCTCTGGCGGTTTATCAAGTGAGCGGTGAATTTGCGATGATTAAGGCGGGGGCTGCTGCCGGAGTGATCAATGAGAAGGCTATCGTACTTGAAAGCATGACCGCGTTTAAACGCGCCGGTTGTGACTTGATTATCACCTATTATGCTGAAGATTTGGTTAAGTGGATTAAAGAGTGAATGAAGCACTAACTGTTGCCGGTGTTTTACCACTTAATTTAAGTTAACTTGTGATAAACAGTGCAAAACGTCGATATTAAAAGTGTTTCTCCCTGCATTTCTATGGTGGGGCTGTTGATAAAGAATATAAAAGAAAAAGGGATTTAAGTGTCCAATACTCAAAAATTGTTTAGCTCATTAATGGTGTTTGCCTGCCTCTTATTGGTATTGAACTTTGGTTTGCGCTCATCAATGGGCTTCTTTTTAACACCTATCTCAGAGCAGTTTGGCTATGGGCGAGAAGTTTTTGCTTTTTCCCTGGCATTACAAAATTTGTGTTGGGGGTTATTTCAGCCAGTAGCGGGTGCTTTCGCCGATAAATTTGGTACTTTTAAAACCTTAGTCATCGGCGGGATTATTTACGCATCAGGTCTTTACTTCACTTCTGTGGCTGAATCGGCATTTGGCTTGCATATGGCGACAGGTCTACTGATTGGTATGGGGGTTGCAGGTACTGGATTTGGGGTAGTGCTACCGGCGATAGCCAGGTTAGTATCACCACAGAAAAGAGCGCTTGCTTTAGGCGTTGGAACAGCTGCCGGTTCTGCCGGTCAGTTTTTGGTTATCCCAGCTGCGCAGGAACTCATAACCAGTTTTGGCTGGCAGTTTACGATGTTGATATTAGCTTTTGGTGCCCTGGCAATGGTGGCACTCGCGATCCCTTTTGCGAAAGATAAAGGTCAACAAAAATTAGCAGAAGTCAATATTGAATTAACCATGAAAGAAGCCTTACAAGAGGCGACGAGTAATATTCACTATTGGCTATTAATCGCCGGTTTCTTTGTCTGCGGTTTCCAGCTTGCTTTCATTACTGTGCATATGCCATCGTATCTACACGATAAAGGTTTTGACAGCCAAGTAGCGGTCATTTGTCTGTCTCTCATCGGCTTTTTTAATATCATTGGCTGTGTGCTATTTGGCAAGTGGTCAGGGGTGCACTCAAAGAAAAATTTATTAGGCTTAATCTACTTTTTCCGCGCGATAGCGATAGCGGCATTTATGATTTACCCGATATCCCTGACCTCTATTTATATTTTTTCGATAGTGACGGGTTTTTTATGGTTAGCAACGGTGCCTCCAACCTCAGGATTAGTCGCGCAAATGTTTGGTTTGAAATATATGGGTACGCTGTACGGGATTGTCTTTTTAAACCATCAACTAGGTTCATTTTTAGGGGTGTGGTTAGGTGGGTATCTGTACGACGAAACGGGTTCGTATGATATTGTTTGGTACAGTGCGGCTGTCATTGCAGTGTTGACGGCCTTTATTCATATCTTTATCGACGAAAGACCAGTATTGCGCATTAGGCAGGCGCTTGTATCTTAATGACTGTAAGCGGTCGGCGACGATCGGGTGCTGGCCTTCTGTCATTTCTCGCTATTCTTTTTTACTATTGGCATGAAGAGAGTGGTTACCTATAGCCTCTATTTAGAGTGCTCATAGGGGCGACTTACAGCGCTTTTCGATAACATCCTAATGAAAGTGCTATTTAATGCTGTCTGATAAGGATCCCAGTTATCGTCTGCATCAGCAAAACCGAGTGAAAGTTTATCCAGGCTGTTACAGGCTTAAAGGTTTTAACTGTTGATTAAAGGTCCCTTAAATTAGCGTCACTGCTAGCCTTGGGTGTGGAGACAGTACCCTCTATTGATGTTAATAATTTGTTGCACTGCAAAAAAAAATACCTAGGGAGAATGACTGCTTAAGGTCGATTCTCACGTAATAATTTTTCAAGTAGATCAGCGAACAGCTGTTGACCTGTCGGCGTGTCTATCAAGTTATTTTTAACTTCGATCATGACGTTTGCTAATGAGCGGTTAGTGCCGTGCAGTTGTAAGGTATGTGTTACTTCATCAGCGGCGCTGTAAGGCTCGTTGAGAGACGTCTGGACATGTTGTAAAGTCTGGGCTGCCTGCGTCAGTTTGTTTGCCCAGGCTATATCCAAATCGTGGATAATGCCAATATCCAGTTTTCTTTCTAGAGCGTTATAAATTGGGTTAAAACTATGAATAGTGACAATAATGGAGTCTTGCACGGTTGCTCTTTTATCCAGAAAGTTTCTAATACTTTGGTGAAAAGGATAATAGTAAGCATCCGCACGCGCTTGTTTTTGGGCGGAGCTTAACTGGCTATTACCAGGTATGAGCGTTGTTTCACTTTTGCTAGGGATAGCACTTTTAGAGCTTGGAGGGCGGTTGCAATCATAGAGTAAACGCGAGTGTGTTTGCACTATAAGGGGGGCGTCAAGTTGTTGTGCCAACTTTTCACTTAAGGCTTGTGCGCCAATATCCCAGCCAATGTGAGATTCTATTTTGTCTTGCGCTAGGCCTAGTCCTTGGTAATGATCTGGAATGTGACAGCTGGCGTGTTCACAAATAATAACGAAATCAGATTTTCCGTTTGGATTAATGATGGTAGCGATGTCTTGAACTGTGTTGTTCGTCACTTATTCACTCTCAAATATAATTATTGCAATGGCTAAAAATCATCACTGTTCAAGTAGTCAGCATAAAGGTTTACTACGATATGTTGACATTCACCGCGGCTCGATAGCTTATTAAACAGCGGGGCTTGCTTTGACAAAATGATTGTATGACTAAAAATGTACAAATATTTACATAAAGCGTTCTGTAGGTCAATATTATTACAAAACCATACAAATAGATAATGATGACAGCAAGTGTTCGCAAGCGCGAATAAAAAACTGTATCTTTTGCTACGCTATGACTGTTCGTACCTTTATTGCTGGACCAAATATGACCGAAAAAACAGACTTTACAAGTAACTCTTGCAATACCGTAGTTGAAGAAATAAGAGAGCACTACCAGCAATTGACACGCTCAGAGCGAAAACTGGCAGATAGTTTAATGGCTAACTATCCGGTGGCAGGCCTCGCCAGTATTACTGAATTTGCCAAAACCGGTGATGTGTCTACACCGACGGTATTGCGGATGATCAAAAAGCTTGGATACAGCGGTTTTCCTAAATTCCAACAGAGTTTACGCGATGAGTTGCAAGATAGTTTGTCAAACCCGATTACCAAACACGAGCGGTGGAATGCAAAAGCGCCTAAAGAGCACGTAATCAATCGCTTTGCCAAAGCTACTATTAGTAATTTAAGTCAGACTCTCACGCAAATAGATCCAGTCGTTTTTGACCAGATAGCGCATTTGATTGCCGATACACAATCCAATATGTTTATTGCCGGGGGAAGAATAACCCATAGTATTGCCGACTATTTGTTTACCCATTTACAAGTGGTGCGCGAGGATATTCACTTGCTGCCGCCCTCTAGCAGTTTATGGCCGCATCAGTTACTGAACATGAAACCTGGCGATTTACTACTGATGTTTGATGTGAGGCGCTACGAAACTGATCTATACAAATTTGCTGAATTGGCTAAAGATAGGGGTGTGGTGATTGTCTTGTTGACCGATCAGTGGATGTCGCCAATATCCAGTTTGGCCAAGCACTCGATTAATGTGCGCATTGAAGTGCCCTCGGGGTGGGACTCTGCGGTTGTGACCCTATTTGTTGTTGAAGCGCTGATCGCAGCGGTTGAAAATGAGCTGTGGGATGAAGCAAGTGACAGGATGCAGCAGTTAGAGGGGATCTTAAATTCAACTAAGCGCTTTCAGAAGGAGTAGCATAGCAGCGAAGTATGACGCGAACGCAATGCGCTTATGGCAGTATGCAGTCTAACCAGTATTAGAGGTTTTAGCTGATCCTTTATGACGGCTAAAGGGTTAAGATGAAGAGATCGGTTTGGTGGAATGCAGCCACTGCAAATACTCTGAAAATTGTCTTGGTTTAGCATAAAAATACCCTTGTACTATTTCACAGCCACAACTATGAAGAGTATCAACCACTGCTTGTGTCTCTATTCCCTCTGCGACAACTCTCAGATTTAGTACTTTTGCCATATCAATAGTCGTTTTGACAATGTTCAAATTTCGCTTGTTAGTATCCAGAGATTGTATAAAAATTCGGTCTATTTTAAGTTCGTTAAAAGGTAGTTGCGATAAATGTGTCAGTGATGAATAGCCGGTTCCGTAATCATCTATTGAGACGCCAATCCCCAGTTGTGACAATCCATTCATGACTTTGTGTAAACGCTGATAGTCGTTGACCATGACGGACTCTGTTAGTTCTAAACTGAGTAAATGCATAGGTATTGGATGGCGTTTAAGTATCGCTTTGAGGTTGTCTAAAAAGTGTTCGTCACCGACATCTGATGGGCTGATATTGACTGATACTCGCAGCTGGTGATAGCCCTGTGACACTAGTGATTGAATATCTTGGCAAGCTTTATCTATCACCCACAAAGTCACTTTATTGATTAGACCAATAGTTTCCGCAAGGTTGATGATTTTTTCGGGGGGGATAAAGCCACTGCTTGGGTGTTTCCAGCGTAAAAGCGCCTCCGAGCCATGCACTTTATTGCCATTGAGCGCTATTTGCGGTTGATGATATAATTCTAATTCATCATTACAAAGAGCCATTTCCAGATCTTTTGCGATGTGCAAACTTAAATGCTGATGTCTATCAAAAGCATTGATTTGCTGACCTTTGATCACAGCAGTGCCAATGGCTTGAAATGTTTTTTTGACAATATCACTGGCTTGTTGTAAATCGTCATTGACCCGATAGTAACCAATATACGTTTTTAGCTGGATGCTTGATTGAACCCCTCTGAGTATTCCCTTCATTTGTTGCTGCAGTGGTATTAGCTGTTGCGTAATAACCTTATTATCCGTGCTTTCTGCAACAATGATGGCAAAAATATTTTCTTTTACTCGCGCGACCTTCTGATTTGGGTAGAGTGTTTCTTCTATCATCAAAAAGCCGGTTTGCGCTGAGGTATGACTAGCGATTCCCTTTAATAGTTTCTCTAGCACCAGTCTACTCTGATGGGTACTGAGATAAGGAGATAACCGATTGAACCCTGCGACTTCGATTAAACATAAGCTAAAATTCCACTTATTTTTCAATTTATGCGTCAGCGATTTATCCAGTGCTTGATAATTAGGTAAACCGGTTTCTAAATCGTGGCTGGCATTAAAATCATCACGCTCTTTTTGTTGTCTTAAGCGCTCGGTTAATGCCATAGCCATCAATGTTATCTCTATTAATATACAGATCAGTAATAAATGGCGGGTTAAAAAGGTGTAGGGAATAACGTCTGTTAGCTCAAGAGGTTGTACGGCCCCTCCCAGCAATAGGGGGATCCACGAAAAGGTATACAATCGCGACCAATACTGATCGCTGCTATAGCTTTTGTAAAGCAGCCAAAAACATAATAGATAGGTGAAAGCCATCAAAATAAAAAAGATGGGTGCGCTGGTGTTTTCCTGCAAACCAAGACTGATAATGCCAAACGCTATCAGCAGCCAGAAAAAGCAAAAACAGCGCCGATTTAATGGTTTATCGTTGCGAATATTAAGAAAAAATATAGCAAATAATAGCGCGAAAGCTAATGTAAAAGAGTTTAATATTATTACGTTAGGGCGAATCAGAGAGAATAAGGAAGATGGCACTAAATAGTGACCAAAACCTTGAACAATTGCCATCAAACTTAAAATTGACATTAAATATAAGATATAACTGAGATAAACTGTCTCTTTTAGGCCGTAGTAAATAACTAAGTTATAGAGGGCAATGATGAAAATTGTACCGATGAAAGCGCCCCAAATTAAATGCACGGAGCGCACGTATTCTTGAAAATGCTCAGGGGAGTAAAGTGTCACTGGCGTTTTAGCGATGCCTTGAGTATTGATGTGAATGTAAAGGTCGTTGGATTGTTGTGCTGTGACGGTGAATTTGAAATTGTTAATACTTTTATTCAGTAAACTTAAAGAAGGTGATTTCCAGCCTAAAGCTTGCTGTTGTATCAGCTGATTTTGATTGTCTGTTTGATAAATAGTGAGGTTATCTAGCATTGGGTTGTCTAAGTGCATCACCAATTTTTTATCTATTGCGGTAGTGTTGCTTAAAGTGTATTTCAGCCAATAGCTTTGATTGCTAAAAGTCCATGGGACGTCTTTGTTCATATTATTGCTAAAAGATAGCTGATGCATATTTATCAGTTGCAGCTGATTGTTAGGGTCTATAATAAATGAGCGTTGGATATTGAGATTGTCGGTTGAATGTATTGCGTTTGCTGTAGGGTTAATAGTGTTCAGGGATAGAAATAATACTGTTGCCAATATCAAACTAGCGATACTAGCGGATATAAAGAAATATTTATTAATCGCTGCTGGAAAAAATGATATTGAACGGGTGTTAATCTGTAGTCTGTAAACAGGTGAAATACTGCTAATAAGTTTCTTTATGAGCATTTATTTTCCTCGGCCTTCAATAAAAATATTCAGACTGTTTATTGTTTTGCAGCTTTGCTTTTAAAGTTAGTAGTAAGTTAGCTATTTATCAATGCGCTAGAGCGGTATCAAGCAGAATAGGGATAAGTACTAAGGTGACTTGCCTGCGCTATAAATAACAACGGAAATAGAGCAGTACAGTGCTAAACATCGCTTAGCCAATTAATAATATACGGCTGGCAAGATCGCGCATTTCTCAGATCTTTGCAGATTGGGCTGGTGTCGAAGATTGATAATAACCAGGTAAATTTAAATCCCCTTAAATGCTGCGTATTATGCAGATTAAGTGATCGCAATTGGCGTTCTTGTACTGTTAAAAAGGAATGAAATCTATATAGTTAAACGATTGATAAATAGATTTATAAGGAAAGGAATTGATAAAGAATAAAAAACAACAATTGCCTTTGTATAAGCAAATTTGTGAGCTTTTACACCGAGAAATTACCGCCGGACATTGGTTGCCGGGCGAAAGAATACCGGTTGAATCAGAGTTGGCGACAAATTTAGGTGTCGCCATCGGTACTCTACGCAAAGCACTGTCGCAACTTGAAGCCCAAGGTATGTTAGAGCGTAAACAGGGCTCTGGTACTTATGTTAAACGAGCGCCAACGGGCCATGCAGTATACCAATTTTTTCACTTGGAGTTACTCAAAGGCGGGGGCGTCCCCAGTGCAGATACATTAAGTATCGAGCAAGTCGTTCTGCCGGAAATAGCGCGGCGCTTGGATTTAGGTTACTTAGAAACAAAATTGTGGTGTATCAAACGATTGCGCTATCTCAATAAAGTGCCCGTAGCGGTAGAGCAGATCTGGATAGACCACCGCCATTGCAGTGAATTAACAGTATCTAATACCCATGAGTCACTCTACGTACACTACCGCGAAAACTTTGATTTTTGGATTACTTCTGTTGAGGATCAAATTAGCTGTGAATCTATTCCCGAATGGGGGGCGCAACTGTTACATCAGCCGATTGAAAAATTAGTGCCAATGGTTGAGCGTAGAAGTCGCTCTAATAAAAATCAGATTGAAGAGTTTTCACGTACTTGGTTCCTCGCAGATCGCTGTCGATATTTTGCACGCTGGTCGTAAAAGTTCAGTGCTAGGTATAGGTAGCGGGGCTAAAGTGTCGCCATCATCAATAAGGGGTTAATTTGATACTTTTGCAATAGCGAAAGGTTAATAAGTATAGATAGGGTAGCGACTACTTTTTTGAACCCCGTTCAGCACTACTCCTTTTACTTGAATTCCATTTTGTTTGAATTTATTTCTTGTGTAATCAATTTCTTGCAATGATGTTTCTCGATATTTGGCGACCAATAAGGTCGCGCTGGTGTATCTGGCTATAATAGCAGGGTCGGTGACGGTTAATATTGGCGGAGTATCTATCAGGATGAAGTCATAGATCTTTGCTAATTCGCTGAGTAATTGTTCAAAACGGGGAAGCATCAGCAACTCAGTGGGGTTGGGAGGTATACTACCGCGTGGTAGGAAAGATAAGTTTTCAATATCAGTGGTCTTTATGGCGGCATCAGCAGTCGTGGTTCCAGCAAGAATGTCTGACAGTCCATCTGGTGATGCGTGTGAAAATACCTGATGTAGGCAGCCTTTGCGCATATCGCCATCTATTAATAAGGTGCGCTTTGCACTGTTGGCCATAACCACACAAAGATTGCTAGAGACAAACGATTTACCGACACCTGGAGTCGAGCCTGTTATGGATATGATACGCGCGTCATTAGCTGTCATGGCAAAATGTAAACTGGTCCTCAATCCACGAAAGTATTCCACTACAAAGTCACTCGGATCGCTATGGCTAAGTAATTTGGATTGCGATTTTTTATCGCTACGTGCCTGCACTTCTGAGCGGGGGATGGTCGCATAAACAGCTAGCCCCAAGGCTTCTATATCAGCCGCATCTTCAACACCGTTATTACTCATTTTTCTAATAATGACAATGCACAGCGATAAAATAAGGCCAAGTAAAGCTCCCAAAGTGGTGGTTAGTACTATTTTTTGTTACTAATGGGTTTAATGCTAGCTTCTGCTGGGTCGATTATATGTACATTTTGCGAGGAGCCTGCTCTTACTATTTCTAATTCTTGAGTTTTACTCAATAACTGCATGTAGGTATCTTTCCCTACTACCACTTTACGTATGAGTTGCGATAATTTACTTTTCGTCTCGGGAAGGTGTTTTGCTTTTTGTTCTAATAGCGCTATTTGTTTGGCAATAGAAGCTGGCTTTTCGACGATACCTTGAATTTTAGGATGAGCACTCTTGTATTTATGAGACATTTCTAAGTGTTGATCTTCGAGGTCACGAGCGCGTCTATTGAGTGAAACGAGTGAGCTTAGTAGGCTTTTGCTTTCATAGTGAATATCAACAGTGCTCTTTTCTTTCTGAAATTCATTATAGTGAGCCTCCGATTGCTGTAAGTTATTTTGAATGAGCGGTAGTTGGGACTGTAAGAATTCTAAAGAATTTTTAACATTCAACGAATTTCTCTCAACCCTGTGAGAGATAAATTTATCGATTAATGTGTCGAGAATGAGTTCAGCTTGGTTGGGGTGCGGGTGGGAATAACTCAGGGCTATCACTCCCGAATTGGTCTCACCTCTAGGGGTTAACATAATATCCCTTTGCAGCTGACTGATTGTTTCATACCTGTTTGACTTTATGAGGTAAAACTCTGTTCCTGAACGTGCGAGCAACTGATTGACTCGCAGTTGGTATTCTCCCACTGCAATGCTGCGACCGACAGAACCACTGAGGATCATGCTGTCGTCAGCATGATATAGGCCAAAGGTATTATTGGGGCCAGCGACAAGTTTGAACTGTGCATCTAGTTGGTTGTTGGGCACGAGAAAATTGGATATTGAAATGAGTTCACCACCCCATGCGTAGTTGGTCGCATCAAACAGCGGTTTTGCCAGATCTCCAATAAATGAAGGTTGAAATAAATGCTGGGCTCTAGCGCCAAAGATAGGGAAAAGGCGTGGCCTGAGTGAGGTGGTTAAATCAAGGTGATCGACGACTTCACCGATTAACGAGCGGGAGGTTATGTATTCAACATGCGCAGAAGATGTTGAGTTTGTATCGACGAAAGCACTCATTCCTGCGAGGCTAGGCATTGGCCTGTGTGACTCTAAATGAACCAGTGCGGTTGCTTTATAGTGGGGTTCTTGGTCCTTAGATGCACCAAATATAAAGCTGATCATGGCACAGAGTAAACTGAGTAATATAATAAACCATTTTCTCTCTAAAACCGCGTCAAACAGTATGAAAAGATCTATATCATGGCTGCTGAGTGTCTGTTGATTATCACTGTGTATGGTCATGAATAAATAAGCTCAACACTCATGTAGTTATAGGTAAGATACATGCTAAAACAGACTGCTTTGGTTTTTTAAATCATAGATGATATTGGCGTCTTCAACCGTGGGTATTAATTGACTGATTAGTCTGTTCCAACGAGCAAGTGGCGCTGTTGTCACATACACAATATCGTGCGGCTTGAGCTAAAATTGATCTGCTAAAATAAGTGCGGTAACGTTTCTAGCGCACAGTTGAAATACATCAGCAATAATGCCAGTTTGGATGTTGTCATGCATTCTAAAGACAAAAATGCCATTGGCATTGGCGGTCCGCTCATTGATTCCTCCCGCTACAGTCAGTGCTTCAGCAAGGGTTAAACCGTAACGTTTGACTTCGATAGTGCCAGGGGTTTGTATGTCACCTAAGACAAAGACTTTCTCACTGTCATTACGTGCCACGTGAATTACATCTCCGTGTTTGAGCAATCTGTTTTGAGATATATCCCCATTACGATAAAAATTATCTAGCCGGATAGATTCTGAATGATGGTCACGAGAAAAAGTAAGCGCGCGCCAGTTGGCTTTTTCTGTCAGTCCGCCGGCCAAATTGATAGCATCAATAAGGGTGAGAGGGATGTCCGTTACAGGGAAAATTCTGGGCCTTTTAATTTCTCCAGTGACGTATATTTTTTGCGAATTAAAACCAATAACTTTTACATCGACCTGTGGCTTTTCAATAATCTTTGACAATTTATAGACGAGAGAGCGGCTAACTTGATTGATGGTTTTCCAGCGGCCTTTAACTTTGGAGCGTAGGCAAAATTGAATGAGCCGTCAGGTTGGACTCTGAAGCCATCAAATTGTGAGCTGCGCTGTAGTCCCGAGGCAATCGTCAGCTCAGGATGATCCCGAACCCCTACGGCTAATACATCTGCAACCCCGATGTGGTATTGATAGTGGCTGACATCAAGACCAGTGAAACACCTTGACGAGCAAGATTGAATGCTCTTTGTCGCTGTTGGTTCTGTTTAGCAAGTAAAATACTATCGATGACTTGGATATTGACTGCAGCTAGATCTTTATCTAATTGCGTAGTGTCCAGCAGTGCGCTATCGCCTGGTGGGGGAAAATGGCTACCCGGTGTTAAGCTACAGCCAGAGAGAAGGGCGGCTAAGCAAAAAGCAGAAAATAATGCGTAATATTTATCGATTAATTCTTAAGACCTAAAAGATGATATTTATCTCGACGCGATTGCATCTGTGTTGACGACATAAATAATAACATTTATGTCGTCACTAGCATCCTGGTAAAGAATTACTTCCTGAATATGAGTTTTTAGCAGCCAGATTTATAGTACTTAAGTATCTTTTTATTGTCAGCTGCTTACTGAATTAGACTCTAACATATATCGCTAGTTAAGATAGCATTAATTCGCGATTAATGCGTCATTAACTATATGTTAATATTAGATTAACTAATAAGAGTTGAAACTATTGCGATTTGGTCAGCTTTAGCTGACTTGGCATACCTTGGCAATTGATGACATTGTGGTAATAATAATTCCCTTGCAGCTTCATCGTATCCCTAGGTAAAGTTTTAGCGGATGCTTTAATTGTCGTCAGTTGTCGTCAAAATTTAAATTTTGGTTACAATGGTGTACTTGAGTAGCAATCGCTACCCAAGTGTTAACCCTCGCTAATCCTCTTCGCCTAACATAGCCTGCTTGATTTGTTCGATGACACGACTTGGCAAGCGCTTTAATAATATGCTGTTGGTCTGTTCATCAAATTCAATGTCTTTACCTGAGCCCGCTGCGCCCAGCGATTTTTTGGCAAAGTCCAGTGACCAATTATCCGCCTTTGCTTTAACTTTAGTAATCGCCGTCAGTGTGTGATTATGCGGCTGGAATTCCTGCGAAACGCTGTATTCATTACCGTTGGCAAACTTGCTAAAGGTCCCCGTCAACTCTTCTGCACGCTCATTGGGTACGTGAGAGTTAAGGATTTGCTCGACATCTGGAAGATTGGCACTTTGTTTATCACTGCGTTGCCCGCTTAAGTAGCTGACGACGTCTTCCACGACCTGTTCGCGTTTTTCATTCATGCCATTCTGGCTGCAAAAATCACGGGCGGCACGAATGAGCTCACTGGTAGATTTTTTAGAGGCAAGCACATCAGTACAGCCAAATGCATTAGCGAAAAAAGCGGCATCGGCTTTATCTTTGCCCCCCATAAAACTCAAATAACTATCTTTGCTTAAACTGTAAGAAGTGATGTTTATTTTGGCTGCTTGATGAAGCTTGCCTAAATCTACTTCGCGCACTTCGGTTGGATTTAAGTTTTCATTGAAGGAGATGCCCGTGCGGTTTCGAACTAAGCCCACTAATAGATATTCAAACTTGTCATCTTGAAATTGAGAAAAAATCACATATCCGCCACTGGCAGACTCCATGGATACTTTGCTCATTGCCTGCGCTAATTGATCTATCCCCACGTCGGCTAGGTTTAAGAAGTCATCAGCACTTTGCTCGCTAGCTACATAGCTTTCAAAGGCATTGATAAAAATTTGACCATCTTCGTTATCAGGGTTAAAAGCACCATGCGTTAAAGTGGCACGCCTTGCCAGCGCATTGTTAAGAGAAGTGACAGTCTCTTGGGCAAAGGGATTGTCGATATCGCAGGAACCACCTAAATCGCTGATAAAGGGGTGCTGGCCATCGTTAACTTGTAACTCGCGAATAACTAAATTCTTTAATTCCACGTCTTTACTCTCAATAGATAAACTGCTGCTATTCTAGGTGATAGCAGATGAAGGGCAAGTGATTTTGTTTTGATTACTAAAATGTCTTAGCCTAGGGTAGCTTAAATTAGTTATCTAGCTGATAATGCGCTTTAAATTTTTTAGAGTAGTTGCCGTGCCTGCCAATAAAACCAAGCAGTCATCCAGTGCGTTAAATGCGCTGTTTTTGGATAACCACTCGCTGGTACAAAAAATAGATCCAAGAGCGCGAATTATTGGCACTGTTGCCTTTGCCTTCGCCGTTGTGCTGAGCGATAAATTTGCACCTTTGTTAATCGCATTGCTCTGTTCTTGCTGTATGGTTGCACTGGCCAAGTTGTCGTTTAAACAGACCTTGAAAAAAATGGCGGCAATGGACTCCTTTATGCTTTATCTATTAGTGATGCTACCTTTTACAACACCAGGTGATGCTTTTTTCCAAGTACAAGGGTTTAATGCATCTGTACAGGGGCTGGAGCGGGGTATTCAAATAACCTTGAAAGCGAATGCAGTGGTTTTAATGTTATTTGCCAGTGTCTCAATTATTCCCAGCAGCACCTTGGGCAGTGCGCTTGGCGCTTTAAAAGTATCTCCTAAACTGATTCAATTACTGTTGTTCACCCTGCGCTATTTAAGTGTTATTGCCAATGAGTTTCAACGTTTGCGGCGTGCGATGAAAGCGCGAGCATTTATTTTGAAATTTAATTGGCATTCGTGGCAGAGCATGGGATATTTAATTGCGATGATGTTACTGCGAGCGATGCAAAGATCGCAACAGATCATTAAAGCGATGAAGTGTCGTGGTTATCAAGGTCAGTTCATCAGTTACTACCCGCTAAACTGGCAGGCAAGAGATACACTCTACAGCTTCATCATGGTAATAATTATCAGTATGCTGGCCAGTTTGAACTTGGTGGATGGCATACTAATGGACCTTAAACAGTGACAAAAATTAACGCTTTACCTTTGATTTCTGTCAAGCATTTATCGCATCGCTACAACGCTGCAAAGGTAACGCTTGATGATGTTAGTTTCTCACTCTATAGCGGTGAGAAAGTGGCCTTAGTCGGTGATAATGGTGCGGGTAAAAGTACCTTGTTGCAGTTATTGGTTGGTTTGCTGCCCCTGCAAAGTGGTGAAATATTCTCTCTGTCCCAGGCAATCTGTAAAGAGCGCGATTTTGTTAAAATGCGCCAATTTGCAGGTTTGGTATTTCAAGATCCTGATGATCAATTATTCTGTCCTAGTGTCCTTGAAGATGTCATGTTTGGGCCACTCAATCAAGGTTTAAAGGTCGATCTGGCAGAGCAAAAATCACTGGCCATGCTCGAGCGTTTAAATTTGTCACATCTGTCACAGCGTATGGCATCGGATCTATCAGGCGGCGAAAAGCGCTTAGTTACTTTAGCGTCAGTGCTAGTGATGGAACCAAAGGTACTGTTGCTCGATGAACCGACAAATGCGTTGGATAGTAAAGCGAAACAAAAATTATTGTCAGTGCTGCAGTCCCTAGATCAGGCCATGTTAATCATCTCCCATGATCAGGCGTTTGTTAGCTCACTGACACAGCGCTCACTAATGCTGAACAAAGGAAAGCTAATCGAGGCTGATTAATTACCCTCTCTTTTGGTAAAAATTGTCACTCAAATTGCTTTTAGCTAACAGATTGGAAGTAATTGATGGGTTTCCTGTTTCTCTCAGCGCTCTAATCTTTCCTTTAAAATTAAGCATTTGGTTTTAATAAGCCAGAGTGCTATCTTGTGACAAGCTTGTACCTTCAAGGAATAAATCAAAGGAGATGATCAATGATTCCACTATCGAGACTACTACTCAGTGCTGCAATAACACTGAGCACTGTCAGTGCCGTAAGCGCTGAAACCCGCATTACCTACAAATCGGCAAAAACCACTTCCTCTTACTATCAAATGGCCGTCGAAATATCGCAAGCGGTGAAGAAAGGCACAGATAGTCAGTACATAGTGACGGTGGAAGAGAGTCAAGGTTCCGTGCAAAATGTGATGGAATCAGCAGTGCGCACGGGTAATTACGTTTTTACTACCCCCCCCGTACTCGTGAAATTGGCACAGCAAGGAAAAGCCATGTTCAAGGGAAAGTCCAAACCAAAATTTTCGCAAATTCGTGCGCTGTTCCCGATACCTTCGTTAACCATGCACTTTGTAATGTCTGACAAGAGTGGCATAACATCATTTTCTCAAATGCAGGGTAAGAAAATATTATTGGGGAAAGGGTCATTTGGCGCGCGTGAGGGCGAAAAGTATCTCAAACTATTTGGTTTAGAAAATAAAGTGACGCTTGCTCAAGTTGAACTCTCCAATGCGGTCCCCGCTTTAAAAAATGGTCAGATAGATGGGTTTGTGACGGCGGGATCTTACCCTGCACCAAATGTGATAGAAGCATCAGCTGGAGTAGGTGTCAAAGTGCTCTCTCTCAGTGGCGAGCAGGTAAAATTGTCAAAACGTACTAAATTGGTGATACCAGCAGGTACTTATACCGGTCAGTCAAAAGATGTAACTACCACATCGTTGCCAGTTGTTGCCTATACCACTACTGCAATGGATGAAAAAACCGCTTATACACTAACTAAAGCCTACTGGCAGCAAAAGCAAGTGATGGGAGATTCATCCCCCTGGTGGAAAGGCGTATCGACTAATATGCTATCGAATATAAGCGGTAAAATCCATCCAGGTGCTGCCAAATATTATTCTGAAATGGGGCTCACTCTTTCCCCTGCACAGCTATAAAGCATTACTTGTAGGCCAAAGTTTACTGGATTGTATGATCAAAGATGATTGTATTAGGGGCGTTTTCAGAGGTCTGTTATGCCTGTTTGGGCTCAGATATAACCTGCCAGTATAAGCCTACTTTGTGTCTTTTGTTCATTCTAAAGCCTCAGGCAGAGGTTTTAGAATGCACTTAGTGCGGCTCAATATATCTGACTCTTCCTTTAGCTAGCATGCTTGTATCTGTATTTACTATCATCAGCGCAACTTTACTGCCCTTGAATATGTTAATAGCCGGTTAGGATAAGAAGGTTCACACACAGACGTTAATTGGTTGACATTTTTATCCTAAATCTGCCATTAGGGTAAGCGCACAGTACACTAAGGTGAGGAGGCATTATTAGCTGGGGGGACTGCTTGCTATAGTCAATTTTAACAGTGAAGAGCGTAAACCGTAGCGACTGTGCGCTATAACAAACTTGGTTTAATTGAGCGTATACATCCAAGTGATAAGGCTAATTGTCACCCCTACTCAATACATTGATTGCAATAAAATACGCTTACATTCACTTGCTTCACATGTTTAACGGTTAACGGTCGATGTTAAGATTAATAAGAGAATAAATTTATGCAACAGCGATTAGTATGGGCCACACTTGGCTTTATAAGTATCAGTTTCCACCTAACACTAATTTTTTCGGGGTTAGTACCGCATTTAGTGAGCCGGCCTTTGCATATGGCGCTGGCACTGCCTTGGGCTTTTGTTTTTATGAGTGCAACACCACTGCAAAGATACAGTGGCTATCTGTTTAGCTTGCTCGGAGGGCTGAGCTGTTTCTGGCTGGCATACAATGCGCAGATACTCTCCGATCAATACGGCTATATTAGTGAGCAATATCAATTATGGATAGCGACAGTACTGCTGGTCACTGTACTTGAAATGGCGCGCCGATGTATTGGTTGGCCTCTTCCTCTAGTGGCTTTCACTGCGTTAATGTACGGATTGTATGGTCAGTTTCTTCCAGGGGAGTTTGGCCATGCTGGCACACCAATTGGCAGCTTTTTAGGGACTTTGACCATTGCTGAGGGTGGTATTTGGGGGAAGTTAACGGGGGTGTCCGTGAGTATCGTCGCTATCTTTGTCATATTTGGTGCTGTGCTCAATGCCGGTGAAGCGGGGCAGGGTTTTATGAATGTCGCCATGGCGGCAGCTGGAAGATTGCGTGGTGGAGCGGCTAAAGTTTCAGTGATATCCTCCGCGCTGTTTGGTTCTATCTCAGGCTCAGCTTCGGCGAATGTTGCGTCCACAGGGACGATAACTTTACCGGCCATGACCAAATTAGGTTACCCCAAAAGGCTAGCGGGAGCGACAGAGGCAGTCGCTTCCTCTGGGGGGCAAATTATGCCACCGCTGATGGGCGCCGGTGCTTTTGTAATGGTAGAACTGACTGGAATCCCTTATCAGAGCATTATGCTGGCGGCTTTGCTGCCTGCTATTTTATACTTTTGGGCAGTGTGGGTGGGTATTGATGCATTTGCAAAACGTTATCAATTACAGGGGGTAGACAGAAATGAGCAACCTAGTCCCCGCCAAGTACTGATTACTTCTGGCTTTTTTATTATTCCATTTTCAATTTTGTTATGGGGAATGTTTAGCGGGGGCTTTACTCCACAATACGCGGCCTGTATTGCCATCTTCGGCGCAGCACTGCTACTGCTCTTTAATGCTAAGGGATTGGCTGCCAAAAATCAGTGGTTACGCCGTATAGAAGATGTATGCCTGAATGCGGGTCGGCAAATTGCAATGATATCTGCGATTATTCTCTGCGCTTCTATTATTATTGGTGTGTTATCGATTACAGGGTTAGGGGTTAAAATTACCTCGCTGATTCTGTCTGGTTCGGCCGGCATGTTATGGCCAGCAATACTGTTGACAGCGCTAGCCTGTCTAATTCTAGGCATGGAAGTACCAACGACCGCCGCCTATGTTATCTGTATTTCAGTGGCCGGACCTGCTCTTTCTGAGCTTGGTCTAAGCCCCTTACAAGCGCATCTGTTTGTCTTTTGGTTTGCCTTGTTATCAACTATTACACCGCCGGTATGTGGCTGTGTATTTATTGCCGCTGGCATGGTTAAAGAAAACTGGCTAAAAGTGGCCACGACTGCGATGATACTTGGCGTTGGCTTGTATTTAATTCCGCTGGCGATGATTGCCAATAGATCTTTGTTAGCGCTGGAAACGACACCGTTTTTGGCGATGGCAAGTGCGCTTAAAATAGCGATAGGACTGTACTATGTGTCCCATGGAATGATAACGCCAATGTCTAACAGTAAAAGATTATTAAGTGCAGCGTTTGGATTGTTAGTTATTTTTGCACAAGGTTGGTAGTGTAGGGGGCGACAGGTGGCCTATGGTTATATGGCTGTTGAAGTGACTTTAGTATTGTGTTTTAAGGTTTTGTTTATAGAGGATAATTAATGTCTAATAGTTTGGTGCGCCGCTATTCTAGTATGCGCAGCAGTTGGGGGAATTATTAGCATGGGTTAACTGTTGTGACTTTGCTAAAAAGCGGTAGAATTAATTCACTTGGTTATTGCTCGCAATATCGTGAAAAGAAAATTATTATACGTCAAATATTTAGTAGTGATTAACTTGTTTCAGCATCAGCAGTGGATTAGAGAATGAATATGTCGATAGATAATAGCATTAAAGTAGGTATTTTAGGCGCATCAGGTTATACCGGAGCGGATCTGGTACGTTTAGCGGCAGCGCATCCACATATGAAACTGTCAGTTTTGACAGCGAATAGTCATGCGGGGAAAAAATATGCAGATGTCTATCCTCACTTAGGAGCAATGGACTTACCCGATCTTATCACCATTGAACAGGCTAATTGGTCGGAATTGGACGTGATTTTTTGTGGGTTGCCGCACGGCACCACTCAAAAAATTGTTGCATCGCTACCTTCACATGTAAAAGTTATTGATCTTTCAGCTGATTTTAGATTGCGTGATACAAGTACTTATCATCAGTGGTATGGTCACGAGCATTTTGCACCAGCGCTTCAAGAAGCTGCTGTGTATGGCTTGTCCGAGCACTATAGAGAGCAAATTAAAGCCGCTAAATTAGTTGCGTGCCCGGGTTGTTATCCCACTGCAGCGTTGATGATGCTGATCCCGCTGCTCAAGGCAAAACTACTGGATATCAATTCCATCATTATTGATGCAAAATCAGGCCTAACGGGGGCTGGTCGCGGTTTGAAGCAAAATACCTTATTTGCAGAAGCCGGTGAAGGCTTAAGTGTTTATGGAGTGGCGGGGCATCGCCATGCACCTGAAATTGAACAAGAGCTAAGTGCCGCTCAAGGGGAAGACGTGATGGTTAGTTTTACCCCTCATCTTATCCCGATGAACCGCGGTGAATTTGTCTCCACTTACGCTAACTTAGCAGCGGGTGCGAGTATCGAGGATATTCGTCAAGTATTAAGCGATACCTATAAAGATGAGACCTTTGTCAGATTGTTGGAAGAGGGCTCGGGCATTGGTACTCAATTTGTGAGAGGTTCGAATCAATGCTTGCTGTCAGTGCATGCCGATCGTGTTCCGGGGCGTGTTTTACTATTTTCAACGCTGGATAATTTAGTGAAAGGCTCTAGCGGGCAAGCTATTCAAAATATGAATATCATGTTTGGCTTTGATGAAGCATTAGGGTTGAGGCAACAGCCGATGTTTCCTTAAAGTATTTAGCGTGAATGACTACTAGATTCTTAGTCTTGGTCGCTGCCGTTTAAGGTGGCGGCTATCCAGTGTTCTGCCTCGCTAAAGTTATCAAAAAACTGAAAGGGGATTTGAGCGCTTTGATAGATTTCGGATATTTGGCTTCTGATCAAAAAACTGCATTGTGGCTCACGCAAGATAACGGCAACGACCTTTAATCCACTCTCTTTTCTTTGTTGCATTGAGGATTGAAGTTTAAGGAAAGCATCTGGAACAAAGATACTATCATTATTAAAAACAGTGATTTGGCCCCATGGTTTTTTTATATGACTAACTTTGCATTGTATGTCGTGAACTAAGCGATCGACATACTGAAGGTTAAATGGACCTGTTGCCTCTAAAATTAGCAAGTTGTTCTTTAATGTGAGTCGGTATTCACCATGAGTAGTAGGCATAATGACTCCCAGTAAATACGATAACATGCTAATTAAATACTTTTTATAGATGTTTTTATATAGTCATTTTGATCATTATTATTAGAGCTCCTATAACCAAATTACAATCTTATACTCTGAGGCTGAAGCCTTTTGTGTTAACGATCTGCTTCAATAAATAGCCTATTCTTTTGAAGTAAGGTAAAACGCATACCATCTCCCGTTATACTCACATTATTTCACTCTACAACAAACCAAGAACAGACCTTATGAATAGTATTCCATTAGGTACTAGGTTCTGTTTTCAGAGGATTTCATCCTTTGTTTATCAGGTAAGTTCGAATCACTGCCAAGTGTTTAATTGTACTGTTTAACGTTAGTCTAATCGGCTGTAACGGCACAAGAATAACAGTGGAGGACGAGCTCTTTGCAAGTGATCAGGCCGGGTAGCAAAAATGAGGATAAAAAGATCCATCACTATTGATTGTTGATATATTTCTATGCATCAACTCCTCAGCAAGAAGCATTGAAATTTGTTAACTACTTGGTTTGGGAAATGGACTCATACTGAGATTTTTTTTTAATTTGAGAGACAAAAATAAAAGTTAAAATGGTAATGAATTTACCAATTTAGGTAATACAATTTCGTTGACATGTTTTTTTAGTTATGGTTTTATATGAGTTAATAAGATTGGAAATAGTTTTTTTGAAGAGGCTCCAATCTTTTTTTTGACCGATAAATGTAATCGATTACATTTGTTTTTATAGTTTTTGTGTTTCCATGAAAATAACAATAACTTATTGATAAATAAGTAATAATAAGTTGGTGAGAGTAAAAATGAAAACAATAAAAGGACCGGCTATATTTTTAGCCCAATTTGTCAGTGATGAGGCGCCATTTAACACTTTGGAGAACATTGCTCAATGGGCGGGTGATCTTGGATTCAAGGGCGTGCAGATACCTAGCTGGGATGGCAGGGTGTTTGATTTACAGCGTGCGGCAACCGATCTTGAGTACTGTGCGAGTGTGCAAGAAACACTTGCTCAACATGGGCTTGTCATCACCGAGTTATCGACCCATTTGCAGGGGCAGTTAGTGGCTGTTCATCCTGCGTACGATCAAATGTTTGATGGCTTTGCCCCTGAGCAGGTACGCAATAATCCTAAGGCAAGGCAAGCTTGGGCGGTTGAGCAAATGATGTGGGCAGCTCAGGCATCACGTAATTTAGGTTTAACAGAGCACGCGAGCTTCTCTGGAGCTTTGTTGTGGCCATTTATGTACCCTTGGCCGCAGCGTCCAGCAGGGCTGGTTGAGATGGGTTTTGCAGAGTTAGCGGCGCGTTGGTTACCTATTTTAGACGAATTTGATCGCTGTGGTGTCGACGTGTGTTATGAGATCCATCCCGGTGAAGATCTGCATGACGGAACCAGCTTCGAACAGTTTTTAGCAGCGACAGACAACCACCCACGGGTCAATATTTTGTATGACCCTTCACACTTTTTATTACAACAATTAGATTACCTGGCTTTCATCGATATTTACCATGAGCGCATTAAGATGTTCCATGTTAAAGATGCCGAGTTTAATCCGACAGGCCGCCAAGGTGTGTACGGTGGTTATAGCGGTTGGGTTGAGCGCGCCGCTCGATTTAGATCACTCGGTGATGGGCAGGTCGATTTTAAAGCTATTTTCTCCAAGTTAAGTCAATACGATTTTGACGGCTGGGCGGTGATTGAATGGGAGTGCTGTCTTAAACATCCGCAGCAAGGGGCGGAACAAGGTGTCGATTTTGTCAATGCGCACATCATTAAAGTGACCGATAAAGCTTTTGATGATTTCGCTGACAGTGGTGTCGATGAAGCGGCAAACCGTAAAACCTTAGGGTTGGATTAGAGGAAGACACTATGTTGCAAAAAATAAAATACGGCATGGTCGGAGGTGGCGAAGGTGCATTTATCGGGGATATACACCGCATTGCATCGCGCATCGATAACCGCTTTGAGTTAGTGGCCGGAGCATTGTCTTCAAATCCTGAGCGCGCAGCGCGCTCTGCTGAAAATATTGGCATTGATGCCGCACGTAGTTATGCAAGTTTTGAGCAGATGGCCAGTGCTGAAAAAAATAGAGAAGACGGTATCGATGCGGTGGTGATAGTTACCCCCAATCATATGCATTTTCCGGTGGCTAAGGCTTTTTTAGAGCAGGGCATTGCTGTTATTTGTGACAAGCCTGCCACGTTAGATTTAGAGCAGGCGCAAACGTTAGCTAAGATCATTCGCGACAATAATAGTTTTTTTCGACTGACTCATAATTATACCGGCTATCCGTTAGTTCGCTATGCTAGGGAGTTAGTGCAAGAAGGAGTGCTTGGCAGTATACGATTAGTGCAAGTGGAATACGCGCAAGACTGGCTTTCCTCCAAAGAGGAAGATACTGATAACAAACAGGCTAAATGGCGCACCGATCCCAGTAAGTCAGGTGCTGGTGGCAGTTTAGGTGATATCGGTACACACGCTTTTAATTTAGCGCAATTTATGTCGAATTTGTCGGTGCAAGAAGTCTGCGCAGATATCGACGCTTTTGTTGATGGCAGAGTGCTAGATGACAACGCCCATGTGATGTTGCGTTTTAACAATGGGGCTAAAGGGACACTGTGGTGTTCCCAAGTTGCACCGGGTAACGCCAACGCGTTAAAAATCCGTATTTATGGAGATAAAGCGGGTTTGGAGTGGGCGCAAGAAGACCCCAATGAGTTGTGGTTGAGCCCGCTGGGAGAGCCTACTCAGAAAATCATTCGAGCAGGTCACACTGTGACAGAGGTGGCGAATCGTATTTGCCGCACTCCCGCGGGACATCCCGAAGGGTATTTGGAAGGATTTGCCAATCTCTATCGCGATATAGCGGACGCCTTATTGCTGCACAAAGCCGGTAAGCCTATCCCCGCCCACTTGCAATTGGTGCCCGGAATTGATGAAGGTGTTGCAGGGTTAGCGTTTGTCGAGTCAGTGGTTGCCTCCTCCAAAGCAAATAGCCAGTGGGTAGCGCTCAATGACTAAACTGATGCCTGAAATGCAAAGTCCTGCACCTATTATGCAAATTGACAATATAGTCAAAGAATTCTCGGGGGTTAGAGTCCTGCATAAAGTCACTATTGATATCTTCCCAGGCGAAGTGCTGGGTGTATTAGGTGAAAACGGGGCCGGCAAGTCGACGTTGCTAAAAATTCTTTGCGGTATTTATCAAAAGACCAGTGGCAGTCTCTATTTTTGTGGTAATCAAGTGGAGATAAGTGGCCCTGCTAGTGCAAAAGCGTTAGGTATCTCCATGATTCCTCAAGAATTCAATTTAATTAATACCTTAAATGTTTTTGAAAATATATTTTTGGGTAACGAGCGTAGTCAAGGTGGGTTACTGGATAAAAAAAGCATGCGCGAAAAGACCCGTGCGCTACTGGACGATTTGCAGACAGATCTTGACCCCGATGCGCTGATATCCTCTTTAAGCGTGGCGCAAAAACAAATGGTGGAAATTGCCAAGGCACTCGTTAGTGATGTGCGGGTATTGATTATGGATGAACCTACCACGGTATTGACTGATCACGAAGTGAAGATATTATTTGCTTTAGTCGACCGGCTGAAGGCGCGTGGAGTAACGCTGGTATTTATCTCGCACAAGTTAAAAGAAGTGAAACAACTCTGTGATCGACTGGTTATTTTGCGAGATGGACACTTGATTAGCATCGATGAAGTCAATGACATCGAAGAGGCTGATATGGCGCGTAAAATGGTAGGTAGAGAGCTCAACCAAATTTATCCCGCTAAGGTGTATGGCACTGATGAAACGGTGCTTAAAGTTACAGATTTAAATATTAAAGGACGGTTACACAATATTAATTTTGAGCTTAAAAAAGGCGAAATTTTAGGCTTTGCCGGTCTGATTGGCGCCGGGCGCACTGAAACTGCCGAGGCGATAATGGGCTTGCGTCAAGCAGACAGTTGTCAGCTTGAAGTCAATGGCACTGCGGTCAAGATCAACAGTGTCGCAGATGCGCTGAAATGCCAAATGGCTTATTTATCTGAAGATAGACAAGGTAAAGGTTTGGTGATGAATTTTGATATCGTTAAAAATATCAGCCTTATCTCACTGGCTAAATACGTTAAAACATTAATCAGTGGCAAGCGGGAGAAAAAGCAGGCGCAGCATTATGTTGAGCTGTTTGATATTAAAGCGGCTTCACTGAATTCTGAACTTGCCAATTTAAGTGGTGGCAATCAACAGAAGGTTTATCTCTCTAAGTGGATGGACACTGACCCAAAAATTTTAATTTTGGACGAGCCGACACGTGGTATAGACGTCAATACCAAAAAGGAAATTTACCACTTTATCAATGAAATGACACGCAAGGGAATGTCGGTGATAGTGATTTCCTCCGAATTAGAAGAGCTTATCGGTTTAACGTCCAGAGTCATTGTTATGCGTGAAGGTTCAATAGTTGGGGAGCTGAGTGACGAGGATATCAATGATCAGGAGATTATGTATTATGCGGCGGGACTCAAAGATCATCGTCAACCCAGCGCACAGGCAAGTTAATAGAATGGCAGGCGATGTAGCGGTACAAAGCATTGAATTAAGCATACAAATAAGTAACAGGTATTAACATGTCAGAACAAACAAAAATAATGATGAAACCTCCTCAGAGCCCTTGGATTAAATTCGCTAGGTTTCCCTGGGGAACCTATGCACCACTGTTGGCGCTAGTGGCTTTATTAGTCTTTTCAGGGCTGGCCAGTGAGCACTTTTTGATTCCACGCAATTTGACCAACGTACTGCGCCAAGTTTCTTATACCGGCATTATTGCACTGGGGATGACCTTTGTGATAATTGCGGGAGGAATAGATTTATCGGTAGGCTCAATGGTAGCACTGGTGGGCGTACTCTGCGTAATGTTCCTCAATTGGTTTGGCGATGGTTGGACTGCTGTCACGCTCGCTGTTATTGCCGCTGTGTTGATGGGAGCGGCTTTTGGAGCCATTAACGGCGCGATTATCACGCGAGGTAAAGTTGCCTCTTTTATCGCGACACTGGCCACTATGTCCATTTTGCGTTCACTGACATTGTACGTGTCAGATGCCGGAGAGGTGGTGTCACACAACTCACTGTTTCCAGAAATTGGTGGCGGTTACTGGTTTGCCATACCTATCCCGGTGTGGATATTTGCAGTATTGGCGCTGGCGTGTCACGTGTTACTCAAGCACACCGCCTATGGACGACACGTTTGTGCAGTCGGTTCCAATGCCACTGTCGCTTCATATTCTGCGATTAAAGTACGCTGGGTGTATTTTACTACCTTTGTTATCGCTGGGGCCATGGTGGGTATTTCTGCAGTGCTATTGTCTTCGCGGCTCAATTCGGTGAGCCCTGGAGATGCCGGTTTGTTCTATGAGTTAGACGCCATTGCCGCTGTAGTGATTGGCGGTACTGCTCTCTCCGGAGGAAGAGGCACTATTTGGGGTACGGTTATAGGCGTGATAATTTTAGGAATAATTAATAACATGCTGAATTTATTAGGTGTATCTCCATATTTGCAAGGAACTGTGAAAGGTCTAGTGATTTTAGTTGCGGTACTGGCGCAGTTTAAAGGAGATC
>Ga0105358_10000054_pt1 | contig 43253 bp, 33 predicted proteins | sample GOMGulsemesocosm_5_FD_83509 | JGI IMG/M metagenome (GOLD analysis project Ga0105358, IMG submission 83509) | Methane-oxidizing microbial communities from mesocosms in the Gulf of Mexico - GOM15C Gulf of Mexico | ecosystem: Environmental > Aquatic > Marine > Cold seeps | place: Gulf of Mexico... | reverse complement strand
TGATGCGTTTGTACAAATCAGACGTGAGTTACCGCTGTTAGAGAAAATGATTGCCGATGGTTACACCGGTCGTAAAGGTAAAGGTGGTTTCTACCGCATTAACCGTGCCGATGGCAAAAAGGTAAAAGAAGCGATTAATCTAGTCACAGGTGAATACCACCGCGTGGCAAAAGTTAGGTTGCCAGAAGCTCGCAGCAACTTCAAGAAAATAGCTCAACTACTTGATACTGATAGTAAAGGCGGAAACTATGCATGGCGTGTTATGTCTAAGACATTGGCGTATGCAGCCAGTTTGATTCCAGAAGCGGCTGACGATATTACCGCTATCGATGAAGCCATGCGTTTAGGTTACAACTGGAAATTGGGCCCATTTGAGCTGATTGATAAGCTAGGATCGCAAGCTTTCGTTGATAAACTCAGCAAAGAAGGTGAGAGCATCCCCGCTCTGCTAACGACTGCTGCTGGTCGTGATTTCTATACAGAAACTGATGGTGTACCTCAGTATCTGGGCAAAGATGGTAATTACCAAGCACTTGAGCGCGCCACTGGCGTTGTTATGCTTAGCGATATCAAGCGCAACACTAAACCACTGCTCAAAAATGGCTCTGCGGCACTTTGGGATATCGGTGACGGTGTAGTTTGTTTTGAATTTACCTCAAAAATGAATTCTCTCGACGCTAACACCATGGATCTGTTACAAAAATCCATTACTGCAGTAAAGAAAAATCACAGGGCAATGGTTATTTACAACGACAGCAGTAACTTCTCTGCCGGTGCTAACCTTGGTTTGGCGATGTTTGCTGCCAATATCGCCGCATGGCCTGAAATTGCTAAATTAATCACTGCCGGTCAGAAAGCTTATAAAGCACTCAAGTACTCGCCCTTCCCTGTTGTCTCAGCTCCGGCTGGTATGGCTCTAGGGGGCGGTTGCGAAATCTTATTGCATTCAGATGCAGTGCAAGCGCACATCGAAACTTACACAGGTTTAGTGGAAGTGGGTGTTGGTCTAGTACCTGGTTGGGGTGGCTGTAAAGAAATGCTAGCACGCTGGCAGAGCAACCCTAAGCACCCTCGTGGACCTATGCCGGGTGTTGGTAAAGCGTTTGAGCTTATCTCTACCGCTGCTGTGTCTAAATCAGCGGAAGAAGCCAAAGCTAACTTAGTTATGCGTCCTACCGATGGCATTACTATGAACCGCTACCGGTTACTGGCTGATGCAAAGCAAAAAGCACTGTCATTAGTTGAAGGTTATGAAGTCCCAGCAGAACCTACTTTTAACTTGCCAGGTCCTAGTGCAAAAGCTGCATTAGAAATGGCTGTGGATGGGTTTGTTCGCGCAGGCAAGGCAACCAAGCACGATCGTGTTGTCTCAACAGCGGTTGCCGAGATACTCTCAGGCGGTCCTAAAGCAGATCCTAAAGTTGAGCAATCTGAAGATGATATCTTAACTTTAGAGCGCAAAGCATTTATGAAAATTATTCGCCACCCAGACAGTATGGATCGTGTTGAGCACATCCTGTTAACCGGCAAACCTTTGAGGAATTAATCATGGCGACTTATAAAGCCCCTATCCGCGATATGCAATTTGTATTGTACGAATTACTCAATGGCGACAAAATTAACGAGCTACCTGGCTTTGAAGAAGCCACTCGTGACCTTATTGATCCTGTTATGGAAGCAGCAGCGACCTTTAGTGAAGAAGTTATCTTTCCTATCAACCGCTCTGGTGATGAAGAAGGCTGTAAGCTAGTAAACGGTGAAGTTACTACGCCTAAAGGCTTCAAAGAAGCTTATAAGCAGTTTTGTGAAGGTGGTTGGAGCACATTTGCCTGCGATCCTAACTATGGTGGAATGGGCATGCCTAAAAGCGCTCATTCTATGGTTGAAGAAATGCTTTGCTCTGCTAACATCTCTTTTGGTATGTATCCAGGTCTTTCGTTTGGTGCTTACCATTCACTACACAACTTCGCATCAGATACGCTTAAAGATCTGTACTTGCCTAAAATGGTTGATGGTACTTGGTCTGGCACTATGTGTTTGACAGAGCCACACTGTGGAACTGATTTAGGTTTATGCCGTACTAAAGCAGTCCCAGCTGAGGATGGATCTTACGCGGTTAGCGGTACTAAGATCTTTATCTCAGCCGGTGACCACGATCTCACTGAAAACGTGATTCACTTAGTATTAGCCCGCACCCCTGATGCCCCTGCTGGCATTAAAGGTATCAGCTTGTTTGTTGTGCCTAAGTTTAACTTAGATGACAATGGTAACGTTGCTGATCGCAACGGTGTTGTCTGTAGCGCGATTGAGCACAAAATGGGCATCAAAGCTTCATCTACTTGTGTGATGAACTTCGATGGCGCTAAAGGCCACCTGGTAGGTGATTTAAACAAAGGTATGCAAGGCATGTTTGCGATGATGAACAGAGCGCGTTTGGCTGTTGGCATGCAAGGTCTTGGTCTTTGTGAAGTCTCTTACCAAGGTGCGGTTGAATACGCAAAAGATCGCATTCAAGGGCGTTCACTTTCAGGTGTTAAACACCCAGATAAGTCTGCTGACTCTATCATTGTGCACCCAGATGTTCGCCGCATGTTAATGACAATGCGCGCTTACACGCAAGGCGCGCGTGCATTTGGTGCCTGGGTTTCTGAAGAGTACGATTACTCAAGCAACCATGCGGATGCTAAACGTCGCGCTGAGGCTGATGAGTTTGTACAGTTGACAACACCTGTTGTTAAATCGCTGTTTACTGATCTTGGTTTTGAGTGTACTAACTTAGGCATGCAAGTATTAGGCGGCCACGGTTTTATTCGTGAATCAGGTATGGAGCAGTACGTACGTGACTGTCGTATTACTCAGATTTATGAGGGGACTAACGGTATTCAAGCGCTGGATCTTATCGGTCGTAAAATGCCTGATAAAGCCGGTCGTAACTTACGTCGTTTTTTCCACCCAGTACAAGAGTATTTAGAAGCGAATATGGCCAATCCTGCCCTAGCAGAGTTTGTCCAGCCGTTGTCTAAGTCTTTCATCCGCTTACAACAAGCGAGCGGGCAAATCGCGACTGTTGGCATGTCTAAGCCTGAAGAAGCAGCCGCTGTTGCCAGTGATTACTTAAAACTGTTTGGTTTAGTTGCGCTAGCGTTTATGTGGTGTCGTATGGCTGAAATAGCGCTTGAGAAGCAAGCCGATGATAGCAGTGGGTTTTATGCCGCTAAAGTTAAAACTGCGCGTTTCTACATGCAAAAGCTACTTCCTCAGACCAGTACTCTATTCGCAACCATTATGGCCGGTGGCAGTACCTTAATGGATCTTGATGAAGATCAGTTTTAGACGTTAATTAACCTTTGTATCTAACTCCCTATCTTTCTCACATAATGAGAGGTGATAGTGGAGTTTTTAGAGTCAATGAATATGAATATGCACTTGCGTTTAGTCAAAGTTTTAACCGCCGGTTTTTTAAGGAAAAAATTTAATACCAGTACCAGAACACCGTCAACGATGAAGATGCGTGTCTGGCCAATGGATTTAGATTTTAACTTACACAAAAACAACGGGCGGTATTTATCCTGTATGGATTTAGGTCGCTTTGATCTAGCTTTTCGTTTGGGGCTGCATATTCCGCTATTAAAAGAAAAATGGATGCCACTGGTCGGTAGCTCAACTATTCGCTACAAAAAATCACTCGGCCCTTTCCAGCGTTTTGAATTAATCACCAATATCGCTGGTTGGGATGAAAAGTGGATTTTTATGCAGCAAGAATTTAGGGTAGGCGATGTTGTCTATGCACGTGGCTGCACGAAAGTGCTGTTTAGAGGCAAGACGGGCAATGTGCCAAGTAAAGCGCTTATGGAATACACCAACATCGACGAGCAATCACCACAACTACCCCAGTGGATACAAGATTGGCACCACGCTGATCAAGCTTTAGGCAAAACATTGAACCCGAATCAGTGACTTCAATGCGGCACATAGCACAAGCTATTGATTCCACGGCGGTTTGGAAAATACCCACTGAACCTTTTGGTGCAATTAAGATTTTTCAAACCCACTGTAAAACCAATATATTACACTCTGTATCCACCACTAAATCACGGATTCAAGTTGAAAATAAAAAAATGAGGTCTATATGAGCAATTTAAAAGGTAAAACGCTATTTATTTCTGGCGCTAGTCGCGGTATTGGTTTGGCAATTGCTAAAAAGGCCGCTGCTGATGGCGCTAACATAGTGATCGCGGCTAAATCTGCAGAAGAGCATCCAAAATTACCGGGTACTATTTTCTCAGCAGCAAAAGAAATAGAAGCTTTAGGTGGTAAAGCACTGCCATTACAAGTTGATATCAGAGATGAAGAGCAAGTTGCTCAGGCCGTTGAAAAAGCGGTGGAGATGTTTGGCGGTATCGATATTTGTATCAATAACGCATCGGCCATTAGCCTAAGTAAAACTCTAGACACGCCCATGAAGCGTTTCGATCTTATGCATCAGGTCAATACACGGGGTACCTTTGTTGTATCACAAGCGTGCTTACCCTATCTGCTCAAATCTGAAAACCCACACATTTTGAATCTTTCTCCACCGTTAAACATGGATCCAAAATGGTTTAAGAATCACACCGCCTATACGATTGCAAAATACGGCATGAGCATGTGCATGCTGGGTATGTCAGCAGAACTTAAAAAGCAAGGAGTTGGGGTCAACGCGCTTTGGCCTAAAACAGTGATTTACACTGCCGCACTTGCTGCGATAGGCCCTCAAGTACAAGGTGATAACTGTCGTACCCCTGAAATTGTCGCTGATAGTGCCTATGAAATACTGACACGCGATGCTAAAGGTTGTACTGGTAACTTCTTTATCGATGAAGAAGTATTAGCAGAAGCAGGCATCACAGACTTAGACCATTATGCAGTGACACCTGGTAAACCACTACTTCCTGATTTATTTCTTTAGATCTTCCCTTTAGGTGTATAGTTTGACGACTGCATGTCTGAATAAATAGGCATGCAGTTGTTTACAAAATATCTAAATAACCGCTTCTCACTCTGCTACTGTTTACCCATCGATGCTGGCATCTTAACGGCGATAACCTGCCCTGTCGCACACAACACCCCGTTTGCCGACAAACTGATATCAACCACTACTTTACGCTCTTTAACCTCCACAAATGACCCTACAAGCTGTAATTCAACGCCGATAGGTGTAGGTGCAAGATAGTTGATGTTCAAATTAGCAGTAACAAAACGCATCGCCGGCAGTGAGCCTAACGCTCGACCATCTTGTTTATAAGCCATCGCAGATGCACTACCTGTACCGTGACAATCGATGAGAGATGCAATAAGACCACCGTATACAAACCCAGGGATAGCCGTGTGTTCGGGCTTAGGGGTAAAGTTCGCTATTGTTTGCTCACCCTGCCAATAACTCTTGATTTGGTGACCAAGTGGATTGTTTTTGCCGCAACCATAGCAGTGGCTCAAATCATCGGGGTAAGCATCTTGAAAAGCTCGTTCAGTCATTAGTAAGTCCTGTCGCTCGAGGGCAAAGTTAAACGATTAAGTAAAAGGTCATGTACTGCGTTGATCATCAATAACTTTACCGTCATCTTGTAAACTGCCGCTAGCGACTAATTGCACGCTACCATTCAAGTTAGTGACGTTCTTTAAGCTCTGACTGATTTCAGCGCATAGACTAGTTGATTGGACGTCGGTCATAGCGCTAGTATCAACTTCGCAAAGCAGCGACATGTGATCATTATGATTTTGCTGTGTTACCACCAACCTTGCTTTATTGATTTGCCCTTGTGTTTGGCGAATTTTCTCAATTTGCTCTGGGTGTACAAACATGCCTTTTACCTTTGTGGTTTGATCGGCACGTCCCATCCAGCCTTTAATGCGCATGTTAGTGCGACCACAAACGCTAATGCCAGGCAGCAGTGCAGACAAATCACCCGTGGCAAAACGTATCAATGGGTAATCTTGATTAAAACTGGTAATCACTACTTCGCCAACTTCGCCTGCTATGACTAGTTCATTTGTACCTGGGCGCACTATCTCTACGATGATGTCTTCAGCAATGATCAAACCATCATGTGGGTCGCTCTCATAACCTATAAGTCCGACATCAGCCGTCGCATAGGCTTGTAGGGCGATGATCCCGGCAGCCTTAAATTCAGCCCTTAGCAAAGGGAGATACGCCTCACCTGTCACTAGCGCTTTTTGGATGCTAGAGACATCTCGATTATCAGTTTTGGCTTTGTCTAGCAGTATTTTTAAGAATGAAGGTGTGCCGCAATATCCCTGTGGCTTTAAATTCTCTATCACATCTAGTTGCTGCGCAGTTTGACCGGGGCCTGCTGGGATGACTGTACAGCCACAAGCCCTAGCGCCAGAATCCAGAATAAAACCGCCCGGGGTTAAGTGGTAACTTAGACAATTTTGTACTGTATCTCCAGCTCTAAAACCCGCGGCATGAAAAGCTTGACCCAATCGCCACCAATCATCGCTGCATGATTCAGGATCATTAATCGGCCCCGGTGATTGAAATATCCTATCGACCTTGGCCTTTGATGAATTAAGACCTGCAAAGGGTGGATTGTGCTGTTGTAAATTAATTAAAGCTGATTTACGAATCAGCGGTAGTGTAGCGAGCTGTGCTCTACTGGTAATGTTACAAGCCTCAATATCACTTAAGCTTTGTGCATAGTAGGCGCATTGCTGTTTGGCGTACTGAATAAACGGCGCAAGACGCGATAATAATGCTTGCTCGCGTTCAGTATTCGGCTGGTTTTCTGTATCGTTAAAGTATTGGCTCATTACAACTCTCTTTTTTGTTTTTGACAGCTCTACCTATTGCCTACCCAGTAACAGATGTCTGCTGTAGTTGTGCCACCCAAGCTATTTGGACGCTACTGGATGGGGTATTTAGAAGAACCAAACAGCCATAGCTGATAGTGTCCAGCGCAAATCATTGCATCAGTCTGCAATGATTCGGTTGCTTGAGCAACACTCACTAATAAATTTTCAATGATTACTTACAACCAACGCTTACGGCGTTTGTAAGATTTTAAGTTTTTAAAACTTTTGCGCTCTTCGTTGCCGCCTCCTAAATAAAACTCTTTCACATCTTCATTATTCATCAGTTGATCGGTGGCACCATCTAAAACAATTTTACCCGATTCCATAATGTAGCCATAATCGGCTGCGCGCAGTGCATAATTGGCATTTTGTTCCACCAACAGCATGGTAATACCCTGATCTTTATTGATTTTCTTGATAATAGAAAACACTTCTTTGACCAGCAAAGGCGAGAGCCCCATAGAGGGTTCGTCCAAACAAATCATTTTAGGTCTAGCCATCAACGCACGTCCTATCGCCAGCATTTGCTGTTCGCCACCGGATAAATAACCGGCCAGTCCAGTGCGCTCTTTGAGACGCGGAAAATAGTGAAATACCTTCTCTATATCATCTTTTATATAACCATCGTTACGTGTGTAAGCGCCCAGTTTTAAATTCTCGATAGAGGTCATGTCCTCGATTATTCGGCGCCCTTCCATCACCTGGAAAATACCAGTGCGCACTATTTCATCGGCGAGCTTTTTATCAATGCGTTCGCCCATAAAACTGATATCGCCACGGGTAACTTCACCGTCTTCAGTGCGCAGCAGTCCCGATATCGCTTTTAAAGTGGTCGATTTTCCCGCGCCATTAGGCCCAAGTAAGGTGACGACTTCCCCTTCTGGTACTTCTAGAGAGACACCACGAAGCACTTGAATAACTTCGTCGTAGACCACTTCGATATTATTAACACTTAGCAAAGGTGAAGCGACAGTCGGTTTGAGTGCGTTTTGTGACATATTAACTCCTGATTGTTCAGACACTACTCTTAGCGGGTTTAAATAGCAGGGCATAAAGCCCTGCTATACTCTTTAATAGCCCAACCAATCATCACGACGAGCAAGGGTTACGGTAGTGACTTTGTCTATCATGACTTCGCCGCCGTTGTAGTTGCCTTTGTAGATATTTACTTGGTTGATGCCGCGGTGATCTTTATTCGTCCAGTTAGCCGCTAAACAAACACCTTCCAAGCCCTTAGGTACCCAGTCTTTTCTCGCGTACATGCCATTGCGGGTGTTTTCACCGGTAATACCGCCGTTCTCTTGTGCCCACTCCATCGCTTCTTTCATAAAGTAAGCTGAACAAACGCCGCGCATATAGTGGTGCAAACGTTCCTCTTTGCCGCTTGGATCTGACATTTTTGAAATTTCACGTACTAATGTCATGCCAGCTGCGTCATCATTCCAAAATGGAGTCATCGCCGGGAAAATATAATCTTTTATACCTTCGCCCGCAGCGGCAAAGGTCTTTTTATCGCCACCCCAAATGTTTGACATGAACTGAATATCAGTGCCTACAGTGTTACAAGATTTGATCAGTGACAGTACTGATCCACCTAAGTTGCCAATGTAGCCGTAATTAGAACCAGAGCTTTTAATACTTAAGCACTGCGCTTTAAAATCGCCGGGCTTCATTGAGACCACAACAGGCGATTGCACATCAAAGCCCAACTCTGTGGCGTACTCGCCGCACGCTTTTTTAGGAGCGTTGGGGAATGGATGGTTTGCGCCTATATGGGTAAATTTTGGTTTGCCATCTTTGCCTTTATCTTTCCAGTCTTGTGCTGCCCATTGTACGAGACCGCGACAGGCATCAGAATAAGATGCGCCGTAGAAAAAGTTGTAGGGAGCAGGCTTTTTAGTATTCGGATTAATGCCGCTTGGATCCGTTAAGTGACCCGAGTAAGACGCTGAAAACACAGGAGTCTTGTCTTTAGCGACAAAGGAAATTAGCGCCTCAGTATCCGCTGTTCCCCAGCCCTGCATAGCTACCATATTTTTACGTGATTTCCATTTTTTATAAGCGGCGATGGCCTGCGGCACTTTGTAGGCATAATCAATGGTCTCGTATTCAAGGGATACACCATTAATACCACCATTGGCGTTGATATAAGCTAGTGAGTCGCGAATACCACCAGCATATTCTTTGCCAATAAAGGCCGTTGGGCCCGACATATCGGCTAAGTGACCGATAAATACCGATTCAGCGGCACTTGCTGGAACACTTATGCCGACAATAGCAGCCGCGAGTACGGTAGGTATTAAAATTTTATGTTGACGAGCTGGTTGTATCATTGTTTTTTTCATAACGAGCTTCCTTCATCAATATGGCACAACGCCATTTTTAATAGAGATGAATTAGGCACAGCCTAAATCATCAAAGGTTTTCCCTCGCAATTAGCTACGAGGCTGTTGATTGATCGGTCATCGCTGACCAACCAGTTGTTACAACTTGTATAAGTTCGACTCCACTAACCTTTTAATAAGAGAACGGGTAGAACTTCCAGTAATTTTTTATTTGCGCCCAGCGGTGGGCCAGCCCATCGGGCTCAAAGATCAAAAATGCGATAATCACTAAACCTATTGCCATCTCTTTGATGTAGGCAAGCCCATCGACAACCATCGGGGTATTACCCCAATCAGTCATTTTTAACACCCCCACTACACTTTCAAGCATTTCTGGTAACAGCACCATAAATACCACGCCCATTAGCGTGCCTTTAATAGAGCCCATACCGCCAATAATAATCATCGCCAAAAACTGAATGGACATAAAAATGGTAAAGCCCTCAGCTGATACGTAACCTAAATAGTGCGCGTATAACGCCCCACCGATGCCTGCGTAAAAAGAGGAGATACCAAAGGACAACAAACGGTATTTATTAAGTTTGATGCCCATTATTTCAGCGGATAGATAGTGATCGCGAATGGCGACAAAAGCACGGCCATCACGGCTGCGCATTAAATTACAGCCCCAGATATACATAGTGATTAAGGCAAATAGCGCGACATAATAGAAGCTTTGATCGGTATCAAAAACATAGCCAAATAGGGAAAATGGCTCAGCTGAGGCCCCTGATGAGCCCCCTGAAAACCAATCGGCTCTGGCAAAAAAATCCTCGATAATAAACTGTGATGCCAATGTCGCAATGGCCAGATAGAGCCCTTTGATACGCGCGGCAGGTAAACCAAACATCATGCCGACGCCCATGGTCATAAAACCAGCCAGAGGGATGCTTAAAAAAACGGGTATCTGAAAACTGTTGTTGAGCCAGACAGAGGCAAAGGCCCCAAAACCAAAAAAAGCCCCATGACCTAGTGAAATTTGTCCTGTGTAACCCACTAGGATGTTTAATCCCAATGCTGCAATGCCTAAATAGCACACTTGAATGCACAAAGTTAAGAAATAACCATCTAGGAATAGTGGTGCTGTACAGAGTAATAAAATGGCTGCAACCGCCATTAAACGAATGGTTTTGGTTTCAAATATTGTATTATCTTGTTGGTAGCTGGTGCGGAAATCTCCGCACGGGCGCATGGTTAAACTGGACATGTATCACTCCTAACCGTTAATTTGCTGCTGTAATAAAATTCAATGATGGCAGTGTTGCTCAATTCATCAATATTCATTTAGATACGTTCAATGTCTTTAGTGCCGAACAAGCCATAAGGCTTGAACCATAAAATAATGAGCAGCACATAAAAGGGAGCGATGTCGTACATATTGCCAATTTGCAGATACTGGCTGTCGACAAACTCCGCTACATTTTCTAATACCCCGATAATTACACCACCAGCGATAGCGCCAATAATTGAATCTAACCCCCCCAATATGACCGCTGGAAATACTTTGATACCCATGATTGATAAGGAATCTGATACACCGTTGACCATCCCCAAAACCACGCCAGCTGTTGCAGACACTGTCGCAGCGATCCCCCAGCTCATGGCAAAAACGTTCTTAACGGAGATGCCTAAACTCTGCGCCACTTGTTGATCAAAGGCGGTCGCGCGCATCGCCAACCCATGCTTGGAATACTTAAAAAAGAAATAAAAGGCGCTCATGATGACAAGGGCGATCACAGTGCTCATCAGATAGGCCATCTCTATGTTTAAGCCTAAAATGTTAATGCTTTGAGTATCAAATACTTGTGGGTAGCTTTGCGGCGACACGCCGAAAATCCACTTCATCAGTGCCTGAAAGAAGATGGATAGCCCGATAGTGATCATAATGACAGAAATTATCGGTTCACCAATCATCGGTCTTAGCACCACCATCTGTAGCAAAATACCGAAGGCCGCCATAAAGCAAAGACTTAAGATAAAACCTACTAAAAATGGCAGCTGCAGATAAACCAGCGCCGCCCAGCATACCCAAGCGCCGATCAGCAAAAATTCTCCCTGGGCAAAATTTACAATTTTAGTGGATTTGTAAACGAGCACAAAACACATGCCAATCACCCCGTACAACAGCCCGACAATCAGCCCGTTGACGATCAACTGAATCAATAATTCAAAGTTCATGATGCTCTCCTATTCAGTATTTGCGATGCTTGTGCTGGCGGATTCTCGATCAACGTAGCCACTTTAAGCTGCGTCTGTATCCGTGAAGTTGCGCCATCTTGGAATGTTATAAGTGTATCTATATCAACCAGTTGCTCGTTGTTATAAATGGAGTCTATAATATCTCCATAGTTTTCAGCGATCACCGAGCGACGTACCTTACGGGTGCGGGTTAGCTCACCATCATCTGCATCTAGCTCTTTATAGAGTAAGACAAACTTGTTGATCTTTTGCGCATCCGGCAGTGTTTGGTTGACCTTGGCGATTTCTTCGGTGAGCTTTTGATAAACGGCCGGTAAACTCGCCAAATTAGTGTAATTAGTGAACGCAAGTCCTTGTTGTTCCGCCCATTTTGAAAGGATTGAGTAGCGTATACAGATAATAGCGCTCAGGTAAGGTCTGTCTTTACCTAAAATGACCGCCTCTGCTATAAAAGATGAAAATTTCAATTTGTTTTCAATGTATTGCGGCGAATACTGGAGGCCATTACTGGTTTTAGCTAAATCTTTGATTCTATCAATAATCACTAAATGGCCGGAGTCTTTAAAGTAACCGGCATCACCTGTGTGCATCCAGCCATCAATTACATCTTCCTCATAGGCTTTGGCATTGTCTAAATATCCGCTAAACATACCAACCGTCTTAGCGACCACTTCCCCCACACCTTCACTGTCTGCGTTAATCACTTTAACTTGGGCATTGTCAAAGCTAACCCCGACACTGTCGTAGTCGACATCATCCTGACGATGCAAAGTATAGGCGCCACAGAGCTCCGTTTGACCGTAAAGCTGGCGCAGCGGCACACCTATGGCTTGGAAAAATCGGAATGTATCTGGGCCCATCGCTGCACCCCCGGTCCCCGCTGACTTAAGAAAAGTAAATCCCAGTCTATCTCTCAGTGCTTTCATCAGTAATACTTCAGCCAACCAAGATTTTCGGCCAAGATTTTGTGCCTGCTCAGCGTGATTCATGGCAAAATTGAAGAGTTTTTGTTTGAGTGGCGTAGAATCCATCATGCGCGCTTTGACATCGGCGAGGATCCCCTCCCATACGCGCGGTGCTAATAATACAAAACTGGGGCCTATTTCACGTAAATCTGACATCAGAGTCTCTTGCTCTTCAACAAAGTTGACTATTTGTCGGGCGATTAGCGCCTGCCCCACCGCATAAACTTGTTCCATAATCCAAGGTAGCGGTAATACTGAGACATAGTTGTCTCCAGCTGATCGAGGGTCCGCTCGCAGATAAGCGCTGCAGTGCTTGACAAAATTGCCGCCGCCGAGCAGTACTATTTTAGGTTTAGAGGTAGTCCCTGAGGTAGTGCAGTAAATAGCAGTACTTTGCGCTTTTGTCGCATCCACATAGATATCGTAAAGCTCTGGCGATAATTCATCAATTTCTTGCCCTTGGAGGTATATTTGCTGAATGTCTACTAAGCGAGCATCTTGATATTTTCGCATACCTCGTGGATCGCAGTAGATGATAAGTTTGACACTAGGTATGGCGTCGCCTAAATCTAACAGCTTGTCACACTGCTCCTCATCCTCTGCAATCACCACGCTGGCTTTAGATTTATTGAGCAAATAGACCACTTCGTCGTGTAGTGAGTCTTGAAAAATCCCCAGCGAATAACAACCCATTGCGTGGGCTGCTATCTCCCCCCAAATCCACTCCGGACGGTTATCCCCCATCAGTGCTACCGTATCTTGGGCTGTTACGCCCATTTTTACCATAGCTAGTGATAACCACTTGACTCGGTTTTGGTAATCGCGCCAGCTAAATTCGCTCCAGATACCAAATTCTTTCTCTCGCATGGCGGTATCTTTCGGCCAGTTTTTGGCATTGTGTCTCAAAATTTTGGGGAAGGTATCAAAATCTCCCATTTCGAAATTTTCACTGCTATTCATTATCCTGCCTCCACAGTGGGTATTACTTCAGTGTCATCATCCTCTATACCCAGATAGGCAAGTTTCACTTGGGGATCATCCATGACTTCTTCAGGGGATCCTGAAATCAACTTTTTACCAAAATCCAGCACCATGACTTGGTGAGATATATCCATGACGACCCCCATATCGTGTTCTATCATGACCACGGTGATATCAAATTCTTCATTGAGATCGAGAATGTAACGAGCCATGTCTTCCTTTTCTTCTAAGTTCATCCCCGCCATCGGCTCATCTAATAATATAAGTTTGGGGTTAAGTGCCATGGCGCGTGCCAATTCGACACGTTTGCGTAAACCGTAGGACAAAGTACCGGCTATAGATTTCCTAATATGAGATATTTCCAAAAAATCAATGACTTCTTCTACTGCCCTGCGGTGAGCCAACTCTTCTCTTTGGGCGCCAGAGGCCCAGTAAAGTGGCCCTGTCATCCAGTTGTTTTTTAGTAGGTGGTGTCTGCCAACCATAATGTTGTCTAATACAGATAAATGTCCAAACAGCGCCAAGTTCTGAAAGGTTCTTCCCATCCCCAAATTGGCTCTATCATTGGGCTCTAACCCAGTGATGTCTTGTTGCTGGAAGTGGATGTTGCCGGTATTGGGTTGGTAGCGACCTGAAATGCAGTTGAGCATCGAGGTTTTGCCAGCGCCGTTTGGTCCAATAATGGAAAAAACAGAGCCTTTTTCAACCTCAAAACTGACCTCAGTCAAGGCCTTCACTCCTCCAAAAGCGAGAGAAATTTGCTCCACTTTGAGTATTGACTCGTCCACTCTCGTTCTCCTCATTGCGTTAAATTAAAAGCTGAGGTGTATTAACACCCAAAAACTACTGCTCCCATCACTTGAGAGCAGCCGCCAGTCGTTGAAACATTAATAATATCTTAATCCATTGGCTAAAAGCTTCAATCCTCAATAGGGTCTAGTCCTTTAGTGCTAGCACGTTGCGCTTCGCTTATGAGCTTTAGAAGAGGGCTGATAAATAAACGATTAATACCTTCATTTCAACGAGATGTATGCTAGATTCAAACGAAGTTGTTAGTATTGAGAGAGTTATGTTTTCGAATTGGTTGTTGGTATTAGTCAGTATTGGTTACATCAGTTTGTTGTTTCTGCTCGCCTATTTAGGGGGAAAATACGGTCATAAATTTGCCGCCTATCAGCACCGTATCATCTATGCCCTATCTGCCGGTGTCTATTGTACTTCCTGGGGGTTTTTAGGCACGGCTGCGCAGGCCGCGACAGGTTCTTTAAGCTACGTATCACTCTACCTCGCACCTATTTTGCTGTTTGTTTTTGGCTGGGGTTTCATCCAGCGCATTATTAAAATTAGCTTAGCGTTAAACATCACTTCAATTGCCGACTTGTTATCGGCGCGTTTTGGTAAATCACAAAAACTCGCGATTGTCATTACGTTAGTGGCACTGATTGGCACTATGCCTTATATAGCGCTTCAGTTAAAAGCGATCGTTTATTCGTATATTTTGCTGCAGGAAAACCAAGACCTTCCAGTATGGCAACTGGGATTAATCGTCAGCTTCATACTGGCCTGTTTTACAATTTTGTTTGGCGTGCGCAGTATTGATATTAGTGAGCGTCATCCAGGGGTCATGGTAGCGATCGCTTTCGAGTCACTGGTTAAATTGATTGCCTTCATTATGGTGGGCATCTTTGTCTGTTATTTTATCTTTGATTCGCCCTGGCAAATTTTTCGGTTATCAATCGATAAAATTAATCTAGAAAACCAATTAAAACCGGCAAGTTTGATCAATATATTGGGCATGTTAGTTATCGCCTGCGCGGCATTTCTGTGTCTACCGCGTCAGTTCCAAGTGATGTTTGTTGAAATCAAAGAAGTTGGCTATGCATCGCTATCGCGCTGGTTAATGCCAATCTATGTATTGATATTTGCAATTTTCGCCGCACCTATTGGTCTCTCTGGCTTTTTACTTTATGGCGATTCTATGTCTGGTGATGCCTATGCGCTGTTTTTACCTGCTTATAACGGGCAGCTATGGCTGTCATTATTTGCCTTTGTAGGTGCTGTTTTTGCAGCCAGTTCCATGGTGATCGTCTCTACTATAGCGCTCAGTACCATGCTCAGTAATGAGATAGTATTCCCGTTAATTTTTAAATACTCGCGTCGCCAGCACCATGATTTTTGTCATTTTCAGTCGCAGTTATTATTGATTCGCAAAGCACTTGTCGTGTTTGTTATCGCCTTGAGCCTCTGCTTGTTGCTGTTATCCCCCCCGGATACATTATCATCTTTGGGCGAAGTAGCCTTTGGTGCTATCGCTCAAATAGGTCCAGTATTAGCAGCGGCATTTATATGGCGCAGGGCGACATTAAGTGGTGCGCTGAGTGGCATTTGCACCGGATTCAGCATCTGGGCTGGGTTTAATTTTTTACCGCAACTAGGTGTTTATACTCACCTCTTACAAGGCTCAGAATATCCCGGCACGACAGTGGTGACACTGTTCGGATTATTGGCAAATGTATTGGTACTCTGGGCGGTCTCTGTGTCCACTCGGCAAAATTTGCGCGAGCAGACCCAGAGCAAGCTCTTTTATCCAGAGCGAGAACAGGCGTTGTGGAGTTTGCCAAAGCAGCCTAAAGTTGATATTCATGAGTTGGAATTTTTAGTGGCGCGTTTTATTGGTGTCGATAAAGCAGCGCAGTCCTTTGCGGCGTTTACTCAGCAACATCAGGAGCACAATGCAAAAGATTTTGATGCAGCATTGGTCACTCACACTGAAACAACACTGGCCTCGGTACTGGGTTCTGCATCGGCAAAACTGGTGACTTCTTTTGCTCTTGGTGGCCAGGAGATGGCGTTTGATCAAGTGGCCCAATTAGCTGAGGATAACTCCAATCAGCAAATGGAGTTTAGTCGCAGCGTATTGCAAAGTGCTATAGAGAATGCCAGTGAAGGCATATCAGTCATAGACAGTGATTTAAAGCTGGTGGCGTGGAACCAGCGCTATTTAGACACTTTCAACTTTCCTGAAGAGTTTATTTATATCGGCAGTCCGATCAGTCAATTGATTCGGCACAATTTAAGCCTTAGACCCAAATATGCCACCACTTTAAATCAAGAAGTACAGAAACGCTTAGCATTTATCAAGGAAGGCAGCAGGCACAGCTCTGAGCGCAAGCTAGAAAATGGCATGACGATACATATTGAAGGCAATCCGATCCCCGGTGGTGGTTTTGTAATGATATTTAGTGATATCACCCGTTATCGGCAAACAGAAAGGTCCCTCAAAGCCGAAAACGATGATTTAGGAGGCCGTGTATTGGCCCGCACTCAAGAGTTAGAACAGGCCAACAAAGAACTTGAGCAGGCCAACCAAGAGCTGGCCCAAGCTCGCTATAAAGCGGAACAGGCACATTTGAAGAAGAGCCAATATTTAAAGGCTTGCAGTCACGATTTACTACAACCGCTGTCTGCCGCTCGCTTGTTTTCCTCCGCTATCAGCCTCAGTGCTAAAGTGTCTGATAAAGAGCGCCATCAAATTCATCAAATAGATACTTCGCTGGCGATAGCCAATGACCTACTGCTAGATTTAAATGAAATAGCTAGAATAGAAAGTGGTAATATTACCCCAGTGCTAAAAGCTACATCTGTGCAGCAATTGTTCTCTGTTCTAAGCTCTGAATTCAGTGCGCTGACAAGCGAGTACCAGATTGAGTTTAGTTGTAAAAGTAGTCGTTTATATATTCAAACAGATATGACATTGCTGTGCCGAATCATCCAAAATTTTCTTAGTAATGCATTTCGGTACGCCAACCGAGGTCGAGTATTATTAGGCTGCAGACGACAGGGAGACTCTTTGAATTTACAGGTTTTTGATACAGGCCCCGGTATCCCCACAGATAAACAGCAACAAGTATTCGAGCAGTTTGCCCAATTGCAAAACAGCAATAGCATCGGCCCAAAAGGCTTGGGGCTAGGCCTGAATATAGCACAGAGTTTGGCGCAATTGCTGGATCACAAAATAGCCTTAAAATCACAACTGGGAAAAGGATGTATGTTTAGTGTAACAGTACCAATCACTGCAAAACCAGCACTATCAACAACGCCAACTAAGGCCCCCAGCAGTACTTTGCAAGGAGTAAAAGTACTGTGTATAGACAATGAAGAAACAATTCTAGCCGGAATGATGGATTTGTTAAGTGCATGGAAGTGTGAGGTTTTTATTGCGCAAAATGCGGATCAGGCGATTGCAATCTTTAAAACACAGGGAAGCTCTCTGGATTTTCTGCTGGTCGATTATCAATTACAAGATATTGTGTCACCACCAGACAGTCGCGCTCGACAACAAGATCATCAAAAAGATGGCATCGCGTTAATTCAGTACTTGCAAAATTTGAGCCGCTACCCCCTTCCGGCCATCTTAATAACCGCCACCACCGATGAAGACGTACAACTGCGCGCGCAAGTTGCGGATATAGGCTATTTGCCTAAGGTCATCAAGCCAATAGCACTACGTGCACTAATGAGTTCGCTACTGGCCAAGAAGCTTGAAAAAAATTATGCTCGCCAAGATCTCTGCTAGTTTGGATCGGAAAACGCAGCAGTAATAGCCAGTCGTTTCACCATGGACACTAGCTATTCAACGAGCGCCTTTGCACCAATTATCCTCATTTCGCTAACGTCGGGCCAAAAGAGTTTTGCGCAGAGAGAATCTCGTTTAAGGTAATCACTGCTTGAGTGCGGTTACGCACCCCAAGTTTAAGGAAAATGGTGGTGGCATGCGTTTTAATGGTGGATTCCGCCAACCCTAACTCAAAGGCAATTTGTTTATTTAACAACCCTTGAGCAAACATTAACAGTATCTTGTGTTGTTGCGGCGTCAAAGAGTCAATTCTATCGTCAAATATAGCGTTGTTGTCATCCCGATCATAACCCCCAGCGGGTGTCCACAAATTTCCCGCAAGTACTTGAGCGATAGCCTCAGCCATATTTACCACGGGTGTTGATTTCGGTATAAATCCTGCCGCACCGTGATACATCGCTTTGTTAATCGTGTCATTGTCTTCTATTCCAGAGATGATAACCACGCCGATGTCCGCAAATTTGCTGCGGATATTGATCAGCGTATTAAAGCCTTGGGCTCCCGGAATATCCAAGTCAAGTAACAGCAAATCAACGTTGTGATGCAGCAGTAGTTGATCCAGTTCGGGGATGGTTTGTGCTTCTAACAGCTCAGCGGTGTTAAATTTAGCGCGTAACATAGCAGACAAAGCTTCCCGGAACAGTGGATGATCATCTGCAATTACTATTTTTTCATTACTACTCATGTTTTTGCTACAACCTTTGCTCTGAAACCAATTATTATTTTTATATATAGCCCGTGCATCGATAGCTACTAGGCTACCGAACTTGTCTATTTTTATCTAGCTATCGCTATTTAAACAGTTACTAGACCAAGTGTCCGCATTGAGGTTTGCGTAAGCTTACCATATTAATATTAGAACAATTGTGATTCTAAACAACAAGTCCTTATGGGGAGTCAATCAAGGTTGCAAATTAGCGATAAATTCAGCACCTGCTGACCATCAATACATAGTAAAAACGTGTCGCAGCAATATACAAAAGCTACAAACATTGCTCTTACACTTAACGCCAGCAGGCGATGTCGCAAAATTTAAACTAACTACAATACATACCAAAGAATATGTATTTTGTACAAAAAATATCAATAAATCGTAAATATTGGCTGTTTTTCGGCCTAATGTTTTTTGGCTTTGTTTGCCGCTTGTCAGCACAATGCTCTATTTAAATCGAAATCTTGGTTTAACACTTCATTAATTCTCTAACACAAACTGCTACATGACAGGTTTCTCATATTGCAAAGCCAAGACAAAGGCTAGTATTGCTCTAAGCTAGCCGTAGCTACTGGATTTTAGTCGAGCAGAAGTCTTTGCACAGAACGTCTCAATTAGTTCCCTCTCTAATCTTTCAGCTGATAACAAGTTAGAGACTGCAGCTAGGCGCTGTGCTACACCAGACAAAGTGAATGTTATGCCATCTAATGCTAGTTAAGGTGCACCGTAAAGCGACACAAAAACGATGCAAGGAAAGTAAGGGGATGACCGGCGCGTTACTGCTGTGACTAGACGTCACATAAGTCGCTAATTTTTTGAGGCATTAAGTCCAAAAGCGGTAGCTAACCTTTTAGCATTGGCATCAGCGGATTGCCCTTGCTGATTCTCGCATTCAATATATTTATCGATTAAGAACATCGAGGGCAGCACTCCAAAGCTGCTATATCATTAGCGATTCATTTTCTTATTTTTAAAAAAGTTCTAAGGAAACAGTTGTTTACTGTAAATAATAGCTAGTCACGATGCCGTTATTCTGGCATTTCAATAATATTCAGCGGGCAAAATTGAGCATTATCCGCAACCTATTGTTTTTCAGTAGCACAAAGATTATTTATCGACCAGTTAAGCTAGGCTGTTGTTTATAGGGGCATTCATAGTTACCACTGCTAACTGCAATTTTGCGTTACTGAAGATTAAGTTGTCGCCTTTTCTAGTAAGCCTTACTGTAAATGACTCTGTTTGTGAGAGAGCTGCATTAAACATTCATTTGGATGAATAGACTAACAGCTTACCTGTCTTGTTAAGCCTGCATTAATCAATTGAATTTAAAGTAAATAATAAGCGTCTATTTGCAAAATAATCGGTTGAAAACTTAACCGATCTGCAGTAAAAATGTCATGTTAAATTTCCAATTTTACAGGGACAGACAACTCTAGTGGTTGTCAATTAGTGCAGGGATCCGCATTATGCTCAGCAAAGTCGCAAGTGATATTTTTAATCAGGTCATTCAGCCTAAATGGCACAAGAGCATTACCTGCTCTGATAGTCCTAAGCTGTGGCATAAATCTTTTGTGAAAGTCGCAAAAGAAACCCATGTAATATCCGTCAAGATTGCCACTCAACTCGCCAGTTCCCCTTCCCTGCTGCGCATAATGGTTTCGAGTTTGGAAGAAAACAACCCCTTTCCTACAGCGCAAAGATTTGCCGTCAACATTGCCTATGAAATGAGCCAAGCTGAATTCGGTTGTGATATTGAGCAAATGCCCGAACTTTGGCGCCTGCGTATTTTTGCCAGCGCTGTGCGTTCACAATGGTTAGTATCTATTGAAAGCAGCTTTTTCCTAAAAAATAAATTTATGGATCTCTTTGATTGCCTGCCTACAAAACTGCTTAATGTTGATGCAGAATGCCCGCCTGAATTAGACATGTTACTATGTGATACTAACGCTTTAAGTGCCGCGTATTATAAAGAAAATAATTTGCCTGAATTAACTGAAAATAATCTGTCATATAGCCCCTATAATAGCCTGCAAGATAATGCCAATAGTTTGCCGGCAGCAGATCTAAATCATAAAAATCTTAGTCCACAGGCTAAATTCTCTCACTTTGACAAATCATTAAATGTAGCCTGAATGCACATTGTCACAATGTTGCTCACTGCTGGAAACTGATTGTTCGTATTACTTTCAAATAGCGAGCGCTTTTTGTATAGTGTTAAGACTCTAACCAATTAAGAAGCACTTGCTAAGATGTCTGCATCAAACGCTCTGATAGATTTAACGATTTTCCTGAAAAAACTAGCCACTGCAAATCTTCTTGCGAATAGCCACCAACACGCATTGAGACTCCTTAGTACTGCTAAAAGTGAACTTTGCGACGATTATGTCTAATTGCAATACACATATAGAAGAAACAAAAATTCCACTGGCAATCCATGCTGATGCAATAATCCCTGCTCTTCCTGATGGTGACCTTTGGGTATTTGGATATGGCTCTTTGATGTGGCGGACAGGTTTTGATTTCACAGAAGCTGTTGAGGCGCGAATATTTGGTTACCATAGGGCGCTGTGTGTATCTTCAGTGGTTCATCGGGGCACACCACAAAAAGCGGGATTGGTTTTAGGGTTAGATCGCGGTGGCAGTTGCTCGGGTAAGTTGTTCCGGGTAAGGTCTGATTTGAAGGAAGAAGTTACTCAGTATCTATATGCCAGAGAGCTAGCGACAACAGTTTACTTAGCTCGAATTGTTAACGTTCACACTACAGATGGTCGTTGCATACAAGCTTTAACCTTTGTCGTTGACACCAAGCACCACCAGTATACAACTGGAAAAAGCCCGCACCAACTGGTGGAAATTGTACGTACTGCCAGCGGTAGGTCCGGTAAAAGTAGTGATTATCTACTATCAACTTTAGAGCACCTTCGTCAAAGTAATATTCATGATGCAACCTTAGAAAACATTGCGGCACTGTTATAACTTCGCCTTTTTAGGTTTTAGAAATGTCTTGGCTGTTGCTGCATCTATAATAGTGATTAAGTTACCCCTCTCATTGCGCCTGCCTATTTTAAACAAATTATGGTTAATAAATTTACGCCGTGCTCCTAAGCTCTCAAATCAGCTATTATTGCCAATTGATTTCAGCTCAGAGAGCTGTCTAGGGAAACGGGTATTAATCCCCTTCAAATTAATCTCACCGGAAATTGTATGCGTTAAGGTGTACTCATATTTGGAGGTATGGCTTGCAAACTTCCACTGCGTTTTAACCACCTTCCCTTCTAAGGAGTCTTTGTTATCCATAGCTGTATACTCCTTAACACCCAATACATGAAACTCTGTGTTTGAAAAGCAGTCATCTGTACTGTCTAAAATTTCCAGTAAAGTGTTGAACTTACCTACATATTCATCATGCAGAGAAATCTGTCTAGCTTGATCTTCATCATGTAAGGTAAATACTTGTTGGGGTGTATTTTCTGCTGAATGATAGAACGCCATGGTGAAGGTTTTCACCAGTTTGAATGTGATGTTTCTGATTGCTGATATTTTCTGGTGAATCATTGGCTTTCTCCTATTTTATGCGAAATCTAATGCTGTAGAACCAACAACTTTATGATTGATATCTACTGCAAGCATTAAGTATTCTGCCAAATACAATCAACATTAAAGCCATCAATAGTACTTAGACCAATAACGCCACCACCTCAGTATTAGCTGTTTTGGAAGCCGCCTTGATAATTATCAATGCTCTGTTGGTTGCTGCTTGCTTTAAGTGAGTCGGAGTATAGTAAGGGAGTTATAAGAAGCTTACTTTGCAATCAGTGCCTATCAATGTGCAATGGGTGACAGCTTTCTCACAGGAGATAAAAACACAAGCTTCGTCTTATAAACCTCGTAAAATCAGAATCTTAGACATGCCAATAGATTTTTTATCAGTGCCAGACTAGATAAATTTAATGGCCTATTGAATGACAGTGAAGAACTGCTGCTTTTGCTATAGAGGTTGCACATCAAGCGCTATATCTAAACGGGAGCAAGGTTGTTGTTTTGTTCTATTGTCGAGCAGATAGCACTAGCAAGCACTTATAAGCTATTGCAAAATCAAACGCTTAAATAGATAACAGAACATGTTATCCAACGAAAATGTTCAGCATCAACCGTTAGCTATCAATCAATGAGAAAAGCAACTGATCTTTTACAATCTGCTAGCCTCAAAAAAACAGGAAAACTAAAATGCTTTACAGCATATGTTCTGTGTATTTCTATTTTGCTTTTTAGACTATCCCTCGCTGTCAATAGACGCCTCAGTAACTCGCTAAACAAAGATTAAATGAGATATTTTTGCTGGCTTCTATTATTTTACGTCCACTTACACTGACTACAGTTAAGGAAAAGTCTGAAGGAATCTATGCTAGGCTAAGCTAGGGGCCGACCATGATTATAAAAATCGTTTTTTTCTTATTATTTTTCTGTTTTCCGGGGTGCTAGCTTCACAGCAAACTATCCGTTTAACAAATGGAGAATGGCCTCCCTACACTTCACAAACCCTCTATCAGAACGGTTTCGCCTCAGATCTTGTCAGAGCAGCATTTGATGCTGTAGAAGTGAAGGTGATATTTGGCTTTTTTCCTTGGAAGCGCTCTTATCAATATGCAATGGGCGGGCGCAGTAAGGATGGAACAATTTGGAACGGCTCATTAGTTTGGGTGTATACACCTGAGCGAGCCAGAGACTTTATATACTCTGATCCGGTAATTATTGACGATGAAGTGTTGTTTACCCTTAAAAGTCGGCCTCTCATATGGCATACAACCGTAGATTTAAAGAGCAAAGTAATTGGCGGAACAGCTCATACAGTATACCCGATATTTGAACAGGCTGAGAAAGAGGGAATACTTAGAATTGACCGAGCCGGTAACTACGATATTCTTTTTAAACGCCTGCTAAAAGGAAGGATTGATGCGGTACCTCAAGTTAAGAATGTTGCAAAGTATTTTCTCAGGACCAGCTTAACTAAGCGCGATCAAGCTAAAGTTATCTACTCCCCTACTATCATCCAAAAACGAACCTACTATTTAATTCTCAATAGGAAGCTAATAGCGAATAAAAAGTTAGTTGCACTGTTTAATAAAGGGCTTGCTAAGATTAAAAAATCCGGTAAGTACCACAAATTGTTACGGGCTCTTCAAAGTGGTGTTTACGACACAGTGGCTCCTGAGTTTTAAAGGGCGCTGATATAAAGCCAAACACATCTGGGATGCCTGTCATTTGCAGATGAAGTCAAAGCTTCGCTAGGAAAACCAAGAACTCACTTTCCTGCGTGCTCCTCTCGCTATTGTTCATGTCAATATAGCCGCCACATTATGCATGCAGCGGCGCAAGAGCTTGATTGGAGCTACCTGTCCGTCGCCGCCAACTTTATGGCTAACAAGGCAAAGCTCAGTGAGAAAAAATACTGAGTATTAGCTGCTGCCTTTTCAGACCTAAGTACGCTTGAGAAAGAATTTGCTAGCAATCCATATAAAATAAATACGCTAAAGGTCAGTAACATAAACACTAAACCTAATGTCAATAATTGATATACAGGTTGTTCTGTCACGACCACAAATTGCGGCAAAAAGGCCAAAAAGAAAATTGACAGTTTTGGATTGAGGATGTTGATCAAGCAGCCATGCAGAGCAATTTTCAAGCGGCTTGATTTCCTGCTGGGCTGCTTAAAATCAATTTTGGTGGCATTTTTATAAGTTAAGTAAGCCAAATAAGTGAGGTAGAGCACACCAACGTATCTGACTATTTCAAACAGTAAACTACTGCTGTGGAATAACGCGCTTAAGCCTAATACGCAAGCGAGCAATGATGGTATTATGCCCAAAGTGCAACCAAGCGCAGCCATGATACTCGCCCTTTTCCCCTGAGTAAGCCCTATTGATATTGTATAAATAACACCTGTGCCAGGTATTAATATGACAATTAAGGCGGTGATTAGGTAATCAATGCTTATCATTATAATGATCCATTTTACTGTTGAACGACGTTGTTTTGAGCTTCATTCCATCTGAAAAACAACTGATTGCCTTTGTTTAAGCGTAACCAATCACTGCGTTTATTCAGTACTTCAATACCCGTTTGGTTAAGTGTAACCACTTTTAAATGCCAGTCTTTATCTCCTTCATCGCCTGCTATTATTATTACCGGCTTTGCTGTATTGCTTAAATTTTTTAGAATGTGCCAAAACATAATATCGCCCAGCCATGGCGTCGGCTCTAAAGTCCCTGTGACATAAGCAAATAGCTTGCCTGCGGTGAAGGACTTTTTGGCTAACGCTTGCAGTATCAAGTTTTCACACAGGCCTAAACCATTTTCAATACTCGGCAATTCCTGCAAGTACCGGTTAATTGCTGCTGCCATAAATGGCAACTGTTTAATATCTTTGTCAGCTAACAATGCGTTTAGCTTTAAGGGCTGACTATTGCAAAGCGCATCCCATACAGTGTGGCCTAACTTTAATTGGTGTTCGGTTATCCCCACTCGCTTTTCCCATAACATGTTCAGTGCTTCTGGAGGAAGCTGCCCTAAGCCAATAAATCGCGTAGAGCCTGGATAGTCATTAAGGGAGACGATTTCCAATATAGCTGGCGGTTTGTGTGCGCTAAAACAGGCTAATACTCTTGCTAGAATAAGTTGGTCATAAATATCGTGTTCGAACCAGAGCACGACTCTTTGGTATTGCTGTGCACAATGTCGCAACTTCTCTTCGTCAGCTTGCAGTTGCGCAGCAATACTTTCAACACTCGCTCCAGCAAGCTTTACATAATTGCTTAAAAACTCAGCGCGCGCGTTAATCTGCTGTTCGCCTTTAATTAGCGGCCCTTGGCAAACAGGATCAGAGTACTCGAAAAAGTCGCCGTGCAATCCGGCAGTTGGCAATCTCTTTTGTATATCACTACCGCAGCGTATATGTAAGGTGGATATATCAGCGTCCAGGAAAGGATTTTTGGTCAGATGATGGCGTGTTACAGCCATGTTTTGAATGTGCGTTTTAAGCTGCGTCCAGCTCGGCAATCGCAACTCTCGAGCGATAGTGAACTGACAATCTGATAATTTTATATCTTTAGTGAAATCAGTATTTTGTGGTGGTTTTCTTAAGTGTTTTGTGATTCTTAAAATGCTTTGTTCGTCATTGCTTTTAATTTGTTTAAGAAGATCTTTTGCGCGTTTTTGTTGCTGCTCAAAATTAAGACGAAAAGGTATGTCGTGTATCTCTTTGCTCATGTGTCACCCTATCCAATAATCTGAGTCTGCGGTACAGAAGGTAGAGAAACAATATGCTTGCTTGTCAAAAGGGGATGTCGTGGGCGCGGCCCTTTGTGCAGACTTACTGGCAGCGACACTGCCAGTGACTAATCTACCTTTAAGGGATATTTATTGCAATCTTTTAACCGATTGCAGAGTGCCAAGAGGAAAATAAAAAGAATAGGGGCATGAGATAAACAGCCAGTCTCCAGCGGTGTTATTGATTGCCCTGTAAAATAAATTGCGCACAGCGATGTCCTAACATCATCGCTACAGCATTGGTATTACCAGCATTAATATTGGGCACCGCGGACATATCACACACCCGTAAGCCTTTGACATTACGTACTTGTAAAAAACGGTTAAGTACCGCCAGTGGATCGTTGTCACTGCCCATGCGCGCAGTCCCCGCGGGATGATAATTGGTTTTTACTCTGCTTAAACAATGATTTTTTAACCCTTCATCATCTAGCTCGTCGGCACTAGGTAACACCACCGCTGCTATTTCTTCGCTTAGCGGTGAGCAGCCAAAAGCTTTAATAAAATAACGCTGGCCGGCGATCATCTGTGCTAAATCATCTTTGTCTTTAAGTAAATTAGGGCACACTAGCGGCCTATCGTTAGGATTGGCAGATTTGAGGCGCACAAATCCACGCGATTTTGGTTTAACAACCACTGTAGTAATCGTCATCCCGTAATTGTCTTTGACTAAATGCTTTGTTTCTTGTTCCAAGTAAATAGCGGGGATGCAAAAAGCTTGAATTGAAGCAGCAGCCTCTGCGTCTATAGGGTTGATGAAAGCTCCAGCTTCCACACCTGCTGAGACTACAGGCCCCGTGCCAAACAGTAGAAACTGCAGACCATTGCGCCACATGCGCCAGCCCTCGCCCTGTTTGAAGTAGCCAAATTTGCGCTTCGCTAAAGCGATTATCGGCACTTCCGGATGATCGATAAGGTTTTCTCCCACACCAGGAGCATCTACCACGCAGGGGATCTCGTGACTTTCAAGTTGTTGTTTGGGCCCTACCCCAGATAACAATAAAAGTTGTGGGGTAATGAGAGCACCAGCGGCTAATATCACTTCGCAATTGGCTCTGACAGTGATTGCTCCTTCAGTAGCGTCTCTTTTATCAGCTAGCTGATCAATGTACTCAACGCCTATTGCTGTTTTGTCTTTAATAATGATCTTCTGCACTTTTGCCCGCAGCACAATTTTTAAATTGGGATTTTTTTGCTCATCTTGTAAATAGGCATATACACTGCTACTGCGTTTGCCATCGCGATTGGTAAACTGATAAAAGCCGACACCTGTCTGTGTTGCACCATTAAAATCATGATTGAAGGGTACACCAAGCACTTGCATGCTCTGCACAAAGAGTCGCGAAGCGTCATCGATATGCTTAGGGTCAGACACTTGCACTGGCCCCTGGGTGCCATGATATTGGTCAGCGAGACGATTGTTGCCCTCCATCGCTTTGAAATGCGGCAGTACATCACTCCAACCCCAGCCTGCATTAGGGCCTAACATTTCATTCCACTGTTCGTAATCAGCGGGCCTGCCACGCATATACACTTGCGCATTGACAGAAGATCCACCGCCTAATACATTGCCTTGCGGTATGGTGATTTCTCTACCGCCAAGATGCGGCTGAGCGACGCATTGGTGGTATTGCATATACTTACTGCCCTGAATCATTTTAAAGATCCCCGCGGGCATATCTAACAATGGGTGCTTATGAGAGTGGCCTGCTTCTAATACAAGCACTTGACGACCACTTTTAGCTAATTTTGCCGCCACTACCGCACCTGCTGATCCGCCACCAACGACAATATAATCATAGCTTTGTGACATATTAATGCCCCCGGGCAAGCGCTTGACGATTAATTATTTTAGCTTGAATCACCACGACTACCAGTAAAAAACCACCGCGAATAACAGACTGCCAATAGGCGCTAAAGCTGATACTGCCTAAGCCATTTTCAAAATTGAGGATGTTAAAGATTAACCCGAGCAATATTGCCCCTAGTAAAGTCGCCGTCATTGACCCGACACCACCGGTCAGCAAAGTACCACCCACAACTACTGCAGCAATGGCTGATAATTCCCAGCCAAGCCCCTCAAGTGGCTGTCCTGCACCAAATCCTGACGCTAACATGACACCGGCGACGCCCGCTAAACCGCCACTTAAGATATAGACCGCAAATAAGGTCTTATCTACTTGTAATCCCATCAATTTAGAGGCGTCTTCATTACCGCCAATCGAGAGGACATGTCGACCAAATGAGAACTTCTCCAATAGCAACCAGCAAAAAGCAAAAATGACTAACATAGTGACTACCGGCCAAGGTAAAAAATCAAAGGCTTTACCTAAACCAAACTGGGTAAAGTTACTCTCCCACGACACTGGTACACTTTGGTTATCGGAAATGACCAGCGCTAAGCCCCTCGCGCCTAACATCATCGCCAAGGTAGCAATAAAAGGGACTATTTTTAATTTGGTAATGACAAAGGCATTAATAGCACCCGCTCCTACACCGACTAGCAGGCCTACCGGTAAGGCTACTTCTATACCTAAATGACTGACTGAGGCTACCACTACACTGGAGAGAGCCACCACCGAGCCGACCGATAAATCGATTCCTCCGGTCATGATCACGAAACACATGCCAAGACCGATAAGAATAAACATCGAGTTATAGGACAAAAAGGTCATGATGTTGTATTCACCTAGAAACGCATCGTAGCGAAGCCCTGCAAATAACAACATCACAATCAAGGCTAACCACACGCCTTCAGTGCGTACCGAGGCACTGTTAGTGCGAGACATACCCGGGATGCTGGATATTAAATTAGACACATTCATTATTTTGCCCCCTTAACTTGTTGAATATAAACAGCGGCAATAATAATGATTGCTTTGGCTATCATTGCCACCGCATCGTGCACCCCATTGGCAAGCAAGGTATAACCGACTAATTGAATGATACAAGCACCTATTAATGCACCGATGATCGGCGCTTTGCCGCCGGTTAGTAATACTCCTCCCACAATAGCCGCGGCAATTGCGTCTAACTCCATTAACTGGCCCGTTTGGTTGGCATCTGACGCTGAATTAATTGCAGTGGTAATGATACCGGCAACACCTGCGAGTGCTCCGCAGAGCATATAGGTAATCATTTTAATTTTTGCGGTGGGTACGCCTGCCAGTTTTGCCGCTTGTTCATTGCCCCCCACGGCAAGCAAAAAGCGCCCGTAGATTGAACGGCGCAAAACCCATGCGATTGAAAGCGCAATTACAATGGTGATAATGGCCTGGAAAGGAACCCCAAATAACCGACCAGTGCCAATAAACTCAAAGGCTGGATGGTCAAAAGTTTGCAGCTCACCGTTGGTTAATACTTGGGCGATTCCACGCCCTGAAATAAATAATATTAATGTCGCAATGATCGGTTGGATGTTGTAACGGCTGATTAAAAAGCCATTAAACAAACCACAGATAGAGGCGGCAAATATAGCCACAAAAATGGCTAGGCTCAGACCTAAAATAGGCGATTGAGCCGCAAACTCCGATAGAAAAATTAAAGGCGCGATAGTGCCGGCCAATGCCATTAATGCTCCAACGGATAAATCAATGCCACCGGATGCGATCACCAGTGTCATGCCTATAGCAACAATAGCCACGGTTGCTACTTGCGTCAGATTGACATACAAGGTTTGTATTTCCAAAAAATGCGGGGTAAATATAATATTGATAGCAACCAAGAAAATCAGTGCCAATAAACTCCCTTGTTGTTTAAGTTTATTGAATAACAGATCGCTCTTTAACAAAGCGGTGGTCTGTGTTGGTGTATTACTCGCTACATTATTCATATCGACACCCCTGTTTGTTTTGCTGATGCAGAATCATGTGCCACCGCCTGTACTATAGAATTTTCTGATAAAAGCTCCCCGGGTATTTCGCAGGTGCTCTTCCCCTCTTGTATAACAACAACTCTGTCGGCACCATCGACAAGCTCCTCAAATTCGGAGGAAATCATCAGTACCGTCATGCCTTTTTTCGCCAGAGATTTTATTAAATTCTGAATCTCTGCTTTGGCGCCAACATCTATGCCTCTAGTCGGTTCATCGAGCATTAGAATACTTGGATCAGTCGCCAGCCACCTTGCCAGCAATACCTTTTGTTGGTTACCTCCCGATAGCTGAGAAATCGGCTGTTCCATGCTGCTCGCTTTAATACCTAAGCTTTGCATAAACTGCTCGACTATTTCTCGCTCACGCTGCTCGTTGATAAAGCCGTTTTTAGATATTTTAGGGAGCAGTGCTAAGGTCAGGTTTTCACGTACAGATAGCTGCGGGATAATACCGTCTTCTTTACGGTCTTCAGAACAGAAACCAATTTTGTTGTTAATGGCATGAATGGGTTGAGGATAATTAACTTCTTTACCTGCTATTTTCACTTTGCCTTGTTTAACCGCTTGATCTAAGCCAAAGATAGCTCTGGCGATTTCCGAGCGCCCAGCGCCTAGCAGTCCCGCAAGACCAAGAATTTCACCGCGGTGTAATTTAAAACTCACATCGCTCAAGATACCGGCACCGGCTAAATGCTCTACTTCTAACAATACATTTTGTGACGAGTTTAAAGGGGTTTTAGAACGATTGGTCTCGTCTGAAAAATCCGCCTCATTGCGCCCAAGCATCGCCGCCACCATCTGCAATTTTGTCATTCCTTTAATGTCGCGACGCTCAACCGTACGACCATCGCGCATCACTGTTACACTATCGCAAATTTGAAACAGTTCATCTAAGTGGTGGGATACGTAAATGATCGCCACCCCAGTATCGCGAAGCTCGCGAATGACTCTAAACAGGACTTCTTTTTCTTTATCATCCAGTGATGATGTCGGCTCATCCATAATGACCACTTTGGCATCTAAAGCGACTGCTCTAGCGATGGCGACTAACTGTTGAATAGCAATATTGTAATCTTGCAGTGGTTTGTTAACGTCTAATGTTAAGCCAAAGCGGGCTAGCATTGCCTCACTGTGTGCCTGGGCTTTTTTCCAATCAACAAAGCCAAATCGGGTGGGCTCATATCCCAGGCAGATATTCTCGGTTACTGAGCGGTAACCTATCAAATTTACCTCTTGGAAAATGGTGCTGATGCCGGCCATTTGCGCTTCATGTGGAGATTGATAATCAACCTGTTCAGATTGAAACAGGATCTCACCGCTATCTTGTTTGTGAGCCCCATTTAATACTTTAATTAAAGTCGATTTTCCCGCGCCATTTTGGCCAATAATGGCATGGACTTCACCGGGCATAATACTAATATTTGCAGCACTGAGTGCACTAACACCTGAAAAAGTCTTATTAATGCCGCGCATTTGCAAGATGGGCTGGGTATCGTTTATCACAGTATTCATGTCGCTCTAAGTCTCTGTGTTTATATTGTTGTTTTTATACTGAAAAATCACATACTTTGAAGAGTATGTGACGGTGATATTTAACGCTGTGCTGTAAATTGTGTCATTGATAGCGCGATGCAACTGCCAGTATTAATGTGTCTAGCAGTTGCTCGCATTTAGTACCTTTGTAAATTCACCACCAGTGACATCGACGAGTGGTTTTTATAAAAGGCTGTGGTAATTAATATGCTTCGTCGATGTGCTTAGCGGCATTTGCGATGGTGAAAATACGATCGGTGACACGTACCCAAGGCTCAATAGTCTCGCCATTGGCATAACGTTTCATGGTCTTACACGCTAGCGGACCGAAAAAAGGACTAGACTCTACTGTCACACCCATTTTGCCATCTATGATCGCCTGTAACGCATCGCGAGTACCATCGACAGAAACAATTAATACGTCTTTTCCTGGCTTGCGACCGGCAGCTTCTAAGGCTTGAATAGCCCCTATCGCCATTTCGTCATTATGCGCATAAATAACGTCAACATCAGGATGCGCTTGCAGTAGCGTTTCCGTCACTTTACGCCCTTTATCACGGGCAAAATCACCTGACTGAGAAGCCAAGATTGTCATGCCAGAGTTTTTGGCTATTTCATCGTCAAAACCCTTACGTCTATCATTTGCAGGTGATGATCCCGTGGTCCCTTCTAACTCGATGATTTTCCCTTTGCCATTGGCATTTTTAATCAGCCATTGCGCCGCTAATTGTCCCTGCTGGATAAAGTTAGAACCTAAGAAAGTCACGTAATCACGGCCCGCTTTAGCCACGTTTGCATCGACACTTCTATCCACCAACATGACCGGAATGCCCTGTGCTTTGGCGCGCAAAACTGCCGGTAACAATGGCTTTTCTTCCCTAGGCGGTAAGAAAATAATATCGACGCCTTGTGCAATCATTGAATCGACGTCTGATACCTGCTTAGCTGCAGACCCTGCGGCATCGGTATAGACCAAATCCCAATTGCAGCTTTTAGCAGTATCTTTGAAACTTTTTGTTTCAGCGATACGCCAAGGATTGTTACTTTCAGTTTGGGCAAAGCCGACCTTGTAGTGATCTTTTTTTGCCAGTGCTGGTAATTCAGCAAAAGCCATCGTTGATGCCAGTGAAATGGCACAGCTAAGTAGTAGTGTTTTTCTAATCATGGTGGTTCTCCAGTTTTTGTTGTTGTTACATTTTTGATTAAAAATGACTGCCTCTAACAGCCCCAAGTAACCTTGGGCTGGTGGAACATATGGCAATGCAATTTCTCAATGTTCGCTGTGGTCCTGCTTTTACTTTTATCTTTCATGAAATTTCTAAATGGTCTTGGGCTTGATGCTCTCACCAAGACAAATATGTGGTTTGCTTGCGTAAATAGTTATCAAAACCATAGTGGCCATCTTCGCCCCCAATCCCGGAACTATTCCAACCGTTATGAAATCCTTGTACCATTTCGCCACAGCATCTATTGATATAAATTTCGCCAAATTGCAGGGTCGATTTGAGGTTCATAATGCGCTGCATATCTTTAGTAAATATATAAGCTGAAAGCCCGTATTCGGTATCATTGGCATACTTAAGCGCCTGTTCGTAGCTATTTACCTGCATCAGTGGCACCACAGGTCCAAAGATTTCATCGTGCATAATGGATAAATCATTATTATTCACTTGCAAAACGGTCGGTTCAAACCAATGTCCACGACTGTAAATACCTTCATTTAAGATATTGCCACCGGTTAGCACTGTTGCGCCTTCATCTATGGCTTTGATCACCATTGCGTTAATTTTGTTAAGTTCATCCGCGTTAACTTTAGGCCCAATATCGGGGTCATACATAGGGTCGCCAACTTTCAAGGCCTGCACTTTTTTAACGAACTTAGCGGTGAATTGCTCGGCAATCGCACTGTGCAAATACATGCGCTCATTACAAGTACAAATCTGTCCACAATTGGTAAATCGTGAAGTCACAGCGGCATCAACCGCGGCATCAATGTCCGCATCGTCCATCACAATAAAGGGGGCTTTTCCACCTAGCTCAAGTCGCAATACTTTTATCTGCTGCGCCCCTGCTGCATAGATTTGCTGACCAGCACGGTTGCTCCCTGTCATCGTCACAAGATCGCTTTTTTCACTGCGTACTAACGCATCGCCAACTTCAATACCGTTGCCGGTTACCACGTTGACCACGCCTTTGGGTATTCCCACTTGTTCACATAATTTTGCCAGCTCTAACGCTGATAGCGGGGTGCATTCATGCGCCTTGATGACAATGCTATTACCGGCGACGAGTGCTGGCGCTAATTTGCGCGCCACCAGTGCAGCTGGATAATTCCAAGCGGTTAACGCCACCACAACGCCATAGGGGACACGGCGGATAAATATCTCCTCATCCGCGTGATCTGATGGAATTACATCGCCGAGAATACGACGCGCTTGCTCGGCACTATAGGTTAGGAAATTAACCATAGCATCAACTTCACCCAACGCTTGGGCGAGAGGTTTGCCCTGTTCTAATACGATTACTCTGGCCAAATGATCTTTGTTTTGCAGTACTGCACTGGCCAGTTTTTTAACCCAGTTACCACGCTCTATATGGGTTAGTGCCCCCCAAGCGCTTTGCGCTGCGCTTGCGGCATTGAGTGCGTCAATAGCATCTTCTGCACAGCCACTAGGTACTTGTGCTATCACTTCCTCACTGGCCGGATTTTCCACATCAATGTATGATTGAGAACGCCCATTGGTCCAAGTGCCGTCAATGTACATTTGATATTTTTTGACAGCGCCTAGCTCACCAGATTCTCTATATAGTGGAGAGTTATTCATCACATCTGTGCTCCTAGTTGCCAAGGGACAAACTCGTGATCACCAAGGCCGTTTTGTTCACTCTTTGATTGCTCGCCCGAGGCGATGGCAATCAATTTATTAAATATTTCTAAACCTTTATCCTCTAGAGACACCCCTTCGCTGATAATATCGCCACAGTTAATATCCATGTCTTCCTGCATGCGATTGTACATACCGGTATTAGTCGCCAATTTAATGCAAGGTGCTGGCTTGTAACCAAAGACTGAGCCTCTACCGGTGGTAAAACAAATAAGATTGGAACCTGAGGCCACTTGCCCGGTGATAGCACAAGGGTCATAACCTGGCCCATCAACTAACACAAAACCTTTAGTATCAATTGGTTGAGAGTATAGATAAACACCATTCAAAGGACTTGTGCCTGCTTTTGCAACGGCACCAAGAGATTTTTCGTAAATGGTGGTCAGTCCACCTGCTTTGTTGCCAGGTGTTGGATTGTTATCCATTTCACCGCCATTTTTAGCCGCGTACTCCTCCCACCAATGGATGCGATCCACCAGTTTCTGGCCGACCTCTTTATTTTTTGCACGACGTGTTAAAAGATGTTCTGCACCATATATTTCAGGTGTTTCCGATAATGCGACTGTCCCCCCTGCTCCCACTAATAAATCGCAGGCAACACCGAGTGCGGGGTTGGCGGTAATGCCGGAATAACCATCGGAGCCACCGCATTGCAAAGCCAGTACTAATTCTGATACTGAGGTTTCAGTGCGCTGGTACTGATTAGCTTTTTCCAACATTTGGGTAATGATTTCAATACCGCGCGCCACGGATTTACGAGTCCCTCCCTGATCTTGAATAATTAACGTTTGGAAGCTGTCACTAGTACTCAGGCTCCCCTCTTCCATCAAGCGGGAAATTTGCATCACTTCGCACCCCAGTCCAACAATTAAAGTTGCTGCAAAATTCACGTGAGTGGCATAACCAAGCAAAGTTCGCTGTAAGTTTGCGTAACCCTCACCATCAGATTTAATACAGCAACCAGCACCGTGTATCAGTGGGACTACACCATCTACTTGCGGGTATTGATCCAAGATACCACTGTCATTAATGCCTTGAGCGATGAGTTTGGCAACAGTGGCAGAACAGTTAACACTGGTGAGTATGCCAATAAAGTTACGCGTTCCTACTTTACCGTTAGGCCGCTTAAAGCCTTGGAAAGTCCGTGCTTTTATCTCAGAGTTGACCGTTAACTGCGCCGCTTCTTGATAAGATTCGCAAAAATTATAGTCTTGAGATAACTCGCCCACGCTACAGTTATGAGAGTGCACGTGTTCACCAGGTGTAATAGCCTGTGTCGCAAAACCAATCACTTGCGCGTATTTAACAATTTTCTCGCCAACCTCAATGTGCGCAAGTGCAATTTTGTGGCCACTGGCGGTATTTTGTAATACTTCAATACTGCCACCATTAATAAAAGTACCTAGCGCTATATCTTCAAGTGCCAAAGCAACATTATCGGCAGCGTTAAGCTGAGTAGATTTTTTGACATTCAGGTTTATCATGTTCTCTCTTGTATCAATTGTCAGTGATAACCTCATCACTGCATGTTTTATTGGAGTTATCACTTTACTAGCGCTTTACTAGCGCTTTACTAGCGCTTTACTAGCGCTTTACTAGCGCTTTACTAGCGCTTAAATAGCGCTTAAATAGCGCTTAAATAGCGCTTAAATAGCGCTTAAATAGCGCTTAAATAGCGCTTAAATAGCGCTTAAATAGCGCTTAAATTGGGCATCAAGCGCTTGTAGCAAGTAGTAGCCTATCGGGTTAAGAGATACGTTTGGTAACGCCCCTGCTCAATCTGAACACTCGCTATTAATCGCCTTGTACAACAAGTTGTCTCTGTACACCTAAGCCCTCAATCCCCAGTTCAATGCGATCTCCCGCATTTAAAAACTGCGGCGGGTTCATCCCTAAACCAACACCAGGAGGCGTTCCGGTTGAAATAACATCTCCAGGTTGCAAGGTCATAAATTGACTGATATGTGAGACGATATCTGCAACAGTGAAGACCATGGTGTTAGTATTGCCGTTTTGGAAGCGCTTACCGTTGACTTCTAGCCACATAGGAAGTGCCTGTGGGTCACTGATTTCATCGCGAGTTACCAGCCAGGGACCAAGAGGTCCAAAAGTGTCGGCAGACTTGCCTTTAGTCCACTGTCCACAGCGTTCGATTTGAAATTCGCGCTCGGAGACATCGTTAATCACACAGTACCCAGCGACGTAATCCAGCGCATGCTCGACACTGACATACTTGGCTTTTTCGCCAATCACTACACCGAGTTCAACTTCCCAGTCGGTTTTCTTAGAATGTCGTGGAATTTCAATATTATCGTTTGGACCACACACCGCACTGGTGGCTTTCATAAAGATAATCGGCTCTTTGGGTACTTCTAAGCCCGATTCGGCAGCGTGATCCGAGTAGTTAAGGCCAATACAAATGAACTTGCCTATACCATTGACACAAGGCGCTATACGAACATCACCATCCACTAGCGGCAGACTATTGGTATCAATATTGGCCAGCATTGCCAAAGACTTAGACGACAGCGATTGACCACTAATATCGGTGACATGTGCCGATAAATCTCTAATATTTCCCGCACTGTCTAACATGCCTGGTTTTTCATGATCAACAGGACCAAAACGTAACAATTTCATGCATTTCTCCGAACAATAATTATTTATTTACCCTCCCATTACCCGCAGATAGTGGGGAGTGTTTGAATTCAATAAATTAGCAGAGCCAACCACCGTCGATAATGTGTGTTTGCCCTGTGGTATAAGCTGACTCGTCACTGGCAAGATAAAGCGCTAACTGTGCGATTTCTTCAGGCAAGCCCAATCTACCCATAGGTTGGCGGGCTAAAAATGCCGCTTTTGCCTGCTGGTAATCCCCTTGATCTCGCATGCGTTGTTCTAGAGAAGGTGACTCCACTGTACCTGGACATATTGCGTTACAGCGGATGCCTCTAGTGACAAAATCTGCGGCGATGGATTTTGTCAAGCCTATGACCGCCGCCTTGCTGGCGCCATAAGCGCAGCGGTTGGCAACGCCTTTAATGCTTCCTGCAACAGAGGCCATATTGATAATCGATCCCCCGCTAGCACTAAGCATTGCTGGCAAAAAGGCTTGCGTTATTATTAACATCGCTTTTACGTTGAGGTTGAAACTTAAATCCCAGCTCGCCTCATCAACTTCCAGTACATTGCCGGCGTGCACAAAACCTGCACAGTTAAAGAGCACGTCGATACGGCCAATATCTCTGGCTAAATGTTTAATGGCTTCATTATCAGTGACATCCAATTGCGCAATATTAATGCCCGCCTTATCTTTGAGTGCTATTAAACTATCGGTATTAATATCGGTGGCATAAACTTGTGCGCCTTCACTGACAAACAACTCGACACAAGCTCGGCCAATCCCTTGTCCGGCCCCAGTTACTAACACTACTTTTCCTTCCAATCTTGCTGTCATTTAGACCTCGTAAACTTGAAATTGAATTGCTTTAAATCGATTTAAATATTTTGTATAAGTTGTTTTTGGTAAGGTGCCAATTTGTCCCATAAGAAACGCACTCCGATGCCTGAGTCATCGGGCGCAATCGCTTTTTTGTTATCTACCACTAATGGTCTTGTAGTATATTGATCAATAGGAAAACTGTGCACTTCCATCCAGCCTGCATTTTTTTGACCCGCCATCAAGCTGACGTGTAACTCTTGCATACCATGTGTGCAAATAGGTATTTGGAATTTATCACTTAATTTAGCGACTTTTAACCAACCGGTGATGCCACCGCAGTTCGAAGCATCTGGCTGGATGAAAGAAAGACTCGCTTGCTCAAACGCATAGCCAAACTCTTCAATCGTGTGTAGGTTCTCACCCATCGCCAAAGGCATGCCGGTCGCTTTTGCAATTTGTGCGAAACCCGCATAATCATCGGGAATGGTAGGTTCTTCAAACCAATAGATGTCATAGGGTTTAAACGCGTGTGCCGCAGCAATAGCCTGAGGTACTGTCATAGAATAATTAGCATCAACCATAAAGGTAACGTCTGGGCCGATAAGTTCACGTACCGCTGTTATACGAGCGATATCATCGTTAAGTTGTGGCTGCCCAATTTTAATTTTTACGCCGTTGAATCCCTGTTCCAAATAGCCTGCAACTTGTTGCAGTAACTTTTCTAGCGGAAAATTTAAATCAATGCCCCCGCAGTAAGCCTTGGTAGAATTCCCCGCACCCCCAGTCATTGCTGATAAAGGTAAGTTGTTGTTTAGGCATCGAATATCCCATAACGCTATGTCAACTGCGGATATTGCAAATGATGCAATACCACCGCGACCTACATAATGTATGTGCCAAATCATTTGTGTATATATAGACTCAATCTCATCGACATTTTTACCCAGTAGCATTGGCTTTAAGTCTTTTTCAAGCATTGCGCAAATGGCATGGCCGCCCCTGCCTCCTGTATAGGTATATCCTGTCCCGGTGCAGCCCTGCGAGTCCGTAATAGTAACTGTGACTAATTCAAAATGACTGTGATCACCGTGCATAGCATCGGTCAGCACCTCAGTCAAAGGCACTTCAAAAAGTTTAATTTCTATTGATGTAATCAGTGAACCAGTCACACGTACTCCTTAATATTATTGTACAAATTAGCAAATATTTAAATCGATTTAATTTATTATTGAAGTGGATTTAAATCGATTTAAATATTTATACTTGGTTTTTGTGCCGAACACAATATTTAAATCGATTTAATTAGTAAGGGAGATTATTAAACCTATGCCAACGGTCAATCATCTAGAAAAATGTAGCCTGAAAATTAATGGATTTGGTTCGCCTAGTTACATTAACTTAGAGCCACAGGTTTCACGAACGATAAGTTCAGGGGTAAATATTTTTCGCTGGAGAGGCATTTGCGGGTCCTTTAAGCGATTAAATAGAAATTCGGCAGCCACTTGGCCAATTTGCGACTTGTGAATATTAACCGTCGTCAATTTTGTATATGCCCTACTGCTCTCAGAGATGTTATCACAACCAACAACCGCCATATCAACACCAGGTTTTAGGCCAAGCTCTAGCAACCCTGAGATAATACCAAGGGATATTTGATCAGAAAAACCGACGATAGCTGTCGGTGGCTGCCCAACGCTCATAATCTTTGCAACTGCTTGCTCACCACTGGCGGGATTGTTTTCGCAATCAAAGAAAAGCGGTTTTACATTGATACTACTTCCTTTTAACGCTTCAATATATCCCGCTCTTCTATCAAAGGCTGCTTGGGCTTCTATGCCACCTCCGACAAAAGCGATACGTTTGTGACCCAAAGATAGTAAATGCTCGGTGGCAATACGCATCGATAAACGCTCGTCGTTACCGACAAAGTCCATATCTGCCCCTTCGATATCACGAGTGACCAAAACGGTTGGTAAGCCGCGTTTAACAATAGGTGCAAGTGCTTTTAAATCAGAGCCGACCACTGGGCAGAGCAGCAAACCATCGGCATTGTGTTCTACCAGCGCGTCGATAAATCGACTTTGTAGTTCCAGTGACTCATGAGAATTACACAACAGCGACATCCGTCCCTCTTGCGATAATACTTTCTCAATACTTTCACAGACTTCGGTAAAATATGGGTTAGTGATATCATGCACCGCTAAGCCTACCATGCGGCTCTCGCCAGTGATTAAACTCGCCGCCCGACGATTGTACACATAGCCGATTTCTTCAATTTTAGAGAGCACTTTTTCACGGGTTTTGGCAGCAACTAAAGGGTTATTGTTGATAGACAGAGACACAGTTGCCGTAGATATTCCCAGCTGCTGAGCGATATCTTTAAGGGTTATTTGACGGTTAGTACGACTCTTGCCTTCTTTATTTGCCATAAATTGATCACTTCCTAATGCTTAGTTCTATTGAGATTGCAGCACTCATTACCCTATTTGTATTCTGTATATTTGTTGTCTGCGCGATTTGTTTGATAAATATAAGCGTATGATATATCACTGAATTGTTTTGATCTAGCGACTATCGGATCTCAGTATAACAATAAGAGAGAATTTTAAAACGTTTTAAATTCTGCTTGCTTAACTTTTTCTAATCAAGTATAAATTCTTCAGGATTTAAATCGATTTAAATCATTTAATCTTAATTGCATCACACTGATGTAATGTTTTTTTACTCACGCTTAATATTTAGGAACCCTACAATGAAAACAATATCGCCTAAAATTTTGATTGCCACCACAATTGCCATGAGTTGTACGCTTAGTGGCATAGCAGGTGCTGCGCAAACTATAAAATTTGCGCATGTGTATGAAACGTCTACTCCCTATCACGCTGCAGCCTTAAAGGCGGCGAAAGATTTTAATGAGGCTACCGATAACCGTTTTAAAATGGAAGTATATCCCGCTTCACAACTGGGCAAAGAAGTTGCTCTCAATGAGGGGCTCTCTTTAGGCACTGTTGATATTATCTATACTGGCGTTGCGTTTTTAGGTCAAAGTTATGGACCTATTAGTATTTCAGACTATCCTTTTACGCTACGTGGTTACGAACATTGGCAGGCTTACAGTAAGTCCGATTTATTCACCGAAATGGCCAGTGAATACAAAAAAGTGTCGGGTAATACTATTGCAGCGCTCACTTATTATGGCGCAAGACATGTTACTTCTAACAAACCCATTTTGAGCCCAGCGGATATGCTAAATCTAAAAATCCGTACCCCGAATGCTCCCGCTTATCAGATGTTCCCACAGGCAACAGGGGCAAACCCTACCCCAATGGCTTTCTCTGAAGTTTATCTCGCGTTGCAGCAAGGTGTTGTTGATGCTCAAGAAAATCCGTTGCCGACGATTAAATTTAAAAAGTTCTACGAAGTGCAGACCAATATAAATCTCACCAGTCACATTATTAATTCACTCGGCATTGTTGTATCACCGATCACTCTAGGAAAACTTGGCAATGACGCGGATAAATTAATGTCAGCCCTTGAAAGTGCTGCCAAACAGGCTTCTGAAGAAATAGTAAGTTCAGAGAAAGAACTGGTAGGTTGGTTTAGGTCACAGGGCATCAAGGTAAATGAAGTAGATAGAGCTCCGTTTATGGCCGCCGTAAAACCTAAATTAACGGCGACAGGTACCCCTTGGAGCAAGTCAATCTATCAGCGCCTGCAAGACATAAAATAATAACAACCTGAGTCTGTGCCGTCCCAGTGAATGTACTAGCAAATGTTATTACCCCCCAGTAGATAATAAGCCATTATTATCTACTGGGGGAGATTTGTTATGCAATGTACACAGATTCAGCTTCAAGATTAAAGTGTTCTCATGCACTTTTAAGGAGTCCCCGGCATGAATCAAAGCTCAGTACCTGTCGAGATCGAGTTTGATGAGTTAGACAGCCAAGACAACAAACATTTCAACGATTTTACTATATACAAAGCAGACTGGTTGTTAGTGCTTGTTTTTACCATATTGTTTTGTATAGTTTTTTTACAATTTTTCAGCCGCTATGTGCTCAATGATTCAGTGGCATGGACCGAGGAGGCAGCCAGGTATTTATTAATAATTAGCGCATTTATTGGTGCTATTCGCTGCCAGATAAAAGGGACACATATCGCTTTAGAGTTTATGGATAAATACTACGCCAATTATCAAAGAGCGGTACAATGCTGCGCCCAGCTGTTGGTATTCATCTTAGTGGTTAGTTTGATATTTTCTTCTATCACTATGATAGAACGCACTTCCTTTCAGCATATGGTGTCCCTGCCATTTCCCAAGTATTACTTATACATCATTGTCTCATCGCTACTAATCATAAATGCCGCTGTACTTGTTTATCAATTGGTAAGCTATTTCAAGAAGGCTGAGGGTAATCAATAATGGCCATTTCAATACTTTTTATCAGCTTGTTTGTTTTTATGTTAATGCGCGTGCCTATCGCCTTTGCACTGGCACTTGCCTCCTTTTTATATATTTTGATTGCGGATTTGCCTCCGGTCTTACTATTTCACAATATGATCAATGGTATGGATAGCTTCCCGCTATTGTCTATCCCCTTTTTTATATTAACCGGCGGGTTGATGAACTCTGCGGGTATCACCGAGCGGATTTTTAGCTTTGCCCGCGCTATAGTCGGCTGGTTACCCGGAGGACTTGGTCATGTAAATATAGGTTCGAGCATCATTTTTGCCGGTATGTCAGGCGCTGCCGTGGCAGATGCTGGAGGTTTAGGCGCCATTGAAATCAAAGCAATGCGCGATGCAGGTTACGAAGATGACTTTAGCGTTGGCGTCACAGCAGCTTCCTCCACGATAGGTCCTATTATCCCGCCATCACTGCCGTTGGTCATCTATGGCGTGATGGCATCGGTATCTATAGGGCAACTCTTTGTAGCAGGCATAATTCCCGGACTAATCATGGCACTTTCGCTGTCTGTGATGGTCTGGTGGATTTCTAAAAAACGCGGCTACCCTACTGATGTTGCTTTTCGCTTAAGTACTATTTGGCACAGGTTTAAACGTGCGATACTACCCTTGATGACCCCTGTTATCATCGTTGGTGGAATTGTCAGTGGCGCATTCACCCCTACAGAAGCGGCTATTTGCGCTGCAGCATACGCCATTTTCTTAGGCCAGTTTGTCTATAAAACACTGTCATTTCGTAAATTGTCAGTCATCGTGATAGAGACCGTTGAAATCACCGCCTCCATAATGATGATCATTGGTGCTGCCAGTGTCTTTGCTTGGATCCTTACATCCAATCAAATAGCGGTGTTGTTGGGCGATACATTGTTATCTATTACTGATAGCAGAAATGTCATTTTACTGCTAATCACGTTACTGGTCCTGACGGTAGGTTTGTTCATGGAAACTATCGCTGCTATTTCGATTTTAGTGCCACTGCTATTACCGATTAGCGC